>Ga0335397_10004340_pt1 | contig 18753 bp, 13 predicted proteins | sample MAT04_FD_205740 | JGI IMG/M metagenome (GOLD analysis project Ga0335397, IMG submission 205740) | Freshwater microbial communities from Lake Fryxell liftoff mats and glacier meltwater in Antarctica - MAT-04 (spades assembly) (version 2) ... | reverse complement strand
ACTGATTACTTCTTTTAAGCACCTACCAACCAAAGCGGAAAAACACTATGCAACTTGTGTTAGTAAACGCAACTTTCTTTTTGGGGTAGTACTTCGGCTGTTGGTCGGAGACGCAACAGCGGCGTGCTGAGATACCTGATTTTTTTTAGGACATAGCAACAAAAATAACTGTTGAAGTTGAAAAAATTACCGCTTCTTTATTGATAAACTTATGCCGGACACTCCTAGTAAATTATTTGTAAAAATATAAACCTAAAAACGGTAAAATGGGTTTTGTAAAATGGTATTTGTTTTTGCTTCCAGTACAAAATTTTTAGAGTAGTAACAGGGAAGACACAGGAAGGAGTCCTGCGCCTGTGGGGTATCACTTCAGCCGTTGGTCGAAGACGCAACTACGGCGTGCTGAGATTGCTGATTTTTTTTAGGATATACCAACAACGACAAAAACAACTGTTGAGGTAGTAAAAATTACCGCTTCTTTATTGATAAACTTATACCGGATACTCATAGTAAATTATTTGTAAAAATATAAAACTCAAAACGCTAAAATGGGTTACCTAAAATGGTATTAGTTTTTTCGACCAGTACAAAATTTATAGAGTAGTAACAGGGAAGACACAGGACGGAGTCCTGCGCCTGTGGGGGTAAAAATCTCATTTTCTAAACCATCTATTTGTACAGATGAAATGTCAAATTTAAGCTTTATGAAAATTTTTCCAGATAAGTCTACAGGTAAGGAATAATTAGGTTTTAAATTTTGTAAATCAATTGCCAAAACTTTTGCTTCCTTGTCTCTTAAATTCATATATATAATTCGAATTGTGTCATATTTGGATCTAAGTGTTAAAATAAAATAAGTTGAATCAACGCCATTTTGTTTTAAGGAGGAGATTTCAGAATCTATAAATTCTTTTTCATAATGATTACATGAATATAGAATAGCGAAAAGATAAAAGAAACATATATAAGTGTAAAAGTATTTTTTATAGAATTTTAGCTGCTTCATAAAAATTTCGTTTAACGCCTGTATTACCGCTAATATACACCACTACAAAATAAAAAAAAAATTCTAAGCGGATCCTTTTTTAATCATTTAGCCAACTCAGCGCTAAGCCTGTGAGGCAGCGTAAATACAACAACGTTCATTGTAATTTATCATATTTAAACACCACCTCCGTTATAAATGTTGCCAACTGTTTTGTAGTTGAAAACCTAAGCCCGATTGTAGCGGATACCCCGGTGAGGCCTGTGCGATGGGGCTGTGCCGGAGTAGCAGCGGAAAGCGGGACCGAAGCTGAATGCGGAAAGCTGGCTGGCTTTCAATTTTTAAAAAGAAATGTGAACTTTAAACGACTGATTTTTTTTATTAAAGCCTTATCAATTCTGCCCATTCGCCCTGGCTGATTGACAGTTTGCGTTCTTCCGCTTATCAATTCATTTGGTTGTAATAAGTGCTACAGCACCGGCCTTTATTTATGTGCATATCAATTATAAAAAGTATGCGTTGAAACCCCGATCTTTAATGGACTAAATTATTAAGTACCAATTTCTAGATTGCAAATAGTTGGATTTCCTGTATTAATTATTCAATTTTCAAACGCTGTTATTCGCCGGGGCTATCTGCCCTTTCATTAAAACTAAAACATCTGTTATGCATAAATATTTATTGGGAGCAACCTTTTTTTTCACTTGCTTTTTCAGCAACGTACAGGCACAAACACTGGAATTGGTGAAAGAAATCGGCACCGGTTTTTTAAGCTCCAACCCTTACAATTTTACCGCCGCTGCCAACAAGTTATTTTTTGTTGCAAAAGGTGATGACAATTTATTTAAGTTGTATGTAACTGACGGAACGGCCGCTAACACACAATTACTCGGCCCCTCAACCGGATTGAATGGAACTATCTACAATTTGATAGCCTACAACAATAAATTATTTTTCGCCTGCAACGATGGGGTTAACGGGCAGGAACTCTGGACAAGCGATGGTACGGTTGCAGGCACCGTATTATTCAAAGATTTATATCCGGGTGCCACCGGTTCTTTTCCTTCTGCTTTTACTGTTGCCAATGGTAAATTGTTTTTTATGGGCAATGGGGTTAATGGAGACAGAAGATTGTATGTGAGTGACGGAACGCCTGCTGGTACCATTATCATCCGCGATAATTACATCAACCTCTTTAATGGCTTCAGCGATTTTGCAGTACTGAACAATGAAATATATTTCATAGGGGATGGAGCCCCGCTATATCCTTATGGTTTATGGAAAAGCGATGGAACTTTTGCTGGTACCAAGTTGGTATATGCTGCAAGTGGATTTTCGCCAGGTGTATTGGGTAGTAACTACGCTGTACTAAATAATAAGATGTACTTCAGCGGCTTTGATAATACCAATGGCGGTGAACTTTGGGTAACGGATGAAACCTCCGCAGGTACTCATATAGTAATAAATATGCGTACAGATGGTGGCGGTATTTTATACAGCGGTACACCAATGGCCTTAACCGTGTACAAGAGCAAGATTTATTTTTCTGCAGCAGATGATACATACGGGCAGGAATTATTTATGACCGATGGCACCGCAGCAGGCACTGTACTGGTAAAAGATATGCGGCCCGGTACAGATGCCAGTGTGCCTTATGAAATTGTTATTCATAACGGGCTATTGTATATCCTTAATAGTTACAACAGGGAAATGTGGAAGAGTGATGGCACCACAGCCGGTACACAATTGGTAGCCATAGCACCGGAATCGGCCAGGTTTGGCGCTGTATGGAACAACAAAATTTATATCATCTCTAACACGAATCAATACCTGTGGCAGAGCGATGGCGTTGCAGCAACAATTGGTTACGCAACTGCAACAAACACCAGTGCCCTAATAGGAATTAACGCCACTGACCTGCATCTTACTCCATATAATGGTGCCCTGTACTTTGGCGGAAGTTGTGCTGTTATTTCTGCAGGTATAGAACCGCTTAAATTTGTAGCTGCAGCGGTTGTAACCAATTTTTCTTTTACCGGCAATGGTAATTGGAGCAATCCTGCCAACTGGGCCGGGGGTATGGTACCACCCGCCACTTTACCTGCCGGCTACACAGTAGTGATTACTGGTAATTGTGTGCTGGATATTGCTGTTACTGCTCAAGCTGGTTCATCTATAACAGTAGCAGCGGGTGCCACTTTAGTGATACCGGCTTCGCTTACGATATTGTAATAGTTTTTTTTGTTTGTGACTTTATCGGTATAAACTGTTGTGGCTTGCCGAAATGTAAATTGGTGACCATGCTTCGATTTAGGCGCAATTAACAACCGACTTTTTTCAGAAGCCCAGCTGTGCATGTTCTACCCACAATCGAAGTACAATAGAGGACCGCTTCCGAAAATTACAACGTGCTGCCCTGCCTTGTAGCAATATCTTTATTGCAAGGAGGCCGGGACTAATGTTCTATTTTAGGAACGTCGGTAAAGTCTTTCATATATTTTGTAAAATCTTATTCCGAACATTCAACCTTGCCGTTTGCGTAAGAAAAATAAAACATAATATTCCCTTTCACTTCGGAACCAACTTTCTTATTATCAAAATGGTCAAGTAAATAGTCTTGTCTTACTATGATAGGTTTAGATTGTATTATTTGTAAAAATATAAATCTCAAAACGGTAAAATGGGTTTTGTAAAATGGTATTTGTTTTTGCTTCCAGTACAAAATTTTTAGAGTAGTAACAGGGAAGACACAGGACGGAGTCCTGCGCCTGTGGGTAAGGCAAATGATAAGTTTTTAAATCATTAGACACAAATAATTAAAAGCCTGGGAAATTGGTATAGCACTACACTAGTAAAAAATTAAAATCCCAAAGGGGGAGATCCTTGAATGGAATACTATTTCTGATAAACAAGTTCAAGGCATGGGTTTAGCCGCAAGGGCAATACTTTTTAGGTACTTGATCCTATTTGACTCGACGGAACCCTAACAAATCTTATAGAACAATTTATCCAGGTATTTTTTACATTTGTATCATGATCAGTGTAAGCATCGTAGAAGATTTGCCAGAAGTAAGATCCAGTATAGAACGATTGATAAGAGAACAACCTGATTTGTTGTTGCTTTCTTCATCTTCTAATTCAGAAGATGCAATGCCTTTGATTAAAGAAGCGCAGCCGGATGTGGTTATTATGGATATAAATATGCCTGGAATCAGCGGCATAGAATGCATCAGCAAAATTAAAGATGACTGTCCTGCTACACAGTTTATGATATTTACTATTTATGAAAATGATGAAAAAGTTTTTAATGCTTTGGCAGCCGGCGCAAGCGGGTATTTGCTAAAAAAAACATCTCCTGAAAAAATACTTGAAGCGATTATTGAACTAAATAAAGGAGGTAGCCCGATGAGCACACAGATAGCACGTAAAGTAATCAATCATTTTAAGGAAAGTAATGTTCCCGGGCACGACAGCCTTACCAAAAAAGAAAATGAAATACTTAATTTGTTGTCAAAAGGCTTTTTGTATAAGGAAATTGCTGCTAAGCTGTCAATCTCCGTGGGTACTGTAACCCAGCACATCCATAATATTTATGAAAAGCTGCACGTTACCAATAAAACCGAGGCCATTAATAAAGTATATCGTAAATAAAAATCAGCAATGAGTGAGATAAAAAAGTCAACTATATATTTTTTTCTTACCGCATGCATTTACTTCCTTCTTCCGTCTCTCGCTGCTCAACCTGAAACCAAACCATTCTACAATTTTAAGACTTTCACTACCGCTGATGGCCTCAACAGCAATCATGTATGTTGTGTTTATAAGGATACTAGGGGCTTTTTATGGATAGGTACTGACAGGGGGGTTCAACGATACAATGGCTCTACCTTTCTTTCATTCAGGCATTTAAATAATGACAGCAACAGCATTGCCAATCAAATAATATGTTCCATTACAGAAGATAGAGCGCACAATATCTGGATAGCCACTTATGGCGGGATCACAAAGTTTAGCTATAGCAGTGGTAAATTAACCAATTATACTGACGGCTACAGGAACGGGAAGAAAATAAATTTGGGCGAGGTATTTTGTTTTTTTGAAGACAGCAAAGGCAGGCAATGGATTGGTACCACGGGGGCAGGATTGTACGTATTTGATAAAACTAATGGCCGTTTTTCACACTATCCCCCGGCTTCTTATTTAGGTATGGAGGAGAATTTTTTCTTATGGGTGGCCAATATCCAGGAAACTACAAAACAGGAACTGGTTTTTACCCTAAGACGCGGCTTTGCAATTGTGGATAAAGAAGGTCGGCAACAATATTTTAGATTACCCAAACCCAACGATAAACAAATCATTTACCTGCCTTGCGGTGTATTGCCACTTTTAAAAGAATACCCGGATGAAATATGGGTGGCGTCTACGCTTAACGGCCTGTACAAATACAACCGGGCTTCAAAAATATGGACGCATTATACCGCTGGCAATTTACTCCCCTCCGATCACGTGTCAGTGACAACTACCTGGGGGAAAAATGAATGGCTGCTTGGGTATGATAACCTTTGCCTTTTTAATCATCGTACAGGGATATTTACAAAAGGTTTTGATGCCCCAAAGATCAATTCTATAAGTTGTATTATGCGTGATAGTGAGGGTAATGTTTGGATGGCTTCTACTACTGCAGGCTTACACCTCTTAAATAAATCTGCTCAATTATTTTCTTCTACCCAGGGTATTGCCGGGTTGGGAAAAGACCGTCTTATTTATTTTGACACGGTGCAGCAGAAATTATACTCTATCAATCCTTACTACACCCAAAGTCCAATAACCTGGCATCCGGCGACAAAAGCAATTAGCCGGGATACTATTGCCTGGTTTTTTAAAAACCACAAAGTGGTCAACAACTTTACTGCGGATAATAATATTTTGTATTTCGCTATGCACGGAGGAATGTGGAAGTTTGATTTAAACAAACATCATCTAGACTCTATCGTTTATGAAGACAGGTATACTAATTCTCAAAACCGAAAATTCGTAGACATTTGTAAATCGCAGAAAAATATCTATTTCGCAAATAGCGGCGGCCGTGGCGGTCCCTTTGCATATAATAAAAAAACGCGGAGGGTAACAGATTTATCTATAGCATCCACAGACAGCCTTGTTCAAAATAACCGGGTTTATAGTATTGCTTTCAGCAATGAGGTACTTTATGTAGGTACGTGGAACGGCGATAGCATTTTATGCTTTAATGAAGCCACGGGGCAAAGATCTGCCATTGCTATCCCTGCCAGCTACCGTAATAATAAGCTAATATCGATTGATTGCCTGTGTATTGATAAAAAGCAAAACCTTTGGTGTGCGGCATCCAATAACAGTATCTATGTGTATAATATTTCCTCAAAAAAATGGGTACGGAATATGGGGCAGGAGAATGGCTTTTTTGCCAGTGTTGTAAACCAAATGGTTTGTGATGAAGAAGGCACCGTATGGTGCAACAGCTCTGAAGGGTTGTTTGCTTTTAACCCCAACAATTTTAATTTTAAAAATTACAAAGAAAAAGACGGACTATTGAGTGAAAGTGCCGCTGGATTTTTAACAGTAATGCCTGGCCATCAATTGGCCTATAATAATATACAAGGTGATGGTGTTTCCTATGGACTTATCAATACAAAACGGACAGATACTGCAAGGCAATCCATTCCTGTCAGCATTACCAACCTGCAGGTATTGGGCAAAGCTTTTTTAAACGATACTTTAATGGATAATGTACAGCAGGTTGTATTACCACCCAACAACAATGCTTTTTCTTTGAACTATGCGGGAGTTACTATGACTGAAGGTAAAAATTTACAATATCACTACCTGTTGGAAGGTGCTGAAAAAACCTGGCATGATGTGGCAAATGAACAGAGCCTTTCTTACCTCAATTTAGCACCTGGAAAATATACACTGCACATTCGGTGCAATACATCTGACGAACAATTTGTAAGTAAAGAACGCCTGCTGTCGATTATCCTGTTGCCAGCCTGGTATCAAACCTTGTTGTATAAATTCCTGGCTATGCTAACATCAATAAGCTTATTATTTCTAGGCATTCGCTATTATTATCTGCAACAAATAAAGAACCAACAAGCCGTTTTAGAAAAAGAAAGGGTACTTACAGAAGAGCGTAACCGCATAGCGGCTGATATGCATGATGATGTGGGTGCAGGCCTAAGCCGCATACGTTACATAAGTTCGGCCATAAAGGCCAACAGGCAAATCAGTGATGGTGAAATAAGCAAAATAGTTTCATTGAGTGATGAAGCAGTAGAAAAGATGAATGAGATCATCTGGTCACTCAACCAGGGCAACCAGCAACTGGAGGAATTGATCTATTATAGCCGCAGCCAGTGCAGTGCAATGCTCAGCAACGCAGGTTTAGCATTTAGTTTTGAAGTGCCCGATAACATCCCTGCAAAAACCCTTGGGTGGAAAGATTGCCGCAACCTTTACCTGCTCGTTAAAGAATCCGTTAACAATGCAGTGAAACATGCGGCTGCAAAAAACATCGCTGTCAATTTTTTTATAGACCATGCTCTGCACATAACGGTAAAAGATGATGGCAAAGGCTTTGATGAAAAGGCAGTACGCAAAGAAGGTAATGGCTTGCTGAATTATAAAAAAAGAGTGGAGACACTCGGTGGAACTTATACTATTTCATCCTCGCCGGGGAAGGGAACGGAATTGAATTTTGTGATTCCATTATAGCAGTGATTAAAATTCTGCGTAAAAAAATCCTTTTTATTTGCTTTCTGAACTTATTATTTCAATAATATTTGAAGCAAATTCTTCCGTTTCAGCAAACATTGATGGTATTTTATTTTCATCCACAAAAGCAAAATCATCATAATCTGCCTCAAATCTTTTAGCCATCAAAATATAATAAAAATCAGGAAACCGGCTTTCTATTTTGAATGTGTCATAAATTCTTTATCGAAAAGTTTTTTGTGCCGCTGTGGGTTTTTGCATTAAAATTGTTGGAAACAAGCACGGTATTGATTGCATAAAAAGCTTCATAGTAAAGCCTGCTGACGGCAGTATCAATCATTCCGTTTTCCATCAGTAATCTTTCGTCCTTAGCGATTGTAATGTCTTTTGCAATTTATAATTGATATAATCCGCTTCTTTTTTCATACCACAATCCCTTCTTCGCTGATGCTTTCATAAATATTGGTAACTGCATAATCTTCGTCCCAAATAGGCTTATTCTTCACTAACGGGGATAACGCCACATTAAGTTGTACCTCCAATTTTTCCTAAATTTTTTTCATAGCGATGCTTCATGTAATTCTGTATCCTTTTTGTTAGTAAGTTTAAGAAAGTTCCAGTTACCGTGTTACAGCGATTGTTTGAGCGAGAATAGCTCTGTAGGTTTGCAAATGTTTAAGGCAGCATGAGGAATGGATTATTCCGGTGTTTTATAATAGCTCCCCCTAAGAAATGTTAGGTTATTTTGCAATAGTAAATTTACATCTTTGTTAAATAAAAATCAAAGTAGATAGAAAATTCGGATATGGTTTTGTAAGTGAAACGTTAATTCGCATATCAGCTGTCCGATACCGGTTACTAAAAATTATTAAGATATTTTTTATTAAAACAAAACTGTCGAATTTTAAAAAACATTGGGAAAGAACCTATAAAAAATGAACCTGGCACGCAATCCTGATACTGCCTTATCAAGAAGTAAGGCGAAAAGCCGAAAGCGAAACTGTAGGCACACTATTTAAATTTTGCATTATGAAAAAAGCATTTATTCTTTTTTTTGGAACAGTAATTCTCTCTTTGAACTCTTTTTCTCAAACAGATAAGGAGAACATCAAAAAAGTGTGCCTTGCCGAAACGCAGGCATTTACAGACATGGATTTTACCGCCTGGGCATCTTACCATGTTCAAAGTGCGGACGAACAAATTGCCTGGAATAATCCCGACGGTTCCTTTAGCTACGAATCAGGCTGGGAAAAAATCAGCCAGAACATGAAAGACTATTGCAAGTCTGGGCAAAAACAAAGCTTGCAATTATCCAGCGACAATTTCGCTTTTGTAATACACGGCTCGATGGCTTTTGTCTCTTTCAATAGAAGCTCTCAAACTCCCGACGGCAAAACAACCAAGCTACGTGAATATCGTACAATGCTGCAGAGCAAAGGTCAATGGAAGATCTTAGCAGTTCAAGCTTATGTTGATCACCTCTCTGGCAAATAATTAAGCTGTTCTAAAATAGCCGTTTGACACTATGAAAGTATCATACAACAGATAATTTAAGAATGATATTCGCCAAACAAAAGGTTTGTCAATAGGCAATGATCTTAGGGTTATTTTTGAATGGGACCCTGCAATAAACATTTATACAAAAAAGTTGATTTTACCAAGCAGAGGGAACCAAACCTTGCATTGTGCATTAGCTAAAACCAAACAATCTCAATCATACTCAAACACTATAAATCATGAAAAAAACAATTTTACTGACCTTCACTTTAGTTGTATTTCTTTTGACAAATTTAGTTGCCCAATTTAATAGTACTGATAGATTAATTGCAAGTCTTCCGTTTACTGGAAACGCAAATGATGTAAGTGGAAATAACAATCATGGTATTGTACATGGGGCTAGGTTGACTACTGACAGATTTGGAAATTCTAATAGCGCTTATGATTTTCTAGCAGGAACGCATGCTTATATTGAAATACCTCCAAGTGCGAGTATGGACAGTGTAACTATAACAAGTGGTTATACATTTTCAGCCTGGATGAAACCAAGAAGTTGGAATTCAGGAGCAACACCGTTACTAGCTATCCTTGAACGTCATAACGTAGTTACGGACGGAGGAACAAATTTTTTAGCTTTCCCTTTCGGACCATATTTAGATTATTCAGCCGGCTCATTTAATTTTCAGTTAGGACAATGGTATCATGTAGTGGTAACTGTAGACCCATCAAAAGATTCTTTAAACTATTATGTAGACGGAAATAATGTAGGAAGTTTTCTTTACTCTGCTCCAGTTGATACCTCAAATCATGGACCCTACTCAATTGGTACAAGTTTAACAGGAATAGATGAATATGCTGATGGCGCCATTGACGATATTAAAATATATGCGAGAGCTTTAAGTAAGAGTGAAATTGTTGGTATTACCCTGCCTGTAACGCTTTCAGAATTTACAACAATGAAGCAAAACAATAGTACGCAATTTTCCTGGACAACTCTCACAGAAAATAATACGGGTTATTTTGAAATTCAACGAAGCCTGAATGGTTCAGAATTCAGTACCATTTGCACTATGCAAGCAACAGGAAATAGTAGCATACAAAAAACCTACAAAACAACAGATTTACAGCCTGTCAAAGGCAGAAATTACTACCGCCTTAAAATGGTAGATAAAGACGGCAAAACAACATACAGTCAAATTAGACTTGTAATATTTGAAAAAAAAGGCATAGAAGTGAATATTTATCCAGTTCCAGCAAAAAACCTCATAAACGTAATAAGCAATTTTAGTGGCAATCTACTTTTTATAAGAATTACAGATATAAATGGCAAACAGGTTATACAATTTCAAAGAGCAAATAGTGCAATACTTCAAATCCCAATTAATACTTTTCAAGCGGGTACTTATGTTCTAACTATAAGTGACGGTGTTGAATTGGTAAAGAAAAAGATAGTCAAGATTTAGCGGGTGCATTCAAACTCACCGCATGCCGAATAATGTATTATTTAATTAAGGGGTTACTTTCGAAGGTGCCGGGCTACCAATGTTTACGTCGAAAAAATAGACTTTGATGGTATAAGTGGAGGCGGGACCCGAGGTTGCCTTATGTGAACTGGCACCCCACCAGCTCACGGCCGGGAAGTGCCGGGGTACAGCTATATACTAGGGAAATTGCCGAATTTTTATTCCGCTTAAATTTGGATAATACCCTTCTTTCCGATAATATGAAAATGCAAATGAATTCTTTATTGCTTGGTTGGGATAATACAGATGCTTTTGAAAATGATAAGTTCGTTTATAAGGGAAATTTTTTCCCCTCAACCGATGCTTAGATCGGGGATTTATCTATTTAAAAATGGTTTAGAGGTTACTATTGTTATAAATGGAGATCCTATGACAAATGTGGTAAGTGATCCTTATACTACAGTATGGACTCACAGCCAGCATAATTAAAATCGAACTCTCCTGATTTACAGATCAAGTACCGGCTCAAGCATGATTTGCAGGCTTGCGCTATGTTTTCTTCTTTGTGTTGGAAGATGCGGCTGTATTGAAAGGGTGATGAATCTTAAAAGTCTAGAACCAACGGAAGCCAGTTTTGACAAGCAAATGTTATAAATAAATGCGCTCCCTGCTCTATTAAAGTTCTTACAGTTATGTGACCAAGTTAGAGAAATCTTCATAGACAAACAATTAAAAACTAAACAGTATGATCAAAGTATTCTCCTTCTTTATTGCAATTTTTTTTGTGGGCTTTGTAAAAGCACAAAATGTAGGTATTGGCACCACCAACCCAAAAGCCCCATTTAATGTGGCTGAAGGTAAAACCGTATTGTTCGGTTTTGATACCACAGGTGAAGGAAGCAAGTTTATTTGGTACCCTTCAAAATATGCTTTGCGGGCCGGTTTTGTAGACGTTTATAAAAATTATACCTGGAATTACGATTATGTTGGATTCGGTTCATTTGCAGCCGGCACTAACAACCTGGCAGCCGGGGAAAGTTCTTTTACTGCGGGAGTAAATAATATGGTAAAAGGCGGGGGCGGGTCTATTGCATTAGGTTCAGGAAATTCAACTAACTCGCCTTTTTCAACGGCGTTTGGTACAGATAATAAAGTTAATGCGGATACTGCTTTTTCGATAGGCTACCGTAATTTGAGTGAGGGGCCACAATCTACCTCAATGGGTGCTAACAGCAGGGCTTCGGGCAGGGGTTCGTTTGCTGCCGGTAATTACGCCTCTGCCAGGTCGGCATACGAAACCACATTGGGTAGTTGGAATACAGATTATTCACCTTCTTCTTCATCCAATTGGAACAATAATGACCGCCTATTTACTATTGGAAATGGTACCGGTACTTTTACAAAAAGCGATGCGGTAGTTATACTAAAAAATGGTAACATGGGTATTGGAAACAGTATACCCACAGAAAAATTAGAAGTAACCGGTAAAATAAAAACTAGCAGCTTGCAAATAACTTCCGGGGCTGCCAATGGCAATGTATTAATGAGCGATATAAATGGTAATGCCAGTTGGAAAATACTTGCTTTGCCTTTTAATTACTGGAATGCTTCCGGAAGCAATATTTATAATAATAATGCAGGCAATGTTGGTATTGGCACATCATCGCCAAATGCACCCCTGCAGTTTGAAACCAGCAATCAAAAACGAAAAATTGTATTGTTCGAAACCGCCAATAACGATAACCAGTTTTTTGGGTTTGGTGTTTTTGCCGGGGAGTTGCGATATCAAACCGGGGTGAATACCGACGACCATGTTTTTTATACCGCAGCTTCCGCTGGCTCGTCCGCTGAGCTAATGCGGATAAAAGGAAACGGTAATGTAGGAATTGGTACTGCTGCGCCTACATCAAAGCTGCAGGTGGATGGTGCCATACGCATACAAGGCAACCAAACAACACATTCCCAGGGTTTATCGCTTGAATGGAATAGTAACGTTGGCAGTGGCGCCAGTTATTTGCTTAATAATAAGGGCCTTGGAGGAGGAGGTTTTATATTGGGTGAAGTAGATAATGCCAACAACATAACCCACCGCCTCGACATAGACCAAAATGGTAATATTGGTATTGGAAATGCAGCACCGGCCTCTAAGCTGGATGTAAATGGAGCATTGGCAACAAAAGCAACGTACTACGGCATCGGCGGTGGCAATGTAGCGCTTGATAATAACGCCACCGTTTGGATATTTGCGATTAATGGATTTTCCGTTTCATTGCCCGACCCCACTGCATGTGCTAACCGCAGGTACACCATCGTTAATAAAACGAATGCAGCAATGACTTGCAGCATTTTTTATAATATGGAAAACTCAGTAGCTACAAGCATTCCGGCATACAGCAGCATTGAGGTATTAGCCAGCATCAATACCAACCGCTGGGAGCAGATTAGGTAGAAATTACCTGCAAAAAAATGTGGTCTTTGCGGTCGCCAGAGCATAGGTGCTCGGAGGTTATGGATCTTTTTTGTTGTAGCGCTGTCTTACTGTCGGGCTTAAAGTATCAGCAATGAACCCTGGAATAAACTAAGATGCCGTAGTTGATCACCGATGCTGGTGAATAAATATTGGAGGATTTAAAATCTGGAAGACCGGATGATAAAAGTGCAGATGGAAACCCGAAAGCTAAATACCCCAATTATCAAAATATCAGTTTAGAAAAGGAGGGTGATATAAGGAATTGATAATAATATTTTAAAATAATGTAAGGTTACAATTCATAATTAGTGATATAAAAAAATAATTTATCATGAAAAAAGGTTTCATTCTCTTGTACTCCATTACTTGTTGCAATATTATCTATTGCCAAAATGTGGGCATTGGTACTACCACACCCAAAGTAAAACTGCATGTGCTCAAGGGAGTGCAAACTGTAGCGCCAAATATAGGCAGTACCATGGCCGTGCAGTCGGATGGAGAAACTTTCTTGCAGATACTATCCAATGATATAGCAGATCAAAACGGCATCACATTTGGGCATACCACACAGCCTATCAGTGCCGGCATTACTTTTAACTTTAGCGGCAACAGGGAACTTGCATTTTTCACCAACGCGTCTGCACCATCCCTTGTACTTAATAACCAGGGCAAGGTAGGCATTGGTGTTATTTCACCCCTTGCCCGCCTGCATGTTGCGGATAGTAATGTAATTTTTACAGGGCCTGGTACACTACCAGGATCTACCATTTACAATCCGCCCGTACAAGGGGCCGGTACAAGAATGATGTGGTATCCGCAGAAAGCGGCGTTTAGAGTGGGAGGTATTAATGGTACACAGTGGGATAAAAATAATATTGGAAATTATTCTTTTGCAAGCGGGTATAATTCAATAGCATCCGGTGATTACTCAACTGCCCTAGGAAATCAGGATACGGCATCTGCTATCGGTTCAACGGCTATGGGCTCAGGTACTAAAGCGTCCGCATCTTATGCATTTTCAATTGGCTATAATACAAAAGCTACCGGCAGCTTTTCAACAGCAATGGGAGGAGGTTCGGTTGCGTCTGGGCTTACATCCATTGCATTAGGGACTGTTGCTACTGCTTCTGGTGCTAACTCCCTGGCAGTCGGCCAGTTTGCAACAGCATCCCAGGATTTTGCCATTGCTATTGGAAGATATGCAACGGCTACCAACTATAGCTCGGTTTCAATTGGAGAAAAAAATACTGCTTCAGGAGCTTTTTCTGTGTCGATGGGTATAGGTACAAATGCGGTGGGCGAATCTTCTGTAAGCTTTGGTAACAATACCGTTGCTAAAGCCAGGGGAGGGTTTACCACTGGCTTGTATAATGATAACATGGATTTCCCCGACAATAACGTATCGGATGCAAATGATCGTATTTTTCAGATAGGGAACGGAATGGATGGTGCAAGAAGCAATGCAATCACCGTTTTACGCGATGCTAATACGGGCGTTGGCACGTTGACACCCGTTGCCCGCCTGCATGTAGCTGATAGTAATGTGGTGTTTACCGGGCCTGCAATAGTCCCTGCAGGCACTAATTACAATCCCCCCATACAAGGCGCAGGCACCCGTATGATGTGGTATCCGCAAAAGGCTGCCTTTAGGGTAGGCAATGTTAACGGCACACAATGGGATAAAAATAATATTGGAAGCTACTCCCTGGCATCCGGTTATAATACCACAGCGTCGGGTGGCTATTCCACTTCAATGGGGGGTGGTACAACGGCTTCAGGTTTCGCTTCAACAGCATTAGGAGGAAGTACGGTCGCTTCTGGATTGGGTTCAACTGCACTGGGACAGGGTACTATTGCTTCCGGAGATCAATCAACTTCGATCGGGATTTTTACACAAGCTTCCGGATTTGCATCAACTGTAATGGGGTTCTCAGCAAATGCTTTGGGAGATATTTCAACCGCCATAGGACTTTCTACAACAGCAAAGTCTTATTTGGAAACAGCAATTGGTGCTTATAATACAGATTATCAACCTGTATCCGGAACTTCATGGAATAGCGCAGATCGCCTGTTTATTATTGGAAATGGAAGAGAAAATGCAAATAGCGATGCGATGGTAGTTTTAAAAAACGGCAATGTTGGTATTGGTGCCAGTAATCCACAGGCTTATGGACATGGTGGCAACAATAAAATAGTTGAAATCTTTAATTCGAATACTGTTGACAATGCTCAGTCACAGCTGATTCTTTCCTCTAATGGCACCGCTGGTTCTTTAGGCGGCATTACCTGGGCGGCTCCAACTGTTCAGGGCAGTGAAAAAAGAACCGGCTTTATTGGGAATATTTTTCAAACAGTCAACCAAACCAAGCTAGCATTTTTTACGCGTAATGAATCGGGCGAGTTAGCAGAGCGATTTAATTTACAGGGCGATGGAAATGCATGGATGCAAGGTTCGTTAAGTCAAAATTCCGATCTGCGATTGAAAAAGAATGTACGTCCAATTGATAATGCGCTTTACTCATTACAACAATTAAATGGTTACACCTATACATGGAGGGATATAAACCTGGATAACCATTTACAATCGGGTGTAATAGCCCAGGAAGTACAAAAAATATTTCCGCATTTGGTTACAAATACTGCTGAAGGCAGCTTAAGCGTAAACTACATTGGTCTCATCCCGGTACTAATAGAAAGTATTAAAGAGCAGCAAAAGCAAATTGAAGAACTGAGACAACTCATAAAAAACCTTATCAACAAATAAAAAGGGTGCATTTAAAATTGTCGCTCTCAGCCTCGGCTGGTGGGGACACCGGCCGAGGCTGAGCCGTGGTTGGCGTCCCCACCCAGCACTTGTAGCTGCGACAATTTTAAATGCACCCAATAAAAACTCAGAGATGAAAAAGCTATTTAGTGTATCATGCTTTTGTATTTGCATCATACCGGCACAGGCCCAATTCTTAAAAAAAATAAAAGAAAAAGTAAATAAAACCGTGGACAATGCTTCAGTCAATGCCAGCAAATCAACCAATGAGGGTGCAAATGCAAATAACAATAGTATAAACGCGAAAGAAAAAAAAAATTGGTGCGATGCCATCAGCAGCACTGAAGGCAATTACTCAATGGTGTATAGCAGCCCCGAAAAGTTTACGATAATGTACGATGAAAGCGTGCTGGGTATCGGAAGAAACAAAAGCGATTACCGCCTGATATTAAAACAATTGGTAGATAATAAAACGCAGTTTATTATTGTTGATAACGGAAAGGTAACTGCTACTGTAAGTTCACTGACAAATGATCTAATAATTGGTGGTGTGCACCAGCCCCTCGACGGCTTGAATGGCGATTCATATAAAACAAAGTCAGGAAAATACATTGTAGCTGAAACTTCCACCGTTACGGTTGCTGGGCAAGACTCAAAAACGGTAACTACCCCAAAACAAATAGATGCGGATAAAGCGGCACAGGGTTATGAAATGATGAAGAACACAAATGAGTATAAAAAAATGAGCCCCGAAGAAAAAAAGCAGGTAGAAGAAACAATGAAGCAAATACCCCAGGCGGCAAAAGATTATAACAGCAGCGGATCGGGTGGCAAAACAATTTCTACCCCGGAAATAAAAAGCGGCACCTACACATCGGCCAATGGAATGTACAGCATCGTAATAAAAGGAAAAAATTATGGGAGATTTTCGGGCCAGCCCACTTTAAATATTTCAGACGACGAAGCAAATGTGTACATAGTAGCTGCGGATGATAAGGGGAAAACCAATTTTATTGCCAATGATAAAAGAATACCGCTTACCTCAAAAGGGGCATCTTATATGGGGCATTCGGGCAATTTAATTGTAAGCCCGGATGGAAAAAAAGCGGTCTTTATAGAATTAAAAACCCTGACAGTAAAAGAACATGCGGAACTTATAAAATCAATGGAAAGCAGCGGCAAGGTTAAGAACGATTATATCGTTACCAAAAGTGATGGTACTTCTTTTCAACTAACCAGGACCGATGGCGGCGATAAATATCGGCTGACAAATAGCGGGACACTTGTGTATCTTAACATGGAAACACGTGAAGTATTCAGCGACGGCAAACCAATAGGCAAGTTCACCGGCACGGCATACGCCGGTATAATCGCCGATGGACTAATAGTTGGCAGTGATCCTTCTAAAATTTGCTATTATATGGACGATGGAAGTCTCACCTATATGGACGGATCACAAAAAAAGATGGACATTATATTTCCACAGGTAATTACTGATAATGGTAAAACCTATATTACCTGGTTCAGGAAATGTAAGAATGAAATTTACATCGGAAAATTTGAATTTTAATTAAAGGTCATCTTTAAAAAACCTTCCTTTTCCTTTCTTTTGGAGAGGTATTAAAGGTGAGGTCAAACAAAAAAAAGGTTTTTAGAGATGTCCAAAAAAACCATACTGCTAAAAAAAGTAATTATGAAACTTACGCTTGTCCTGGTAGTAATCCTGCTTGCATCCTTTACAATACCGCTAACCGAAAATTATAAGCAAGCGTTTGGCAGCGATTATACCTGGGCGGTAAACTGGCTGCAGCAAAATAAAATCAGCATTCAAAAATATGCTGATCAGTTTAACATCCCGGCCAAAGAACTAAAGGCCATTGTTTTTCCGGAATTGATTCGCTACAATACGATATTTGATGCCATAGAAATAAATTCCTTAAAATATCTATACGTCAGTGATGGCAAGGAATATGCAGATTTTTCGGTGGGTTATTTTCAAATGAAACCTTCTTTTGCTGAAATGGTGGAGCAAGACCTGGCAGGGTTAAAAGATAGCGTTTTTATTTCCCAGTCAAAAATAAACGGGTTGTACAACATGGCCGATAATGAGCTAAACAGGAACGCAAGAATAGCAAGGATAACCAGCATTGATATGCAGGTCCAGTACCTGTGTGCATTTTATAAAATTTGTGAACATAAATTTGCGGACATAAGATTTTTCAGTACTGCAGACAAAGTAAAATGTTTTGCCACCAGCTACAATGCTGGCTACCGCCGGAGCTTCGAAAGCCTGCAATCGTTCCAGCAAAAAAAATATTACCATACCGGCAAACTGGTTACTTCGCAACGGTACAATTATGCAGATATCAGCGCTTATTATTTCATAAATGAATAAAGTTGACTTTCAGCCAACACTTAAATTGCGGCGGCACTACTTTTAGAACTTACTTAACAGAAACTTAAAGCAACGAAATGAAACTTGCCTTGCTATCAATTATTCTTCTTTGTTCCTTGCAAAATAGATGTGTAATAGCCCAATCTAAATTTGCTGTTGCAGACTGTGTAAAAAAGCAACTGGCAAAAACAAAAGCTGCCAACAAAATCAGGTGTCCAAAACACAGTTACAATATTATGTGATAAAAGCGGAACAGGGCACATATGGTTACGATGTATATGCCAATGGAAACCATACCTGCACCCACAGGCGCAGGACTCCGTCCTGTGTCTTCCCTGTTACTAATCTTCGGTCCTAAAAACCATCCAAAATAATAAGATCCAGCAGCCCTTTTTTTCTGTGAAATAATCAGTTGCACTACTATATATC
>Ga0335397_10004339_pt1 | contig 18753 bp, 15 predicted proteins | sample MAT04_FD_205740 | JGI IMG/M metagenome (GOLD analysis project Ga0335397, IMG submission 205740) | Freshwater microbial communities from Lake Fryxell liftoff mats and glacier meltwater in Antarctica - MAT-04 (spades assembly) (version 2) ... | reverse complement strand
CTCACGCTGGTCGAGGCGACGCTCGAGAGCCCCGACGCCGTGCTCTACGCGCAGATCTCGAAGCTCAAAGGCGAGAAGGTCGCGGAGCTGAAGGCGCAGGGAGTCGAATACGACGAGCGGATGGCGGCGCTCGAGAAGATCGAACATCCGAAGCCGCTGCGGGAGTTCGTCTACGAGACGTTCAACGCGTTTCGCGAGCGCCATCCGTGGGTTGGGCAGGAGAACATCAAGCCGAAGTCGATCGCGCGCGACATGGTCGAGCAGTTCCTCTCGTTCCACGAGTACGTGCGCGAGTACGAGCTGCAGCGCATCGAGGGCACGCTGCTGCGCTACCTGACGGACGCGTACAAGGCGCTCGTGCAGACGGTGTCCGAAGGGGCGAAGACCGACGAGATCGACGACGCGATCACGTATCTCGGCGCGATCGTCCGCGGCACCGACGCGTCGCTGCTCGACGAGTGGGAGCGGCTGCGTCGCGGTGACGAAGCGGAGATCCTCGCGGCGGAGGCGGACCGCGAGAACCCAGAGGTCCCACCGGCGGCGATCGACATCACGCGCGACGTGCGCGCGTTCACTGTGCTCGTGCGCAACGAGGCGTTCCGCTTGGTGCGCGCCATCGCCTGGGGGCGCTGGGAGGGCGCGGCCGAGGTGCTCGCCGACAGCGAGCCGCAGTGGACGGCGCCGCGCCTGGACGACGCGATGCGCGCGTACTTCGCCGAGCACAAGTATCTGCGCACCGATCCGGACGCGCGTCTGCAGAGCCGCACGAAGATCGCGCCGAGCGAAGACGGCCTGCTGTGGCACGTTGAGCAGGTGCTGTGCGACGCCGAAGAGGCGACCGGCTACGCGCTGGTGATGAGCGTCGATCTCGCGCGCTCGCGCGAGGCCGGGCGGCCGGCGCTTTCACTGCTGCGCGTCGACGGCGGATAGACAGCTGAACGATCGCACGCGGCGCCGCTCACGGATCCGTGCCGCGCAGCGCGACCAGCGCGCGAATGGCGCCACGCGCTTCGGCCGGGAGCGGATCGACGAAGCGCAGTCCGATGAGCTGCCCGCCGCGAGCGCCTCCCGCCTGCACCCACTGGGTCTCGACGCCGATGATGACGGCGGCGCCAGCACCGGGCGCGACGAACACCAGCGCGAGGCGTCCGCGCGGCAGCGGCTCGGCGGCATGAAGCGCCACGCCGCCTTCCGACACATCGTCGATGGTGATCTCGATCTGACGCGACTCGCTCGTGCTCGTCAGCCAGCCGCGCACCGAGAACGGCGCACGTCGATGCCGCCGGCGCTCGCTCACCAGCAAGATCGGCGCGGCCTCGGCGTCGTCTTGCTCGGTCGCGTCGCCGCCGAGCAGCGCGAGCGCGCGCGCGAGCGCGTTCGGCACCACGGCGAGGAGCGCATCACGGAACGCGGCCACGTCGGCGTGTCGATGCTCGGGCTCACGCGCGAGCCCCTGCGCGAGCACGGCGGCGAGCGCTTCTGGGACGTCGCCGCGCAGCTCGCGCACCTCGGGCGTCGGGCGCGTCAGCTGCGCGACGAGGATGTCGGCGTAGGTGCCGGGATATGGCAGCCGACCAGTGAGCGACTCGAACAGCGTCACGGCGATGCCGTAGACGTCGGCGCGCTGATCGGTGGGCTTGCGCAGCGACAACTGCTCCAGCGACATATAGGCCGGCGTGCCGAGGAACGTGCCCTCTTGCGTGAGCTTCTGCTCGGGCATGAGCGCGACCGACGCGAGCGATGCGATGCCGAAGTCGAACAGCTTCGCGCGCTCGTGACCGGCGCGAGAGCGCACGATGAAGACGTTCGATGGCTTCACGTCGCGATGCACGAGGCCGCCGGCGTGCGCCGGGCCGAGCGCCTCGCACAGTTCGATGGCGACGCGCACCGCCTCGCTGATGCCGAGCCGCTGACGCTGCGCGAGACACGCCTCGAGCGTCGCGCCGTCGAGCCGCTCGAGCGCGAGGTACGGACGCCCGTCGTCGAAGTGACCCGCATCGAGCAGCTCCACGACTCCGGGATGCCGCCCGACCTCGAGCGCGCGCGCCTCGCGCAGCAGCCGCACCGCGACCTCCGAGTCACGTCCGGTGCCGGGCAGCGGCATCTTCAGCGCGACGTGGCGCCCGCTATAGACCTGCACTGCGGCGACGACCTGGCTCATGCCGCCCTCGGCGATCAGCTCGAGCGCACGGTAGCGCTGTCCGAGCAGCTCGGAGCGCGTCGGGACCTCGTGGAGCGCCGCGTAGGCCATCGACCAGCTGAACGGCCGTTTCAGCGCGCGCTTGAGCGCCCGCGCCGGCTTCTCGCGCAAATCGGCGATCTACGCGCGACTTCGCGAGCTCCAGCCGCGCGCGAGGTCACGAGGTCCGCTCGCGCGAGATCAGCGGCGGGCGAGGTCAGCCGCGCGCGAGGTCCGCTGCGCGTGAGGTCAGCGGCGCGGTGGCTGCGCGGTGAACGCTGCGCAGTCCGCCTCACGCGTGCTGATGCCGCCGACGTCGGACACCGTCGGCGTGCCCTCGGTCGCGCCGTAGATGCGGAAGGGCGCGTCGGTGTAGGCGAGCAGCACGCACATCTCGCCGTTGTCGGCGTTGCGATAGCGCAGGTCGAAAGTCTCCGGATTGTCGTAGCTGCAGGTCATCCGAAAGCCGGTCGCGCCCATCAGCTCGAACGGCACGTCGAGCATCGCGCCGAGCGGATCACCGACCGACGCATCGGTCTCGAAGATCAGCTCGCCATCGCGCGGACCACCGACGACCTCGAAGCGAAAGTTGGTCGCGTACTGGTGGTAGTGCGGCAGCACGTAGTGGATGCGGAAGTCGAGCGGCCCGGTCGACCCGGAGAGATCGCACGAGGTCGACAGCGTTGCGCTCGACGCCGCCGGGATCAAGAAGCCCTCTTGGTAGTTGAGCGAGAGCGGCTGAAGCAGCGTCGTCACCTCGGCCTCCGGTATGAGACCGAGCTCGAACGTCGCGTCCGTCGTCACCGGGACCGAGTCGAAGTTGATCAAGTGCGTTCCGCCGACGATGCGGCTGTGCGGCGGTATCACGAACGCGGCGCCCGGCGGGAACTGCTGCGTCTCTTCTTCCGCTTGCGTCGACTGCGCGAAGAACACGCCGCCGAGGATCGCGTAGCCCTCGTTGAAGCCGCGCTCCTCGCAGTTCCAGACGCCGTCGGGGCCGTCGAGGTTGGTGTCCGGCAGGTACATCCAGTTCGAGTGGTGCCACGCCGGCCCCGCGATGAAATGGACCGAATTCACGTAGATCGGCTCTTCGTTGTTCAGCGTCCAGCTCATGCACGGATACGGCGCAGAGCCAGGCCCGCGATCTTCGCCGGGCTCGAGCGCCACCGAGGGAAACGTGTGTGTCGTCTCGGTGAAGCCGACCGCGCCGAGGCCCGCGTCGGGGACCACTGCGAGGCCCGCGTCGGGGACGGCGGCGGGAGCGTCGTTGTCGCCGCAAGACGACGCGACGAGCAGCAGGGAGGAGCAGACGAGAAGACGAAGAGCGCGCGCAGCCATGGCCGACCTCTTGGTGAATCGCTGTTCATCGTGCCACGAGTTCGCGCGCACCGGAATCCCTCTCAGCAGTGATCGCGATGCGGCGATGTCGGCGCAGTGAGGCGGCGCAGTGAAGTCGGTGCGCTGGCGCTCGCGCTGCGTCAGGCTGCGCGCGCGATGACGACGTCGACGTGGATCTTCGGCTACGGCTCGCTCATCTGGCGACCATCGTTCCCGTTCGTGGAGCGGCGGCGCGCGGTGCTCGACGGCTTCGCGCGGCGCTTCTGGCAAGGCTCGACCGATCATCGCGGCGTGCCGGGCGCGCCGGGACGCGTGGTCACACTGATCGAAGCGCCGGGTGAGCGCTGCGTCGGTGTCGCCTATCGCATCGGCGCGGATGTTCGTGATGACGTGCTCGCACACCTCGATCATCGCGAGAAGGGCGGCTACTCCCGGCTCGAGGTCTCGCTGTTCCTCAGCGAGTCGGCGATCGGCGTGGCCGACACCGTGACGGTGAGCGCGCTCGTCTATCTCGCGCACCCCGCGAACGACGAGTGGCTCGGCGCCGCATCGCTCGCGACGATCGCCGCGCAGATCCGCGCAGCGCACGGGCCGAGCGGGCCCAATCGCGAGTACGCGCTGTGCCTCGCGGACGCGCTCCACGCGCTCGACGCGAACGACGCCGAGGTCCACGCGATCGCCGCGCTGCTGGTGTAGGCTCGCGCGCATGCTCGAAGCGGGCCTCGCGAAGGCGGACATCACGGCCTGGGAGCCTGGGCTCCTGCTGCTCGGCTGGGCGCAATACGGCAACGTCGCGGAGAGCGTCGCGGAGCCGCTGCACGCGCGCGCGCTGGTGCTCACCGATGCGGCGCGTGAAGAGACGCTCGCGTACGTTTGCGTCGATCTCTGCTTCGTCACGCAGGCGCTCCGTGATGGCGTGCTCGAAGAGCTCGCGCGCGTCGCGCCGCGGCTTGGTCTCGGCGCCCGCAACGTGATGCTGACGGCGACGCACACGCACAGCGGGCCGAGCGGCTTCGCGCCGGAGCTCTACTTCTCACTGATGACCGGCGGCGTGGTGCCGACGGTGCAAGCGAAGCTCGTCGGCGGCATCGTCCGCGCGATCTGCGACGCCGCCGCGCGCCGCGAGCCAGCGCGGCTGAAGCTCGTGGCGGCGACGCTCGCCGGACCGCCGATCGCGTTCAATCGCGCGCTTGGTCCCTATCTGCGCAATCGCGATGCGCGTCGTGTGCCGCGTGACCGCGCCGAGCTCGCGGTCGACACCACGCACGTCTTGCTGCGCGTCGAAGATCGCCTCGGGCGGCCGCTCGGCGCGCTCAGCACGTTTCCGCTGCATGGCACGACGGTGCACAGCGATCACCGCGCCATTCATCCCGACCACAAAGGGCTCGCTGCCGAGCAGCTCGACCATTTGGCGCGCACCAAGCTCGGCGCGGGCAGCGACTTCGTGTCGATCTTCGCGCAGGGCGCGGCCGGTGATGTGACGCCGAACGTGCGACCGAGCGCTGCGCGCGGCTACCACATCGGCCCGTGCGACGACGACTTCGACAGCGCGCGCTTCGTCGCGGCGGTGCAGGCCGAGCACGCCGCGGAGCTGCTCGCACGCGCCGCGGACGCCGCCCCGCTCGAGCCAGTGCTCGGCGCAGCGTGTCTGCACAGTCGGCTGGCGAACGCCGCGGTCGACGACGACTTGCTCGATGGGCTGCGTCCGGGCGTGACGACCGGCGACGCGGTCGTAGGCATCGCGATGGCGCACGGCACGCACGAAGGGCCGGGGCCGCTGCACGCGCGCCGTAAGACTACGTACGCGCTCGCGCGGCTGCGAGCGGCTGCCGGTCTCGACCCGAAGGTGCCGATGCTCTCGGTCGGCAGCGGTGAGCGACCGCTCGCATTCGGCGTGTTGCCAGCGCGCTCGACCGCGCGGCTCGCCCAGCGCCTCGACCTGACGCGCCACGACGCGACGTTCGAGCGGTACGCGCGCTGGGTCGAGAGCGGCGCCGCGGGCGCGCAGCCGTGGGTGCCGACGATCGCGCCGGCGCAGATCTTCCGCATCGGCCGCTTCGCGCTCGGCGGGGTCGCGACCGAGCCGACGACCACCGCCGGTGCGCGGCTGCGCCAGACGATGCTCGGCGCGCTCGCGCCGCTCGGTGTCACCAGCGCGCTCGTGCACGGCTACGCGAACTCGTACACCGGCTACGTCACGACGCCGGAGGAGTACGCGTTTCAGCACTACGAGGGCGGCTACACCTTGTTCGGACCGCGTACGCTCGCGGCGCACCGCACGACGCTGCGTCGCGTCGCGCAGCTGCTGATTGCCCGCACCGAGGCGCGACCCTCGTCGAGTCGCGCCGCCACGCACATTGCGACCGACGCCGACCAATCGGTGCCCGGACCGTTGCCCACGATCTACGGCGCGGACGAGCTGGCCGCCCGAACCTGGCACCCGGCCGGCGCCACGACGCGCTCACATGCGCCGCGTTCTTCGCCGAGCTGCTGAGCGCGACCCAACGCGCACGAGACGCGCTGCCGCGCGCACTCAGCCTTGACAGCTCTGCGACCCCGCGCTAGACCGCCGGCTCGTTGTTTTGCGGGAGTAACTCAGTGGTAGAGTGCAACCTTGCCAAGGTTGAAGTCGAGAGTTCAAATCTCTTCTCCCGCTCCAAGCCTCGTCAGTCATCACGGCCGGTCACGCCAACCAGCAAGCTGGAAAGCGCAGACCGGCCGTTTTGCATCGTGTGGTCCTCACGCCGCGACCGAGCGCGTTAATCCAGCGATTCGCCGCCGACGCAGCGCCGCAAAGCGGTGATTCACCGCGGACCAGCACTGCGGTGTTTCGCCGCCGACGAAGCGCGGCATCGCAGCAATCCCCTCCGAAACTCCCCCCTCCTAAACTCCCCCCTCCGGGGCCCCTCCGGGCGCCCTCCGGGGGGAGCAGTGTTCCCGTAAGTACATCGCCGGGGAGGAGAATGCGTCGAGGGGCTTTGTGTAGCTGGCTGCACATCGCAAGGGCGGCGAGCGAAGGCATGGCGCGCAGAAGCGAAGCGATGAGCACCTTGGCGGGCTGTCTGGGTCGGGTAAGAGCTGGGGGTTTTCGGACGCCGCCTGCAGCCGTGGGTTCGACGTTCTTCAACCCCAATTCCCCTTCCGAAAGCCCCCTTTCCAAGGGGGTTGGGGATGCCTCACATCGCCGCTCTTCGAGTGCACGCGACTTGCATCGGTGCCAACGGAAAGCCCCCCTCGAACGAGGGGCTGGGGGGAGGTTCCCGGCGCGGGAGCGCAACGAATGAGGCTCAAAAAGAAGTGATCAATCTTGAGGGGGGAGGTTCCCCGCGCGGGAGCGCAACGATTGAGGCTCAAAAGAAGTGATGAATCTTGAGGGGGAGGTTCCCCGCGCGGGAGCGCACCGAACTGAGGCTCAGTCCCAACAGGCTCTTCGCGAAAAGAAGTGATCAACCGTAGGGGGGAGTCGCCGCGCGCAGCGCGAAAGCCGCGCGCAGCGTCAGGCGATCTCTTCGAGCTCGTCCTCGTCGAGCACAGTGCTGGTCTCCTCCGAGACCACGCCCGACGTCTCTCGCGCCTCCGGAAAGAAGTGCGCGACGTAGGCGCCGATCTGCTGCGCCTTGTAGACCACGCCCCAGTCCCAGATGACCTCCTCGAGCGCTTCGAGGAACTCCTGCGCAGAGTGGAAGCGACGATCGGCGTCCTTCGCGAGCGCCGTCAGCACCACGTGATCGAGCTGCGGCGGCACCACCGAGTTGAGCCGCGACGGAGGCTCCACGTCGCCGGCGTGCACCTTGCGCAGCGTGTCGAGATCCGTGTCCGAATAGAAGAGACGCCGACCGGTGAGCAGCTCCCACAGCACGATGCCCGCCGCGTAGACATCGACGCGCGGATCGAGCGGCTTGCCGCGCACCTGCTCGGGCGCGAGGTACGCGAGCTTGCCCTTCACGACGCCCGCCTGCGTCGCGTGCGCGCGGCCCTGCGCTTTGGCGAGACCGAAGTCGACGATCTTTACGTCGCCCTCGAACGACACGAGGATGTTCTGCGGGGTGACGTCGCGATGAATCAGATCGAGCGGCTGGCCCATCGCGTCGGTCGCCGTGTGCGCGTGCGAAAGGCCCTCGAGCGCGCGCGCGATCACGTGACACGCGATGCCCGCGTGCGGTGGTGCGTGCCACTCGCGCTCGCGCTCCCACAGCTGGCGCACATCGCGGCCGTGCACGTAGTCGAGCACGAGGAAACAGGCGCCGTTGACCCGCCCCAGATCGTGCACCGCGGCGATGTTCGGGTGCGAGAGCTGCACTGCGATCTTCGCCTCGTCGATGAACATTTTGACGAACTCCTCGTCGGCGGCGAGGTGCGGCAGGATGCGCTTGACCGCGAGCACGCGCTCGAAGCCCGACGCGCCGACGCGGCGCGCCTTGTAGACCTCGGCCATGCCGCCGGTACCGATGCGCTCGAGCAGCTCGTAGTCGCCTAGCCGCGCAGGTCGTTCGCCCGAGGGACGCACACCGAGAGAGTTCTCCCTCCGGGCACGCGCCGTCAATCAGTTCTTCGACGCGGCTCGCGTTCGTGCGCGCGCTGCCACGACAGCGTCACGCACCTCGCCATCGTGCGAAGTCGGCACCACGCTCTGCGGATGGAACCCGACGCCTTCATCCCTCCTCCCGGCTTCTCGCGCGAGACCACCATCCACCGCGATACCGAAGGCCGCTGGACACAGGACGGCATCCCGCTCGAGCACGCGAACCTGGTGCGCGCCTTCGACCGCTGGGTCGATCGCGCCGAAGACGGGCGGCTCTGTCTGAAGAACGACCTCGGCTGGGCGTACATCACGCTCGAGGGCGCGCCGCTGTTCGTGCGCTCGGTGGCGCTCGACGCGGCGGGCGCAACACTGCGGCTCTCCGATGATCGCGAGGAGCGTCTCGATCCGCAGACCCTGCGCCTCGGCCCCGACGGTGCGCTCTACTGCGATGCGCGCGCGGGGCTTCTCGCGGCGCGCTTCGATCGGCATGCGCAAGCGCAGCTCGCGGAGGTGCTCGAGGAGGATGCGAGTGGTGTGCACGTGACGGTGGGCGGCGTCCGCGTGACGCCGCGGGCGGTCGTGGATCCGCTGGCGCGGGTGATGCGCTGAGGCTGCGCGCGGCGGCACCCCCCGGAGGAGCGTCCCCGCGCGACAGGGCATCTAAGCCGCGCGCAGCGCGAGCCCAGAGCATCGACCGCCGCGCAGCGCATCAGCAGCGCCGGGCGCAGCGCCTCAGCAGCGCAGCGCCTCAGCAGCGCAGCGCCGCGCGCAGCGCCTCAGCAGCGCAGCGCAACCCTTGACACCCTCCGCGCCCCATGCTCTCTTCCGCACCCCTCGCGCGGCCCCCCGCTCGTGGCCCCCTCGGAGGATGCAGTCGTGAAGCGCACTTATCAGCCCCACCGCACGCGCCGCTTGCGCACCCATGGTTATCGCGCGCGCTCGGCGTCGAAGAACGGTCTCAAAGTGCTGGCCGCCCGCCGTCGCAAGGGCCGTCATCGCTTGACCGTGACGACCTACAAGAAGTGAGTCATGCGCCGGGCTCCCGAGGAGCCGGTCGATGAGGTCCCTGCGACTCTCGTCGACCAGCGTCTCCGGCGGGAGTCCCGCGTGCGCCGCCACTCGGAGTACCGAGTCATTCAGGCGCGGGGCCGGCGTGTGCACAGCGCTCACTACGTCTGGATCGTGATGCCGCGCCCTCCTGCAGCGCTCGGTGTATCGCGCGCGACCAGCGATCCGCGCGCACCGATCACCGCCGCGCCCGCCGGTTCGAGCGAGCCGCGGCTCGGCATCACCATCACGAAGAAGACGGCGCAGCGCGCGGTCGATCGCAATCGGGTGAAGCGCGTCGTGCGGGCGGTGTTCCGCAAGGAGCGCGCGTTGTTTCCGCTCGGCTGTGACGTCGTCGTCATCGGCAAGAGTGGCGCGGAGAAGCTCGGCTATGCGGACGTGCTGGCGGAGCTACGTGGCGTCGCGCGCAAGCTCGCGGCGGCGGGTGGCGCCGCCGCCCGAGGTGCGGACGGACGCGCTGGCGCAGGCGCACAGCGCAGTTCGGATGCGCCGAGGAGAAATGCGTGATAGCTCGCTTCCTCCTCTTCCTCATTCGCATCTATTGGTGGACGCTCTCGCCCATCGTCGGCGGCGTCTGCCGGTTCCATCCGACCTGCTCCCGCTACACCGCGGCGTGCATCGAGCGCTTCGGCGCGGTGCGCGGTACCTGGCTCGGCATCAAGCGCATCGCGCGGTGCCACCCATTTCACCCAGGCGGGTTCGACCCACCGCCTGAGCTCCCTCCTTCCTCGCACGCCTGAGACTCACGATGGACGACAGTCAGAAGCGGTCGCTGCTCATCATCTCTCTCGTCGTCGCAGCAGGCCTCGGGGTCTGGTACTTCGTCGAGGGCCGGAAGCCGAACGAGCCGCGCCCACGCACTCCGTCGACGGCCTCGACCTCGGGCCAGCCCGCGACGCCGGGTCAGCCAGCGACGCCCGGTCAGCCCGTGCGACCTGGCCCATCCGCGCCGCCTGGTGCGCCGCTCGAGCTCACCGAAGCTCAGCAGCAAGCGCGCGCGGCGCAGGAGCGCGAGCTCACCATCGACACGCGCGAGTTCCGCGCGACGTTCACCAATCTGAACACTGGGCTCGTGCACTACGCCTTGAAGGGCGAGCGTTTCGCCAAGGCCGACGGGAGTGGCGCCCGCACGCGAACGCCGATGGACCTCGTCACGACCGTCAAAGAGAAGTGGTACCCGTTTCGGCTCGACGTCGGCGGCGTGCCGATTCCGCTGGATGCGATCTGGGATGCGGAGCAACTCTCACCGACGGCGATTCGCTTCACCTGGAGCGGCGGCGGCTTCACGGTTGCGCGCAAGATCGAGGCGGGCCGCGGCCCGTACCAGGTGTGGTCGACGGTGCGGGTCACCAACACGAGCTCCGGTGCGCGGCCGGTGCGCGTGAACCTCCGCACGTCTCACTACGTCAAGCGCACCGACGAGGGCGGTGGTTTCTTTGGTCTCGGCGCGCGCTCGCCTGAGATCAGCCAAGGTATTTGCCTCAGCGAGGGCAGCACGAAGCGCTTCGATCGCAAGGCGCTGCTCGAGACCCACACGTATCATCAGGTCGGCTTCGCGGGCGTCGAGAACACGTACTTCGCGACGTTGATGGCGACCGATCGCGGCGCGGCGGACTTCTGCACGCTCAAGACGACTGACAACGGCAACGAGGACGGCAGCCTGTTCGAGACCCGCCTCGCGTATCCGCGTCAGCAGCTTGCGCCCGGCGCGGCGACCGTGGTGCGCACGCTCGCGTACATCGGCCCGAAGGACGGCGCGCTTCTCGCGGCGGCGGGGCACAACCTGTCGGACTCGGTCGACCTCGGCTTCTTCTCGATCATCGCGCGGCTGATGGTGAAGCTGCTCAGCTTCATCCACGACTTCACTGGCAACTGGGGCCTCGCGATCATCCTGATGACGGTGTGCGTGAAGATGGTGCTCTTCCCTCTCACGCTCGCGCAGCTGCGCAGCATGGCGAAGATGCGTCAGCTCAAGCCGGAGCTCGACAAGCTCAACGAGCAATACGGCGACGACCGCGAGAAGAAGGGCGCGGCGACGATGGAGCTCTATCGGCGCAACGGCGTGAACCCCGTCGCCGGCTGTCTGCCGTCGATGGCGCAGCTGCCGATCTGGTGGGCGCTCTACACGTCGCTGTCGACCAACATCGCGCTCTTCAACATGCCGTTCCTGCCGTTCTGGCTGACGGATCTGTCGTCGCCCGATCCGATCTACGTGATGCCGCTCGCGCTCGGCGCGCTGATGTGGCTGCAGCAGCGCATGACGCCGACGACGATGGATCCGACGCAGGCGAAGATCATGCAGTGGATGATGCCGATCATGATCACGGTGTTCATGCTCTTCTTGCCCCAGGGGTTGACGCTCTACATGTTCACGAACTCCGCTCTCGGTATCGCGCAGCAGAGATTCATCGAGTATCGTCTCGGCAAGGTCACCGCTGCGGCAGGCGTCGCACCCGTGACTGAAGTCGTCGCCGGCGCAGCCGCGGCTGGGTCGACCGAGCGCAGCAGCAACACTGGGTCGGGCGGAAAGAAGGCTGGCAAAGCCAGCGCGCGGAGGACCGGCCGTGGATGAGCGCAGGACAGTTCAAGATGGTGCCCTCTTCGTCGACGACGCTGAGGAGATGGGCGAGACCAATCGAGACGCTCAGAGCGCGCCTCGCGGCACGCCGCACGACGGCAAGGCCGAGCAGGCCTCCGAGGTGCTCGCAGACGTCATGCGTCGCATGGATCTCGACGCGCGCGTCGCGGTGCGTGAAGACGGCGAGCGCATCGTGCTCGACATCGACGGGCCAGACTCCGGCCGGGCGATCGGCAAGAAGGGCCAGACGCTCGACGCGCTGCAGTTCCTCGTCAACAAGATCGTCAATCGCTTTCCCGAGGGGCGGCGTCATGTGGTCGTCGACAGCGGCGACTACCGCGACCGTCACGATGAGGGCCTGATGTCGATGGCGCGCCGCGAGGCGAAGCGCGCGCTGACGCAGGGCAAGGTCGTGACGCTCGAGCCGATGTCGCCGCGCGATCGCCGCGTCATCCACCTGAGCCTCGCCAAGCTCCCCGGCGTGAGCACGCGCTCGAACGGCGAGGGCATGGACCGGCGCATTCAGATCATCCCGGCGCGCACCAACCGCGCCGATGGCGAGCCGCGCAACACCGGCCCCGCGCGTGAGCGTGAGCCGCGCGAAGGCGGCGTCGGCAATGGCGGCGCTGGCGGTGGCAGCGGCGGCGGGGCTGCTGGCGGTGGACCGGGCGGCGCGCGTCGTCGTCGTCGTCGCGGTGGCGGCGGTGGTGGCGGCGGCGGTGCGGGCGCTGGCGGCGGTGGTGGCGGCGGTGGTGGCGGCGCGAGCAACGGCGACGGCGGCGGCGGAAGCGCAGCGCGCTCCGATCGCGGCGCTGACTGACTTCTCGCACAGGTGGCTCACGTTGCGCGCCGAGCACCTGCCGCGCCGCTCGCGCTGCGCGTCGCGCAGTGACGCCCATGTCCTTCACTCTGCGCGATACGCCGTGATCACGCGCGGTGCGTCGGTGCGCGGCAGCGCGTAGTGCACGGCGTGCACGCGGCGCGCGCCAGCGGGCGCTGCGGGCGGCTCTTCGGCGGCGGTGAGGACCAGCGCGCACGACGCGAGGCTGAGCGCGAGCGGCAGCCACACGCCGGGCGCGAACGTCGCGCGCGCCATCGCGACGTCGAACGGCGCGCCCGCGGCTCCTCGCGACGCAGAGACGCCGTCTGCGACGCGGCTCGACGCGCGCGGATCGATCTTGCCTTCACGCACCTCGACGCGGCCCGCGAGCCCGTCGAGCGAGCCGACCGCGGTGCGCAGAAATGCGACGCGCTTGTGCAGTGGCTCGACCAGCACGAGCGTCACGTCCGGCCGCAGCAGCGCGAGCGGAATCGCCGGTGCGCCAGCGCCGGAGCCGACGTCGAGCACGCGTGCACCACGCCGCACGAGCGCCTCGTCCGCGAGCATCAGCGCGTCCGCAAACATCACCTCGCTGAGCTGCTCGGCGGAGCGCGCGGCGGTGAGATCGATCCGCGCGTTCCAGCGCGCGACGAGCTCGGCGAACGCGCCGAGCTGCATAAGCGCCGGCGGCGCGAGCGGGCGCCCGAGCGTTTCGGCGAGCTGCTTCACCTGGTCGAGATCGCGCGCGGCTTCGAAGGCGAGACCACGCGCGCTCAATGCAGCCGTCCGTCGCGGCGGCGCTTCTCGGCCTCGCGGGAGGCGTCGGCGATGGCCTCTTTGATCAGGCGATCGGCCTCTGCGTCGTCGATCACCGGCGACTCACGCCGGCCCTTCGACGCCATCTTCGCAACGCGCGGCGGGTTCGGCGGTGGCACACGTACCGCGGCAGGCGTCGAGCGACGCCCACGCTTCGCGCGCAGGCCGCCGCTGCGCAACATCCCGATGAGCGGCCACGCCTCGGCGCCATCGAGCGGCGCGATCGGCAGCAGGTTGAGCGCGATCAGAAACGCGTTGGTCCAGATGAACGTGTCGAGCAGCTGCGCGAGATACAGCGAGCCGATGGGCGGCAGAAAGAACAGCGTGATCGCGGTCACCAGCAAGATGATCGCCTGTGCGAGCACGCCGCCCCACGCGATGCCCGCACGCCAGCGCGGCGACGGCACGCCGTACCAGCGACACACGCCGCCGAAGCCGTGCACGTCGACCGAGACGACCTGCATGCGCGCCGCGCGCACGAGCACCGCGTGACCGAGCTCGTGGAACAGCACCAGCAAGACGAAGCCGAGCCACGCCCCCGGCGCGAAGGCAAAGCGCGTGAAGATGAGCGCGCCGACCGGCGTCGACCAGTGCACGCGCACGGGCGCTCCGCGGAACCGCGCGACCGTCAGATAGCCACGTTCGAACACGACGTCAGTATGCGCGGGAATAGCCGCGACGCAGCCGTGGTTCGCGCGCAGCGGGCAGCCGACTCTCGATACGCGACCGCACAGCGCTGCCCCCCTTGCCGTCGCAAATGACAGCTGTATGCTCCCGCCCGCTTGCTTCGCTCCGCATGCTCCCGCCCGCGCGCTTCGCTCCGCATGCTCCCGGCCTCGCGCTCCACGATGACCCGACCGCTACTCACGACGCTCGCGCTGCTCGCGCTCTCTCTCTCGCTCCCGCAGCTCGCGGCGGCGGAAGAGTCGATGTGCGGCCTGCGCTCGACCGTCATCGCGGTGGACATCTCCGAGCTCGACGCGATCCTCACACCCGCGCCTGCGTTCCCGGTGTTCGGCGCCTACTCGATGGCGGCAGCGCCGGCGCCTTCGCTCGGGGTCGACACCGAGATCCTCTGGTGCACTTCGCCCGATGATCCGCGCTGCGCCCCGGCGCATCCCGGCTCCGGCAGCACCACGCCGCTGACCAGCAGCGCGTCGGTCTTCGTGCTCCCCGCGTCGCATCCGCCCGTCGCCGATGCGCCCATCGCGACGTTGCGCGAGACGCCTGAGCGCAGCGCTGCACGCAGCGGCTTCACGCGCTCGCTCGACCGACCGCCGCGCTGAGCCTCGACGGACCTTCCGTCGCATCCACGCATGCCCGAGGCGTGCGTCGGCGACGCGTCCGTTCGTGATCGCAAACAACGACTCCGCGTGTGGTGCGCTGTTCTCTGCGCAGTCTGTCTCTGCGCAGGCTGTCTCTGCGAAGTCTGCAGAGGGCCCGGTTCAGCAGCTCTTGCTGAGCCGGAGACGCCCGCCGCGCGCAGAACCGCCTCGATTCTCGATTCTCTTTTCATTGTTCTCGAAGCGTCGACCGCGCATGCGGCGGCGCGTCTCAAGGAGTGTTCCCATGTCCAAAGGTTCAGCCATAACGGCCATCCTGATCGCCTTCGTCGGCGGTCTGCTGATCGGCAGCCTCGTCACCGGTGGAAAGAGCGACGATGACGACGTCATCGCCGCAGAGGGCGGCGAAGCAGCCGAAGGCGAAGGCGCTGGCGCAGCTCCCGCCGAAGAGGGCGGCCCGGAGCGCTTCCGCATTCCGGTCACCGCCGATCAGCCGAGCAAGGGCCCGGCCGATGCGCTCGTCACGATCGTCGAGTTCAGCGACTTCGAGTGCCCGTTCTGCTCGCGCGTCGGTCCCACGATGCAGCAGATCATGAACGACTATCGCGGCAAGGTCCGCATCGTGTGGCGCAACAACCCGCTCCCGTTCCACCAGAACGCGACGCCGGCCGCGATGGCCGCGACGGAAGCGTTCGTCCAGGGTGGCAGCGAGAAGTTCTGGCGCATGCATGACCTGATGTTCGCCAACCAGCGCGCCATCGGTCGCAGCGACCTCGAGGGCTACGCGCAGCAGGCTGGCCTCGACATGGCGAAGTTCCGCGCCGCGCTCGACGGCAACACGCACCGCGCGCGCATCGACGCGGACATGGCGGTCGCCCGTTCCATCGGCGCGAACGGCACGCCGGGGTTCTTCATCAACGGCCGCCAGCTGATGGGCGCGCAGCCCTTCGACGCGTTCAAGACGGTCATCGACGACGAGATCCGCCGCGCCGAGGCGCTCGTCGCCACCGGCGTCGCGCGCAACCGCGTCTACGCGCAGCTGATGCGCAACGCGCGCACCTCGCCCGCGCCCGAGCCCGGCGCAGCTGCAGGCGCCGCTCCCGCCGCGCCCCAGCCGCCGCGTCGCGCGCCGGATCCCGCCGCGGTCTATCGCGTGCCGGTCGGCGCCTCGCCGGTCAAGGGCCCGGCGGACGCGCTCGTCACCGTCGTCATCGTCTCGGAGTTCCAGTGCCCGTTCTGCAAGCGCGTCGAGCCCACGCTCAACGAGCTCGCGACGGCGTACGGCCGTGACATCCGCTTCGTCTGGAAGAACAACCCGCTGCCCTTCCACAACAACGCGATGAACGCCTCGAACCTCGCGATGTTCGCGCACCAGAGCGGCAAGTTCTGGCAGATGCACGACCTGCTCTTCGAGAACCAGTCGGCGCTCGAGATCGACCAGCTGGTCGGCTATGCGACGCAGCTCGGCCTCAACGGCGCACAGGCGCGCGCGGCGATGACCAACAACCAGTTCCAGGCGGCCATCCAGGCCGACATGGACCTCTCGCGCGCGCTCGGCGCGTCGGGCACGCCCTCGTTCTTCATCAACGGCCGCAACCTCCGTGGTGCGCAGCCGATCGCCGCGTTCAAGACGCTCATCGACGAGGAGCTCGCCAAGGCGCGCGCCAAGGTCGCTGCCGGCACGCCGCGCAACCGCGTCTACGAAGAGACGACGCGCAACGGCGCCACCGAGGCGCAGATGGTCGACGCCCCCGGCGCGCCTCCCGGCGCCGCTCCGCCCGCCGCGGCCGCGCCCGATGCGGACCGCATCTACAACATCGCCGTCCCGGCCGGCGCGCCCAAGAAGGGCGGCCGTGCGGCTCGCGTCATCATCCAGCAGTTCTCCGATTACCAGTGCCCGTTCTGTTCGCGCGTCGAGCCGACGGTCGACCAGGTGCTCCGCGAGTACGGCGACCGCGTCCAGTTCGTCTGGCGCGACTTCCCGCTCCCGTTCCACGACAACGCGACCCCCGCCGCCGAGGCCGCCCTCGAGGTCCTGGCACAGGGTGGCGAGGCCAAATTCTGGCAGATGCACAAGCTGCTCTTCGAGAACCAGCGCACGCTCGCGCGCGCGGACCTCGAGCGCATGGCGGGTGAGGTCGGCGGCATCAACATGCCGCGATTCCGCGCCGCGCTCGACAACCACACCCACAAGGCCCGGATTGACGCGGACATCGCCGCGGTCACGGCCTCGGGGGCACAGATCGGCACGCCGTCGTTCTTCATCAACGGCCGCCTGCTCCAGGGCGCGCAGCCGTACGACGCGTTCAAGGCCGCCATCGACCGCGCGCTCGCCGAGCCCGCACGTCGCTGATCTGCGATTAGTTACAGGCGTTTAGCGCCACTACAAAAGAGGCCGCCCTCCCTACCCGGGATGGCGGCCTCTTCCTTTTAACAGGGGTGCTCACCGCGTCACAAAGGTGTGACGTACACGCACAGCGTAGGTGCGCGGGGTTGACACATGAATCAACAATGATCTAACCTCCGAACTCGACATGGTTTCCAGGGCATAGGCCCTCCCATCGTCCGCGAGCGCTGTCATAGAAGCCGACGCCCCGGCCCAAACTCCGGATGCCAAGGCTTCTCGTCCGAGGATTTCCTTATGGCGAAGATCAGAGTGGTGGCGGAACGGCCGCCGACGGTCGAAGAGCTCCACTTCCGCAGTGACAGTGCTTTTCTGTGCCTGCTCCTCAACCGGCGCACGAAGATCATCCGCGTGATCGACTTCCGCGCGGGCGCGCTCCCGGCGAAGCGGCTGTTCATCCAGTCGATCGCCCAGCGCGAGGGCGTCGAGAAGGTGATCACGCTGGTCGAGAAGGACGAGGTCGCGTCGTGGACGCGCGTCGGCTTCGTGCGTGAGGGCACGATCCCCGGCTTCTACAAGCGCTCCGACGGCCACCTCTGTGGCTGCGTCATCGGCGATCGCACGGCCTCGATCGAGGTCAGCGACGAATCGCAGAAGAGCGCCGAGCGGACCATCGTCGCGGCGAAGAAGAACGCGATGGACCTCGACGACGAGATCCGCGGCATCACGCTGCGCGGCGTCGAAGCGCAGGTCGCCCTCGCGGCGCGCGACGAGGCGTGGAGCAAGGGCGAGGGCCTCGGCGCGTTCGACCCGTTCGGCCGCGGCGTGCTGCGCCTGTTCCTCGAGTGTTCGACGAAGAAGAGCCGCGCCAACTACATCTCGGCAGAGTTCCAAGACTGCTTCGGCCACGCGCTCATCGAGGTCCTCCGCTCACCGCGCGACGAGGGCGAGCGCCTCGCCACCGCCGCCGGCCTGCGCGCCTTTGCTGAAGAGCTCAAGCGCCGCCAGATCGTCTCCGCCTTCGGCTTCGCCCCGGCCGACGACCAAGAGCTGTCGACGGCGTATCTCGCCGCCGGCTTCCGCAAGACGGGCCTGCTCGCGCGCGGCATCCAAGTCGGCGCCGGCCGCCGCGACGCGATCCTCTGGTCGCGCAAGCTGCTCAACCCGGCAGGCGAGCCCGGCATCGACGACTGAGGGCGGCGCCGCGTCGACGACTGAACTCGCCGGGCATCGACGCCTGCGGCCGAGCTGCATCAGCGCGGGCGTAATTCGATGAGCGCGATGCCGTTTGCGGAGAGCATTCCGCGGAACGCATCTCCCGCGCCCAGCCAACGCCTCAGAAGGTCCCGCGCGATCGTTCGCTCGGCGCTGTCGAGGCCACTTTGCGCGGCTATCAGAATTAGTCGCGCCGCCTCGAGGTGATCGCATCGCAGCTCGAACCGCTGCAGGTTCTTGCGACCGTTCAGATCGAGCAACGTGATTGTGTACTCACCGCGCGCGGTCACGTGGACGAGCTGCGCTTCGTGCCAGCGCAGATGGTCGTTGGGCTCATCGACCGTCGGGTCGAGCAGGGGCGCGCTGTGGTTCCGTTGCGTGGACTTCGGTCCGTTGCACCGTCCACACGCCCAGAGGAGGTTCTCCCAGCTGAATGCGAGATGCGCGAACTCGGCGCGGCCCTTCGGTTTGTAGTGCTCGACTTGGCCATAGTTCGTCGCCTCGTGTGCGCTTCGCAGAAGCAGCAGCAGCGCTCGAACATTTGATCGCGCAACACGCGCTGGATGCCGACGCTCTTGTACGCGCCGCTG
>Ga0335397_10004334_pt1 | contig 18777 bp, 15 predicted proteins | sample MAT04_FD_205740 | JGI IMG/M metagenome (GOLD analysis project Ga0335397, IMG submission 205740) | Freshwater microbial communities from Lake Fryxell liftoff mats and glacier meltwater in Antarctica - MAT-04 (spades assembly) (version 2) ... | reverse complement strand
CTCGTCCGAGGTGTCGGCTTTTTGGATGGTGTATACATCTCGCTCAACTTCGGTCATTGCCGCCAGGGCTTGTTGTTCACGTTCTGCGGCTGCTTGTTTTGCGGCTGTTTCCAGCGCAAGGCGAGTGGCTTCTTGTGCAGCTTTTTGTTGTTGTGCCATCTCTTTTTCCCGCTGTTCCTCCTCAAGTTTTTTCCTGGCGGATATTTTTTCCTTCAGGTCTTTCAAGGCGGTGGACTTTTTCAGCTCTGCCTCTCCCCTCAGGTGTTGGGCTTCTTCAATGGCAAGTTGCTCGAATAGCACCCAACCAAAGGGTTTCAAGCCCTGATTTTTGGTTGGCTTTTTTGTTTCTGCCGCAAGCCAAATGGTGGTGGCGTGATCCAGAGATTTATCCGGTCTGCCTCCACCCTGCTTGATTTTAATATTGCGCTGTCCACTGACGGTGACGCATTCCGCTCCACTATGCCGTCCAATGCGCAAGGGCAAGGATGTTCCATTTGCAGCAAGTTCAGAGGGTAAGACGCCAATACCCTTAACCACGACATCTTCTTTCAGTTTTTCAGCTCCGTAAAAGTACGTCAGCGCCCTAGTTATTTCATCAAGAGATAGTGGTTGCCGGATCTCGGCAGCTCTGCCCGGTAAGGCGAGAACAGTGATGCTGCCAATAAATTCAACCCCGGCCTCGACCGTTTCCAGAATCTGATACGGTGCCTGGGCGTCTCTGTCGTTGGGCTTTTTCTTTTTATCGACAGCATAGGTAATTGCCCGTCTTGCGTTGTTGGCCGGGAAGAAATCGGATACCTTCAGGAGCCGGAAGGGGTCTGATTCAAGATGGTTGTACTCGAAACCAAGAAGTTTTTCCTGGAGTTTTCTTCCAGCACCGTTGCCTTGAAATTGTGGGATACTTCTCCCTTGATTACGAAGATTGAGCACGGCTGTACGGATCGCGCCTTTAATCGCCGAACCGGGGATATAGACATTACCGGTCAGGGTATCAAAGGCGGTGCGTTTGATCTGGAAACTGTTGAGTTCTTGTCCTACTGTCCGTTCGTTCTGCGGCAGACTCAGGGTGCTTTCATAATGTTTAATAAATGCTTCCGGCACGCTGATCCTTTGGCCTTCGGCCAGATCCGCCTGGGAGCGCATGAACTTGAGGAGTTCCAGTAGAGATACGATGGTACCTTTTTTACAGATGGCGGAAAAATTACTAAGGGCATCGGAGTCAAGCTGTTCGAGAAAAGAAGCTGTTTCAAAACTGACAAGCTCTCTTGTCTTCATATCAATAACAAAAGCGGTGGGTTCATAAACCTCATCGCAACCGATATGGAGTGGGGCAATGGCAGTTATGCGGAAATAGAGGGTTTGGTCACCCATGGTTTTCTCGACAAATTGTGCTGGTGACGGTTGTCCTTGTGGACGAAAATCGGTCATTTTATGAGGCATGGGTTCCTCCTGTATCCAGGTCGGGCATTTGCATGGGCAGATAGAGGGAATAGCCCTGGCATACGGCTTCGGGCTGAGCCTTGGAGATATTCTGCACCGCACGACCGATGAAGGGTTTGTCTGGAAACCTTCCGACGTGGGGCACAAATACCGCCCCCTCATCCGCCATAACCACAGGATTTTTAAAGGGTTTATTGGTGTGGAGCATTTGCGCGCCATGGCGGCCAAAGCGGGTGAAAGGATTGAAATACATGGACGTATATTTTTGTGGCTCCGGCACACAAGGACCCAATACAAGGCAGGCATCCGCCTTTTCAGTTGCCGGGAGGTGAAGTTCTTCAATGCCTTGCACGGCAAAGCGTCCGAGGCCGGTGCTCGCATCTCTGCCAAAACCCCATTGGCCCATATGTTCAAAGGCCTTTTGCAGCGCTTCGACTCCGCAGGCCTCTTCATCCAAACCGGCAAAGATCACCAATTCCATGCCTGGCATAAAATGGATATTGTTAGAGGTGTATGGGGCGAAATCTCCCTTCCCGGTGGTCATGGTGAGGCGGCTAATCGAATTGTGTTGCTGCTCGGCTGAGCTGATTGGGCGCTGGTGGTGGGCTGGAGTGAGGCGCAATCTCTTTTGTTCAGCTTCGGGAAGGGTGGCAAGAATCTGCGCATAGACCGCCTGATCGTTTACCATATATTCCCATGCCAGCCGAATTTGAAGATCCTCATCAATCAAGAGCCATTTCCGAGCCTTTTTTTCCTTACGGCCTTTGAGTAGTGCCTCGCAATCTATATCTTTCTCCGGATCACCAAACAATGATAACGGCAACTCCGGTCGCCGGATGGCGAAGAGCGTTTTGTTAGCCGTGTTGATCTTCGGCCAGGCGCTGGAAAAGACGGCAAATGGCCTTTCTGGATAGCAGCTGATCCAGCCATTTAGACCACCAGCCAAGAGTGCCTGGTTCTCAGCCGCCTGCCAGCAGAATTGGCCGAAGATGGTATCCCCTTTCAAAGGAGTGCCGAAGGGTGATGAGGGTTTGATGGTTATGGCAAAGATGCGCACATCGTCACCTCACGAGAAAGGTTGCAATTTGGCAAAGGTCTCCTGCAGTCCTGGGTCGTGGAAGGTAAATCGTACCCGCCCATAGCCACGGCTGCCGCTGCCGCCCAAGGCGTCATGTTCGAGCAGTTTCAGGCCCAGAAGTAAAAGAGATCGGAGATCCTCGTCTCCCTCCATCTCTTTGATGGTGATGGCAAAATTAAAGGCGAGCCCGGCAACGACGCGCTCGGTAAAGCGTGGATGTTCGGCGACACCTCGGATGCGGTCGATGGAATTTTCTGATTTGACTTCAAAAAAAGACCAGTGCCCGGCCTTGACCGCCTCCCGGTTTTCCTCATTGAGAGGGGAGTCGGCAAAGGCAGCTCGGGAGGGGCCAATCTGCTGGGTTTCCTGGTCGTCGGCTCCGCTCACTCCGAAGAGTTTGAGGATGGTTAAAGCTTCATTTTTTTCCGTGCTGGAGAGATTCTTTTTCAAGATACTGGTGCTCAAGGGTTTACCGTTACCCGCTTTACTGAGCAGGCCGCTTCGCATTTCCAGCAACGCACGAACTTTTCCCTTCAGGGATGAGCCCGGGATGTAAGGTTCCCCGGTGTGTGGATGTTTTATAACAGGGTTGTCGGTGCCGCCGATTCGCAACTCAGTGTCTCCAGCACCAATGTGCAGGCCGCTCTCCAGATTTATGCTTCCGGTGATGGTGGTTATATTGACAAGTTTCATAAAGCTCTCCTTGTTTGCCGCAATAGGAATTATTTTTGAGGTGGAAAGACAGCGTCCTTAGCTTGGGCGATACATCTTGTAGAAGCCGATAAATGATTCGAGAAAATTAGCGAACACCAATAAATCTTCCTTGTCGTTGATCTGGCTTATACCGCTTTGCATCATTTCGACAAAAGATTCGGTGACGAGCCTGCGGCCCTTGGCATAGGCCACTTTGGCCACCAGCATGTGCACTTGGGGTAAGATCATATTCATGTCGGCACCGCTGGTTTTTGCCTGGGTGCTGAGCCGGACCATTTCGTCGAAATAGCGGCGCAGTTGGGTGCTCTTGTTGGCATATCTATCTTCGCTGCCGATTTTCTTGGCCAGCTCTTCCGCTGTTACTGAAAACAGGGTGGGTTCCATTTTCTTGGTAGCCTTGTCCTTCCATAAAGTGATGCTTGTTGTCATTTTCTCCTCCCGTTAGTGGAACTATTGTCGTTTCTCATAGAGTACATGCCAGAGTGGAATACGTACCGCGCCGCGATAACGATCAAGCCAAGCGGCCATGATCTCCATTTCAGTCAGCGATTTTTCCCAACCTATTCGCTTGCGGTTGATGTTGCGCACCAGGCTGTATTTGAAAAGAGCGCGCCACTTGAGACTGTCCATGTCATGGAGGTCAACTGTTTTCTCCTCCATTATGAGCTTCTCCATCTCCGCCATGGCAACAAAGTGGTTGAAGCGATAGAACATAGCGTCGCCGATGAATTTCTCGGCAAGCCATCCTTCCATGTCGGTTCCGGCCTGCAGGAGTGTGAGAAAGTCATTCCATGTCACGGTTTCTTCGAACATGGTGATTCGGTTGCGACCCGCAGTCTTGGCGTTGTTCAACGCCTCTTCGGCTGCTTCAGCCATCTTTTCCACTGGAACGTGGGGTTTATGCACAGAGATACCGGCTGAGAAGGTTATCTCTGTATTGCCGCAGACATAGGCGGCGAATCTTTGGTTCAGGTGGCTGGCCAAGGCCGCCATTTTGTTCCATGGGCCGATGAGAAATAGATCGTCACCACCCGCAAAAACCGTGTAAGTGTCATAAAATTGTTCCTCTGTTGCAAGTAAATGCGGCAGGTAAAGGACAAAGAAGTTATTGAGTTGCCGGCTGAGCGTCGCCAAGCGTGAGATGGTGTATCTTTTTCTGGGGAGACCACAGCCAAACAGCATCCCAAGATTGTCGACATCGGCCTTCATTACTCCCAAGGCCTCGACACCCCTGCATTTTCCGTTTTCGTCTTGATGCCGCGCCTTAATGGCGATATGGGAAAAGGTTTTTGGGACGCCATTTTTCATCTGCTCTATGAAGCCCATGGTCTTTTCTTCCGACCGGGCGCTTTCCAGTAAGCATTCGTCTCTGTTATCTTTTTCTTGATAGAGGGGCAGGTGGCCATTGATAAGTCTGGCGGTAACGCCAACAGGAAGACTGCCATTCTCATTGACTTTGACCTGCCAAAGTTTCTGTAGATCGCCGCTTTCAGCCTGTTTTTCCAAGAAGTTGTTGGTGAAAAATCCTATCTGGTACTTACCGAAAATTGGTGAAAGCAGGCGGTTATCATCTTTTAGGCCGGACCCGTTACTGTCTGCCCGGCAGACGGCGACCAGTGAGGTTTTGACCAGATTTTTCCCGAGGAAAACATGATCCCTGCACATTTCACAGCTTGAAGGACTGTCCGGCTTGAAGACATGGTCGTTTTCCGCGGTGCTGCTTGAAGGCCGTTTACCGCACAGTGGGCACAGAGGCCGCGCCACCTTCGTTCCGTCATTGATAAAGGAGTCAAGATAATCCTCCACCGCACCACCGTGGCGGTTGAGATCGATTTTGCAAGCCTTGCGCTTTTCGATATTTCTTTGATGACGCGTCCACAGGTCGGCGAAAGCTCCTGAATGAAAATCATTGGGAGTTGCGGCTGTAAGGCTGATGCCGAAGTTGCTTTGCCCGTAGGTAGAGGCAAAGAGCCAGTCGTTGATGCTTGTCTCAGCCTCTCGAATGGCGGTAATGGCTTCGGGCAAGTTTGGGGCGATGAGATGGAATTTACCGGCCGCGTTCATGACCACGGAAAGAAATGGCAGGTCGAGCACCCGACAAACCAGATCGGCGGCAAGTTCACTAAAGAGTGAAACGGCAAAGGATCGACCCCGCAGGAGTTTGGAACGAAATTTCTGCATTTCGCCGCCGGCGCTGAAAATAAAATCTTGGATGCCGTAAAAATCGCCGCTGACCAGAAGAAATTTTTCTTTGTCCGCTTTTTTTATGTGTTCCTCGTCAAGGCTTCCTGTCGCCGCATGAAAGCGGTATATGGCTGCAGCCAAGGCCGCGGTCGTGCGCGAGTGATCATAAAGGGAAATATCGTGGATGACATCACCGACCCTGGCAGCCGGTATCATCGAGGTAAATGTCATCAACAGCGAGTCGAAATGTTCCGCCCAGAGAGAAACGTTTTCCTGTCGGTGCTGGAGATTCGACATCTGCTTTGTGAAGAGTTCAAAAAGCGTTCGATATTCTTCTTCAGCCTGTTTTTTCTCGATCTCTTTCTGTGGGCAGGGGAAAATTGTTTGGGCTGAGAGCGGGGCTAGGGGATACCGGAAGGTAAAGTCGTCGGATTTGTTGAATTTGAAGGCTTTCTTTGGTCCAAGGGATTCGAGAATTGGGAGAAGGCGGGTCTGTTTGTAGGATTTGAAGGCAATGGTTTCCCCTTGTTCAAAAGTTGCCCGATCAAGCCCGCTTGAAATCCGATCGGCCATTGCAACTATCCATTGCATCGGTGTTCTTGGATTATGGTGACAGGCGGCAAGATTTAAGAAAGTGTCTTCGATTGTACCTTTTCCCCATTCTCGAGCCGTCAGTTCTTTTGGGAGCTGGTTGGCTGATTTTTCCAAAAAGGCGGCAGTGTAAAGGGCATGGACGTGTGTTGGGCGCTTGTCAAATTTTGGTTGATAAATATCTTCATTATCATTTCGATACTGAGGTGTAATCTCCAGGCATCCCTGGGCAAACTTGCCAATATCATGCAGCAGCCCGGCGAGGGCGATTTTTAGAACTGTTTCATCCATGCCTTCCTCCGTTTGTGGGAAATATCAAGGCCGCAATTTTCGGCCAGGTAGTGTGGTACCATGGTCAGGCGATTTATTCGATACATTTCATGTTATTTTTCATGGTGATATGACATGGTGGTATTTGGCTTTTGCCGGTAAAAGCTCGACACGCAAACAGGGCGAGCCGGATCCAGCAGAATGAATACCGCAAAGCCCAAGTATGTGCATCATCTGCAACGTTGCAGTCTTATCATTTATGAAAAACAGGGATCGGTTTCCAAAACCTGATACGTCGAACAGACTGAAGCCATCACTGAATTGCGTAAAATGTACCTGGAGGAGACGGATCAACTATCCGGTTTTTTGCAAAACCAGTTCCAGGGCGAGGAGTGTCCATTTTTCAAATCGGTCGTGAGCGGCAAAAATCTCTTCCGGCATCCACCAGCCGTGTGGGTGAAGGTCTTCGCTTAAGGGGCGGATGGTAAACGTTTCGGCGGGCCTCACCTGGCAGCGGTGCACCGCGCCAAGATGCACCTGCCCCACCGGGTCGGAATCGTCGTTGATCAGGCCGAGAAAGGCGGCGCCGAGGGATTCGGGGCAGATAAGTTCCTCCCGCCGTTCCCGCCGCAGCGCCTCGAAATACAGGGCTTCGGTCATCTTGCCGGTTGGGGCGTCGCTGCTGTTGATATGGCCGCCGATGCCTAAAGAAAGCCGCCCGGCCAGGCGGTTTTCTCCCACCCTTTGGCCTCGTTCATAAACGAAGAAGCGCTTCTCACGGCAAAAAAGTTGGTAGGGGATGACCTGTTTGCAGGAGGGATCGTTTTCGGCAAGGCTGCGGGGGAGATAATGCTGTGTCAGTTGCAGTAATTCAGCAAGCGATAAACAGGAAAAACTGCCTTGCGGCAGGGGAAAACGCAGGTGTGCTTCGAGGTCCGTTCGTTTTAGACAAAAAACCTGCTCGTCCGCTTTCATGTGCCCTCCGGGAAATATTCGTTGAGGATGATTTCGAAGACCTGGCGGTCGATGTCTTTCAGCAGTTGATCTTTTTCTTTTTTCGGCAGAAAGGCGGCTTTAAAACCGTTCTTGATGATGCGCAAGGTGTCCCATTTACTCAGGCCGCCCGGCGTAAGCCTTGCCGCCTGGAGGTATTCGTCGGTCAGCGTGGTGTCGGAGATGCCGCGGTTGTCGGTGTTGATGGTGACCGACAACCCTTCATCAAAGTAGTCTTTTAGAGGATAGTGGAGGCCGTTGCCATCACCGTCGTTGGTTTTGAAAGAGTTGGTCTGGCAGTTGGAGCTGGGGCACATTTCGATGGCAATGTTATAGTCCCGCACATAGGCCATCATCTTGGTATTATTGATGAGCTTCAGACCATGGCCGATGCGTTTGGCGTGTAAGGAGTAGATGGCCTGGCGGATCTTGTCGTCCCCTTCCATTTCGCCGGCGTGGATGGTGATATTCATGAAATGATCGTGCAAAGGCTGGAAGATATCCCGAAAGGTCTCGGGATCATGGTCTTCCTCCTGGCCGGCGAGATCAAAGCCGGTGATTCGTGGCCCTGAGCCGCTTCCCGGTTGGCCGAAGGCCACCGCCGCCTCGATATGGGCAATCAGTGCCTCTCGTTCTTTATGACGGGTGGCGGTGATCAGGAAATTGACTTGGATGTCGTGGTGTCGTGCCATAAACCGTTGCGCCTCATCGCGAATAAAGTTAATGACATCGGCAATGGACAACCCGTTGCTGGTGTAGTTATCCGGGGAGAATCGCACTTCGAGCAGACGGATATTCTCAGCGCGGGCTTTTTCCATCAACCACGACAAAGCAAGGCGAAGATTCTCTTCGGTCTGGAGCAGGGCCGAGCCGCCGAAATCGCCGCAGTGCATGTACCACTCCAGGTCTTTCGGCCAGGATTTGGGGGAGCTGTGCCCGTCCCGACTGATTGTTTCAAGCTGCTTGGGCGACAAGCCATCCACCAATACTGCGGTGAAGATATGGCGGGGACAATCAGGCGGGCGCAGACCTTGAAGGCTTGTCAGGCAGTGGCTTTTCCGTTGGTTTTTCGGAAGCTGGTTGCGCAGTTGTTCTGCCGATAATTTCGCCAGGGAGCAGCTCATTTTCGTTTCCAGGTATTGGCGAATCTCCTTTCTTTTGTTAAGCGGGATGCGGCAATCGTCCAACAGCGCCGCCGCCATAACCTTGAGCAGCTGGGCATCGTAGGCTCCGCCGAGGTGGCAGTGCAAATCGGCTTTCGGGAGTTTTTCCAGCCATTGCCGATCTGCTTTTTCCTGATCGGTTTCCAGGCCTATTCTATCCTCGCGTAACTTGTTGAGAATGGTGGCCGGTAAAAGGTAAAGCGACCGGAAGTTCTTGCCGAGTTCGTCCTTGATCCAGCTTTGTTGCCGGTCGGTGAGAAAACTGCGGGTCGGTGTCCAGAGGGCGTGGAAGCTTTCGGAACATTGCCTCCTTTCCATGCCTTTCGCCGCGGTTAGAGTGAGATAGCCAAGACAACCGAAGATCATCCCCGCCTCGATCAGCCGGCTGGTGATGGTCTTGCGGCCGCCCGAGGAGATGACGAGGTTATAAGCGGCCAGGCTTTCCACCCGATCATAGATCAGCTGGCGCATGATCTCGTCGTCCTCCATGCAGGCAATATCATTGCAGGGCAAGGGAACGGAATGGATCCGCAGTTCCGGATATTCCAGCGCTAGTTGCTCCTTTAAGGTTTTTTCAAAAACCTCCACCTCCGTCGTTGCGATTAGGTGCAGGTCGGTGATTTTCCATCCGGAAAAACGTTGCCGCACGGCATTCGTCTCTTCGTTGTAGCGATATTTCTGATTATCGTTAATAAAATCGACGAGCTGCAAAACCAGGTCGGTGTTTTTGCCGAGGGCGGTTATCAGTTGCAATTGCTTCATCGTTTTATTCCTTTGATTTCGATGCGTTCGCGGTCGAGGAGAATGCCGTATCTGGTGTCGGGACGGGTGCCTATTGAGGCGATTTCCAACAGCGAGGCATGGCTTAAACCAAAGGTGCCGCTGATATTACGGCGGATTTTTGATTTATAGGATTGGAAGTTTTCTCTGGTCAGGCCACCGATACCGGAATCACTCATATCGGCAAGCAGTCTGGTGCCGGGGATACGTTCATACAGGCGGGCGACTGCGTCCCCATCGATCATGCCTGCCTCGAGAAAGCAGGTGGTACAGCCTTGGCATGTCGTCGGTAACCGACAAGCACATTTGCGCTCGGCAAAAAAGGCATAAAGGGCGAGCCGGGCCGGGTGCATGTCCAGTTCCAAGCGGCCATAGATTAGCTTGCCTTCCAGCAGGTCGATTGTCAGGCCCAGCGGAGCCTCGCACACCAGGGACTGCATGAGATCGGCGGGCGGCAGGGGCCTGTCCGGGAGGGGCCGCAGGTGTTCGCGCAGCGAGACGAAGGGGATGGTAATCAGATGGATGTGCGCCGAGCTGCTTTCTTTCCAGTAGGGCAGACCCTGTCGGTCGCGAAGTTCGATCGTCACCGGTTTGCGCGGCGGAAAATAAAAGTTGCGCGAGCTTTCAAACTCCGGCGAGACGAGGACGTGGAGGAGGCGGTCCTGCTGTCGACCGTAAAGTTGGGCGGCAAGTGTCAGGCAAGAGGTCATGGTTTTGCGGCCGCCTGCGACCAGAAAAAATACCGCAGTGTCGTTATCGCCGGTGAAGCGGAAGGCATGATCGAGACAGGTGCGCATGAGGATTTCGTTGTCCTCGGGGCTGAGGATGTCATCCAGTTCCCGGCCGGAGTCCTGCTGTAGGACATGCAGATTGTCATAGGTGAAGTCGATATCGTCCGAGGCCATGCCGAAATCAGCGAGCAGGGCGGCGAAATGGCCGGTTCGCGGCGCCAGCAGTTCAGTGAGAACCTTATCCCGACCGGGGCGGGTGGTGATCAGGTGGATGGCGTGAACCTTTCGCCCTTCATGGAACAGGGCGTAGATGGTCTCGGTTATCACCTGTGGCGATAGGCCGCACACCGCCAGGAGAATGTTCTTCATCACCCAACATCAACCCCGATACGGCCAAGGCCGAAGGTGGTCTGTTTGCCCAAATGGGCTTTTTCGCAGTACCTGAGAAGTGGCAGAAATGGGGAGAGATTGTCGCCGTGATAGACTACTCGGCCGGTAATGCCGCCAAACTGCATAGCAGTTTTTTGTCTGCTGCTATAGCGCTGGATATCGGCCCAGCGGCAGTCGGCGACTTTCTGTTCGACCCGTGCCGCTTCGGCCACCAAACCGCGGTAATCGAGAGCCGGTTCGCCGTGTCCATAGGCTGCCTCAAGTGAAGAGATGCGTCGTAGGGCCGTCCGGATCAACACATGGAAAGGCAGGCCATCCTGGAGTTGGTTATTGTATTTGAGCCTGAGAGGCGTATGACAGACGACGGTTATCTCCTTGGCTTGTTGGTCGGCGACCTGGTGCAGGGCCAGTTCCGGCAGCTCTTCGGCCTTATGAAGGACAGAGTTTTCGAAAATGGTCCGGTGGTTATCCCTTGTAACCTTTTCCAAGCGATATCGACCTTGTTCCGGGGTGTTTTTGCCGAGGCCATCCTTACCCATTTCTTGTACGGCATAGATGACATGCGGCAGGTAATCGTTGGCCCGGCCAAAAAGTAGAAAATTGAAAGACAAAGTATCTCCGGGTAGATATTCCCGGCGGGGATCGTCATCTGGTTGAATGACATAGGGGTGCTGTCTGCCTTGGACGTTCGGCAGAGTTTGGCCTTCAAAAATAAAAGTGTGGCAGCAACTCGGTGCCAGCATACAGGTGGCACACTCCTGTCGGCGCAGGGCGCAGGCACACTTTTTCAAGGCTCGACCAAAGGCGCCCCGGAGCGTCGATCCTTTATATTCCGGGAGGATGGCACTGGTGGTAAAGCGCGTTATGAATTGGTAGCTGCCGATCTTCATGGCGTATTCCCCGGGCAGTTGAGCTTTTTGCAGTGGGTGAGGGCTCCGTTACACAAGGTGAGGCTTTTTAAAATCAGCTTATCCTAGCTCTTTTGGGGATTAACGACAATTTATTTCTCCTTCAGGACAGTCATGACGGTTCTTTGCACCTGACGGGACGCGTTCCTGAGATCGTGGATGTTCAGCAGTCCCGGTCTTGCGGTTTATATATTGGTAATTTTATATTGATTCTCATTGAGAAGAATTTTCATAGACAAATATACGTAACCCGAGAGAATTACAAAAACCAGTAATAACGTCAAACCAAATAATGTCTCCCCAAATTTGAACTGCCAAATGCAAAGGAACGGTAATATGCTGGTGATACCAAACACAAAACACAGAAAGACTCTTTTTTTGAGCTTGTATTGCATGTCCGCCATGCTATGAGGCCACCAACCACCGGTGCCGGTCTGTCGAACAAATTTCCGAAGGTGGCTGTTTTCATCCGGTTGCGTGTAATACATGACTGTCATCCATGTTCCAACGACCAAACCGGTCAATATAACGATTTTCAGCGGATAGTATGAGACGGCCAGTTCAGAGCAAATATAATTGATATATCCACTGAAAGAGGCATGATGTGCATAAAGCGAGTCAAATATCAGAGTATAAACCAAAGAACTGAGCATCGCTGATATTTGCGCCCAAGCATTAATCCGCCACCAAAACCAGCGAAGCAAAAACACCGGAGCGACTCCGGCACTAATTGAGAATATAAATTTTTGTAAATTTAGTATTTTATCGTTATGAAATGCGAAGGCGAGAGCTATCATCGATACCACAAACATACACGCAAAAGAGAGATACTTGTACTGCCGATCAGAGCCATGCTTGAACAAATACGTTTTAAATATATCGACGGTAAGTAAGCCTCCGCCCCAATTAACAATGCTCTCCAGCGTAGTCAGAAAGCTGAACAGAATCGCAATCAAGGCAATCGCTTTAAAACCATCAGGGAGATACTTGATAGCAATCTGCAAATAAAAAGCTTCTCTATCGATCCCAGTGTAGCCGCTAGTTTTATATTCAAATAGTCCGCAATCCCAAATTGTGCTGACAACTAAAAACATCAAGCTTGATATAAGAATCGGAATATACAATGCCTTGAAGGCAGCGAACTGGCTCTTCGCCTGAAAATGTCGTTGTGCGTTCGGGTCTGAGTTGTCGACAATGTTGATCGACCACCATTGAATAAAGACAAATATTAAAAAATCGGCGATTAGGCTGCTATTTTCAGCATTACCAGGCGACGGTATCAGACGAATCTGTTCGCTGTAATCAGCTTTCAACACTCCATAAATGTTCTGTGGTCCACCGTTGGCATTGAGAAGAAAGGCGCAGATAATAATTGGTGCCACAATGCAAATAATCGCGCTTAAAAAATCCGTTCTGATTTTCTGATGGAACGAATTCTTCATCACCAGCAAAATTATTCCAATAATCAGAACATGCTCAACATTAGCAATTGCATCAACATGCAAAACATCGAGGAACTTTTTCAGCGCGAGAATTATGAATGCACCAAGAAACGGAATCACAAAAGCGGCGAGGAAAATCGCTCTGAAAATATGCAGCGATATTCCGGATTTTCCAGAGTATCGCAATCGAATCAATTCATTATCAGTCTTGAAATTTAATCTCGACCACATCCCGGCATAGAGGATGGCTGGCACACCTGCAAGCCAGAATCGGCTTTTTAGCAGCCATAAGCCGGAATATCCATTATCGAGAATAAGTCCCATGCTCATCATATCCGTCATAGGACTATACTCGATCATGAGGAGAGAAGCCGAAAGAAGCAACCAACTCGGTTTCTTCTCTTCGCCAAACATCTGATTAAAACGCTTTGCCCGATAAAGTATCGACAAAGCAATGAGGAGCACGAAATATCCGAAAATTACGAAATAGTCAGTCGATGACAGTCGAATCATACGATTAGTTCAGATATCGACTAATAGTGTTCTCGGTCACACCCATCAGTTTTGCCAATTCCTTTTGCGTTGCTTTCTGCGGTATTTCTGACAGTTCATTCTCCTTCTCAACAATTCGGCTGTACACCTCAAACAAGTGTCTAACATATGTTCGCTTCAAATGATGAAACGGTTTCTTAGCCAACAGCGTTTTCATCTCACTCCGAGTTGACGGCTCCTCGAAATAGACGGTAAGCGCTTCGTTATGAGAACAGGCAGAACTGTTCCGAGTCCCAATCATTTCTTCAGGCGTCACACTGCCACCGAGCCTTTTAAGCTCATCCTCGCCAAAAACCAGCCATCTCCGCAGAAAATTATATAATTCGCGGCTATTAGATTCTTTCCAATCTTGCTTCGATATTCGATCTGCATTTTGCGGCAAAGAAAGCTGTTCCTGGTATGCTTTAATGTCTCGTGGAGTAAGCTTATACACCCGGCCCTCACGATAAACACTCGTCCAAACCAACCCTTCTAGAAGTATATAGGCGATTTTAGATATCGTTCCTGGACAGTTTTTTTCCATTTCCCGAAGCGGTAATAGAAATACATCAAGCTGACCTATTCGATTCCTGAGGTCCGGCCGAACTCTGTCAACAATTTCCAGCCGCTCAGGTTGTCCCGCAGCGATAATGCGAACATCTGTATATTGATTTTGCAATCCACCCAACGGGCGGTACTCGCCGCTTTCAAGAAAACGCAACAATTTAGATTGAATTCGAGCTCCCATGTCCGGTAATTCATCGAGAAAGACGGGACCTCCATTCGCCGCACCCAAGAGACCGGGCGAATCCCTCATATGCAAGAGTGTGTGAGCCTTTGACATAGCCAAACAGTTCACTTTCGAGAAGTTCTTCAGGTAATCCGGCGCAGTCAAGGGTAATATACGGCTGGTCGTGTCGCGAACTCAATTCATGTATAGCCCAAGCAACAATTTCCTTGCCACTGCCGGATTCTCCTCTGATGAGAACATTAAAATCGGTGACAGCAATCTTATTGATACTCAGCCGCAATTCGTCGATCGGGTTTGAGTTTTCCGCCTGTTCGCAAGAATAACTCCCACCGGCCATGTCCGGCTCTCCCATCTGAAAATATCTCACTGCCCGCTGACGCTCATTTTCAATCGACCCACCCGGAACAGGCTGCTCCAGAATCAACTGTCGACCGACATCACTCAAAGACGCAGATCGTGAAACTATTGCCAGAATGAGCCGATATTGAATCCAAACTCTGTCGACGTCTTCGATAGCATAATGCTCAGGACCAACCTTCCGACGCCCGGAAGCAATCTTCGCGGTATTGACTCCCGAAAGAGTTCTACGTTTATACGGTATTGCGTCAAATTGACAGCCGATATCAGCGCACCACTTCTTAATATGATCAAAACAATCAAATGAAGCCAAGATAATGCTTTCACCTGAAAAAGGTCCACGGCTCAAAAACAACCGAGCCTTCTCAAGTTGATCGACTGGCAAAGAGTGAACGGCAATTAACAACACGTCGCCTGGAACCATCGTGTCCAAATGAGCTGTTAATCTGTCAGCAAAATTCATTACACGAATATGTTCGACAGAACCAAGCAACTTTATTCCGGTAATCATCATCACAGCAGGTGGTATTATTTACGGTATCGAAACCGGAAAATGGACCAACGTTTTTGAGACGGTAATAGCACTATTGGCAATCTCTTCGGTTTTTGCACGCTTATCGTATTTTGCCGCTGTGAGCCGTCATGAAAAATATCTCTGATTCCCAAAAATCCTCAGCAAGCTCCAATTGATGCTGAGGTATGGACCTATTTGATGAGCATAGGTACCATGAGTTTCACGCATAGCTAGTTATTAAATCAGAAGAAAAAAATGATGCAACACGAAACAATAGATATCAGGCAACGATTTCAACTCGGGAAAATGGCCATTATACGCGCCGCACTCTCATACTGTGAAGATAACAAAATCGATTATCTCGGACTGACCATGAGACACGCCATCGGCGACTTTGGAATCGTAGGCCATCTGGACCACGTTCAACTAACACATTCTGAACGACAACACGGCGAATACATAACGTACGACGGGCTGAAATTGAACGCAATAGCAATTGAATCTCAGCAAGGAACAGTTTTGTCCATCTATTCGACTCCGGAGCACCAAGACTTGAAGATCTGGATACGAACCCTTTTCACTGAACAAGAAATGTACACAACGATTTTGCTACCGAGCGAATACCACGATAAAAAAGAAGCATACAAATAAACCAACGTCAATTATGTCAATTTAAAAACTACTAATAACTCTAAAATTAAATTTTAAAAACAAACCTGAACCGGTGTGAAGTCAAAACTATGTCGATTACTATGCTACTAATCGTTCTAATTTCAGGAATACTATCAATAAGTATGGCCGCGGTTTCCGTGATCCATTTTTTAGTCTGTAAAAAAACAAGGAGTAGGCAATGAAATTTCGGAGAATTCTTTTTATCGTTACATCCGCTGCCCTCCTTTCCGCAGGTTTCGCACTTTCGCAAGAGGTTAACGATGGAGTAATCCCAATGCCGCAGGATGAGGTTGTGCAAGAGGTTAACGATGAAGTAATCCCAATGCCACAGGATGCGGTAGTTGTTCCTCAAGCTGAAATAGACATTCCTGCGTGGAATCAGATACGACAATTTATTTCTCCTTCAGGACAGTCATGACGGTTGCCAGTTCTACCAGCACTCCCAGTCCCTCTTGTACCTCGGGCCGCTTGAGGGCGGCCATCATTCCGAAGATCCCCCGGATGGGCTGAGCCTGTGAAAGATCAACCGACTGCAGGCGAGTACCCATCTTTTCGGTGACATCCAGCACCTGTTCAAAAGCAGAGAATACCCCTTTTTGTTTCAGTGATTCCAGCCGACCGACCATGTCATCAAAGGCCGGTTTAGCCAGGTTCGAGGCGTCACGTTTGAAATCCATAAACGAACCCAACATCCGTAACCCTTCTGCCAGATTTCCGATATTGTTGATAAATTCTTTCAGCAACTGGCCCAGAGCTTCCGGATCGAAGCCCTTGGTGGTTTCCTGCAGAAAAACCACGGTTTCATGAAAGATATCCTTTGTGAAAGGCTCAAAGTCCTTCCTGAATTCTATGAAACGGTTGAGCATGCGCAACCCTTCGGCAATACTGTCGGCGCTCACCATTAACTGCCCGAGCATCTCGCCCAGGGCATCGACATTGCAATGTTTGTCAGGTCCGCCCAGGCGGCTGATGGCGCTGAGAACCATGTCGTGGATCAAGGGTTCCAATTCCTGCTTCAGCTCCACATAGGGGCGGATGGCACGTTTTGTCTCGCGCAGTTCCTCTGTCAATTCTTCGAGGCGGGCGAGAATTTTTTCTTCGTTGGTCATGACTCCCCCTCAATCTTGAATTTTGCCGGCCAGGGACATCTGTGCCTCCAAAGGCAATTCCTCGCCACTGACCAGTTTGTTCCAATAGACCCACTTGAACATCATCTTGCCCCAATGGTTGGTTTTTGATTCCCCGAGAAGCGAAAAAGGTCCGAGGCCCGGCAGGGGAAACTTACCCGGCAGTGGCTCATAGTCGTAGTTGAAGTCGATCAAGGCCGCCTTGTCGAAGCCGGTCTCGATGAAACAGTTGGAATGGCCATCGAAGTCGGGCCGAACGGCCTCGCCATGGAGGACACGGAGGAAGTTTTCCACCATGACCTCGGCGGAGAAGTGGGCCACCGAACCGGCTTTCGACGTCGGGAGAGTCGTGGCATCGCCGAGAACCCACATATTCTTGTGGTTTTCCGCCTGGAGCGTATGTTTGTTGGTCTTCACGTAGCCGACCTCGTCCATGGCGACGCCGGAGTTCACCAGGTAACGGGCACCGACATTGGGCGGGATTGAGACCAGCAGATCAAAGTCGATGGCCTGGCCACCGGCGGAAATGATGCGCTTGTTGGTGCAATCCACTTCGACAAGATCATAACTTGCCGTTATTTTGATATTTTTCTCTTCAATCAGGCGGGAGAAAAAGGCACTCGCCTTTGGTTTGGTAAAGGCGCCCGGCAGGGGGGTGACAAAGCGGATCTCCACCTGATCGCGCAAGCCACGCTCGGTGAAATAGGCATCGGCCATGTAGACGAACTCAAGCGGCGCCACCGGACATTTAAAGGGGAATTCGGCAATATTCAGCACCAGCTTGCCGCCTTTGAACTCGCGCATGGCTTTATGCAGGTTAATCGCTCCTTGCAGAGTATAAAAATCGAAGGCAACCTTTTGCCAGCCTTCGAGCAGGCCGGGAATTTCTTCCGGTGCAAGGCCGACCCCGGTGGCAACGATGAGCTGGTCGTAAGAATAGCTGCCGGCCACGGTTTCTACCCGTTGCTGTACGGCATCAATGGCGACTATCTCATCGATGACGAAATGAATGCCCTTGCCGAGAAATTCACTGCGGCTACGGACAATGTCCTCGGGTTGATAGATGCCGAAAGGGATGAAGAGCAGTCCCGGTTGATAGATATGTTTATCGTCCTTGTCAATGATGGTGATCGTCCATTCGTCGCGATGCAGCCGCTTTCGCAGCTTGTTTGCCACCATGGTGCCTGCGCAACCCGCACCGAGAATTACCAGCTTTTTGCTCATGCCTTGCCTCCATTATATGGATGTTGAAAAGGTCGGCCCGGCACCTCACATCGCCGAGACCTTGAAGATCCCTCAAGAAAGGTTTTTTTACGGGTGCTACAGCAACCCCTGCTCCATGGCATTACGTTCGGCAGCCTGACGGAGGCCGTCGCTGATGCTCGGGTAAACGTGAACCGTGGTCGAGATATCGACGACGGTCAGGCCGAAACGTACCGCAACTGTTGCTTCCTGGATAATGTCGGCGGCCCGCGGACAGAGGAGCTGCACGCCAAGGACCTTGCCGCTGCCCTTCTCGGCGGTGAGGAGAACGCCGCCGAGCATTTCACCCATAACATGGGCCTTGGGTACCCGGTCGAGTTGCAGATAGGTGGTGACGACCCGATAGCCGTAGGCCTCCGCCTGGTTGTGGGTGAGGCCGACGGTGGCGAATTCCGGATCGACGAAGACCGCCATCGGTGAGAAACGGTGGTCGATGGTGTGACCGGCCCGGGGATAGAGCATGTTCCTGACGGCGATCTGTGCCTCCCGCGCCCCGTTTGGCGCGACCATCGGCGGGCCGGTGACGTCACCGGCGGCCCAGATGCCTGGGATGCTGGTGCGCAGCTGGCTGTCGACGGTGATAAAGCCGCCGGGACCAACGGCAACCCCGATCTCTTCCAGGCCGATACCACGGGTCACCGGTTCGGTGCCGATGGCCAGCATTAATCGTTCGGCGACAAAGGCCACCTCCGCCCCGTTGATGAGGGCATACAGACAGGTTTTGTCGCCGACCTTGTCGGTCCGCTCGGCGACAATATTACAAAATATTTCCACTCCGTCGCGCTGCAGCATCTGCTTGAACTGCTCGGTGAGCCGCTCGTCGAATTCGGCCAGGAGGCGCGGGCCGCGTTCCAGGATGGTGACTCGGGTGCCGAAGC
>Ga0335397_10004329_pt1 | contig 18787 bp, 16 predicted proteins | sample MAT04_FD_205740 | JGI IMG/M metagenome (GOLD analysis project Ga0335397, IMG submission 205740) | Freshwater microbial communities from Lake Fryxell liftoff mats and glacier meltwater in Antarctica - MAT-04 (spades assembly) (version 2) ... | reverse complement strand
TGCAGCTTCCGGAATCGATATCTCCCACGCAACTGTTTACATGCCGGCCAGCTATTTATTGCTCGAAGAAGTTTTTACCCAACTTCCTGCAAACCAAAGATCTCATTTTTTAGACATCGGCTGCGGTAAAGGAAGAGCCTTATGTGTGGCAGCTCACAAAGGATTTGGTAAAGTTACCGGCATTGATTTCTCAAGAAAATTTTGCGCCGATTCTGAAAAAAATCTTCAGCTAACGAAAAGGAAATTCCCATCCTTAATTTTTTCAAACATTGCAAAAGACGCAGCCGAAGTTGAAATACCAACTGATGTAGATTGCATTTTTTTATTCAATCCTTTTGATGAAATTATTATGAAAAGGGTTACCAAAAACATACAGTATAGCTATAATAAAAAGCCCCGCATTCTGCATATAATTTACCTAAACCCTTTATATAAAAAAGAGCTCACATCAATTGGATTTAAAGAGATTTTTTACACCTGCAAAATGAAATATATGGAGGCCGTGATTCTAAAGAAAGCGGCCCCCAAATCTTAAAATTAATTCAAATAAAAAAAGGATCACCTTTTCAGGCAATCCTTTCTTTTTAACAAGATAACGACTCTCTCTTACCCCATCAACTCAACACTTCTGTTTATAAAATTAGTCAGCGTATTTCCTTTTAACAAGCCCTGTGATAACAAAGCCAGGTCAGCTAAGTTGTGTACAATCTTCTCCTGCTTTTCGGTTGCAGACTCGGCTAAAATACTTTTGAATAATGGATGATTACCGTTTACAGTTAGCGTAACTTCATCCGGCATGCTGGCATAAAAAGCACCCATTCCACCTTGCATCGAAGCCATATCTTTCATCCTGCGCATAAATTCCGGACGGGTAGCAACTACCGGGGGAGCATCAGCACTTAACCCTTTCACATCAACAGTTACATTCAATTCAGGAATTTTTACACCAAACAATTCTTTCAATTTTGTTTCCTCGTCTTTACTTAGAACACTTTCACCACCTTCCTGCTTATCAATTAAATTATCAACGATGTCACTATCAACCCTTACAAATTGAACGTTCTCCCACTTCATCTCCATTTGGTTCACAAACCCGTTGTCAATAATGGTTTCCATCTTTATTACCACGTAGCTTTTAGCAACTGCCTGCTGAATAAAAGCATCCTGCTGAACCGGATCAGTGGTGTAAAGAATCACCTGCTTGCCATCTTTATTTTTTTGTAAAACCTCTGTAGCAAGTCTGTACTCTTCGATTGTATAAAACTTACTTTGGGTATCCTGTAAAATCAAAAATTTGTTTGCCTTCTCCAAAAACTTGTCATCCGTCATCATACCGTACTTCACGAACAGTCCAAGACTTTCCCATTTTTCTTCAAAAGAAGTACGATCGCTTTTAAAAATTTCTTCCAGCTTATCGGCTACTTTTTTAGTGATATGCGAATTGATCTTGCGAACGTTCGGATCGCCTTGTAAATAACTGCGGCTAACGTTCAACGGTATGTCCGGAGAATCGATTACACCTTGCAACAACATCAAAAATTCGGGAACAATATCCTTTACTTCATCCGTAACAAAAACCTGGTTGCTGTACAATTGTATTTTGTCTTTTTGAATTTCGTAAGACTGCTTAATTTTGGGAAAATACAATATACCCGTAAGATTAAAAGGATAATCCACATTCAAATGAATCCAGAATAACGGCGCTTCATTGAAAGGATATAACTCTTTATAAAAATTTTGGTAATCTTCCGGAGTTAAGTCAGATGGCTTCTTTGTCCAGGCTGGCTCGGGGTTATTGATTTGTTTTCCTTCAAATAAAATTGGTACTGGTAAAAACCGGCAGAATTTATCCAAAACAGTTTTAATTCTTTCAGGCTCTAAAAACTCCTGACTTTCTTCGTTCAGGTACAAAACAATGTCAGTACCCCTTCCCTCTTTCTCCACATCTTCCAATATAAATTCCGGACTACCATCACATTCCCATCTCACGGCTTTAGCGCCCTCTTTAAACGATTTGGTTATTACTTCCACCTTTTCACTTACCATAAAGGAAGAGTAAAATCCTAAACCAAAATGACCGATGATATTGTTCTCATTCTGACCTTTGTATTTATCTAAAAACTCTTCCGCACCACTAAAGGCTACCTGGTTAAGATACTTGTCCACTTCTTCCTCTGTCATCCCGATCCCTTTATCAGAGATAGTAACCGTCTTTTTGTCTTTGTCTATCTTTATTTCAATACCAATTTCACCAATCTCGCCTTTCGCCTCGCCCAAAGAAGACAATGTCTTTAATTTCTGCGTGGCATCAACTGCGTTACTTACCAGTTCTCTTACAAAAATGTCGTGTTCGCTATATAAAAATTTCTTAATGATCGGAAAGATGTTTTCCGTCTGTACCCGAATGTTTCCTTTTTGCATAAAATCTTTTTTTCTGTACTTAGCAAACAAAATACCAAGAATGATTTGCTGTCAGCTTGACACCTGCTTAATTTAACCACTTCGAAACTCTCCATAAAAAAACCCAACTCAATATTTTGAAGCGGCTGATAAAATCTATTACCTTATGTTCTTTAAAGCACCTCACTTAAAAATGGTATCGCTCATTTTAAATGGCTGTAACCAAACCCGGATAAGACTTATATGAGCCCACCATTGGGAATTCAGGTTTAGCGGCCCGACAATAAGCATGTTGCAATACTTACGATCTGCCTATGGCAAAATCATTCAATACGAGCGCTAAGAAAAATTACATACGGTACATCCCACTTCAATCAACCGAATAACTTAACCATAAAAAAACGCAGTCGCTGCAATATTTACATCCGAATTAGTGCAACCTGACGTACTTACACCCTAAAATGGTCAACTGCCATTTTCAAATTTGATTTTACCCGCTAATTTGCATTTTTTACGTTGCCGGCACCGCTTGTCTTTTGCTGTACGGAAGCGCCTCCTTTGTAACTGATATCACCAGCTCCACTGGCATCTGCTTTTAGGCTTACACTTGCATGTACATGGGCCGAACCTGCGCCAGATGCACGCACATCTGTATTTTCGCTTTGCAGGTCGAAAGATTTAATATCCCCACTTCCGCTAGACTTGAGTTTGTAATCCCTGGTTCTTCCGCTTAATTTAATATTGCCTGCCCCACTTGCTTCCGCATAAATTTCAGGCGCATCAACCGCAGCGGTAATCGTGCCCGCTCCAGAAACATCCAATGAAATTTTTCCGGTACTTTTTAGTACATCTATTGCTTTTACATTGGCAGCACCCGAAGTTTTTATTGACCTGATTTCTGGAACCGTTACAAATACCTTGAGATGTGCATCATAAATTCCGGAACTATTTTTTGTGCTTATTTTTAAGATATCCCCACTCACTCGTGTTTCAATGTCTTTAATAATATTATCATCAGCCTCTACCTCTACTACGGTTACTGGTCCTATTCGGATTTCTACTTCGAAAGCTCCCCCCACAGAAATTCCCGTAAAATAGCCTGTTTGTCTTTTTTCAGTTATTATGTCGCCACTGCCTGTTCTTTCATCGCAGGATGCAAACGCCAGCAATGTGATAAGGGAAAATAATAATTGTTTCATGGTTAATTTTTGTGTAAAGATTTGGAATAAAAAGTTGAAAAACAAACCATTGGTCATTTATATTACTGAATGGCAGATCCCCGGTTTCTGGTACCAGATTTTATAACAGGAGAAAGCCACTTCCCAAAAATTTGCTTTCAATTAAGGTCACAAACCCAGCTTTAGGCGTCAGGGTTTTCTGAATGGTATTATTTACCTTCGCAGCATTATGACGGAAAAAATTCTTATCCTTGATTTTGGATCTCAGTACACGCAATTGATTGCCCGTGTGGTAAGGGAAGCCAATGTATTTTGCGAAATTACTCCTTTTCATAGGGACATCGTATTTGGCCCCGAATTAAAAGGTATCATCCTTTCAGGATCGCCTTTTTCAGTAAATGAAGAAAATGCACCAATGGTAGATATCAACAATATTGCTGCAAAGGTGCCAGTGCTGGGCGTTTGTTATGGTGCACAACTAACTGCCAAATTATTTGGTGGAAAGGTTGATAAAAGTGAAAAAAGAGAATACGGCAGGGCAAAGCTGGAGAAAACAAAGGAAGATATTTTATTAAAGGACGTTTCGCCCCATTCGCAGGTTTGGATGAGTCACAGTGACACGATTAAAGATTTGCCGGAAGGCTTTGAAATATTAGGCACTACTGAAAGCATCCCCGTTGCGGCATTTAAACGTAGCAGTAACAATTTGTTGCCATTGTATGGCCTGCAGTTTCACCCGGAAGTGTACCACTCATCAGAAGGCAAAACGATCATTAAAAATTTCCTGGTAAATATTTGCAACTGCTCTCAGGATTGGACGCCTGCTCATTTTATTAGCGATACTGTGGCCGCTCTAAAAAATAAAATTGGCGATAAAAGAGTAATCATGGCATTGAGCGGTGGTGTGGATAGCACTGTGGCAGCAACCCTTATTCACAAAGCCTGCGGCGATAATTTATTTGGCATTTTTGTAGACAATGGCGTACTACGCAAAGGCGAATTTGAACAGGTATTGGAAATGTACGGAAAACTAGGTTTAAATGTAAAAGGCATTGATGCAAAGGAACATTTTTATACTATGCTGGCGGGCAAAACAGACCCAGAAGAAAAAAGAAAGATCATCGGGAAAGGATTTATTGAAATATTTGACCAGGAAGCACACAGGATAGAAAACATCGATTTTTTAGGACAAGGTACCATTTACCCGGATGTAATAGAATCGGCTTCTGTACACGGACCATCTGCGACCATCAAATCGCACCACAATGTGGGTGGACTGCCCGCTACAATGAAACTTTCTCTGGTAGAACCATTGCGTTCCCTGTTTAAAGATGAAGTAAGAAAGGTTGGGTTGGAACTCGGAATACCACATGACATGCTATTCAGACATCCTTTCCCGGGACCAGGCCTTGGTATCCGGATTTTGGGTGATGTTACGGAAGAAAAGGTACGGTTATTGCAAGAGGCAGATGCGATTTATACCAATGGTTTAAAAAAAGCCAATCTGTATTCAGGCATATGGCAGGCTGGTACCATTTTATTACCAGTAAAAAGCGTGGGAGTAATGGGTGATGAAAGAACCTACGAATTTACGGTAGTACTCAGAGCCGTTACATCTGTAGATGGCATGACTGCTGATTGGGCTCATTTGCCCTACGAATTTTTAGCAGACATATCGAATGAAATTATTAATAATGTACGTGGCATCAACAGGGTGGTGTACGATATCAGCAGTAAGCCGCCTGCTACAATTGAGTGGGAATAAGTTTTTATAGCAGTGAGGTGCAAGCGTTCAATGAATAACAGAATCAAAAATTTATGAATAAGATTTTATTACCGGCCGTCTGTTTTCTACTAGCTTTTTTTTCATTGCAAAAGGCGGTGGCGCAAAAAGATTCGATCCCTGTTGTACGCACCTTTCGTGTGGGAATTTTTGCCCCGCTTTACCTGGATTCTGTTTTTAGCAAAGAAGGTAAATTTAAGTATGTTCAGGGAATGCCCAATTTTATTACACCGGGAGTTGATTTTGTAAATGGCGCTCAATTGGCCTTAGACTCACTGAAACTGCAAAACCAGGAGGTAAAAGCATTTATCTTCGACACGAAATCTTACACCAACCCGGTAGGCCTTTTAATTAAAAATCGAAAAATTGACAGCCTTGATCTGATTATCGGCTCTGTTAAAGATTTCGAATACAAACAATTGGCTGATTTTGCCCTTACAAAAAACATCCCTTTTATCTCGGCTACCTATCCCAACGATGGCGGCATTACTGCTAATCCCTTTTTAGTGTTGGTGAATACCACTTTAAAAGCACATTGCGAAGCTATTTACAGTTACATTCTTCAGAACCATGGAACCGACCGGATCTTCCTGGTACGAAAAAAAGGATTACAGGAAGACAAGGTTGCAGCCTATTTTAAAAATATCAATGAGCCTGACCGTAAGCCTTTACTAAATATCCAGACGATCAATTTAGACAGTACTTTTTCATCAGAATATTTACAGAAGAAATTGGATAGTAACCGTCAAACCATCATCATTGGTGCGTCGTTGGATGAAAACTTTGCGTTTACACTTTCTGGTGCCTGTTTTAATCTGAGTACTTCTTATCCGCTCACATTAATTGGTATGCCCAATTGGGACGGATTTAAAAGCCTGACGAAAAAGGACCAGTTTGAAGATTTTCCAGTTTATTTCACAACACCTTATTACAATAACAAATGGGATGATTACAGTAAAATGCTCACTGCGGGCTATGCCAAAAAGTACAAAGGAAAACCCAACGACTTGGTTTTTAAAGGGTTTGAAGCCACTTATCTTTTTACTAAGCTACTGCTTGCCTACCCGAACGATTTGATGAGCCGTATCAATGAAAAAGACTTTAAAGTTTTTTCTGAATACAACTTTAGGCCGGTTTACTTAAAAAAGGAAAATAAAGTACCTGATTATTTCGAAAACAAACATGTTTACTTTGTTAGAATAATGAATGGCACCAGCCTGAAAGCCTGGTAGCAGCCTCCTGATTTATATCAACAATGCCCGCAACTGCGGGCATTGTTGATTCGTGCACTTTTTACACAACATTCATTTACTTCGATTGTAATACTGATTGAGATAATTTTTAAAATGAATGGCGCATAAAAAATTAAACTTACCTACGAAGGTTTGTGTGGTATGCAAATTGCCATTTACCTGGCGGAAAAAGTGGGAGAAAAACTGGGAGGAAGTAAAATATTGCAGTGACCGTTGCAGAAACAATAAAGCAGCTAAACAGGAAAGGTGACAAATTTCAGGTGATCATTCTTTAAAGGTGCTTCATTGTGCCATCACCTGGTTTAATAACTTCAAATAATTAATCGCTAATTTTCATATTATGAAAAAAATAATCGTTTTAATTTTCATTACGTTTTTTTGTTTGGCATTTGTAACCCTTACCGAAAAATATGTTGATGGAGAAAAACCGGAATTTATAGCACCCAGTAAACAGCGAACCGGCAATGCAGCGATTGGCTTTAACTATTTAACTACCGGCGATTATATCAAAAGTGGAATCCCATATTCCTTATATTTTTTTGGGGCACAAAAAGATGAGAAAAATTATTTACAACGAACCGGTGATAATAAAAATATTACGTATTCTTTCACCGCAGTAAAGGCACCCAATGGAGAATTGGTGGTAGCACCCAATTGTCTGCAATGCCATGCCCAGGTATTTGACGACAAACTGGTGGTTGGTCTTGGAAATTCGCTGTCAGATTACACCGTCAATCAAGAAAGTACCGCGTTGTTTGCAGAAAACTTTTTGAAGAAACTGACAGGTAACGAAGCAAAAAAATATGATGCGGCCAAAGACTTAATACAATCAATCAAAACCATTGCCCCCAACCTTGTTACGGGAACCAAAGGCGTAAACCTGGCCGATCATTTAGCCTATTTGCTTGTCTCGCACAGAGATCCTGAAACGTTGAAATGGAGCGATAAAAATTTAATGGAATTACCCGATGATGTTATTCCAACGGATGTGCCTGCCTGGTGGTTGCTGAAGAAAAAGAACGCCATGTTTTACAATGGTTTTGGTCGTGGCGATTTTGGCAGATTTTTAATGGCGTCAAATTTATTGACCGTAACAAGCACAGAAGAAGCAAAAGAAGTAGACAGTCATTTCAACGATGTGCTGGCGTATATAAATTCTATAGAACCGCCTAAATATCCAAAATCCATTGATACCAAAATGGCGGAAAAAGGAAAAGATATTTTTATGGCTACGTGCAAAAAATGCCATGGTACTTATGGGGAGGAAGAAGCTTATCCTAACCTGCTCATCCCGGCAAATATTATCAAAACGGATTCCATGTTGTACACCGCCAATTACTCTAATCCACAGTTTATTGAATGGTTTAATAAAAGCTGGTTTACCTCCGGCGATCATCCTGCGAAGCTGGTTCCGTACCGGGGATATATTGCGCCGCCGCTGGATGGAGTCTGGATTACAGCACCTTACCTGCACAATGGATCTGTGCCTGATTTGGAAACACTTTTAAACAGTAAAAAACGACCGAAATACTGGCAAAGAAACTTCACAACACCGAGTTATAATTACGAGATTCCAGGCTATCATTATGAAGTAAAAAATGAACCCGGAAGCAACGAAGTTTACAACACCACATTAAAAGGCTTTAGCAATGCCGGTCATTATTTCGGTGATAAATTATCAGATCCGGAAAGACGGGCGGTGATTGAATATCTAAAAACTTTGTAAGGTTGATAGTTGATATTTGATATTTGATAGGTGATGGTTGCCGATTTTTAACAGCTTTGAAATTTAAAGTCTAATCTTTTTTTAGGATAACAGGAGAAATAATTGTGCAAATGAAAGAGATTTTCAGTCTTTTTATTAGCAGCCCTGATTTCTTTTGTTTCACCTTGAGCTTAGCCGAAGGTTTTTATCAGGAAAACAAAATCTACTAAAATTTATAGAGGCTAATTCTCTTGGTTAAAAAATCATATCATACTCGCCAACCGAATTACTTTCTTTACTTTTACCGCATCATACATTTCAACTTCACCCCTTCATTTGAAACTTAAATCAACAACCGGTTACAAAATCATTCACCAGTGGCTGGCTTCAAAAGAACAGCACCCTTTTTTGTTTCAGGAACAAAGCTGGCAACAGATCATCGATGGTGAAAGTGGTCTCGTGAATGCGCCAACCGGTTGTGGTAAAACCTTTTCCGTTTTTTTAGGTGCATTAATACATTTCATCAATCAGCATCCCAAGAATTATCAAACCATTGCAAAGAACGGTTTACAACTAATATGGATTACTCCTTTGCGGGCCCTGGCAAAAGACATTGGCCGGGCAATGGAAGAAGTAATTCTGGAATTGGGCATGAGTTGGAAAGTAGCCATCCGCAATGGAGATACCACTACAAGCGACCGGCAAAAGCAAAAACGGCAAATGCCTGAAGTGCTCATCATTACCCCGGAGAGTTTGCATTTATTGCTGGCGCAAAAAAATTATCCGGAAGTTTTTAAAACGCTGCAAATTATTGCGGTGGATGAATGGCACGAACTAATGGGTGGCAAAAGAGGTGTGCAGGTTGAACTGGCCATTTCAAGAATAATTGGCTGCCGAAAGACTCAGGATTCAAATGCTGCAACGTTGCTGTTATTTGAAGAATCAGCGGACATTCTTTTAGAAAAGGATGAAGAAACACCCAAACGAAAAGCACCCAGGAAGCAACAAATACCGTCCAACAATAGTGTTTCTATTTGGGGCATCTCGGCCACCATCGGAAACCTGGAACAGGCAAAAGAAGTATTGCTGACACCGACTGGAAAAGCAGGAACAATTGTACGAGCCAACATCAAAAAAAATATCCACATAGAATCCATCATACCGGATGAAATAGAAAAATATCCGTGGGCGGGACACCTCGGTATTAAACTGGTGGAGAAAGTTCTTCCGATCATTCATGCCAGTAAAACCACGCTGATATTCATTAACACAAGGGGCATGAGTGAAAGATGGTACCAGGCCTTGCTGGATGTGGCGCCCGATCTTGCCGGCCTCATTGCACTGCACCATGGCAGTATTGAACAGGACATGAGATTGTGGGTAGAAGACAACCTGCACACCGGTAAACTGAAGGCGGTGGTTTGCACGGCAAGCCTTGATCTTGGTGTTGATTTTCGGCCAGTGGATACCGTTATACAGGTGGGGTCACCAAAAGGTGTTGCCCGGTTTTTGCAAAGAGCCGGACGAAGCGGACACCAGCCAGATGCAACCAGTAAAATTTATTTTTTGCCCACCCATTCTTTAGAATTGGTGGAAGCTGCTGCACTGAAAAAAGGAATCGCAGAAAATGATATTGAAAGCAAAGAACCCATGTTGCTTTGTTTTGATGTGCTGATACAATACCTGTGTACCATCGCTATTTCAGATGGATTTAAACCCGATGAAATTTTTAAAGAAATTAAAAATACTTATTGCTTTAGTGATATTACCGGGGATGAATGGCAGGAGGTTTTATTTTTTTTAACGCAGGGTGGAAAAGCATTGCAGCAGTATGATGAATACAAAAAAATAATTGTTACGGATGGCGTTTACCGCATCGAAGACAGAAGATTGGCCATGCGCCACCGGATGCATATTGGTACGATCGTAAGTGATGCCATGCTAAAGGTGAAATTTTTAAGCGGCGGATATATTGGGGTGATTGAAGAGTATTTCATTTCCCGTTTACAACCGGGTGATGTGTTTACGCTGGCAGGAAGAAACCTGGAGTTTTTGATGATCAAAGACATGACAGTGGTGGTTAAAAAATCGACCAATAAAAAATCGATTGTACCAAGTTGGATGGGTGGGCGCATGTCGTTGTCGGCGAACCTTGGACAAAAGTTGCGGGAAGTATTGGCCCCTTCAAAGGCCCCCTGTAAATCTCCCCCGAAAGGGGAGACTTATGAAGAGATTACGGCTTTAAAGCCACTGCTGGATTTGCAGATTTCACTGTCTTCTATTCCCGCTGAAAATGAATTGCTGATTGAACACCTGGAGACCAAAGAAGGCTTTCATGTAATGGTATATCCGTTTGAAGGCAGGTTGGTAAATGAAGCCATGGCGGCGATACTGGCGTATCGCATCAGCCTGATTACGCCCATTACTTTTTCCATCGCCATGAATGATTATGGATTTGAATTACTAAGCGACCAGCCCATTCCGTTAGACGACACCAATGCCTATGAACTTTTTTCATCCGAAAACCTGTTGGCGGATATTCAAAAAAGTGTCAACTCTACGGAAATGGCCAAACGAAAGTTTAGGGACATTGCTGTAATTGGTGGTCTTATTTTTCAGGGGATGCCGGGTGAACAGGTGAAGGCAAGACACTTGCAAAGCAGCGCTGGTTTGCTGTTTAAGGTATTTAGTGAATACGATGCAAACAATGTATTATTGAGACAAGCCTACCGGGAAGTATTGGACCAGCAAATGGAAGAAGTCCGGTTGAGAAATGCTTTGCAGAGAATTGCCAACAGCAAAATCATCATCAACTTTCCGAAAAAGCTTACACCCTTTTGCTTTCCGATTATTGTGGATGGTCTTAGCCGGAATAATCTGTCATCAGAAAAATTTGAAGATCGGGTGAAGAAGATGCAGGCGCAATTGGATAAATAGAAATGGATGAAATGACAAAAAACGATAAGTAAATTTATTTAGCCGCCTTTTAATCAGAATACATTTTGGATTTTGCGTCCTCATGAATCGCAACATTAAATTGACTCAAACTGATTGATTTTTTCAAAAATTCGTTTAATGAATCATTTTCAAATTCACCTCTTTGAATTGAAAGAGATTGACCGTTTTGAAAATTTAAACGAAATGAGTCACTCCAGGGCAAAAAACCAATTGAAGTTAATTCCTCAAGATTAAACGTTTTGATCTTAAATCGATTACTAATTAAATTGCTACCCTGAAGGATCAAATACTGATATTTGTATTTTGAAAACCACCATTGATCAGCAACGATAGAAAGGTAAAAAGCTAATGTCACTACAACCAAAAAATGATTTACAGGAGGAATAAGACTAATTATCAAAAAGACAGTCGGGATAAAAAATCGCTTCCAACCTGTTGAAGAACCTGACTTTAGCAGACAGTAGTCTGAAGTGAATTTTCTAGCTGCTATTCTTTTTAGACTATAAAATTGCCAACCTATTGCGACCAACGTTAAGGCAAAGACAATAATGTAAAAAATTATATTCATAATTAAACGGCTATTATATCACGCAGATAAAGCCCAAAAAAGATTCAAAGTACAAGTGTGCGACGCCACCGAAGTATCATCAAGGCACTTTCGCCGGGCTCATAAAAAACAAAAGCTTTAAAAAACTAAAAACCAAGTGAGATGAACGAATGCCGATTTCAGACCGATACTAAAAACGCCTGGTTTAATGAACCAGGTGTTTGCGTTGCAATGTATATAAAACAACAAATAGTAATGGCAAACCTACTCCTATGATCATGCTGGTTACTCCGGTAAATTGTGCGGTACCCAATATGATAAAATTTCCGATCACTGGCATTAACTCGCCGCCAACGTAAATCCAATAACCATCCTTTTTAAGTTTACGCATCATGATGGCGCCTGCCAGGCACAGCGCTATCCCTATAATACCTACCGCCATTAGCGGCACCATATTGGCCTGCGTTAACGCTATCACAGCCTTGCCATCTTCCATGTCTTTCAACTGTTTTGCAGTGAGATCGGCTCCCGAGGTTTGGGCTTTTTCCATCATCCCCAAAAAGAACTTGTTGATTACCGGTGTAAGCAGTGAGAATAAAATACCAATACCACACCCGACAAACGTGAGGATGGTGAGAATATTTAATCCAGATGGAATTTTGGCTTTGCCACCTTCGGAAAATTCTAATTGATCTGTAGTAGCAGGAGTTTCTGTCATGGTATAAATTTTCATCTAAAGTAAATACTAAATAGTTCATTTCCATAACAAACAATCATTCATTTTTAACGCAGGCATTTTTAACTTTGCCAAACATGCAACAACTGATTCCACATCGTCTTCTAAACAATACATTTTTACTCTCCCCGGACCGCTGCATTTTTTGGCAGGAAGAAAAAATACTGATCCTGAGCGACCTGCACCTGGGCAAAACCGGACACTTTAGAAAATCGGGTATTGCTGTGCCACAGGCTATTTTTAAAGAAGATATGCAACGATTGGTAACGCTATTGCAATTGTATAAACCGGAACAGGTAGTTGTAATCGGCGATATGTTTCATAGCTATGATAACCGGGAGCATGATTTTTTTATAAAGTGGCGCAAAGATTTTGAACAGTTGTGTATCCTGCTGGTGAAGGGCAATCATGATATTTTAAAAACGAAATGGTATGAGGAAGCGGGGATAAAATTGTGCGAACCAATTACAGGTTTTAAAAATGCGATATTGACTATTGGTAACTTTATTTTTACGCATGATATCAACGATGTTGAACCGGCAGCATTAGACCCGACCAAATATTTTTTTAGTGGGCATATTCACCCGGGCATCAGTATCCGGGGTTTGGGTAAACAGTCGCTGCGGTTCCCTTGCTTTTACTTTGGTGAGCAATATGCGGTATTGCCCGCCTTTAGCATGTTTACCGGCACACAGGGCATTAAACCAAAACGTGGAGAATCTGTTTATGCATTGTTGTCACCCAATCTATCAACCGGAGAATTGGGGGGCATTTTGAAAGTATAAATTATGACACCAATCCTCCAAATAGCATTTGCACCTATTTACGCACACCCATTACCGGTAGGTCATCGCTTTCCGATGCTGAAGTATGAGCTGATACCAGAACAATTGTTATACGAAGGCAGCATAACAAGCGAAAACATTTTTGCACCACAGCCATGTGCAGATGAAATTATTTTATGGACACATGAACCGGAATACCTGGATAAACTTAAAAACCAAACACTCACGGCAAGGGAGCAGCGACATATTGGATTTCCACAATCGCCGCAGTTAACGGAGAGAGAATTGATCATTGCGCAGGGTACCATTGATTGCTGCCACTTTGCTTTAACGAGTGGCGTTGCATTGAATGTAGCTGGCGGAACGCACCACGCATTTAAAGACAGGGGCGAAGGATTTTGTATGCTGAACGACATGGCCGTTGCGGCCAATTATTTATTGAAACAAGGGATTGCAAAACAAATACTGATCATCGACCTGGATGTACACCAGGGAAATGGCACGGCTAAAATATTTGAAAATGAACCACGGGTATTCACCTTCAGCATGCATGGCGAACACAATTATCCTTTTCACAAGGAAAAAAGCGATCTGGATATTCCGCTGAAAGATGGAACTGAAGATGTCGGATATCTTGGACTATTAAAAGAAGTATTGCCTGAGCTGATCAATACTGTGCAACCGGATTTCGCCTTCTATTTATCGGGCGTGGATATTTTAAACACCGACCGTTATGGCAAATTAAAAGTATCGATAGAAGGCTGCAGGCAAAGGGATGAATTTGTTTTTAACACGCTAAAACAAAACAGAATTCCTTGTGCTGTTTCTATGGGCGGTGGATACAGTGCGGATGTGAAAATTATAACGGAGGCACATTGCAATACATTCAGAATGGCGAAAGATATTTATGGTTTGTAAATTTCTTTTATTGAAAAATCGACCTTTTCTCTCTACAATAAAATAAAGTTTTCAAATTAGCCATTTATATTATTTGCGCTGGAAACACAAAAGAAATTTGGAATCAAAATCAGGCATTGGCTTTTTTTCGTCTATCGACTTCCTTTTTAATTAACCCGAGTTCTCTACCCGTTTGTCCACTTACAGAACTGTTCTCTTCTGCTCTCCGCATCAGGTATGGTATTACATCTTTGATTGGTCCGAATGGCAAATATTTACTTACACTACTACCGGCTTTGGCCAGGTTAAAAGTAATGTTATCACTCATGCCATACAATTGAGAAAAATGTACATTGGGATGATTTTGAGACAAGCCTTTTTCATCCAGAAGTTCAGTGGTGTATAAACTGCTGTATTCATTGTGAGATGCTACGATTAATGCAATTTTAGCAAGGTGCTCAACACAAAATTTTACGGCGGCATTGTAGTCCCGGTCGGTACTTTCTTTATCGGGTTGTATGGGTGAAGGATAATTCATATCAGCCGCTCTTTTTCTTTCATTGTCCATATAAGCACCTCTTACTAGTTTAGCGCCCAACACAAAATTCCTTTCCACTGCAGCTTCATAAGAGTCTTTTAAAAATTGTAATCGATCCCACCTGTACAATTGCAAGGTATTGTACACCGTTACCTTATCCTTATTAAAAGTATCCATCATTAAAATAGTGAGTGCATCTACCGGATCCTGTATCCAGGTTTCTTCTGCATCAATCAATACGCCAACATTTTTTGCATAGGCCGTTTCACACAATCGCAACATGCGGGTTCTTACACGATGCCATTCTTCCTTTTCATTCTCTGATAAAAGGTCCAATGCTTTCAAATATCTTTTCATCAATGAGCCTTCGGCTTTGTTCATCAGTTCATCAATTTTTTCCAGCAATGCAAATCTTGAGAAACCGGTTACCTTCACACTCATAAAAGGGATATTGGACTGGGTGGCTGCATACTCAATTACCCGGATAAATTCATCCATGGAATGATCAAAACCTTTTTCCCCATCATTGCCACCTTCTACCCCATAATCTAAAATTACCTGTACGTTGTATTCTCCTAATTTTTTAGCCACCGGGGAAGTTTCTTCCAACGTTTCGCCGCCAACAAATTGCTGAAAGATTGTTTTACGTATGATTGATTTTGTAAACGGCAGATTCCATTTGATAGCAACAGGCGTTACTTTTAAACCAAGTTTCACCATCCATTCGGTTCCAATTACAGCAAAAAGAAAACGGGCAGTTTTAAGGTCGGAAGTTTTTTTGTAAGCAAACGCAGATTCGGTATTATCAAAGGAAATATCAGATTTTGTATGCATATAAAAATGAAATTTTATACGCAAAGATAAGGAATGAAAAGGCTTATAATTTCTGCTCCATCAACACAACCACTGTTAATGATGTTCATTTTTTGTACGCCGTTGAATAGGTAATCATTTGTTTAAAATAAAGGTCTTTTTAGTTGATGATTTGCAATGTTTGATTGGTTGATTTAGTTGAATAATAATCGGACCATTCAGAATCAGGTGTTTAATTTTAAATTCGGTTTTTAGCCGTCTTAACAATTAAAATCATTTATATTTCGATAATTTATATTTTGACCTGATGGACATCGGGTCAAAGTATAAATTGTAACCATTGATATCAAAAATTATTAAATCGCCTGGTGATTAAATGGCTGCAACACCATCTCACTTACTACCCCACTACGAGGCTGCTGACAGAGAAACCAGATTGCTTTGGCCGCTTCGTCGGTCTGCACCATTTTTTCACGTTGTACTTTCAAATCAATCGTGTCCCAAAAAGGTGAATCAACACCGCCTAGGAATAAATTGGTGATGCGTATATCCGTACGTTTTAGTTCTTCCCGGATACTTTGCATCATCCCTACCAGGCCATATTTGCTGGCGCTGTATGCTGCAGCTCCGGCCATCGGCACTTTAGCCAATACACCAGGGATATTTATGATGAGTCCTTTCTTTACTTCCTTCATGGCGGGTAAAAATGCTTTTACTAAAAGAAAAGGCGCATACAAATTGTAATGAAGAGATTTCAAAAAATCTTCTTCTGAAAGTGTATCCATTGATTTAATGATTCCAATGCCAGCCGCATTTACCAATATATCAATAGAAGATAATTGTTGAAAATATTTTTCTTTCAATTCATTCACCGCCGCTGGTTGAGAGATGTCGAGGGCAAAGGTTCTCTCTGCAGGAATGGCATTTTCATTGGCAACTTGTTGCAGCTTTTGTACATTGCGACCCGCCAGAAATAGCTTTGCACCGCTGCCTGCTAGTAGCTTAACCACTTTTGATCCTATCCCACCGGTTGCTCCAATTACCAGTACATTTTTTCCGTTTAACGTTTCCATAATAAAGTGTTTGCTTATCAAACAAAGCTGAAATCATTTTGTTTAATAAAACTTACGCATGAACGAAATCACCATCATATTTCCGCACCAGCTTTTTAAAGAACATCCGGCAGTTGAAATTAGTCGAACCGTTTACCTGGTAGAAGAAAGTCTCTTTTTTAACCAATATAATTTTCATCAACAGAAGATAGTGTTGCACAGAGCCAGCATGAAAACGTATGCAGGTTATTTGGCTAAAAAGAAAATAACGGTTGAATATATTGAAGCTTCTGGTGACTATGCAGACATTAGAAATTTACTATCACACCTCCACAGTAAAAACATCACTACCATTCATATTGCAGACGTTGCAGATAACTGGCTGCAAAAAAGAATGGAGGAAAGCTGCGGGCAATATTCGATCAACATAGTTCAATACGCTACACCGAATTTTTTGAATACCATGGAGGAAGTAGCACCTTATTTTGATAAAAAGAAAACATATTTTCAAACAGGATTTTATACAGCACAACGCAAACAAAGAAATATATTACTGGATGCCGCAGGCGAGCCTACAGGCGGTCAATGGACCTTTGATGCAGACAATCGCCAGAAGTTTCCCAAATCGGAGAAAGCACCGGCCATTAGCTTCGCCAAAGAAAATGACACAGTAAAAGAAGCGAAAGACTATGTTGCCAAAAACTTTGGAAAAAACTATGGTAACATCGAACAGTTTATTTACCCCACCGATTTTGCAGGTGCAGAAAAATGGCTGGATGAATTTTTAAAAGAACGTTTTGCAAAGTTTGGGATATATGAAGATGCCATAGTTGCGAAAGAACATTTTTTGCACCATTCCGTATTAAGTCCGATGCTAAACATTGGATTGCTATCGCCGCAACAAATCATAGACAAAGCCACGAGTGCGGCAGCAGCGTACAATGTACCACTCAATTCATTGGAAGGTTTCATCCGGCAAATACTCGGCTGGCGGGAGTTTATCCGGATTGTGTATGAACGGGAGGGCAGCAAACAAAGAACAAAAAACTACTGGGGATTCAGCCGGAAAATACCAGCTACCTTCTGGACGGGCGATACCGGAATTGTGCCAGTTGACAACGTTATAAAAAAGGCGTTACAAACCGGCTACAGCCATCATATAGAAAGGCTGATGGTGATGGGTAATTTTATGTTGCTCTGCGAATTTGATCCAGATGAAGTTTATCGTTGGTTTATGGAAATGTATGTGGATGCTTATGATTGGGTGATGGTGCCAAACGTTTATGGCATGACGCAATTTGCAGACGGCGGAATAATGACTACCAAACCTTACATCAGCGGCAGCAATTATTTATTAAAAATGAGCGACTACGCAAAAGGTTCATGGACTGAAATTTGGGATGGCCTCTTCTGGCGCTTTATGCATGTAAACCGTGATTTCTTTTTAAAAAATCCAAGGCTGGGAATGCTCATCAGAACGTTTGATAAAATGCCCGAAGAAAAAAGACACAAACACATTACTACCGCCGAAAAATATCTCGAAAAATTAGACAATGAAACTTACAACAATCATTAAAAACATCCCGGATGCGAACGCTCATCAAAAGTCGTCGGAATTTATCCCGATTATTTCAAGCGGGGATTTAGGGACTACTCTTTCCTCCCGCCGTCCATGGAACCGTGTAAACCTGCCGGTGTACAGCATCAGTAGTAAAGGGGAGAACAATGCCAATATGCACATCATCACCTATGCCTCTCAAATCAGCATGAAGCCCAAACGTTTTATATGCGGCATTTACGATGGCACACGAACCCTCGAAAATGTACAACACAAGGGCGAATTTATTTTACAATTATTATCCGCTACACAATACCGCCTGGTAGATTTGTTAGGAAAGAAAAGCGGTAAACAAATTGATAAAATAGGCCGCTTAAAAAAGAGAGATGAATTGACCGAATGGAATGGCTACCTGGTATTGAAAAACTGCCTTGCAGTAATGCAGTTAAAAGTAATCAGCCAATTTGATGGCGGCGACCACCAGGGATTTTTATGCGATGTGATTGCTTACAAAAATTTAAATAACGGCGAAGTGCTTACCCTGGATACATTAAGAGCGCATAAACTAATCAGGATATAAATGG
>Ga0335397_10004328_pt1 | contig 18790 bp, 20 predicted proteins | sample MAT04_FD_205740 | JGI IMG/M metagenome (GOLD analysis project Ga0335397, IMG submission 205740) | Freshwater microbial communities from Lake Fryxell liftoff mats and glacier meltwater in Antarctica - MAT-04 (spades assembly) (version 2) ... | reverse complement strand
GTCGCTCCCCGCGCGGGAGCGTGGATCGAAACCCTTCCACTCGGACACAACACCCCTTCCGAGATCGTCGCTCCCCGCGCGGGAGCGTGGATCGAAACTGCATTTCAGCCTACGACGTGACGGAAGTCAGCGTCGCTCCCCGCGCGGGAGCGTGGATCGAAACGACGCCTATACTGGGCCGGACGAAGGCATGTCGTGTCGCTCCCCGCGCGGGAGCGTGGATCGAAACCACAAGCATTACCATCAACTACACATTCACTGGCGTCGCTCCCCGCGCGGGAGCGTGGATCGAAACTTGCGCGGCTTTGGCTTCACGCCGCAGGCAGCGAGTCGCTCCCCGCGCGGGAGCGTGGATCGAAACGAGAAAATCGAGGCGAGCGCGGTACTCGGCGCGCGTCGCTCCCCGCGCGGGAGCGTGGATCGAAACACCCTCTCCGAACGATCCATCCCAAGATGCCGTGTCGCTCCCCGCGCGGGAGCGTGGATCGAAACCTCGCAACGGCATCGTCCCGCGCCGCGTACACGTCGTCGCTCCCCGCGCGGGAGCGTGGATCGAAACGCTTCGAGGCTGGCGTAAGCGCGATCGAACGCCCGTCGCTCCCCGCGCGGGAGCGTGGATCGAAACAAGTCGATGCGAAACGGCAAGGTTGTGTACTTCGGTCGCTCCCCGCGCGGGAGCGTGGATCGAAACCTCTACCGCGGCCTTTATGATCTTGAGACGTTGTGTCGCTCCCCGCGCGGGAGCGTGGATCGAAACTTGGAGCCAACAATCTTCACGCCGAACGGGGTCGTCGCTCCCCGCGCGGGAGCGTGGATCGAAACTCCCATAGGCCATCTGCTTCGGCCTTCAGACACGGTCGCTCCCCGCGCGGGAGCGTGGATCGAAACAACGGTAGAAGGTATCGTTAAAGCTGACCCCGGAACGTCGCTCCCCGCGCGGGAGCGTGGATCGAAATACCTCGGCGACATCCGGCGACGCCGCCTGCGCGGTCGCTCCCCGCGCGGAAGCGTGGATCGAAACCAATGCGCATCGGCCGCGGCGGCGGTTCGTTCCTGTCGCTCCCCGCGCGGGAGCGTGGGTCGGAACTACTGGACGCTGCATGTCGGCGTGATGCGAAACAATCCAACGGGACGGAATGCCGGAGAGGGAATGATGCGGGCGTGGGGAGCGTCTGTCCTCGGCCGAAGGCCGGTGAAGTCCTGCGATCGCTCGCAAAGGAGATCGTACTGACGCCCCAGGATGATGAATTGAAGATCGATCTCCGAGGCGATCTCGCTGGAATCCTTGCGATTTCCCTCAAAACGAAAACCCCGGCCACTGGGACCGGGGTTTCGCAAGTCAACTTGGTTGCGGGGATAGGATTTGAACCTATGACCTTCAGGTTATGAGGGGTCCAGGCCATTGATTTATAACAGTTTTTTCCACTGGAAGAAGTGCCCTTTTTGTGCCGTCCAGAGAACGGAACTCATTGTAATACATGGGAAAATTCGGGAAGATTTTCACGCGTTCCACGGCACAAAATTTTGGGCACAGCCCGTGCACATTTTCCGCCCAAAATCGCGTCTGCAAGATACCTAAAATGACCACCGGCATTCTCAAGAGTGCAACGCGCGGAAGCAGGCGGTAGCAAAGCTCGAAAGACTTAAACTGTAGTGACTTGGATAAGGCAGGCCACCGAAGCAAAATCAGCTGGCGCTTCAAGAATAACCACATTCACGCCTTCGCCACACTGTACCGAACCGAATTTGATCGCTCCGAAACCGGCATGCCGAGCGCAGTCGGCGACAAATCTTGTAAAGACGTATTCAGGTCGATCCCAACCATTTGATTTTCTAGGGGCCGCGGCTAGAGCTGAGCGCGCGAGGCACTGTATAATCTCGTCATCGTCGTCTGTAACATCATCGGAGATCATCAAGTCCAACACCTTGCATGGCAGATTGAGTTCAATCTTAGCAATGGATATTGGATCGAGTACGCGCATTTCCTTCTGAACAGTTTCAGGCGAATTGGCCAGATAGAGCATCGGATGCCCAGCATGATTATAGCGGCCTTCGGCGACCCTAGCAGCGGGCGGCGGACCAAAATCCGCAAGCGTCGGCGTAACCGGAACATCGCGAGCTATGCGTCCGCGATACCAAATCGCCCCAGAAGGAAGCATGTCTGCCGTAGCAGATTTTCGCTTGATTGCTGCGAAGACCTTCGCCGCGAATGGATGGCTCAGCAGAAGGAATGGCGAATTGTGGGCGAGTTCGGCGATCGAATTGAGATGGAATTCATTTACCTTGAATGAATGTTCGAAGATGTAGAACACTCCGTCAAGCGAGCTGTCACAGTTCGGGCATTTGAGTTGTTTGGCAAAGAACTCAATTTCTTCGGGGTAGAAGTCATCTTGAATGCGGCTCTGGCTCAGGAAGTATTCGATCTCAATGCTTGAAGTGAGGAACCGCTCATCTCGTGCTGCGGTGCCTGGCCATTCGCTACAAAATTCGTCGTAACAGTGTTCGCAACACGAAATTCGTGAATCAAAATAATGCTCAAGATCACGATCAAAGTAATCGTTGAAAATCTCCTGTTGTTCTTCCATCGTATTGGCTGAAAAATTCTTGCTCTGCACAGGTCCTCCTTAAGGTGACGTCGTTGCGGCTAAGGACATCAATCTCAGCCGCTTCGATGGACCTTCAACAACGCTCTTGATTACTTCGCCTAAGGGGCATTCTTATCGAAGATTGAGAGACTTAGAAATGCCCGCCGCGCATCCTCAAAAGTTCAGCGGCAACGCGATCGATCGTCAGACCCGTGACGCCAAAGCGTTCGAAGAGCGAAGCAACGAGCGGATGCACGTGGGCGGCAAGATTTTTGTCGATGTCCGAAACGGGCACAGTCGCTTCTAGCACCGCCTCGTCACTCCGAGCCGCTCCGCCTTCCATAAAGAGGTCGGACATGGGGTTGGCCCAGGAGCGAAGCACGCGACCTGAAAGACCGGTAAAGAGCACACGGAGCTTCACCTTCACTTTGCTTTTGTCCTGGGAAAGTGCGCTGGCGAGCCTATCTGCATGCAATAGTGCCTCGCCTATTCTCCATGTGGGAAGGGTGGTGTCAAAGATTGTGCGCGGCGAGAACGTCTCCTGGCTGTCTTCTCGATATCCCCTGATAATGAAGGCTCTACCCGTTGGTGTTGCGCGCCAAAAGTCGCAATTGTCCGGCGTGGAATTCAAGATGCGATCTCCTCCGCCATCGGCGGGTTTCAACCAGCATTCAAGTACGCCATCCTTCTCGTACGCAGCCAATTCATTGCGCTTCGGGAGCCAGAAGAGTGGCCAACTTATTTGAGGGACAACAGCACGCCGCAAGAAATCCTCAAGCCGATGAAGCTCGACTGTCTTGATATCCCCCTCCAACGCGTAATCGATGCGGTACCATCCATTCGGGAAGCGCCCCGGAGAGTCGGACGGAAGCTTTGACGTCAGTTCGCGCCAGCGCTTGAAAGCATCCTGAACGAAGTTTTCCTGTGCGCCGCCCCTATTTGGCTCCTCGACAAGACCAACGACACGAAGGATGTCGAAGGCCTTTTCAAGGGTCAGTGAACGCTCGCCACGATCGAAACTGCCAATCGTGGGGATGCTGACGCCAGCAAGGGCGGCATGCTCGCGCTGCGTCATCTTCTCCGCCTTGCGGCGGCGGATTGCTTCAGCGATCAGTTCTTGCCAGTTGAGAGGGATTACTCCCCGAGAATGCGAAGGCATGCGCCCCTCACGATTTCTGAGTAACGATTGACAAAGCCTTCCGGTGGCTCGCCCTCCGGCGGAGTGATAATGGGGGCCGCGCGTCGTGCGGCCTTCCTGAGATCACTGAAGATAAGTTCGACGGCGCGATCAGAGAGGCCAATGCTCCGCCCAAACCCGGTGAGAAGCTCGGGCGTAACTTCGTCGAGATGCGGTTTGTTGCCGTCGATGGCGAGAGCGATATTCTGGTCATAGCCGTCATAGATGGCCGTGTTGACAATGTCGTAGGCCGGCGAGAGCCGCAGGCCGGTATCGGTTTCGAGGAGGGAGAAATTCTTGAGATGAGCGTCGCAATTTCCGACCAGCACGAATGTCACGAGGCGGCGGAAGAAGCGTGCAATGTCGATCTCCGGGCGGGCTGAGTGCTTCTTGATGACGTCGGCGACATCTTCGTAAGAAGCATCATATTTCCCGGCAAAATCGCGACCGCGTGGTTTTTGCAGAATCTGCGCGAAGTCTTCGAGCCGCAGCTTGCCGCCTTCCGCCGTGCGATCGAACCTTGTCAAAATGAGCGCCTGCTCGTTGAGAACGGCGACGTTAGCAAGCGTGAATTGGTTGACTTCGTTCTTGCCGAGAAGTTCTGCCGACCAGCGCAGGCTTAAGTTCTCGTTGCGCACAAGCGTCCGTAGCGTTTCACTTTCTGAATTGAATTTTGCGATGTAGGGCGCAAGGCCCTCGCGTCCGGCAGGCGTGAAGCCCGTGGCCTCCTTGACGACAAGGAGTTTCCGTTGAACGCCGGAAATGGTTCGACCTGGGCTTGCGGTGACTTCGGCAACACCAACGTCGTCACCTTTGTCGCCCGCCAAACGGCGGACGCCGACGGCCCCGATGCAGTCCGCGCCATAGCGGAGCAGCAAGCCGAAATCATCTTCCTCCTGAATATGAGCGGTGCGGGCCTGCTTCTCACGCAACCACCCTTCGGGGCCGAGATGCTGGAAGAAAGGATGAAGTCCCTGGCCCCACTCATGCTCGCGTTGCAGGACGGGCAGCGTGCAAGCGATCGAGGTGTTCCAGTCCTTTGCATAGGTAAAGCGGGTCCCACCGCTGGCCGTCTCTTCAAGAGTGCCCGCAGACAGGTCTTTGAAAAGAACCTCCGCTTTCCTGAGCGTCATGATAAACTCCAACTTCTTGCACAACTGGCTTTCAGGACGAAACGGCCAATCACGCAATCATAGCTTCTTTTTATGTCATCTGAAGCCGTTGAATAAAGTATAGCTTATCTTAAAGCGCTTTACCACTCCCTAAGAAGCTAACGTTTACTTTTAACAGGAATATCAAGCATTTAGCGGCTGACACATAAGCAAAGCTGAGCCGGCCAAACTGGCCTAGCCAAATTTGGCCGATCTGAATATCTCCTAACGCATTGCAATAGTTACGTTTTTCAAATTCTTGAGGCGCTTTTGGCCGATCTTTTGGCCGATCCTGCCGACGGATCAGGGGCGAGGTTCGTCGGCTTGATCGCTTCGCGCCTCTTTCTCGGCCGTCGGGCGGATCGGTCCTTCACCGGAAAAGAAGCGAGCAATCTTGTCCATGGCCAGCTTGTGGTCTTCCGATTTGAAGAGATGGCCGTACCGATCCATGGTCACCGCAGATGAGCTGTGGCCCGCGAATGTCTGGATGGCCTTGATCGGCAAGTCCGCGTCGATCCAGCACGAAATCGCAAAGTGGCGGAGCGCATGCCAGTTGAAGCGAGGGGGCGGCTCAGGGTGAAGCTCGGGGTTTTCGGCGTGCAACTTCTCCAGCTTCTCGAAGAGAGGCTTAAAGCTGCGTTTGATCATGTTGGGATGGCTTTCGTAACGGCCCCATTCATTTGCAAAGACAAGGTCGTCCGGTTTGATCCACTTGCTTCCCGCCTTCCAGGCTTCAAGCTCCCGTACAACATCAACGCCGATCGGGATTGTCCTAGTACCTGCAACGGTCTTGGTCACGTCTTCGATGCGATAACGATCAACCCGGGTGACGACCGTCACCTCGGCCTTGTCAAGATTGACATGCCGCCAGCGTAACGCGTGCAACTCACTGGCGCGGACGCCGGTCATCGCCGCAAAGAGCAACTTGGTTCGGAATTTCTTATCCGCCACGGCGATCAGGCGCCTCATATTCTCCTTGGTTGGCGGAACGACACGTTTGTATTCCTCCTCGCGCCGGCCAATGACCCGGACCCCTTGCGCTACATTTTCTCGGATTAGATCACGGCTAATAGCATGGGCCAAAATCAGCTTTAGCGTTGCAAGGATCTTTCGCGTACTGGTGACGGAGAGCCCGGAGTCGCGAATTCTATCGCGGAATTCATTGACCTTGCCGAACGTGAGGTCGGTCAGCCTGACATTGCCGATACCATGCTTGAAGAGCACTTTCTTCCGAAAATGCTTGACACGAAGATGATGCTCAACGTCTGGGCAGATGTAGTTGCGGATGTGCCCGCAATAGTTGTCGAACATATTTGGCGTCATGCGCTCTCTGCGCCGCATGCGCCCTTCGCAATATTCGATAAAGCTCATGGCCGCGTCCTTTACTGTCGCCAGCACGGACTCTGCGCGAAAGGAGCTGTTGCGGAGCTTTCCTTCAATGTCGATGCGGAAATTGTCGGCCGCGGCGCGGGAGTCAAAGAGCCGTCGGACCCTCCTCCCACGCGCATCCGTGAAATCCACAGACCAGCCGTGATGGGTCACGCCACGTTTATTGGTCCATTTTCTTTTGCGAAGTTTAGCCATGGTTAGTTCAATGAATGCGTCGCCCGGAGATCGCCAGACCGGCTTCCTTTCGGTTGCCGGTCGATGCCGAAGATTCCACACGCCGTAGTTCGCCCTCTTCCCTCAAGCATGGGGTGCAGCTGCTGCTGCACCCCTGCCCTTCGGCGAGAACGGGGGTAGCGCCTGCAAGGAGGCTCCGAACGCGCGACGCCGAGGGTCCGCACGAGGGGCCCCATGCAGTGGGGATGCGTGTGGATGCGGCGGCGCGTGTTTGGATGCCTTGCGGGCGCGAGGGGCGGAGCCCCTTCAAATTCTCAAATCAACGAAATGCACCGTTCCACTCGCGTGCACCGAATGAAGCTGACAGGATTGACGCAGCTCTGGCTAGATGTTCGGCTTGTTCGAACAAATTATGGCGCTCAATCTCTTTGATGATTGCGCGCTTGTTTGTTCGAAGAGCTTTCGTCCGCCACAGAGAATGTCGGATCAGCTACAATGCTCGCGTTTCCTGATGACGAAAGGAGCATGATGGACGAAATCAACACGCGGCCAGTCCTGCACGGCATCGTACCAGCCAGCCATGGGCTGCCACCAAACGACATTGCACCTGCACGACCGCTTGCGGGCGATATTCTTGCGGGCGCCAACGAAATCGCTGAATTCCTGTTTGGCGATCGAAAGCATCGGCGCAAGGTCTACAATCTGGTCGAGACTGCCCGTTTGCCGGTATTCAGACTCGGTGCCAATATTTGCGCACGTCGTTCGGTACTGCTGGCCTGGATCGCGGAACAAGAAGGACAATCGGGCCAATGAATACGAGTTGCCGCAACAATTAAGGCTATGTAAGCTCCGTCACTCTAGGAAATGATAATGACACCAAGCACGCAAAGCGCTGACGACGACAATGCTACCTTGCCAAGCGGTGAGCGCAAACGCGAGTACTTTGTGTTTCAGTCGGGACCGCCCGCCGACGATGTATATGTCCGCCTGAGGCGCGACCAGGATGCCGCAATCACATGGGAATACGACTTCCTCGCAGCCAAGGATTTGACAATCCGCAAAACGGTACGCGCTCTGGAATGTGACCGTGGAATAGTGCGCGAGATGGTGCCCGATTACGACGGAAAAGCGCGGGCAGCCTTTCGAAAACTGCAAGCGGCGTAGCAGGATGCATGGCAGACCTCGTCTTCAAAAATGAAAAGCAACAACAGACTTAGCATGACGCTAGACGGCATTATCGATGTAAAGGATTGATCATGGCATCAAGCGCGCAAAAAGACGATAGCGAACGTGGGACTTTGTCGACTGGTCAGTGCAAACGCGAATACTACGTGTTGAGACTTGGGCTTACTCCTGACACAGATTCATACGTTCGTTTGCGCCGGGATCAATGTGACGTGGAAACTTGGCACTACGACTTCCTTGAAGCCAAAGACCTAACCATACGCAAGACCGTTCCTTTTTTGGATTGTGAACGCGAATTTGTGCGCGCCATGGAGCCTGATCGCGAGGGAAAGGCACGAGCAGCATTTCAAAAGCTGCAAGCAACGTAATGAGAACGCATGGCGGACCTCGTCTTCAAAAATGAAAAGCAACAACAGAATTAGCATGACGCTAGAACGGCATTACCCATGAATTCAAGCGCTGAGGATAATAGCGCTTCTGAGCGTTACTACTAACGCCGGGACATCAACGATTTGACTAGTAACACTGTCAAACACTTGCGGGCTTCAAATCCGGCATTTGATACGAATTGCAGCAATAATTAAGGCGCTGTAAGATTTCTCGAAATAGCATATGTGGAATAGGAATATCATGGCATCAAGCAAGCAAGACGACGACAGCGCCACCTTACCCTCGGGCCGACTCAAGCTCGAATACTTTGTATGGCGGCCAGGACTTACCTCCGAAACAGATTCATATGTTCGTCTGCGTCGCGTTCAGGGTGATGTTAGTACGTGGGAGTATGATTTCATTGCGGCCAAGGATCTGACCGTTCGCAAGACCGTCCCCTACTTGGAGTGTGAACGCGAAATTAGGCACGAGATGGTACCGGATCGCGAAGGGAAATCGCGCGCAGCATTTCGGCAATTGCAAGCGAGTTAGCGAGACGCATGGCTGACCTCGGCTTCACACTTGAACCGCGACAAAACCAGCCCTGCTCCAGCACGACTGAGTGTTCACAACTTGCCTATCTTGCAGATATCGAACACCATCGAGTATTTCGTCAATTCTTGGAACGTCACACTTGTACGACAAGGTCGGACAAGCCACGGGTAGCCGACAGCCGTCGAAATAGCCAATCAAACTTTGAACACTGCAACGCTGGGGCTTTCCGACAAGACGGGCACCGCCATTCGTAAAGGAGCGACGGGGATCATCTCCAAAGCGGCCCCATTCCTGCACAAGGTTGGCCTGCTCCAACTTGCATCATTTGCCGGACGTGCATTGCCGATAGCAGGTGCAGTGGTTGGAGCCGCCCACGGCATTTGGGAAACAGGTCGGCATATCTTTGAAGGCGATTTTGGCAAAGCGACCGCCGCTCTTGCCGGAGGAACAGTACGGACATTCTTTGGTCTTGGCGGCGCGGCGGGCCTTGCATATGGCGAAGCCTCGTACGAGGCCATTCGCCAAGGCATTGGACGAATTGGCGATCAATTTGGAAAGGATTGGTGGGTTGAACCGTCGCTTCCTGTCGCAGTGGGACAGGCGATCAAGGATGCAGTTTCTCCCATTCCAAAGCCAGAAAAACAATCGGCGCGGCGTGAGCCGGTGACATCTGAACCGACCTCAAAACCTTCTTATGCGCGCTTTGCGTTTACCCCCGACGCGTCTCAGTCATTCCGCGCGCCAGTCGCCATTCAGAGAGCTGGTGATAGGGCCACACCGCCGCCGCGCGCCGCGTCACCAGCGACGCACGCTTCTCAACGCCGCTCTCAGGTTGCGGCCGCACCTCCATAGATTGGCCCCCTGGACGAAGGGAAATTGCGCGATTGTTGCCCCGTCACCGCACGGCTCGCAGCCATCCGGCTGACGTCACCGTGTTCGGGGTCGGCCCGAAGATCCGGCAGATATGCTGGACCGACTTTTCGGCGACGTCGTAGGTGAACCCCACGCAATTCTCGACGGGCTTACATTTGGCCATGCAGTCATTGGCGGTGCCGACAATGAATGACGTTGGACCGGGGCCGGGGCTGGTGCCGCCGGTCAGCATCTGGTTGCAAGTCAGCTTGAAGCCCGGCATCACGAAATATCGACCGGCACAATGGACCCGGTCCTTCTCGACCGGGGCTTCCGCGACCGTGATCGGGGCGGCTTCACTCTTCACGACGACGACTTCAGGTTTGACCGTGGCGTTGCCGGTGGTTCTGGGGGCGTCGGCCTCTGGAATCCGTTGCCCGGCAACGAAGTCAGGATTGGCTGTGAACGTGAGGGGAGCAGCAAATCTCAAACATGCGCGATAAGTGCCCCGGACGAACGGGCCGTTCTTGTTGAAGGCCCAGCCGTCACATCGGGACCGCATACAGGCCACCGCGCAGTCGGCCTCAGTCAGGGTAATGACGCCTCCGATCGTCTGCCCGTTGACGGTAAAGTTGTCGCGCAGCTTGAAGCTGGTCAGAGCGTCGCGCCGGATATCTTCATCGACGGCGCGCTGAATTTCCGCATCGCTCTGCTTCTGTTGTTCCTCCTGACGTGCCTCGCGCTCCCGCCTGGCGTCGCTCTTCGTCGGTTGCTGTGTGCTGGTTTCAGGTGGGGTTGGCTTCTGGACCACAGGACCTGGCCGTGGGTCTGGTCCCGGTCCCTGCCTCGTGCCGGAAGTAAACTGGATCGCACCGTATGCGACCGCGAGCACGGCAAAACCAGCACTGACGAAATACAGATTCTTACGGCTCGATTGACCGGACGCGCCGGGCGATCTCCGCGATTCCGAAGCCCCTGTGATTGCGGGGATTTTCGCCGGGATTTTCCGATCATTTCCCGGTTTTTCGCTTGCGGGACCCGCTCCGGTTTGACCCGAAACTCTCGCGTCAGGCGGCTCGGGGGCGACCTTTGGCCTCTCTGCCCCGAACAGCACCGGCAAATTGATCGTTCGAGCGGGCGGCGGCGGTGCGTCAGCCGGTTCGGGACGGAGTTGCTTTGGCTGTGGGTTTGAGGTCTCAGTCCGCGCGGCCGCACCACTATCGGACTTGCCGGAGCCCTTGCTGGCTCGGGTTTTCTCAAGGGCCTTCCGCAGCTCGACGCGCCAATCATCGTAAGCGGCACTGTCGCCGAATAACGTCTTTTCAAGCTGCTTCGTATCGCGGGGCAGGTACTGATCGGTGAGCCAATAACTCAGCGTTCGGCTGGTAATCTCCAGCGCCCGAGCCGCTTCCTTTTTATTCCAGGTACGCCCGGCCTTGGCGGAGGGCTGAACGTGCGGGCGGGTGCCGTGCTTGAACAAATGCCAGTCGAGGAGTTGGCCAAAACTCCACGTCAATCGACCCGATGGTAATTGAGTATCGTTCTGTGTCACTTATCGACGCCTGATTTCTGCTTGTCGACTACCGGTAGCGTTTATCTTTCCCGAGTGTTGGCTTCTTTGAGGTGTGGGATCAACCCGTACAGAGGTAGAAGCCATGGTTACCCACGAGAACAAGAAGTACTCGTCGTCCGCTACCGAACTTAGCGGGACCTCAGCTACCCGCAATCCGGTCGGGACCGCCGATGACTGTTTCCGGGCGATGCAGCACCACCATGCTCGCGCCCGAAACCCACAGATGATCGTACCCGGCTCTCTTCCAGAGAAGCGACTGGACGAAGCCAACAGCCCTGGGGCGAAGGCACTCTCGGGTGATATCATCTATGGCGCGCGCGCAATCGCCGAATTCATCTTTGGCGACGGCGGTAATAAGGCACGGCGCCGGGTCTTCAATCTTTGGGCTCACTACAACGTGCGCCATGAGAAGGCGGGCTTCTTCAAGCTCAAGGGAGCCGTCTGTCTGTCAAAGAGCCAGTGGCGGTCGTTTCACGGGCTGGAATAGGTGTGCGGTCGTGAGCGCCGGTGATCGGAATGGTCACGGATTGGCCGGGCAAGGACCTGCCTGCTACGCCTTGCCCGGTTACGCACTGCCCCAAGGGCCCGCCGTCGCTGCTCCCGGATCAGCTGCTGCAAATGCAGGATCGCTTCCGCCCGCTCGTGCTGGAGGGCGGCCAAGGCGGCGGCGCGCTGATCCCGGTCGGTCAGCATCAGGCCTGCCATCCGAGCGGCGTAGTACAGCTGCAGCCGGGCGACGGCGGCACCGAGCAAACCTGCAAAGGCGGCCATGATCCGGGCTCGCGCCAATGCCGCCTCGTCATCCGGGAGGGCCATCTGTCGCCCGGACCTGGAGCTGGCCCCTGCCCCAAATCCGCGTCTAGTCCCGTTCGCGCTTTCGCTCGCGCCGCTCCCGCCAGTAGGCCAGCAATTTCGTTTCCTCCACGGCAGCCGCTTCCGTCTTGGTCTGCTCTTCAGCGCCCCGGCGGGCGTCATGGCCCTTTTTGGGCTCCGGCTCGCTGCGATTTCCTTGGTTTTCTTTCACCTTCTTTTCTCCACCACCAAAAAACCCATCAAACAGACTTTCGCCGATTGCGCCGAGCGCACCTGCGATACCAAGCCCGACATCGCCGATCCCTTTCATCCGACCGGGATTGGAGGGCTCATGGAGCGAGGATTGCTCCTCAAGGGGCTCGCGAACACCTTCATCCTCCTTCTCGTCCACCCGCCGCTCAAAAACCTCCCGCGCGGATTCCCGGAACTCGTCGGTCAAATCGTCCTTGTGTCGGGTCTTGGTCGCTTCCGCCGGATCATCAGCAGGCATCGACGGCGCGGGATGAAAGCTGTCCAGCAGCCAATAGGAGCGCTGGCCGTCGGATTGCCACTCGCGCAATTTGGCGCGCTCGTCCTTTTGGTTGGCGAGCAAGCCCGCATAGTCCTCGTCCCGCTGCTCGCGCAATTCCCGACAGGCTTCCGTTCTCCGCTCATCGAGCGCGTGGTCACGTCGTTGCAGTATGTCTTCCTTCAGGATCGCCAGCGTCTTCGGATGCACTCCCTCCCGCACGGCGCGATAATACTCACGCCATTCCGCCCGGAACTCCTCGCGAACCTCCCTGAACACCGCATTGCGGACTGCGCGGTAGGCCTGCTTTCCGTCGATAAAGAAATGTTCGCGCTGGTGACGCTGGTGCTGCTTCAAAGCCTGCCATTCCTTGGCATTGCCCTCGGTCTCGTCACCGCGTGTGAAATAGTCGAAGTCGCTTGCGACGCGCTCGACCTCGCTGCGGTCGAAATCGTATTCAGTCCCCTTCATCCGCTCCCATATCTTCCGGTTCGGAGATTGATCTCGTTCCTCAACCGGCTTGAGGCGCTCTTCACAGAACACCGCCTCGTGGTCGCGCTCATACTGCTTCGCCCACTCCTGGGCTCGCCGCCTCTCAAAGGTGCTGTTGAGGGCCCGCCCGGTTTCCGGGTGGACCGCGTTGAGCATCACATGAACGTGGGGGTGCTTGTCGGCATGACAGACAATGACGGCTTGATGATCCTCCCAACCCATATGCTTGAGAAACGCCTCGACGGTTTCGATCATGTGTTCGCGGGTTGGGTTTTCCGACACATGCCAATTCAACGAGAAATGCCGCACCGGGTCCTTGAGCGGGCGTCCGCCGGTCTTGCCTCCGGCTTCGCGTTTCAGATCCTCTGCGCTACGGTAGGTCCAGAGCATCTCATCGATGGCAAGCGAGGGCTGGTCGCTGGCGAGGTTCAACGTGTGAGTCCAGCGCACCCGGTCCGACGTGCTGGCTTTGTCTGCGTCATGCAGCAGATACGCACCGAGTGTCTTGAAGGACTTTCCGGACCGAAACAGCTTAGGCACCATCGACGGAGGCCTTTCGAATGATTTCCCGGATGGCTTGGAGAACGGGCTGCAAGTCCGCCGGCGGAGGCACCTGAAAACGATGGAAATTTCGCGCAATCTGATTGAGGTTGTTTCCGATCCGCGACATCTGCGCGATGAAGAGCGGATCGAGATGTGGCCCGCCAGATCGGGCGATCATCTTGATCGGCCGGTCGGACAACAGTTGCGCGCGCCCGAAATCGACAGGACGCATGCCAAGCGAGGCCGCCCGCGCGCGAAGCCAGGCCATCTCCCTGACTGTCAGCTTCAGGTTGATCTGCCGATCGCGCTTTTCCGATTTGCTTGGTCGTGCCATGTTTTCTCGTTGTTAGCAGAGCGCATGCGTCCTCAGCGGGTCCGGGGCTTCGTCCGCCCCGGCGAGAGGTTTGCGGTACCGCAAACCACATCTCGCTACGCTCTTGGCCCAACAGATATCACGCACGGTATCGGCTTTGGCGCATCAAACACGCGCAAAACAAAGCTCACTTCCATCTGTCGCGGTGGAGTGTTGCGTATTCCAAATCATTCCGTCCGGCTTGGATTGGACTCTGTGATCTTCTTCATGTGTCAACATGGAGGAGATCGTCATGATCAAAGGACTTGCTTGGAAGTTGGGCGCGCTGGTGTGCCTTTGGTACGAGATAGCGGTTGAGCTGAAGATTGACGGCACGACTGCATTCTTTGTAGCGCTGCTGGTGATCGCTGCGGGATTGTTTCTGCTGCGGCTTCCCTCGGAGCTGAGCGCGATGCTGGGGCCGCGTACGATTGCCCTGCTCGCGCATGGTGTGGCGTGGCTGTTGGTCTACTTCGCCGTCGCGCCGCGCGTGGTGACCGATATGCCGCTTGTGCTGGTGCTGATGGCCGTCGCGGCGCTGGTGATGATGGGCGGTCAATGCCGGGCGTTGTACGAGCGCGAGCGCCGCAAGTTCGGAAAGGACGTATGGAATCGGCATTCCGGCGTCATCACCGGGGTCGTTCTGGGCGGTCTGTTCCTTGGCATGGTGGCGATCCGGCAATGGCATTCGATTTGGCCGATGGTGGCCTATGTGCTGTTGCCGGGCCTGCCCTTCATGTTCGGCTGGCGGATGGGCCCGATTGCGGGTCAGAGCCGACCGGATGCGAAGTTCGGCAAGGCCAAGGACTTCCGCGCCGCTGGTTACAGCGAAGAACGCTAGGGCGGGAGGCAGCGATGGGCTTTCCTATTCCTTACGGCTATGAGCCGGACCGGCAGACTTTTCCGAGCTATACGGACAACCGGCATCTCTGCACGTTCGGTCCGACGCGCAGCGGCAAGGGCGCATCGGTGATCGTGCAGGCGCTGCTGCAGGTGCCGCACAGCGTGGTGGTGGTCGATCCCAAGGGGCAGAACGCGGCGGTGACGGCACGTCACCGCGCGGCGATGGGGCAGGATGTTTATGTGCTCAATCCCTTCGGCCTGCACACCGGCAGGCCGTGGAATCTGCCCCGGCACCGCTACAATCCGTTAAGTCGCCTCGACATCAAGAGCCCGAACGTGGTGGCGGAAACGGCGGCGCTGGCGCAGGCGCTGATTGTGACGCAGGCGCGTGATCCGTATTTCGACGACACAGCCCGCGACCTTGTCGCGGCGCTGATGTTGCATCTGGTCGCAACGCGTGGCCGCAAGGCCACGCTTGCGCAGATGCGGCGCATGGTGACCGACATTTCGGCGCGAAACGAGGATGCGGCGGCGTTGCTGGTCGCCATGCAGAACAGCCCCTACCCGTTCATTCGGCAGCCGGTGGCGCGGTTTCGGGATGATGAGGCGCGGGACATTTCGAGCGCGATCAACACGGCGGTGACGCAGACGGGCTTTCTGGATGATCCGGCGCTCTCGGATGAGGCAACCGGCGGCGCGCTGACCGGCAATGATTTCGATTTGCGCCAGCTGAAAAAGAAGCCGACCACGGTCTATCTGATCCTGCCGGGTCAGTTCATGGACGCCTATGCGCGGTTTCTGCGGCTGGTGATCACCTCGGCGATTGACACCATTACGGCGGAGCCGGGCGGCCATCCGGTACTGTTCATTTTGGATGAATTCGCACGGCTGCAGCAATTGCCTGCGGTCTCGAATGCGTTTGGCTTTGCTGCGGGTTACAATTTGCAGCTCTGGCCGTTCTTGCAGGACGTTCCGCAATTGCAAGCGGTCTACGGGGCGCAATGGATGAGCATTCTCGCCAATTGCGGGCTGGTGCAATTCTTTACGCCCACGGATGTGCAGACGGCTGAATATCTGCAACGGCGCGGCGGCACCTTCACGGGTGAAAGCAGGAGCCGCAATTTCACGCCGGGACTGCTTCGGATGGAGCGCGGCGACACTTTGAGCGAAAGCCTGATGCCGTTGCTGCCGTTCGAGCGGTTGATGAGCATGCCCTCGGATGAGGCCGTGACGTTCTTTGCGGGCAAGCACGATCCGTTTCTGGTCGGTCGTGCGCCGTACTGGCAGATCCCGCGCCTTGCTGGGACGTTCGATCCCGACCCGTATCACCGGACGTAAAGAAATGGGCACCGGTCGCTTGGGGCGACCGGTGCCCGAAGGATCAGGCCGCCTTGCTTTTCTTTGCCGCTGCGCGCTGCGTCTCTGCGGCGGGAGCGGCGGCGGCTGCGACCGGCTTGGCCTTGGGCCGTGTCCAGACCAAGGGGGCGGTGCAGGTTTCGCTGTCGAGGAACAGCGCGGCGTTGAGGGGGCCACCAAGGGAAGGATCATCGAGCGAGACGGACAGGAATTCCTGTCCGCGCTCGCTGGTGCGTTTCCATGCCGCGCCGAACTCGACGGTGCCGAAGACTGTTTCGGCGACTACGCGGTAGTCCGGTTCGCGGTCCGACGACTTATCGCAGGGCCGGATACGGATTTTCTCGCGTTGCACAGTGAGGGTCATCAGCGTCCCGGCATAGCTGTCGGTTGCGGCGTCGTAGGTGAAGTTGCCAATAATCATGATTCATCTCCATTTCCAGTTAAGCGAGGCACCACAATGGCGATCTCGTTGCCCCTTGCGTTCAGCAGCCGGGCTGGCAGCGAACGGCAAGCTAGAAAATTTCTTTAATTTTCGGCTTGCGTTCCCGAAGGGCGCGCGAAGCGCGCGATGCCAACCGGCTGTAGCTTGGGGCAACATGGTAAATCGCTATTGTGGTGTTGAGCCGGAAATGGAGGTGAATGATTAGTAAGGCACCGCAGCCGATGCAGCCGCGCTTCACAGCGGCACCGGGCGGTCCCTCCCCTCTTGCGGGAGACTATGCGGGCTGCCCTGCGGGAAGTTTACTCCGCGACGGGCGCTTGCCGCGCCGGGATTTGGCCGGTTGGCCGCTGCCAGCAGACGGCGCATCAGCGAGCGGCGCGCCGTCTGTGATCATCTCCAGGACCACCTCCGGGCTGGTCAGCAACAGCTTGCTCTGATCGTTGCCATCGAGGTCACGCCAGCGCAGCCGGGAACAGAACGGCTTTGACGGACGGAAGCCATCGGCGGGCGTGAACAATTCGACGCCGAAGCGGATGGCGGGGTTGATCGCGGTCTGATCCTCAGGGAGGAGCAGAAAGCGATTGGCGACGGCGAAGTCCGTGACGCTATCCTCGATCAGGATACTGTCGCGATTGAGCAGGACAACGCGGGCCTGAAAGCTGCGGCTGGTCTGGATCGGCGACGGATCGGTGGGAACGTAGGGCTCAACGAAAGCCAGCTGGTTGCGTCGGATCAGTCGTTTTCCAATGGTGAACGTGTCGGTCATGGTCTCTCCTTTGTTAGAAGTATCCATGCCAGCACAACTCAAGGGCGGCCCCTCGCACAAGACAGCCCGCTTCTTCAAACAAATTATGGCGGCGCACTTCTGATCATTCCTGACTCAAAAAAGTCTGGATCACGCATTTACGTTCCCGACCAGTGGTGTTGCGTAGAGTATGGAGGCCGTAAATGCTTAGAAAGAGCCGGAGGCCGATCCGATCAGCTGCGTTGATGCTGGACATGATGCGCGAGCACATGCCGAGCATTCTCATCAGCGACGAAGACGGGAGATATTTCATCGCGCAGTTTGACCTTAGCGATATCGACCGGTTTCCAACGTTCATTGCAGAGGTGAAAGTGATGAGCGAGGCCGGAAGGCTGATCGACGAGGCTTTCGGCGCGTGCGTCGAGGAAGACGAAGAAAAGTTCTTTGCCTTGCCTCTCCGGTTTGGTCCGACGGCCACGACGTGGGTGCTGGCCGAAGCTTCTTATGCGCCGGGAATGATTGACGATGAGAGCGGCACCGACCAAAGGGCCCTGTTTCTTCCATTCTATGGGCGTGGCGGCAACACTGATTAGTGTGACGGCAGGTGTAGCAGGTAAAGCACTTATGAAAGGAAGGCTACTCGAACCCCTTCGGCCCTACGGCAATCGTGCACAACACGCAAAGTGACCCCAGCTTCAGAACTCGAACTGGTCGTGTTTGCCGTACAGCGCAAGCTGCCGGAGCGCTGCAAGTGTGCCTCGCGGCGAACCGCAATGGCGACACCTTATCGACGTGTCGGACGGAGCGTTTGTCCGGCCATCAATGGCGATGCCGAGTCCGCCGCACTTGCTGCAGACTATCTCGAACCGGGAAATATCTTTCGAACAAATAGCCGGCATGCGTGACCGTTCAGCATTTCAACAAGGCCGCCAAGCAGAGTATTTTTGCCTGACGGCCTTGGCATGGTGGACCCGGACCTGCTCAAATTGCCCGGTGTCCTGAGGCTATGCTGAATCCTGTGGTTGGCAACAAGACTTACTCATTAAGCTTGATATCGCAGGTGCGGATCGCACTACCGGGGAGCCGAATTCAGGTTTTCTGTTACCGGTCCCGTTTGCCGCCGCTTTCCTCCGCGACACAGTGCCCGGCATTGCTTGGTGGCAGGGCCGTCTGTTGGTGCCTGTCTCGATATTGAGGCTTGATCGGCAGGAGCTTGCCTTTGAGGTCCCGGACGATGTGCGCCGTTACGACGTTGCGCACGAACTGTTCCGGCGTCAGGTTGGGCTGCAGGTCGCCCGACAGACCAAGGAAGCTGCGATAGCCGGTTTCGCTAAGGAAAGGCCTCTCCCAGTCGATGGCGCGGGCCGCAAAGCCCAGCAACGGACAAACCGACGCGCAAATCCCGAACAGGCCTTCAAGTTCGATCAGCACGCGCATGTCCAGCACGCAGATTTCAAAGCATCCCGACTGCCCCCAAAGCGGCACGGTGCCATCGCTAGCCCGCGTTTCCCGGTCGAGCCTGCAGCCGGGCGCATCGGGACCTGCCAGAATGCCGGGCTCGAAGCGGTTCAGCTTGGTGGCCAGCAAATCCGCCTCGGCGCGAAGCGCCATGGCGGTGGCCGCATCAGCGGCGAGCATCGCCGCATGATGCTTGGCAATGAGGCCGTGCAGGTACGGCACGGCCTC
>Ga0335397_10004322_pt1 | contig 18801 bp, 13 predicted proteins | sample MAT04_FD_205740 | JGI IMG/M metagenome (GOLD analysis project Ga0335397, IMG submission 205740) | Freshwater microbial communities from Lake Fryxell liftoff mats and glacier meltwater in Antarctica - MAT-04 (spades assembly) (version 2) ... | reverse complement strand
CCTCCCACGCTCGACAAGCCCGAGGAGCAGGAGAGCCCGTACAAGCGCGGCCCCGCGATGACGCCCGAGAAGATGCAGGGCGTCCTCGACGCCGCGCAGATGCTCGCCGGCAAGGGCAAGAAGCCCGAGGCCTTTGCAAAGTACAAGGAAGTCCTCGACAGCGATCCGGCGCACGCCGAGGCGCTCGCCTGGACCGAGGACTACCTCCGCTCGAAGCGCGACTACGGTCAGCTCCGCGACGTGCTCCTCGCGAGCATCCGCGCGACGGCCAACGTCCCCGACCAGGCCGAGAGCCGCAAGGAGCGGCTCCGCGAGGTCGCCGGACTCTGCGAAGGAAACCTGCGTGACGTCGACGGCGCCATCGCCGCCTGGCGCCAGCTCCTCGCGCTCGACCGCACCGACGAGAGCGCGCGCACCGCGCTCATGCGCCTCCTCGAGAAGTCCCAGCGATGGGACGATCTCGCGAACCTGCTCGAGCAGGAAGCGACGATCGAGAGCGACATCGACACGAAGGTCCTCCTCGAGAAGAAGCTCGCGAAGCTCCAGGAAGACAAGCGCAAGGACCTCGTCGCGGCCGGCGAAGCGTGGGGTCGCATCTCGCGCCTCCTCACCGACGACGACCAGGCGATCCTCACCGCGTCGCGCCTCTTCGAGAAGGGCGAGCGCGTCGACCTCGCCGCGCAGGTGCTCGCCGAGGGCGCCCCCGCGATCGAGGACCCGGTCGCGCGTGGTCAGCTCATGCAGCGTCTCGCGGAGCTCCGCGAGCAGCTCGGTGACGGCACCGCCGCGGGCGACTCGTACGCGGAGGCCGCCGACGCGCTCCGCAACGGCAAGCTCTGGGAGGAGGCCGATCGCCTCTACAGCGCCGCCGAGTCCTGGGAGAAGGCCGCGAACGCGGCGCACCAGCGCGGTCTCCTCACCGGCGACTTGAAGCAGCAGGCGATGTTCTTCGCGCGCGCCGCGGACTACCTCGTCAAGGCCGGCCGCGAGGGTGAAGCGCTCGATCGCCTCGAGGAGGCGACCGACCTCGATCCCCTGAACGACGACTACGCGAACCTGCTCGTCGCTCGGTACAACTCCGAGGACCGCATCGACAAGCTCGTCGCCTTCCTCACGAAGCGCGGCGACCGCCTCACCGACCGCAGCAAGCGCACGAACATCCGCCGCGAGGCCGCGAACCTCGCGACCACGCGCATGCAGGACAAGGAGCTCGCGCGCGAGCTCTGGCTGAAGCTCCTCGAGGACGGCGACGACAAGGAGGCCCTCGAGCGCCTCATCGACGACGCCGTCGAGCGCGAGGATCACACCGAGGCCGCGACGCTGCTCCGTCGCCTCGGACAGAACACCGTCGACAAGGCCGAGAAGGCGCGCGTCGCGCTTCGCGAGGCCGAGCTGCTCGCCGAGGGCGTCGGCGACGTCGACACGGCCATCTCTCGCTACGAGCTCATTCTCTCCGACCTCGACTCGACGTGCCGCCCTGCCCTGCAGGCCATCGCCGATCTCCAGGAGGCTCGCGGGAGCCTCGCCGAGGCCGCCGACGCGCTCGAACGAGAGCTCAAGCTCGTCGCCGACGTGCAGGAGCGCGGACAGATCGCCGCGCGCCTCGCGCGTCTCTACGAGAAGCTCGACGACCCGCGCAACGCCATCCGCGCGCTCGATCTCGTCCGCAAGGCCGACCTCGAGGACTTCGACGCCCTCACCCGCCTCTGCGAGCTCTGCGAGCTCACCGAGCAGTGGGGCCGCGTCGCGGAGCTCCTCGTCGAGCGCATCGAGATCGAGGCCGACGACCAGGAGGTCGTGGAGCTCACGAAGAAGCTCGCGACCATCCTCGCCGACAAGCTCGATCGCGGTGACGAGGCGCTCGGCGCCTTGACCGACCTCGCCGACCAGGGCGACGCGACCGTTCGCCACGCGTACATCACGCTCGGCGACAAGCTCGGCTGGAAGGGCATCGTCGCCAGCAAGCTCAAGGAGTGGTGGTTCGACGCGCGTCACGGCTCGGAGCGCACGGGCGCGCTCCGTGGCGCGTTCGAGCGCTTCGCCGACGTCGGCCGCGACGCCGACGCCGTGCAGGTCGCCATCGAGCTCATTCGCACGAAGGGCGCCGACAAGAAGCTCGCGGAGCATCTCGAAGAGCTCTCCGTGAAGACGGGCGACCACGACGCCCTCATCGTCGCGCACGAGCTGCTCGCGCGCGAAGTGCAGGGCGAGGAGCGCGGCAACGAGCTCGTTCGTCAGGCCGAGATCCGCGCGAAGGCCGGCATGCCCCGCGCCGACGCCATCAACCACGGCGAGCAGGGCCTCCCCTTCATCGCCCCCGCCGACGTCGAGCCGCTCCTCGAGCGCCTCTCGCAGCTCGCGGCGAAGCCGGTCGACGTCATCGACCTCTACGAACGTCAGGTCACGCGCAGCAAGGCTCCGGTCGATCGCGTTCGCGCGCTCGCCCGCGCCGCGCAGGTCGCGTCGATGCGCGGTCAGCCCGAGCGCGCGCGCGGCTTCTTCGAGCTCGCGCTCACCGGCGCCCCCGCCGACGAGACGCTCACCTCGCTCGAGACGGCCGCCCGCGAAGGCGACAAGTTCAGCGGCGGTGACCGCCTTCGCCGCGCTCTCTGTCAGGCGCTCTCCGCCGGCGGGCACGGCGCACGCGACGGCGGTCGCACGCGTGCGAACCTCCTTCGCCGCGCGGCGATGATCGCCCATCGCGATCTCCACGACATCGAGCAGGCGTTCTCGTGGCTCGGCGACGCGCTCGTCGCGCACGTCGACTCGCTCACGCTCGACATGCTCGAGTCCCTCGGCATCGACGGCGGCGACCCGCGTCGCGCCGAGGCCGCTCTCAGCCACGCGCTCGGCGAGGTCTTCGACGGCCCGCTCGTGAAGCAGCTCCTCGCGCGCCGCGCGAAGATCCGCCGCGATCAGCTCGTCGAGCCGGTGAACGCGGCCGCCGACCTCAAGAAGCTCCACGACCTGTCGCCTCAGGACCAGGGCGTGATGGACGAGCTCGCAGGGCTCCTCATGGAGCTCAACGACTACAAGTCACTCGTCCAGCTCTACGAGGACCAGATCCTCCGCGGCAAGGACATGAACGCGCGCGCCGAGCTCGCGCGCAAGGTCGCGCGGATCTGGGAGGAGCAGCTCGCCGACGGACGCGAGGCCGCGGACGCATGGCGCCGCGTGTTGCGCATGAAGGCCGGCGACACCGAGGCGACGCAGGGCCTCGAGCGCGCGAAGAGCGGAAGCTTGAAGAAGGCCGAAGGCGATCCGAAGTTCGTCTACGCCCCGCCGAAGCTCGTGAGCGATCAGCCCGCGCCCGCCCCGGGGCGCGCCAAGGACGCGGCGGTCCCGTCCACCTCCGAGCCGCGCTCGGCGGCCGGCGTCACCGCGCCGGCAGCAGCAGCACCGGCCCCCTCGTCCAAGCGGCCTTCGTCCCCGCGCATCGTCGTCGCGCCGCGCAGCGAGGCGACCTCGACGCACACCGCACCGACGGCGCTCGTCGACGCCTCCCCTCGCTCGCCGCGTCCTTCGGAGAAGCCGCGCTCGGTCCCGCCGCCGCTGCCCCCGCAGACGTCCACGGTGACGGACGCCGTTCTCGAGGCCGAGATCGACGCCTCGCTCGACAACCTCGAGCTCGAGGCCCCGCCAGCCGCATTCGCGCCCGACGCAGGCCTCAAGCCTTCGCTCGATCAGTCCGGCAAGACGCTCGCTCGCGACGAGGTGCCGTCGACCCTCGACGCGCCGGCCGCAGAGCGCGGCCCCCGCCCGCCCGTCACGTTCAACACGGCGTCGGACGAGGCGACGCAGAGCGCACAGGTGGTGCCGCAGACGATCCGCGAGAGCCTTCGTTCGTCGCGCGATCCCAACGCGACCGAGCGCCCGGTCGTCGCCGGCGAGTCCGGCGGGGACAGCTTCCATCCCCCGCCCGTCACCGTGCCGAGCGCCTCCGATTCGAGTGAGGACCCGGCCGCGACCGGCGAGTCACCCATCACGCACGAGGAGATGGGCTCCGGAGACCTCGTCGATGTCGACGATCCCACCGGGACCGGCATCGAGCTCTCCCACGTCCTCGATTCGACGCAGACGAACGCCAAGCACGCGGGCGCCGGCTCGCACGACGAGGACGAGATCGTCATCGCGGACGACCTCGCCGAAGAGGTCGACGAGGAGCTGACGCGGGGGCCGCACGAGGCCGACGCCGAGGAAGAGCACACGGACGTCGGCGGCGGGCCTCTTCCGCCGTTCCGTAACGGCAGCTGACTCGCGCCCTCGCCAGCCAGGCGCTCAGGTGGGCGCGAGCGTGAGTGTACGGCCCGTGAGCTCGGCCGAGGCGCCGAGCACGAAGGCGCGGTTCGGGGCGCCGTGGCCGAACGGCGCCGAGGCGACGACCGGGATACCGAGACCCGCCGTGCGATCGGCGAGGACGTCGAGCGCCGTCACGCCATCCGGCCCCGGATCGCACTGTGTGAAGCCGCCGAAGACGATGGCGGAGAGGCCGGCGAAGTGTCCTCCGAGCCGGAGCGAGGTGAGCATGCGGTCGAGGCGATACGGGCGCTCGGTCACGTCCTCGAGCGCGAGGATGGCGCCGCGGGGGATGGCGAGGCGACCGCCCGCGGCCATCGAAGCGAGCAGCGAGAGATTGCCGCCGACGAGCGGGCCGCGTGCAGCGCCGGCACCGGAACCGTGGATGGTCTCGAGGTCGTGCCAAGGCGAAGCGGGCCGACCCTCGAGTGCGTCGACGAGGGCGAGGCGCTCCCCGGCGGTGATGGATCGACCGAGGCCGGTCACGTTAGGCCCGTGCACAGTGCACACGCCGTGGGCGTTGGCGATCACGTGGAGCGCGGTGACGTCGCTGAAGCCGACGAGCCATTTCGGACGAGCCGCGAAGGCCTTCCAGGGAAGCGAGTCGAGGATCCGCATGGCCCCGTAGCCGCCGCGTGCGCAGACGACGGCCGAGACCTCCGGATCGGTCATGGCGGCGGCGAGTTCGGCGCCGCGACGGGCGTCGTCGCCGGCCGTGAAGCCCGTGCGCTCGAGGATGCGGCTCGAGACCCTCAGGTCGTAGCGGATGCGCAGCCAGGCCAGCCCGCGGAACAGCTCGTCGCGCGCGAAAGGGCTCGCGGGCGCAACGATTGCGACGAGCGCCCCTGGGCGAAGCGGCGGCGGCGGCGAGAGGTCCACGGTGTCGCAGCGTAGTGCTCGCGGTCCCCCTTGACCACTGCGGCTGGGAGGGCGATAGCTGGGCCCGTGGCAGAAACCTCGCGATCGCTGATGCGTCTCGGAGGCAGGCTGCGAGCGGTTGCGCCGTTCGCGCGACGCCTGGTGGACAGCGCCACGTCGGGCATCGACGACTGGATGACCGGCAAGCTCGGCGAGGAGTTCAACGCGCGGCTCGCGCGCGTGCCGCTGAACCTGACCGCGACGGGCGTGGACGAGTTCGGCCTCGACCCGGCGTGGACCAAGTACGCGCTGGCGTCGGTCGCCTTCCTGCATCGCAAGTACTTCCGCACGGAGATCTTCGGCAAGGAGCACGTCCCGGGGGGGCGCGTGCTGCTCATCTCGAACCACTCCGGGCAGGTCCCGATCGACGCGGCGCTCATCGGGGCGTCGCTGTTCATGGACATCGAGCCGCCGCGGTTCACGCGCGCGATGGTCGAGAAGTGGACGCAGACGCTGCCGTTCATCTCGCTGCTGTTCGCGCGCGTCGGGCAGGTCGTCGGTGTGCCGGAGAACGCCAAGCGGCTCCTGGAGAGCGACGAGGCGCTGCTCGTGTTTCCGGAGGGCGCGCGAGGGATCTCGAAGTCGTTCGACAAGCGCTACAACCTCGTCGACTTCGGGCTCGGCTTCATGCGGCTCGCGCTGGAGACCGGCACGCCGATCGTTCCCGTCGCGGTGATCGGCGGCGAGGAGCAGTACATCTCGGTCGGTAACTTCGCGTCGCTCGCGAAGCTCCTGCGCATGCCGAACATGCCGATCCTGCCGCAGCTGCTCCTCCCCTTCGGCGCGCTGCCGCTTCCTACGCGCTACCGGATCTATTTCGGCGAGCCGATGCGCTTCGAGGGCGACCCCGACGACGACGACGCGGTGATCGAGGAGAAGGTCTTCGTCGTGAAGGCGACGATCCAGTCGATGATCAACCGCGGGCTCAAGGCGAGAAAGAGCGTCTTCTTCTGATGGCTGAAGCTCCGCGCAGCGCGTCCCAGCGTCCGTCGCAGCGTCCGTCGCAGCTGCCGCCGGGGAGCATTCCGCCGAACTCCATGCCGCGGGGTCCGGCGCTGCCGCGGGGGACGGGGACGATCCTGGTGACGGGGGCGTGCGGCCGGCTCGGCAAGCATGTGGTGCGGATCCAGCATCGCGAGCGCCGGGTGATCGGGGTCGATCGGCGTCCGTTTCCGGACAAGCCGAAGGACGTCGTGCACGAGCAGGTCGACATCCGGCGGAAGAAGCTGAAGGACCTCTTCCGTGCCGAGCCGATCGAGGCGGTGATCCATCTGGGCGTGATGCACGACCCGCGAGCGTCGCAGGCGGAGCACCATTCGTGGAACGTGGCGGGCTTCCAGAAGCTGCTCGAGTACGTGGCGCATTTCCAGGTGCCGAAGCTGGTCGTGCTCTCGAGCGCCAACGTCTACGGCCCGCAGCCGGACAACGCGCAGTTCCTGACGGAGGACGCGCCGCTGCTCGGTGGTGCGCGCTTCAGCGAGATCCGCGACCTCATCGAGGTCGACATGCTGGCGCAGGGTTTCTTCTGGAAGCATCCCGAGACGGAGACGGTGATCCTGCGGCCGGTCCACATCGTGGGCGCGGTGCACAATGCGGCGTCGAACTTCATGAGGCTGCCGACGATCCCGACGTTGCTCGGGTTCGATCCGATGGTGCAGATCGTCCATGAGTCGGATGTGGTTCGAGCGATTGGTCGTGCACTGGTTCCGGGTCGGCGGGGCATCTACAACGTGGCGGGGCCGGATCCGCTTCCGCTCTCGCACATCGTGAAGCTGCTCGGGAAGCCGAGCATCCCGATCCCCTACACGTTCGGCCGTGCGGTGCTGAAGCGGTTGTGGGCGCTTCGTCTGACGACGTTCCCTGCGCCGGAGCTCGACCACATCCGCTACGTCTGCATGGTCGACGACCGCCGCGCGCGCGACGAGCTGGGGTACGAGCCGGCGATCGCGATCGAGGAGACCGTGCGGAGCGTGGAGCTGGAGAGCTGGTAGGGCGCGCGTACGCCTACGTGCTGTTCAATCTCCGCAAGCACGAGATGGCGAGCGGCGCTCCTACCGACGCCGCGCTCGACGGCTTCGACGCGTGCTCCTCGACGCGCTGGTTCGAGGACTGGGCACCCCCCGCTCCAGCGCCCACCGAGAGCCTCGCGCGCGCGGGACCGCCCATCCTCGCGCGCCCACACACCTGGCTCGCGCGCAGAGGCTGGAAGACCCGCGGCCTCCTCCGCTTCGACGAAGTCCCTCGCGCTCGCGCTCTCCCTGGCGCTCTCCCTGGCGCTCGCCGCCGCTGAACCGCCAATGAACCGCGGCAGAAGCGCGCAGCACTCGCCCATCGCCCATCGCCCCCGACCTCGACCTGCAAGCGGCGCCGCTTCCGCGCCCCGCCGCGGTCCTTCCCTCGCCTCCTGTCGGCGCCCGCCGGTGGCGACCGCGCTCGGCCGCGGCGCACTCGCGGCCGCGGCGCATTCGCGGCCGCGGCGCATTCGCGGCCGCGGCGCACTCGCGGCCACGGCCGCTCGCGGCCACGGCGCGCTCGCGGCGTGCGTGCGCGCTTCGGGCACCGGCGCGCGCTTCGGGCGCCGGCGGGGCCGTCAGCCACCCACGTAGCGAGCACGCGGACGCAGGATGAAGCCCGCTGCACGCTGCTCGAGCGCGTGCGCGATCCAGCCCGCGACGCGACCGCACGCGAACATCGCGAGCGCACCGCCGCGGGGGAGTCCGAGCGCTGACGCGAGTGCCACGAGCCCCACGTCCAGCGTCGGACGTTCTCGCGCCACGAGCTCCATCGCGTTGACCACCGAGACAAGGATTCGAACGCCACGCGACCGTCCGCCGATCCGCTGCGCGATCTCCAGGAGCCGCGCCCCGCGGGGATCGCCCTCCGGATACACCGGATGACCGAACCCCGGCACCGACTCGCCACGCGCGAGACGCTCGCCGACCGCGGCAGCACCGCGCTCGGGTCGGGCGACCTCCGCGACGAAGGCCTCGACTCGCGCGGTCGCTGCGCCGTGGAGCGGTCCCGAGAGCGCCGCGAGCGCCGCCATCGTGCAGGCCGGAAGGCTCGCGCCCGCGGACGCCGCTACCCGAGCCGCAAACGTCGACGGGTTGAGCTCGTGGTCCGCCGCGAGGACGAGCGCCTCCGTCATCGCCGCCACGCGGGCCGACGTGGTGCTCCCCCCGAGCGCCGCAAGCAGCGCGCGTGCCGTGCTCGCGGCCTCGAGCGACGCCGACACCGCGTCGGCACCACTCACGAGCCCACACGAGGCCACGAGCCGCCGCATGAGCGCAGCCGCTCGCGCACGCGCGATCTCCAGCGACGGCTCCGCGTGCTGCTCCGATGCCGCGAGGACCCCGGCCGTGATGAGCATGCCGTCGAACGGCTCGGCCCCCGGTCGAAGGAGCGCACGAAGATGCTGCACCGGAACGCCGAGGCGCCGCCCGTCGAGCTCCGCCTCGGGACGAAACGGCGCCCCCCACAGGAGCGAACAGATATCCTCGAACGACGCACCCTCGCGCGCGAGCTCGACCGCCGGACGACCGCGGTAGCTCGGCCCCTCGGGACCGATCGACCCGATGCGCGTCTCGAGGACCGGCTCGCCCCACCGAAGCGCGCTCGCTGCCACCGGCCCATGCCCCGCACGCGCCTGGCTGCGAGCCTTGAGACGCTCGACATCCTCGCGGTTGTAGACCCGTCCACGCGGCCCTTCCCCCGACGCCGCCGCCCGCACCAGCCCGCGGCTCGCGTAGGCGTAGAGCGTCTCGCGCTTCACCCCGAGCAGCCTCGTGGCCTCGGCCGTCGTGACCCACTCCCGCTGTCGCGCCGCCCGCGCGCCGCCGCCCTCACCTTGATCCACGATCCCGGGACGTTGATTCACGAATCCATGATGCCGCGGCGCCCGACGTTGTCCACATTGATCAACATTGATCGAATCGATCGATATCCGACTTGATCAAGAAAGCAGGACCGCCATGACGGCACGCATCGAAGCGAGTGGGCTCGAGGAGGTCGTCGCCGCGACGACGAGACTCAGCGACGTGGACGGGGAGCAAGGCAGGCTCGTCCTGGCAGGACACCCCGTCGAGGAGATCGCCGGACGCATCCCCTTCGAGGACGCGATGTACATGCTCTTCCGCGGAGCGCTGCCGACCGCCGCGCAGCGGACCTCGCTCCGCGAGGCGCTCGGCGACGCGCGCGAGGCCGCCTTCGACCGGCTCGGCGAGCTCGGTGACGCGCTCGCGCTTCCCGACGCCATGGACGCCCTCCGCGCCTCGGTCGCGCACCTCGGAACCGTCGCCGGAGAAGAGCCGCTCGCCGAAGCGGTGCGGGTCGTCTCCGCCGTAGCCGTCTTCGCCGCGGCCTGGGCGCGCCAGCCCTCCCCCGTACATCCGGACGCACGACTCCCCCACGCGGCCGACTACCTCCGCATGATCGCCGGACGGAGCCCGACCCCCGCCGAGGTCGCCGCGCTCGACGCGTACCTCGTCACCGTCATCGACCACGGCATGAACGCGTCGACGTTCGCGGCGCGGGTCGTCGCTTCGACCGCGTCGGACACGGTGTCCGCGGTGGTCGCGGCCATCGGCGCCCTCAAGGGCAAGCTGCACGGCGGCGCACCGGGGCCCGTGCTCGACATGCTCGACGCCATCGGCGCGCCGGAGAAGGCGCGCGCATGGGTCACCGCTGCGCTCGGTCGCGGCGAACGCGTCATGGGCATGGGACATCGCGTCTATCGCGTGCGCGATCCGCGGGCCTTCGTCCTCGAACGCGCCATCGCACAGCTCGAGGCATCGTCGGACGTCGCCTCTCCGATCGGACGCAGGCTCCGTCTCGCACGCGCGGTCGAGAAGGAAGCCGAGACGCAGCTCGCCGCCCGCCACCCCGACCGCCCGCTCAAGGCGAACGTCGAGTTCTACACGGCGGTCCTGCTCGAGGCCCTTGGGCTGCCGCGAACGCTGTTCACCCCGACGTTCGCTTCCTCCCGGGCGGCCGGCTGGTGTGCGCACGTCGACGAGCAGCGCACGCATGGTCGACTCATCCGGCCGAAGTCGAGATACGTGAACCTCGGCGTCGCCCCGCCGAACGCACCCGCCGTGTGACACCTTCTCCCGCCGCCCGCCGTCCGCCGCCACCCACTCACAGCCCAAGGCTGCTGCAGGAGAGCGGCGTCGCGAGGACGCTCGACGGCTGCCCGCGCTCGGCGCCGAAGAAGGCGACGAGCGCTCGCCCGTCGGCCGCCACCGCCGTCGCCGGCTGTCCCGCATTGACCGCGTCCGGGGAGACGACGACGGGCTCGCCGTGCGGCTCGAGATCGCGCCCGAGGCGACGAACCATCACCTGATGAGCGCCCGGCGCACCGACCGCATAGGCGAGCAGCAGGTCGCCGCCGGGCAGCGCCGCGATCGCCGGTGACATCCCCGCGGCGATCGCATGAATCGCAGGAGCAGACCGCCGTTGCTCGCTCGCCTCACCGGGGCCCGAGAAGGTCGCGACCATCACCATCCATTCGCGCTCGCCGGCCTGCTTCTCCGCCCATGCGACGACGCCTCCGCCTCCGTACGACGCGACGGACGGCGTCGCGAGCACGGCTCCGGGCCGAGTCATCGCGACGAGCGGCCCCTCCGGGGCATGCGCTGCGTCGACGAGCCCGAGCCACAGCGCCGAGGGCGTACGCAGCGCAACGACCGCCCCGCCCGCCTCGCGTGCCGCGACGCGCAGCTCCCCCGTTGGAGCGACCGTCGCCACCTTCGCTCCGCGCACTGGCGCCGCCCCGAGCCTCACGAAGCCGCCGTTCCCCGCGCCCACGCGTCCAGCCCCACCGCCGGGCACCGGCCACAACGTCCGCCCCCCGCCCCCCTTCCCTCGCGTGCTCAGGTGGATCCACCCGCCGTTGACGCTCATCCGAAACGCCGGCGCGTCCCTCGCGGGAACGACCGCCCGCGACTCGTCTCCGTCGACGCGCACGTCGACCTCCTCGTCGTCTCCGGCCTCGTTCCTCGGCGCCTCCACCGCGACGTGGCGCATGCGGGTCCCGGCGTAGCCGCGCACGCGCACGCGATCCGCGACCCGCAACGGCAGCCCGTCGGGCTCCAGCCGGAGCCGGAGCCCGAGCGCCTCGTCCGCGCTCGACGCGAACCCGACGCCGAAGCCTCCGTCGACCACGCTCACGTCGAGCCCCGGCGGCAGGTGAGCTCGGTCGGAGAGCACGCGCGGTGCCCCGAGTGCAGCGCACGCGCCCGGGGACGCGCTCACCGCGCGAGGCATTGCCCGCGCCGCGAGCGGCGTGTGCTGCGACGCCGGCTCGTGCGCCTCGTGCGCGGGCCTGTGCAGCTCCGCGCTCACGCCCGTCGCTCGCTCGCCCGGGCTCGAAGCGACGCCCGGCGAGCCCGCGATCGCGACCGCGAGCCCGATCACCGCCAGCGCGACGACCGCGCGTCGGCGACTCGATGCCGACGCAAGGGCTGACACCATCGCCATCGCCACCCCCCTGAACCTGCCGCCCGCGAGCGCGCCACCGCGCCCTCGTCCACGCTCGGTCTCGTCGTCGCGATCGCAATCCCGCGCGAGGTCGACCAGCGACACGTCGCTGTCGAGCGCCGACGCACTGAGCTCGATCACCTCCGTGTTGCCGTGCCCCGAGCTCGGCGCGTCGACCGGCGGCAACGTCTTCAACGTCGGCCGCTCGCTCACGCGCGCCTCCGGCACGGGCACCACCGCCGGCGCAGCCGCCGCGCGACGCGGCCTCGGCACCTCGACCGACGGAAAGACGAGCGTCCTCCGCGTCGGCGCCGCCTCGACGACCTGCACCTCTCGCGTGCCGCCCTCGCCGTCGTTCTCTCTTCGTCTTTGCCCGGTGCTCACGAGTCACCTCGTCGTGTTGCGCGACCGCACCGTCCCATCCGCTCGCCCGCTCGCCCGCCCCCCTCGCTGCAGCTACGGGTCCATCCCACCTTCTCCCCCAAATCCGCAATTCCACGCAATTCTCAACCGTTACGTTGCGCTCTTCAGCCCTCACATGAGGTCCCCCCGGCGCGGACGCCCGTCCTCGTGCCCGTCCCCGTCCGCCGCGCACGCTTGCGTGACGACCCCTCGGCGCCGGTGTATAGCCCCGCGCTGCCGTGGCATCGCACGTCCTGCCTTTCGAAAAACCCGTCGTCGAGCTCGTCACCCGCGTTCGCGAGCTGCGCGCCCTCGCCGAGACGGATCGCCGCTTCGAGGGTGAGCTCCGCCGCCTCGAGGAGAAGGCGGGCCGCCTCGCGCGCGAGCTCTTCGCCGATCTCTCGCCGTGGCAGAAGGTGCAGCTCTCGCGGCACCCGAATCGCCCGTACACGCTCGACTACGTCGGGTTCCTCTTCGAGGACTTCGTCGAGCTCCACGGCGACCGCAGCTTCGCCGACGACCAGTCGATCGTCACCGGCCTCGCACGCTTCCACGGGCGCAGCGTCGTCGTGCTCGGCCACCAGAAGGGCCGCGGCGCGAAGGAGAACGTGAAGCGCAACTTCGGGATGCCGCATCCCGAGGGCTATCGCAAGGCGCGCCGCATCTACGAGCTCGCCTCCCGCTTCGGCCTGCCGATCATGACGTTCATCGACACGCCCGGCGCCTACCCCGGCCTCGGCGCCGAGGAGCGCGGCCAGAGCGAGGCCATCGGCGCGTGCCTCGCCGCCATGGCGCGCGCGCCCGTGCCGATCATTGCGACCATCATCGGCGAAGGTGGCTCCGGCGGTGCGCTCGCCCTCGGCGTGGCCAACCGCGTCCACGTCCTCGAGTACGGCACGTACAGCGTGATCTCACCTGAAGGATGCGCATCCATCCTCTGGAAAGACGGCGCCAAGGCGGACGAGGCCGCGATGCGCCTCAAGATCACCGCCCCCGAGCTCCTCGACCTCAAGATCGTCGACAAGGTCCTGGAGGAGCCCGCGGGCGGCGCCCATCAGGATCCGCGGCTCGCCGCGAAGCTGGTCGACGCCGCGATGAGCGAGGCCCTCGGGCAGCTGCTGCAGCTGACGCCCGACGAGCTGGTCCGCGATCGCTACGACCGCTTCCGGGCCCTCGGCGCCTTCGTCGCTTAGGGCCTGTCCCTAATTTATAGGCTGCCTGAGAACGAGATCGGGCACGGGCACGGGCACGGGCACGGGCACGGGCACGTCGAGACGAGAATCGGGGCCAGGGCGCGATCGAGGGACAACTCGCGCGGGGCGCGGCCAAAGAGCCGGCATGGTCCTCGCTCACGAGCGTCTCGATGTGTGGCAGGGCGGTTACGCGAGTGGCGAGCCGTTCGGTGGCTACAGGCGAGCGGCATGGGACGCGAGCTCGGTGCCGTCGGGCTCTCGCAGTACGTCGAGTACAAGACCATCAGTCCACGACGCCCGCGGTCGACGTCGGTCAGCCTCTCGCTCACGGCTCCGTGAAGGGTCGTGTGCCATGCTCGAGCAGGTACGAACAGAACGCCCTCACCTTTGGGGGGACGGGCTTGGCAGGGGCGTGGACGACCCACGCCGAGCCTCCCACGAGCCTGTACTCGGGCAAGACCCGCGTGATCGATCCGGCCGCGAGCTCCTGGTTGGACGGAGACGCCGCTCCACCCGGCGCGATGGCTAGCCGCAGGGCTCCCGAATGCGAAGGAGCTGAAGGACCTCACCTGCGACCAGCCGGCGCTGCGAGCCGACGAGACCGCCAGGCCTGGCCCTTGAGCGCCGGCGGGCCAACCTGCCTTTCGCGAGCATCCTCCCAAGCGGCGACCACCGCCGACACGCTTCAACGGGAGAGGGAGTAGAGGGCGCACGCGAGCCACTGCACGGCGGGGATGAAGGTCGCAGCGTGAGAAGTTCGTCCAGGTGCGACGGCGTCCTCGAGCCTGCGGAGCGCGGCTCGTGCGGCCGCGCGGCCCCGCGAAGGCCGTCGACGCCGCGTGAACGCCGACTGCGAGCACGTGCTCGATGCCTGCTGAGCGACCCGAATCGCGAGCAGCGAACGGCATCCTCGCGACGAGTCGCCATGCTCGCCGCCGGTGACGCCGAAATCACGTCACCTCAATTGGTTGCGCGCCCCCGGCTCCTGCGCTCGCACGCGACAACCCACATCGCACGCGACTTCGCTCACGTCCCGACGGCCAGCCCGCAGCTCACGCATCGCTCGTTCGTGAGATGCGTTCCGGCCCGCTCGTGCCGCGAGAACGAGCGATGGCACTCCGGACACTCGAAGCTCGTGATCTGCCTCACCGCCACCCCGACAACCAACACCGGCGCGGCGACGACCGCGTGCAGCGACCTCGGAAACTCGAACAGCTCGATCAACACGACCATCGCCAGCGGCCAGAGCGGCACGAGGATCAGCGCGACGATCCCGACGACTCGCCAGACCCGCAGCACCTGCCACTCGTACTGCGACCTCCCGCCCACGCTATGCCGCCCTCCCCACACACGAGCAAGACCCCGCTTTCGCGAGGCCCATCCATTCTCTCAGTTGCGCGGGGGCCGTGCAAATCGGCTCTTTGCGGGCGCTTTCATCGGACAACCGGTGCGATGATCTCTGCCAATGAGTCGGATCGAGCTCGCGAACTTCAACCTGAACCTGCTCGTTGCCCTCGACGGGCTCCTCAGTCAGCGCAGCGTGACGGCCGCCGCACAACGCGTGCGGGTAACCCCGTCCGCGATGAGCCATTCGCTCGCCGAGCTGCGTCAGCTTCTCGACGACCCGCTCCTTGTCCGCGCCGGCCGAGGTATGGTGCTCACTTCGCGTGCGGAAGCGCTCGTCGGTCCGCTACACAAGCTGCTCTTGGACGCCGAACGTCTCCTCCGAGGGGGAGCCACGTTCGACCCGACAACGACGGCCCGCCGTTTCGTCATCGCGGCACCCGACTTTCTCGCGACGCTGCTCCTTCCCTCACTCCTCGAGGCGATGGCGCGGGAGGCGCCAGCGCTCTCGATCGAAATCGTCCCCAGCGCGCGACGTGGCAACGCGTGGCTTCTAGAGACAGGCGAAGTCGACCTCGCGCTCGGCGCCGTCGTCGACCATGCGCCTGGCATCCGCCGCATGGATCTCTGCACCGAGGGCTTCCTGTGCGCTGCCCGGAATGGACACCCCAACATCGACGGTGCGTTAGACCTCGACGGGTACACTCGAGCGGGACACCTACTGATCACGCTCGGAGACGACGCGGGGCCGACGTGGATTGATCAGGCGCTGGCCACGCGGGGGAAGAAGCGTCGGATCACGGCCCGCGTCCGCTACTTCATGACGGCGCCGCTCATCGTCGCGCGGTCGGATCTCCTGATGACGGGCCCGAGCATGCTGATTCGATATTTTGCGGAGCTCGTGCCGCTCCAGATCCTAGCGCCACCGATCGAGCTCCCGACGTACCCCGAGGAAGCGTACTGGCATGAGCGCTTCGATGATGATCCCGCGCACGCGTGGCTCCGCAAGCTCCTGAGAAATACCACCAAGAGCCTCGGACTTCGGGAGCAACCCAAGAAGCGCAGTTGGTGACATGAATGGCGCTCAACCCATGTTGAGCACTCGCCAGCACCGACAATCCCGCGTGGCGGTAGCGTGCTTCTTGGACGACGGCCACCAGCAGGAGCGATCATGGCGACCCCGACGACTTTCGACGCAGCCAAGTACAAACAGACGACGCGCGACCAGTGGGAGACGGCCGCGGAGGCGTGGCATCGCTGGGGTCCCACTCTCCGGAGCTGGCTCGGTCCCGCCACCGAGCGCATGCTCGATCTGGCGAGCGTAACTTCGGGGTGCCGCGTGCTCGACGTCGCCGCCGGTGCCGGCGATCAGACTCTTCAGACCGCCGCGCGCGTTGGCCCGGGCGGCAGCGTCCTCGCCACGGACATCTCACCGGCGATCCTCGCGTTCGCCGCCGCGGAAGCGAAGCGCGCGGGGCACGCGAACGTCACCACACGCGCCATGGACGGCGAGAGCCTCGATCTCGGCGACGCAGCTTTCGATGCCGTGATCTCGCGCGTCGGGCTCATCTACTTTCCTGACCAGCAGAAGGCACTCGGCGAGATGCGTCGTGTTCTCGTCCCGGGAGGCCGGGTCGCGGCGATCGTCTACGCGACGGCTGAGACGAATGGGTTCTTCAGCGTGCCTGTCTCCATCGTCCGGCGTCACGCCAAACTCGGGCCACCACTGGCGGGGCAGCCCGGTCCGTTCAGCCTCGGGCACGCCGGAGCGCTCGAGGAGGCGCTGCGCAAAGCGGGCTTCCGTGACGTAAACTTCGAGACCATGTCAGCCCCCCTTCGGATGAAATCCGCTGCCGAGTGCCTCCGCTTCGAGCAGGAGTCGTTCGGCGCCCTCCATCAGATGCTCTCGGCGCTCGATCCCGCCGGACGGGCCGCCGCGTGGGCCGAGGTCGGAGTTGCGCTCCGCGACTTCGAGAACGAGAACGAGAACGAGAACGAGAACGAGAACGAGCCCGACGGCTTTACGGGCCCTTGCGAGCTCGTCGTCGCCGTCGGTACGAAATGAGGCGCTCGCGGAGCGCGCGGGCTGAGGCCACAGGCTGGCCGAGCTGGGCAATGCGGGCAAGTGGCACAAGCACGAATAGTTCATGCGGAACCGCACGCGCATGGCGTGGATGCCATCTGGTCTCAGCAGCGTCGGCGTAAGGAGCAGCCCTCGGCACGCGATGGCCAGGTGCAGGTGCGACTCGCCATCGACGGCGGAGAGTTGCCGCTCGACGCCGGGCTTGCACTGCTCGAAGACCTTCTCGGGGTCGACGTCTGCCGGGTGAGCGGGCTCGAGCGGCTTTGCCACGGCCGCGGGCGTGTCGGCCGTCGCCCAGATGGTGCTTCGCGCTTCTCTGTTGCTCCGCCCGGCGAGACGAGCGACGCGTCGCGCGCACGGCTCGCAAGCCCGCACGGTCCCATAGGGACCGAACGACGGAGCGGCATCGCACAACGCGCACTTCACGGGCGTGTCACTCATCGTGCGCGTCCGCTGACCCTCGCACGAGAAGGTCGGCTGCGAGCGTGAAGTCCGGCCCGAACGAATTCAGCTGCGGTGAGCCTCGCGTCGCGCCGGCGGATGCGAGGTGCTCGGCGCAGCCGCGACATCGCCAGTCGCGAGAGCGACGCGACCGAGCACGATGTGGCCGCGACTCGCTGCCCGGCGGCACGCGCGTTCTTGGTGATCGCTTAATCACAGCATCACCGGCGTCAGCGCGCGCACGCTGGCGTATTGGCGAGGGCGAGACGGCGTTCAACCAGACCTCGACAGCGCGTTCGCTCCGCGCGGAGCTTCGCTCTACGGCGACACCGTCTCTCATCCGCAAGCGGTCGCCGACGTCGTCGAGCTGCTCTCGATCGACGATGTCTACCCCGAGGCTGACCCGTCGAACTACGTCGCCGCGCTTCGCGCCGTCTGCGAGCCGGAGATCGCTCGGCTGATCGAGGACGGGTCGCAGTAGAATGCCCACGTGGCGGACGCGAAGAGGAAGCCTCGCCGGCAGTGGCGCGATTACCGAACCCCCGCGGGAGGTCGACCCGTAAAGGCATTCCTCGACGAGCTCACGGATGAGGAACTGGCCGCCGTGGTCGCCGGTATGAAGGAGGTCGCCGCGCGTGGCCTCGCGGCCGCGAAGCACCTTCGGGGTGACATCTACGAGGTGCGCGCCGATGCCGCGACCCGGGAGCTTCCGCGTGCTGTTCTCGACCGAGGGGCGATACAGCCAGGTCCTGCTCTCGCTGTCGGCGTTCGAGAAGCGCACGCAGAAGACCCCACCGCGCGAGCTCGACCTCGCCGAGGGGAGGCTCCGAGACTGGAGGACGCGGGGAACGAGGAAGGGCTAGCTCAGAAGCCATAGCTCTGTCGCTATCGCTTTGACGCTATGGCCCCCGCGAGTCACACTGAGGTCATGGCCAAGGACTTCCTCGCCGAGATCGTGACGGAGCGCACGCGCCAGAACCCGGAGTTCCCGCACCTCGTCGCGGAGGCCGAGACCCGCAGGAAGCTCGCGCGCAAGCTCGCGCACCTCAGAGAGAAGAAGTCTCTCTCTCAGACCGTCGTGGCCGCGCGCATGGGGACCGCCGCGTCGGTCGTCAGCAAGCTCGAGGCGGGCGGCGACGTGAAGCTTTCGACGCTCCAGCGGTACTTCGCGGCGATTGGCGAAAAGTTCGTCGTCGCCGTGTAGGTGCCGACGGATCGACACCGCGCTCACACGCCGGGAGTGGCCTTGGTCAGGTGACCACGAGGCAACACAAGGCGCACGCCCGTCGCGGTCATCACGGAGACGTGCGTGCGCGTCACGGTGACGATCTCGAGGCTCGCGCCTTCAGCAGGCTCGAGGATGCCCTCGTACCTACCGACGACCTTCTCGCGGAGGGCGACCCTCATTCCGGGCGCCACGTTGCCCACGGGCGTCTTGCGTTCACGCTCCGGCTGGAACGTGTCGGGCGTGGTTGTCGCCTCGACGAGCATCCCGGCCAGAGCCGTCTCCACCTTGCTCGCGGCCTCACGGAGATCGGGAGCGTTCTTCCACGCGCGAACCGTCTCGGCGAGGTTCGCGCATTCTTGCTCGTAGCGAGGACGGTCGATGACGCGCGGGAAGCTCCAGTCGAAGCGATCGAGCGACTT
>Ga0335397_10004321_pt1 | contig 18802 bp, 21 predicted proteins | sample MAT04_FD_205740 | JGI IMG/M metagenome (GOLD analysis project Ga0335397, IMG submission 205740) | Freshwater microbial communities from Lake Fryxell liftoff mats and glacier meltwater in Antarctica - MAT-04 (spades assembly) (version 2) ... | reverse complement strand
CTACAGCAGCTTGGCCCGACTTTCGTAAAATTCGGCCAGATGGTCTCCAGCCGCGCCGAGGCTCTGCCCAGAGATTGGCAGCTCGAACTGGAAAAGCTGCAGAGCAACGTGCCCCCCTTCCCCGGTGAGGAAGCCGTGCTGATCGTGGAAAAGGAACTGGGCAAGCCGATCCATGAGCTTTTTGTCCGGTTTGCCGCAGAACCGTTTGCGGCGGCGTCCACGGCACAGGTGCACAGGGCCGAACTCAAAGATGGTACGCTGGTCGTCGTCAAGGTGCAGCGGCCAAACATCGTGCCCATCATCAACGCCGACCTCGAAATCCTGGGTGAATTGCTCCAGACGCTGCAAGGGCGCTTCGAATGGATGCGCGACAGCGATATCCTGGGCATTTTCCAGGAGTTCGCCAAGAACCTGAAAGAAGAGCTCGACTACCGCAGCGAGTCTTTCAATGCGCGACGCCTGGCCGACACGATGTCGGTCTTCCCCGAAGTGACAGTGCCCAAGATGTATGGCCAACTGACCACCGCCAAAGTGTTGACGATGGATTATGTCAATGGCGTCAAGATCATCAAGGTGGAGGAAATCGCGGCCGCCGGCTTGAGCCCGCAGTACCTCTCGAGCCTGTTCCTGCGTGTGATGGTCAAGCAGATCATCTTCGACGGCTATTTTCATGGGGACGCCCATCCCGGCAACATTCTTTGCAACCTGGAAAACGGCAACATCATCTTCCTGGACATGGGCATGATGGGGACGCTCAACCAGGATCAGCGCATGAATCTGGGCGACCTGCTCTGGACGCTCAACGGCACCGATTCGTACGAACTATCCGAGTCGTTGTTGCGCCTGACCACCCCGTTCGAAGATGTCGACGTGCCGAAATTCCGCGAGGATATCGACAACGTGGTGGTTCGCTACATTCGCTACCCCGATGAGGCCGGATCGCTGTCCGCCGTGCTCAACGGCGTGTTCGATGTACTGGCCGTGAATGGACTGCGCCTGGGCCGCGACCTCACCATGGCCCTCAAGACGCTGATCCAGGCGGAACAGATCGTCCACACCCTCGACAGCACGCTCGACATCAACGCCCAGGCGTTGGCCGATATTCAGGGCTTTTTGTCTGAACAGTTCACGCCCGACACCATAAAGGCGGCGGTTCAGACCCAGGTCAAGCGGTCCGCCAAGGAATTTGTGCGCCGCATCCCGGATCTGCAACAGGCCACGATGAAGTGGCTCACCCAATACGAAAAGGGCAAGTTTGAGCTCGAACTCAATACCGACGAACTGAATGAACGTCTTGACATCTTCAACATAGCCGCCCAGCGCCTGGCCGTAGGCATTGTGCTCCTCGGCATTGTGCTCCTCGGCATGGTGATCGGCTCGGCGTTTGCCACGGGCATGGAGGGCGAGTTGCTTGGCATTCCCCTGTCGCTGATGGCGTTTGCGATCTTTTTCTTCTCGATGGCCGTCAGCGTGGTCATGGTCATCCGCATGATGCGGGATATGGGGCGCAAACCGCCGCACGCGCCGCGAATCAAGTACTAGGAACGCCACCTTTGCCCGCATATCGCGTCACCTATGTCGGCCATGCCACCCTGCTCATCGAGATGGGTGGTACGCGCATTTTGACCGACCCAGTGTTGCGCCGGCGCATCTACCACCTGCGCCGGCGCAGTTCCATCCCGATCCCTGAACACCTGGGCGAAAGTGTCGATGCAGTCTTGATTTCGCACATGCACCACGATCACCTCGACCTGCCTTCGCTGCGCCGGTTGGGGCTGTCGACCCGGCTGATCGTGCCCAATGGCGCCGGGGCTTTGCTGCGCCAGCAGGGCTTCCGGCGCGTCGAAGAGGTGCGCGTGGGCGAGCGCACCTCGGTCGGCGGTGTGACCGTGACGGCAACCTTCGCCCTGCACAGCGGCGAGCGTGGGCCACTCGGGCCGGCCGCCGCCACCCTGGGTTACATTGTGGGCGACGCCGTCGTCGATGGCCATCCCAGCGTCTACTTTGCCGGCGACACCGACGTCTTCCCCGCCATGGCCGACTTTGCCGGCACGCTCGACCTGGCGCTCTTGCCGGTGTGGGGGTGGGGGCCGACGCTGGGCGCCGGTCACATGGATCCCCACCGCGCCGCCGAAGCCTGCCAGTTGCTGGCGCCCCGCATGGCCATCCCGATCCACTGGGGCACCCTCTACCCGCTGGCCGTCCACCGCCTCTCGTCGGACTTTCTCTTCAATCCGCCGCACCTCTTCGAACAATTCGCCCTGCGCCTGGCGCCTCAGGTCGGTGTCCATATCCTACAGCCAGGAGAGACGTATGAACCGTAATGTAGGGCGATTTACCCAATCGCCCTACTTAGCGCACCCGTCCTAGCAGGTAGCGGTGATGCGCCCAGACGGCCTTGATCTGCCAGGGCAGGCGGGCGTGGTCAAGCCAGGCGTACTTGATCACACGGTCGTACAACTCCGGCTGCTCACCCAGATAGTGGGCCATCGTGCTCCACTGCCAGCCCTCGCCGGTAAATTGCGCCTCCAACTGCTGGCTGCGGATGCCCAACCGTTTGAGCACCTCATTCGCCGGCATGACCGTATCGGGCCACGGCGGCACATCGAGCACGCCCTCGTCGATGATCTCGACCCCCGCTTCTTCCAGAACCCGCCGGATGCGCCCGATGTTGGTCCAACTCTCGTCATGCGTGGCAAAAAACTCGCGGTCGATCACCAGCTTGCGCATCCAGTAGCCCACCTGCAGGTTGTTGGGCATGGCGACAAAGACCAGCTTGCGGCTCGTGCGCGCCAATTCGCGCAACAGCCCGGCCGGGTCCTGGATATACCACAGGCCGGCCCACTGCCACGTCAAGTCAAAGCTGCGGTCGGCAAAGGGCAGGCGCCCCCAACGGTCGGGCGCAATAGAGACCAATTCCGCGGGCAGGTGCAGATCCTCACGCCAGATGCGCTGCACGCCCTCGATACGTTCTCGGGTATCGTCGACCATCGTCACCGGCACACCGGCGCGCGCAAAGACCACGTCGTTGATCCCACTCACGCCCGCCATGCCATAGAGCGGCGCTTCCAACACCGAGGAGATGGCGTGGCGCCGGCGCAGGTCATCCAGGAAATCGTTGAGCACAAAGCGCTCGTAAACCAGCCCAAGCCCTTCGTTATAATCGGTCAGGTACTTCCGCCATGCTTCACTCATAATTTTCTCTCATCGCAAGTACATTTGACCGGCCTTTACGCGCTCGACCTCTCGCATCATCTCTTCGATCGAGCGCCGCCCCGCTTCGCCGGCGGCGCCCAGCATCTGCGCCAGCTCATCCAGGCGTTCCTCGCCTTCTAACTGGGTGACGATCGTCCCGGTGCGCTCCTCGCCATTGACGACGAAGATGCGCTTGTTGACCGCATAGTGCTGGTCGCCAAAGGCTGCCAACTGCGGCAGGTGGGTGATGCAGAGCACCTGGTGTTGGGTGTTGGCCGGGGCGTCCGCCGTCCCATTCGCCGTCTGCCCGGTGAGCACCCATAGCTTCTGCCCCACGATGGCGCCGACGCGGCCGCCGATCCCCTGGTCGATCTCATCGAAAATCAACGTCGGCGTGGCATCGGCATGTGCCAGCGTGCTCTTGAGCGCCAACATCAGCCGCGCCGTCTCGCCGCCAGAAGCGACGCGCGCCATCGGCTTGAGCGGCTCACCAGGATTGGCGCTGATCAGAAACTCGACCTGATCCACCCCCGAAGCGTCAAAAGCCACGCGGCGGCCGCCGGGCAGATAGGCGCCGTCGGCACGCTCGCTTTGCACCACGGCCACGCCGAAACGCGCCCGCATCATCTTCAGATCGGCCAGCTCGATCTCCACCGCGCGCGCCAACCGCTCGCCGGCCTCCCGGCGCCGCGCACTCAACTCCGCGGCCAGTTGCCCGATCGCACGCAGCAACGCCTCTTCGCGCTGCTCCAGGTCGGCGGTCTTGACCTCCCAATTGGCCAATTCCTGCAACTCCGCCTGGGCCCGCGCACCGTAGACGTTGATTTGCTCGATCGTATCGCCGTACTTGCGCTTCAGGGTCGCAATCAACTCGATGCGCTCTTCCACTTCCTCCAGCCGATCCGGGTTGAACTCGAGGCTGTCGGCATAGTCTTGCAGCGTGCGCCCCAGGTCGCCCAGTTGCTCGAGCAGGGCCTGCGCATCATCCGTCGTCTGCGCCATGTCCGGGTCGATGCGCGCCAGCTTTTCCAACTTGCCGACCGCCTCACCGACGAGGTCGACCGCACTCGGCAGCTCGCCGTCGCCCTGCGTGAGAATGGCCTGCGCCGCCTGCGAGAGGTTCATCAACGCCTCGGCGTTGCCCAGGCGCCGCCGCTCGGACGCCAACTCTTGATCCTCGCCGGGGCGCGCCTGTGCGCCGGCGATTTCTTCCACCTGAAAGCTGAGCAAATCCACGCGCTGCGCGATGGTGCGCGCATCCTGGCGCAGCCGCTGCAATTCGCCGCGCACCTGGCGCAGCGCGGCCACCTGGCCGGCGACCTCGGAGCGCAGGGGCAGCAAGCCAGCGTAGCGATCGAGCAGGTGAATGTGATTCCTGGCCCTGAGCAGGCTCAAGTGCTCGCCCTGCCCATGCACGTCCACCAACAGATCGGCAATCTCGCCCAAGGTCTGTAGATTCACCGATCGCCCGTTGACGCGGCAGATGTTGCGCCCGCTCAACCGCACCTCGCGGCTCAACACCACCCAGCCCGGATTGTCGGGGTCGTCGATGCCTTGTTCTTCCAGCGTCTGCTGCACCAGGCCAGCCAGGTCGGCGTCCTGCGGCAGGGCAAAGGAGGCCTCGATCTCGGCCACCTCGGCGCCGGCGCGCACCCACTCGGCGGCCGCGCGGTCGCCAAGGAGCAAACTGACGGCGTCGATGATGATCGACTTACCGGCGCCAGTCTCCCCCGTGAGAATATTGAGGCCCGCACCAAAAGTCAGTTGCAGGTGGTCAATGATCGCGAAATTGCGGATACGCAGCTCGGTCAACATAGCTCGTCTATTTTAGCATAGGCAGCCGCTAGCGTACGTAACTTGGCAAGTGACGTGACATTTGCGCGAACGTCGACGCATGTTATAATAGGTCTACAGTGGCTGCCCGTGCATTTGGCACGCGGCCGGGTATCGTGTAGGCGAAGGAGATGTGGCCATGCCATTTAATCTAGGTCCTGTTGAGTTGGGTTTGATCTTGTTGATTGTGGCCATGCTGTTTGGCGTGGGCAAGCTGCCGGAAGTGTTTGGCTCCATCGGCAAGGGCGTGCGCGAGTTCCGCAAGGAGTCTGGCATCGAAGGCGACAAGCATGCCGCCGTTACGCCTGCCCCTCAGGTGACGGCGGCCACCGAATCTACGCCTGTGACGGCCGAAAAGAATAGCTAAGGCTGTTCGCCCTTTGTCTTTTGTCAAGGTCCTGCGCTGAAGCACGGTTGTTTCGCGCCCCTCCATTGGTTCAAAGACCCGGCCGGCTGATCTAGCATCAGGCCGGGTCTTTCCATTCTAGCGCCGGGCAAAACGCCGGTGCAATCCAGCCTGGAGTCCTGATGCGCGTGCTGCGTCTGCTGACGCTGGCGGCTGTGCTAGCGATTGCCTATTTTGCCCAGGTGCTCTTTGATCGCGCAAGCCTGGCCGGCTTCTACCCACCCCAGTTGCTCGATTTCTTGCCCTTCCTGACCCCGACGACCACCTGGTTGTCCAACGATCTGCACACGCTGGGGCTGTGGCTGCTCGCCGTGGCCGCCATTGGTTTTGGCCTGCTGGCGCCCACGTGGGTGGAGGACGCAACCGCCGGCGCTGGGGCTGGCCGCGCCGACCGCCCGCGCCGCAGTTGGATCTGGCTCGCCGTGATTCTGGCCGCCGCCGCCCTCATGCTGGCATGGGCCGGCACGGCGCTGCCCGTGCGCGTGGATGGCCGTGTGGCGCGCATGGGGTTGCAGGCGCAGGCCCTCTGGCGCACCGGCGGCTTCAGCCTCTTCACCCTCGACAGCAGCGGCGCGCCCGGGGTGGCCTATCTCCCCGCCGGTCTCACCATGTGGGCCGCCGGCGATGCCTTGGCCGGCGCCCAGGCGTTGGGCCTGATCGCCGCCTTGGCCACGGTGGGCGGGACCTGGTTGGTGGGCAGCGAACTCTTCCGCCGTCGCGGCAGCAGCGGCCAAGGCATGGCCATCCTGGCCGCCGGGTTGACCCTGGCCTGCGTCGCCCTGCTGCACTTTGGCCGGCTGGCCCCGTTTCTGCCCGCCACCGCCGTGGGCACGTTCGCCGGCTGGGCGCTGTTGATTGGGGTGCGCACAGGCCGGCGCACCGTGCTGGTCATCGGGGGCCTGCTGGCCGGTCTTGCCCCTTTGCTCGGACGCAGCGGCATCGTCTTTGTGCCGATTCTGCTGCTCTGGTGGATCGGGTTGTGGCTGCACCCGCGCGCGGCGGCGCCTGGCGTGCGGCGCGCCGGGTGGACCGATTTTCTGCTCTGGCTGGGCGCCCTCGGTGTGATCGCAGCACCGGTCGCTGTCGCCTGGCTCGGTGCGCCACACCTGTTTGCGGCCTACTGGCAGGGAGAGATCGCCGGCGACACCACCATCATCGATTTGTGGGCAAACCTGCGCCACACGCTTTTTACCTTTTTCTGGACGCCTGACGCCAGCACGGTTTTCGGCGGTGGCGGCCACTTTGTGGGCAGCATCGTGGCCCCGCTTTTTGTGTTGGGAACCGCTGCGCTGGTGCTCGCCATCGACCGCCTGGTGGGCTGGTGTCTGCTGACGTGGATCGGCGTCACCATTCTGTTCAGCAGCCTGGCCAATCTTGCGGCGCCGGACTGGCCCACCCTGCTCCCCCTCATCCCGGCGGTCGGCTTGACGATCTGCTTTGCGCTCGACCGCATCGGCCAACAATGGGTGGACACGACCGACGCCAACAACGATCTTGCGGCCGTTTCGCTGGGCAGCGGTCTGCTGGTGGCCGTCGCCTTCTTCACCTGGATCAGCTTTTTCCCCTTTGCCAGCTTGACCGGCGACCCGGCCAGCTACACCGGCCGCGCCTTGCGCAGCCTGGCGCCCGACACCGTTGCCGTGCTGGCAGCCTCCAACGCGGAGAACGCCGTGCGCCTCGATGACCCGATCGTGCAGTATGTGGCCGGCCCGCGCGCCGGGCAGGCGCTGGCGCTGGCCGCCACCGCGTTGCCGGCCAGCTTGCCGCCGGGCAGCGTCGTCATTGTCCAGCCGCAAGATAGCCAGGCGCAAAGCGCCGTGCGCGCACGCTATCCACAAAGCCAGCTTGACGTGACTCGCGATCTACGCAGCAACCCGCGACTGTTTGTCTATCGCATCCCGTAGTTTGGCGTGACAGCCAATCGTTGGTATACTTGCGGATGCTCATTCGCCCCTGAATGATCGATCAATGCCATAATCACGCAGGCGTCCTTGTCGACGCTCGCTGCGTGGAACCATCTATGTTCGAGTGAGGAAGCGACCATGAACCTGGGCTTTTTTCTGATGTTGGCCACGGATACCATTGCCATTGCGTTGATTGCGGTCGTGGTGATCCAGGGACAGACCGGCGCCGGGCTAGGCGCTGTCTTTGGCGGCGGTGACATCTATCGGAGCCGGCGCGGGATCGAAAAGACCCTCTTCCAGATCTCCTTTTTGCTGACGGCCGTCTTCCTGTTTATGAGCTTTCTGACCGTCGTCGTCATGTAATGCAGCAAACCCCATCTTATGGTGATGAACCGCTGGACGCGCTGGCGCCGGCGGACTCGGTGGCCCGCCATCTGCCGTGGCTGGTGATGCTGGCGCTGATCGGCATCGTCTTGCTCGTTACGCTCCTCGCCTATTCCACCTATAGCGTGGCGACCGTCCTTGTACCTGACCGCGGCGGCGTCTTTCGCGAGGGTGTGGCGGGGTCGCCGCAATTCCTCAGCCCAATCTGGTGCCAGAATGACGATGTCGACCGCGACCTGTGTGCCCTGATCTATCGTGGGCTGACGCGTGTCGACAAAAGCGGGCGCGTCGTTCCCGACCTGGCCGAAGGCTGGCAAATCGCCGACAACCGCACCTACATCTTCCGGCTCAAGGCCGATCAGTACTGGCACGACGGCCGCCCGGTGACCGCCGCCGATGTGCTTTTCACCGTCGGCATCTTGCAGGATCCGGCGTTGCTCGATACGCCGGGGCTGCCCAACTTCTGGCGCAACGTGAAGGTCGAGCGGATCGACGACATGACGGTGCGCTTCACGCTGTCGCAGCCCTTCGCCCCCTTTCTGAACTATACGACGATTGGCTTGCTGCCCGAACACATCTATGCCGGCACGCCGGCCAAGACCATGGTGACGCAGCCGCTGCCGGGGAACCCGATCGGCACCGGCCCCATGCGCGTCACCGAGATCACCCCCGACCACCTGCGTCTGGAGCCGAGCGCGTTCACCGGCGGCGCCGCGCCCTTTATTTCCAGCCTGGAATTCCGTTTCTTCCCAGACTACGCCAGTGTCCTGGCCGCGTTTGAAGCCGGCGCCGTCGACGGCATCCGGCGCATCCTGCCGGTGGATATGGCGGCGGCTGCCACCCGCGACGACTTGCAGCTCTTTTCATCGTTGGAGTCGGGCTACGTCGATGTGCTGCTCAACCTCAACAACCCCAACACGCCCTTCTTCCAGGACAAAAGCGTGCGGCAGGCGCTGCTCTATGCGCTCGACCGCGAAGCCATCGTCCGCGAAGCAATGGCCGGCCAGGGGGTTGTCGCCAACAACGTGCTGATTCCAGAGAACTGGGCGTACAACCCGGCCGTGCCGCGCTATGCCTTTGACCCCGGCCGCGCCCAGCAACTCCTGGATGCCGCGGGGTGGAAGGACAGTGACGGCGACGGCATCCGCGACAAAGAGGGGCAGCCGCTGCGCTTTGTGCTGCTCGTGCGTGACGACAACTTGCAGCAAGCCGTCGGGGCGCAACTGGCGCGTGACTGGGCCAACGTGGGCGTCAGCGCCGAAGTGACGCCCGTGTCGCTGGCCGGCATGGTGACCGATTTTCTGGCGCCGCGCACCTTTGACGCCGCCCTCACCGCCTGGGAGCAAGTCGGTGACCCCGACCCCTATCCGCAATGGCACAGCAGCCAGACCGTCGCCGGTGGCCAGAACTATACGAGCTGGCACAATGATGCCGCCGACTCGTTGATGGAAGAAGCGCGCAAGACCACCGACGAAGAGCAGCGCAAAACACTCTATCAAGAATTCCAGATGATTTTTGCCGACGAACTGCCCGCCCTGCCGATCTACTACCCGGTGTACACCTATGGGGTCAGCGACCGCGTGCACAACGTGCAGATCGGCGCGCTCAACGACCCGTCGGGGCGCTTTCGCAGCTTTCCTGAATGGTACATCGACTCGCGGCGTGTCCCGGCCAACCAGGTGCCGGCCAGCGCGCCGCCGACCCCGCCCGGTGCGCCCCCGCGGGCGACCGAAGCGCCATAGGTAGGATTGTGCGAACGGTGAATTTGACAGCCCATCCCCTGCATGCTATATTTGGGAAACGGTGAGCCGCAGTGGCGGAACTGGCAGACGCGCTACGTTCAGGGCGTAGTGGGCATTAGCTCATGTGGGTTCAAGTCCCTCCTGCGGCACCTGAGAATGAGAGGCTTTTTGAAAGCCTCTCATTTTTTATTTCCCGCGCTGCTCGCATACGGATTTACCCCATTCCCTAACCAAATTTGCACAATTCTTAAAAACTCTCTTGACAGAAAACCGCAATTGTCTTACTCTATTACTATCACTATAGCAATTCTTGTTGCAGACGTTGAACGAGCCTGACCAAGCGATTATGACTGCACCGCTCACGCCTACCTCCGATGCCAGCACCGCGCCGTTGCGGCGCAACGTGCGCGTGGTGATCTTTGTGTTGATTGTGTTGTGTCTCTTCTTTGTGGTCGGCTACGTACAGCGACTGGCGGCCAAAGAGGCCATCAAGGTCGAGATTGCGCACCTGAACGGCGAGATTGCGGCGGCCAAGAATCGCAACGCCCTCTTAAATGACTCGCTGCAACACATCGACGAGCCGGCCTACGTCGCCGCCATCGCGCGCGTCGACCTGGGCTACATCCAACCCGGCGACCAGCCTTTTGTGGTGATTGACCTACCAACCCCGCCAACGCCGATCGCTGCGCCGCCCAGCGTGGCGCAGCCACGCGTCAGCGTCGAGCCCAACTGGCAGCGTTGGCTCAACCTGATCCTGCCCGGCCCCGAACCGGGTGCGCCCTAGGGGTGGCCCGCCCCGCACAATTCATAACGAATCGCCCTTCGCCCGATTTGCTTTCCCGTGGGCGGCGTGGTATAGTACACGACGATGTGACGCGGGGTGGAGCAGCGGTAGCTCGTCGGGCTCATAACCCGAAGGTCGTAGGTTCGATTCCTACCCCCGCTACCAAAAAAGAGCCGCCGGCAAATATGCCGGCGGCTTCTAAATCTGGCGATGTAGCTCAGTCGGTTAGAGCGAGGGCTTCATAATCCCTAGGTCTCGTGTTCAAGTCACGACATCGCCACCTACGCACTAGATATAGCGTTTCCTTTGCAAACCTTCGCAAAGCGCACAAATCAAGCCGCAGAATGGGAAGTTGGTTCCTTCTGTCCCTTCCTATTTGCTGACTGGCAAGTTGATCACACAAAGAGGCTGAGCGAATTCCGCTCAGCCTCTTTGTTTCCAGACTCCACCCTATCTCAATTGCTCAGCCACTTGTGACACTCCGCATGGGCTAAAGCCCAGCGGCTTCTTGTGAGGAGTACTCCCCACAAGCTACAGGTATGACTACCTGGCCGGTGCCCCGGCATTTACGCATAACCCTCAAGTTCTGAGGGATACGATACTTGACGTTTGTTGGTGCTGGGATCTTCCCTGGTGCGCCAAACTTGTACGCCGAAAGGATGTTGATTTGCCCTACCACATCGCGGTGCGACTGAAACTTACAAGCCGGGCACTGATAGATGCGCCCCTTGGGTTTGTGTCGGTTTCCACAATTCGGACAAGTCTTGCTGGTGTAGTGTTCGTCTTGCAGCACTACGGCGATTCCTTCGGCTTGTGCTTTGTACTCGACATAGGCGCGAACCTTGCCGTGATTCCACTGGCTGGTGCGTTGGTTGTGGACCTTACCCTTGTCGATACCATCTGCAATGTCGCGGATGTCGCCATAGACAATCGTGCTGGCTGTGCGGTTGACTGCCTCATCGACAATCGCACGGCTGATTTTGTGTTCCATGTCGCGCATCACGAGATCGTATTTTGCTTTGCATCGAGATTTTGCTCGTACAAGTTTCTTGTAGCGGCGGCTTCCTTTCTTTTTACCAGACAATGCCTTGCTGAAAGATGCGAGATTCTTGGCGTGACCGCGCTGGATAGCGCGACGCGCTCGGCAGGTGATGACAGTGGCGCTATTCTCATCACCCACAACGGCTGGATGAATTTCCCCAGGGTCGACGCTAACTGTGTTTGTGCCTGGGGCTTGTTTGGGTTCGATCCCATTCTCGATTACGACATGCCAGTTGTAGCGGCGCGCCTTTTTGTCGTAGACCAGCCGCACTTCGATGAAGCGGAAGGCGTTGTGCAGTGCTTCCGGCAAGACGATCAGAATCTTTGGGTTTCCTTGTCCGGTGGATAATTCCAGTCGTCCGGCATTGAACTTGATGCCGGTATTTTTCCAGATCGTGGTGCGGAACTTCTTGCCGCGCCACGGGAAGTGAGCATCGGTATTACCCGCTTTACGCAATGCTCTTACTGTTTTGCATGCTTTGAAGAAGCCCTGCTGTGCAGCGTCGATGGAGTGTGCGTGCATCGACAGGTTTTTTCCCGCAAGTCGCATATCGCTCAGTCGAGTAAGTGACTTTTCGGACAGCCACAGATTTTTTTGGCGGAACATGCGCCAGTGGCGAGAAACGATCCCGCTATAGATACGCCCGCTGTTCAAGTTGAGCGCGTCGCATGTGGCTTTATTCAGTTTGCACGGAATGATGCCCGTGCGAATCATATGCCTTTTTGCGCCTCGATGTATCGCTTGATCGTTTCTTGGCTGACATTACCCGCGGTTGCAGCGAAGAACGAACGTGTCCACATGGATGGAAGTCGTTTTAGTACCGTTGGGTACTTTTTACGCAGTTCGAAGGATGTAACCCCCTTGCATTCCTTCACGATTTCACTTGCTGCTGTATCTGGAAAGGCACGCACAAATAGATGTATGTGGTCTGGCTGGATGGCTAATTCGAGAATGTGCCATCCCTTATCGAGGCACTTCTGCGCAATGAGCGTTTGGCAATCCTTGGCGATTTCACCCGTTAGCACTGGCTTTCGACGCTTGGGCGTCCATACTAAGTGGTACACGATTAGATGTACGCGATGTTCGTCTCTCTGGTATTCCATAACTCTCTCCTTGAAACTGTTTGAGTGTATGTATTTATTATACGCATATTTCGACAGTTGTCAAGTGGTAGCATCGGCATGCGCCTGGCTAAAGCCAGAAAGAAAAACCCGCCTATCCACTGGGGCTAAAGCCCCGAGGCTTGCGGCGGGTTCAATTCCGGTCATCGCCAACTGCGCGCATTTGTTCAGGCGGCTACCAGTTTCTGCTCAAGCAATGTGAGACAAAGAGCGTGCATCTTTGCCAGTTCACGCTGAAACTCACGCTGGGCTACAAGGGGTGGCAGGGCGTCAAACAAATCAGATAGTTGCACGCCGCGACTCATGATTTCATCGGCAATACGGTCGTGCACCTGCTGACGAACAAAAAGGCAGTTCTCGGCGTGGAAGAAGGTACGCACGGCATCTACAGCGCTTATCAGGCCATGACTCAAGGATTCGAGAACACCCAGATTGAGCAACGCGAAGATTTCCACCTGCTCAGCGTGGGTTCGACCTGCTTGCGTAAGCAAATGTTTGAATTCGATTCTATCGTTCATGATCCTCTGTTTGCGAAAAACTTCACACCAGCCACCTGCCCAGACTCGTGTTCAAAATAGTGAACGTCGCCCAGATTTCCCAGTTTGATTACCTTCAACCACCTGCCAGGTAACAATTGCCGAAGATAGCGATATACGACCGCATTGCGCACCGGATACTTTATTGTACTTCCTCTGATTGGCTCCCAACCATCGGGTATGGAGCCAGAGGTATACACGCTGGCATACAGATGCAATGGCACGCTGTCCCCCTACATCCAGCTTATCTGTCGAGTTTTCGGCGCTGGAGCGCTGCCTTTCGTCTGGCCAAACATGAGAACCTTCCCAAGTACTGTCCTATGCATGAGTGTTGCAACAGTCGCTGTAGCTGCCTGAAATCCGGCATCGTCTTGAATGATCAACGGGAACCAAATCATAGCACGTCTCGCAATCGAACCCAAGCCACATGCTGTCCTGGAACGATTGCTTTTGATGACTTGCATGGATTCGGCCTGAGAAGTCTCCTCTGAGACCTGCGGCATACATGCCGGCTTTGTGTCACTTATTCAACACAGCGACCAGGTTCTGTGCGAACTGCTGCTCATCGGGGTGTCGCCACGTGGCTCTTTTTCCTTCTAGCCGGTCTTCCAGTATGTATTTGATGACTTACACGGAGTTGACCAAAATATCCGGCTAGACGGTTGCGGTTTGAGTCACGGCAACCGAGACGGGCCAATCGTGGATCAGAACGCCTTCGAACGCCGCCATTGCGGACTCGAACTGCTGTTTGACCGTGGCGTCGTAGAGGCGGGCGTAGTGTTGCGTCATGTTCAGGGTTTTATGTCCAAGTAGCTTGCGCACGGACTCCATAGGTAAGCCGGCCTTGGTCATCGTTTCGGCCAAATTCTGAGTACTGGCTGTGTGCGCCGATTTTTTTAAGGGAATAGGGTCGTGCCGCGCAAGGACCCCATCCGAAGTTTGGCCGCAACGATGACCGTCGCATGATTGGTTCGGGTAAGCACCCTTTTGGCCGTAACGATGACCAAGGCCTCGATTTCGACCGTCTGCGTCGCGAGTTTGCCCGTTCACTGGTGAAGAATACCTTGGTCCAGGAGTTGAAGGAGCGCATTGACCGCAAGCTGGCGCGCATGGTGCGGCAGAATCCCACGCGGTTGGATCTATACACGCGGTACCAGGCGATCATCGCCGCCTATAACCAGGAGACCGATCGCGTCGTCATCGAGCAGACCTTCGCCGAATTGCTGCGTATCATCGAAGACATGTCGGATGAGGAGCGCCGTGTCGTACGCGAGGGACTAATCGAAGAGTTATTTGGCCGTGTACGACCTGCTGTGCCAGCGCAAGGACGACCTGACGCCGCAGGCGCGCAAGCGGGTCAAGGAGGTAGCCCAGGAACTTGTCGTTAAAGTGCGCGCCGAGATCGCTCAGATCAACGCCTGGCGCGCCAATGAATCCACGCAAGCGCAGGTGCGCAATCTTATCAAAGACTTCCTGTGGGATGGCAACACCGGGCTACCAGCGGCATACATACCGGAAGAAATCGAGGCGCTTACCGGGGACGTCTACCGCTACATCTATATCCAGTTTCCAGGCGGCGCAGCCGGCACCGCTGCTCGGGCAGCCTGATGTAGACTGGGGTTGAGCAATACATTCATGAACCGTGAAACAGACGTAGTTCAACAAACCGTGGATCGTATCGCGGCACTGCTTCGGTGCCTCAAGTTCGATCCCCGATCTTTGGCTGCATTACGGGCGCAATTTGACAGGCCGAAATGGCCATCAATCGTAGCTGGGGCACGATTAACCGCCTATGGGCATGTGGTATACTTGCTTTGAGGCGTCCGAAATGCTTCTGTCGTACTTCTGGGAGGTGGTCTAATGACCCTGACGATTACTCTGGCTGACAAACTTGAGGAACAATTGGAGCGGGAAGCACATCGATTGGGTCTATCGATGGAACAATATTCTGCACAGGTGCTTGCTCGACACCTGGAAGAGGCGCGAAAGCACCAGGCGGCAGTGGATATCTTGGAATCTTGGCTTAGCGGCGACGCGGCTGAGCAGAAGACGACAGGAGAAGAACTGGTGCGATTGCTAGATGAAGACCGTCTGTCCACGCGTAGTCTATTCCCGTCCGAACTCAAGGATGTAACGTGGTAGCGACAACGATTGTCTTGGACGCCGGCCCACTTGGGCTGGCGACAAATCCGCGCATGTCTATCCAGAGCACTGAGTGCCTGCGCTGGATCCAAACGTCATTGTCAAGCGGTCATCGTGTTATTGTGCCGGAAATTGCGGATTATGAGGTGCGGCGCGAACTATTGCGTGCTGAGCGAAATGCCGGTGTGGCTCGTCTCAATGCCTTGACACAGGAACTTGACTATCTACCCATCACGACCGTAGCCATGCGCTTGGCTGCTCAGTTGTGGGCCCGGACACGCCAGCAAGGAAAGCCAACAGCCGACGACCGTGCGCTAGATGGAGACGTTATTCTGGCAGCTCAACCTCTTACTTCTAGATATCCCGATGCCGTCATTGCAACAACAAATGTTGGTCATCTTTCGCTGTTTGTGCAAGCCGCGCTTTGGACAGACCTCGGTTCAAATTAAAGGCCCTGCGCGTGGGTGGTTACCCGCAGGTGATTGTCCTTTGTCATTATGCGCTGCGGGTATGGGATCGATCTCACTACGGTTCGTGGCATCTCTTTGGGCATAGCCACGGTCACTTGCCAGGTTTGGGCTTGTCGCTGGACATAGGTGTGGACTGTCATAGATATCGGCCGTTGAGTCTGGCCGAAGTTGCAGACAATATGCGATTGCTCCAGCAGCGTAGGTCCGAGCGTGCCGTTGAGGAGGAGCTTGAGTAGTGGATAGCCAGTATTCGGAGCCGTTGGGCGTCACTGCGGTCGAGGCACAACGGCGCGTCAGTCGCTTAGTGCTTGGCGAGGTCGGCAACCTGCTCTACGGCCGCGAGGCAAGGCTTGTTGTCGGCAAACCGACCTGCTGGCGTGTTTCGGTCTGGCTGGGCCTGCCGTTGTTTGCCAGCAACTGTCGCACTTAAGGCATAGCTTAGCTTATCAGCCTTAGCCCCCAGGTGTGGTATGATTTAGAGAGAAGGAGAACAGCAGATGCCTGCAACAACGATAATTATGGCGTCGCTTTGTTTTTGCCTCGTAAAAGACCACCCCAATCCCTCACTCACCGAATAACTGACTTCCACCATGCCATTGACAGCAGGTCCCACATCCTGTATGATTGTCATACGAAATGTATGATAATAGGAGGAAATCAACTGTGACGACACAAGTATCCACCGTGCAAAAACGAGGGCAGATCACCATTCCGTCCGACCTGCGCGCAGAATTTGGGATCGAGCCGGGCGACCAGGTGGCGTTTGTACGCACCCAGGATGGCATTCTCATTACCACGCTTGAAGACCAAAAAGCCGTCCGCTTGCGACGTCTGCTGGCCGAGATGAAGTCGATCTTGCAGGAACAACAAGAGGTTGAGGGCAAATCCTATACGTTTGAGGAACTGATTGAATCAGGCCGTGACATTCGCGGCGAGATCTTCAGAGAGAATTACGGACTGGACGTCGAACCATGATCAGGGCATTTGTCGATGCCAGCGTTTTGGTCGCTGCCGTTTTTTCTCCTACAGGCGGCGCCAGTGCACTCCTCGAGATGGCGATCCGCGGACGCATCGACCTCTTGATCAGCAATGATATCGTTGAAGAGGTGAAGAGGAACGTCCCCATGTTGGCAGACAAGTTTCAAGAACTGCTCGAACTGGTGCCGTTCAATTATGGTACGCTCGCCATCGAAGACGTGACCGAGGTTATGGACTACACTGTCGCCAAGGATGCCCATGTGGTGGCGGCTGCTAAGAAAGCGGCGGTGGATTACTTGGTTACATTTGATGAGAAGCACTTGCTGCACAACAATGAACTGAGGCGGAGCGTGAAATTTGGCATGCTCAAGCCCGGGGATCTATTGCAGGTGCTGAGAAGCGCAGACGAGTAAATTCACGAGTCCCTCAACTCCGTGTAAGTAGATAAAAAACGATTACTGGTGGCAGCTACGATCTGTGGTTGCATGACCCGAAGGATCATCCAATCATGGCGACAGCATTGGCTGGTAGGGCCGACTACTTGGTTACCCAGGACGTTAAGGACTTTCCTCCGAAACTGCGCTTTGCGGGCATCACCATGATTACCGCAGACGCCTTTGTTCGTCTGTTTGAGTCATAGACTTGAGATGCCGTCAGTAACACCGGACCGACAATGCGCACTGTTTGCCGGCAATGCTCAATGGACTACTCATCGAGGATAGTCTGGCAGGTCACCGATTCGACGGCGCCGGTACGCGCAAGCGCCAGACAACGGAAAGGCGGCCCCGTGGGGCGGCCGAGAATCATCTGTGATTTTTGGGAAGTCGTGTATGATACTCATGGTTCGGTCATTTTGAAAGCAGTTTTTAGAATTCGGATGCGATCGAGCGTTATTGTCAACTTATGGGCGGCCGAAATGGCCATCAACCGTAGCTGGGGCACCATCAACTGCCTGGAGGCATATGGTATACTTACCTCGATTTGTTGGATAGACTGTGATTTTGGCTATTTGTGACGGCAGTACAAAGAGGACATACGATGACAGTCGAACTGGAGCGGATGGTTCTGCCAGAATACGCCGACGTCAAGATCGAAGTCAGTGTCTCTGCACGCATCAATGTCACCGACGTGGCCGCTCAGCGCAAAGTGAGCAGGCTTCTGCTCGACCTGGTCGGTACGCAACTATACGGCGAGAAACCAAGCTTGGTGGCAGGACACCGTCTTGTTTGGCGTGTGCCTGTTTGGCTTGGGCTGCCAACTGTCGGCCCGGTGGGGCAAGTGGCCACGCTCGACGTGGACACACAAACGGGCGAAGTACTTTACACACAGAAACTTCTAGACGAGATAGCGGAGCGCGGGAATGCCCTTGCTCAACGTGCCACATCAGGTTGAATACAAACCAGGCTGGTGCTTACCAGCGTTTGTCGACATGGTCAGTGCGTTCTGGCAACAACTGCTTGCTCAGGAAGACGTGGCACGGTGGCTGGAAACGCAGCAAGTTGGAACACCGGCCAGTCGGATCGTACGTCTGGCACGCCGGGGCTTTGACGTCATCTACACGACGGGCGCGCCGGCCACCTTAGTGGAATGGCTCGATCTGGGCGTGCCGCCTATCCTCTTTGTTCGCACAGGTGACTTGCTTCCCTATTGGACCGTAGACACGCCCCATGCTGTCGTCTTGGCTGGACTGGAAGGCGATAACTGCGTACTTTTCGATCCCGGACTTGAAGTTGCGCCGTCCATTGTGTCGTATGGAAATTTGCTTTTGGCTTGGTTGCATACGGACGACGCATATGCAATTCTGCGCCCGCTACGCTAATTGAACAGCCCATTCCCCGTCAGGCGCAGAACCCACAGCGGGGTCTTGAACACGTCCAACTAAGCTGGCGTCTGCTCATTCGTTAGGCCTACCAGGGGAGGACGTTTATGCAGATCGGCACGACCTTTAAACCAGCGGATAGGGCCGGGTGGCGCGCGTGGCTTGAGCGCAATCACGGGACAGCCACCGAAATCTGGCTGCTACTCGAGGATCGCCCCGAAGACGCCGGCTTGTCCTATCTCGACGTGGTCGAGGAGGCGATCTGCTTCGGCTGGATCGACGGCCTTCAGAAGCGCTACTCAGACCATGAACGCGCCCAACGTCTGACGCCCCGGAAGCTGCGCAGCAACTGGACAGAGATGAACAAGGAGCGTGCTCGCCGGTTGATCGGGCTCGGACTGATGACCGATTCCGGGCACGCGGTACTGCCCGATCTCTCCGTTCAG
>Ga0335397_10004317_pt1 | contig 18820 bp, 22 predicted proteins | sample MAT04_FD_205740 | JGI IMG/M metagenome (GOLD analysis project Ga0335397, IMG submission 205740) | Freshwater microbial communities from Lake Fryxell liftoff mats and glacier meltwater in Antarctica - MAT-04 (spades assembly) (version 2) ... | reverse complement strand
CGATATCACCGCTCTAATTGCAGCAGCGTTCGAGAAAGTAAAAGATGCCCATGCTTTAATTCTGGATATGCGCGGCAACCCGGGAGGAAACGTCAATGCCTGTCTGGCAGCAGCAGGGATGATGCTAGATAGTGGCGAGTTGGTCACTGTTATAAGCAAAGATGAGGGCAAAGACTATCTTTCTATGCGCTACCTGCTCACTGCCGACAGTTTGAAAATCGAATATGACATTCCCGGTAAATCGCACCGCGAAGAAAATTCGCCCAGACCCAAAAATGTCTGGGGGGCAAAACCAATTGTAGTGCTGGTTGATGATGGTTCTGCCAGTGCTGCTGAAATGCTTGCGGCTGCCCTGCACGACAACAAACGCGCCACTATATTAGGTGTGCGTACTTATGGTAAGGGTGTTGCCCAGCTTTACTATGAGATGCCCGTATCTACATGTCTTTCAGTGACAGCGGCGCGCTATTACACACCGACAAAAAAATGGCTGGGTGATGGCAAAGGCGAAGGGCATATCGATAAAGACGGCAAGATGGTGAAGGCTTGCGCCGCCAATCAACTGCATGGAATTACACCAGATGTTGTGGTGCAGCCGGTGGAGAACCTTGATTATGGCTGCCCGGAAGATAATCAGGTTAATGCGGCTTTGCGGTTTTTAAATAAAACTACCCGTCCACCACTCAAGCTCTGATCAGAAAGCTAAGAGCGCCCCGGGTCTCTATTCTGTAATCCTAGTAGAAAATGGGACAAGTTCTCCAAGTTTCTCACCTTTCCCAGAAAACCCGAGCGTCTTCGGTTTCGGTTCGACCGCTATTGCCTACCACAACCTCTCTTAATGACCTGGCTTTTTTTAACCCAGCAGGTGGTAGAAATGTGGAAGGTGACACCATCACCGTGACAATTTTTGTGGTATCGAGAAATTTTTCAGTGCGGCCCTTGTTGGGAATGCCGGAGATGTAATCAGAACTGAAGTGAGCGCTTGTAAAGGCAATAGGTATGCCACCATTAGTGGGGTATTTATAAACCGAATAAAGTATGCGTTCAATTTGCGGCGGCCCATATGGTCTAAGTTTTAAAGCCTTAATCGTACTTTCAGTGGAGGTAAGCCTGTCGATGTTAAAATTGCCGACTTTCATCGTTGATAATCTGAAATGGTCAGGATCGACCATGCGTTCTTTGCGAGTAAATAAAAAGTCGGAAACAAGCCCAGTATTTTCTAATTCTTGCAGGCTTTCGCAATAAAAAGTTTTATCGTCTTTGCGAAAAACAGTTATCTTCCATTCCGGTGCTCTCGAAACCAGCGTGAAACCCAAGTGCGAAGTGCTCTGCATACGTATGGCATCATCGGCTATGAAAATCTCAAAGCCGCCCATAAAGTTATGAATTTGTGTAAGCTTTAGTACTTTTTGCTGTGCTGGAGCAGAATTAACGGGCCCCCCGACAAACAGAAGCAAGCAGGCGATACCTGTCAACTTTAGAATATAGCTATGGTGGTTGCTCTTCAAATTTACCTAAAACGCCTGATACCAGTTGAATAGTTAGAACTCGCTTACTTCTAAACAATATTCTGAAATTGTAGCCACAGCAAGCGCAATTTAGGTAGGTGGCATGATACATGATGCTTGTGATGATCATGGAATGAACGGATTTGCATTTTTACAAGTAGATCGTGAGCGTGCGTTACTAATCGATCATATTGGCGCCTGCGAACGAATTATAATGGCACCACTTCCTCGAGCGTATTGCATAAAAATACGCCGGTTTACAGCAAAATTCCTAATTACAGATCTTTCAAGCGCGGCAATCGAAAGGCTACCGTAGTACTTTCGCCAGACTTTGAAGTCGCCCAAATTCGTCCTCCGTGAAGTTCAACAATAGCCTTGCATATTGATAGTCCTAATCCGGAGCCTCCTTTAACAATCAGGTCAGACGCCTCAACTTGCTGATATCGTTCAAAAACTTTGTCGAGCATCTCTTCTGGAATGCCCCGGCCAAAGTCTTTTACACTTATTTCCACTTCTCCACCATCGTCCCTACAGCATCTTGCGCCGATTAGCACCTCTCCTTCCGGTTTGGAAAATTTGATTGCATTACAGACCAAATTGACGAGAACTTGCACGATACGTTCAGCATCAACGAAAATTTCGCATTCGGCGTTCTGCCAGACAAGTGTCACAGACTTTTCGTCAGCCATTGGCTCTGTGATTTCCTCACAGAGCTGAAACAACTCTTCAATTAGCACCAGTGATGGATTTAAGGCAAATTGCCCATGACGAATTTTCTCAATGTTGAGAAAATCGTTGATTAGATTAATCATTCGAGTGCCGGCGATATCAGATTTTTTCAGCATCGCAATAGCGCTGTCGGGCAATGCTCCTGCGGCTCCGTCTTGCAGCATTTTGCCAATGTTTTTCATGGCTGTCAGAGGGGTGCGTAAGTCATGTGTCACCATGGCTATAAAGTTTTGACGCGCATGCTCCGCCTTTTTCAATTCGTTTGCCATGATATGGAAGCTCGTGTCAACTTCTCCAATTTCATCAGCTCCTGTATCAGGATCATGAAGTGGCTGCCCATGCGCAATGCGCGTAGCATTATTGGCTAATAACGAGAGACGAACCGTAATGCGGCGGGTTAGTACGAAGGCGAGCATTGAAAAAAGAACAATATTTCCAGCGGCCATACCAAATAGAGCCTGTCTTAATTTTTGCCGTCCTAAAACGACTCGCTCGTGCGCTTTTGCACGTATGTTTGCAGTTTGCCGGCCGAGATCGATTAATTCGTCTGAAAGAACTCGGTAAATTTCGAACTTCATGGCTCGAAGGCCCCGGCATAGACTCACGTATTCGACGCGATTGCCGGCGACAAGAGCTCTAGACGCTCGATTCCAAGAACTTTGCACACGAGAAAACAAGTCTCTGAGGCGCAACGCCGCTCCATGACATTGCTGATCGCCTTTAGTTAATTCGACCAACTTATCGACATGTTGAATCATCGCAGATACGCCAGAATTTGATACACCATTCGGCCCTGTATCATCCGGTGTGCGCCAATCGGATGCGCTGTGACTAACCTTAAAAGCGGTAGAAACAATGGCGCTAATTTCATCGCTCACGACACGGTAATGTTCGGCCTGCTCCGCTTCTTTTTCTGCGTCGTTAGCAAATTTTGCCAGCATGTACACACCAGCCAACTCAAAAATAAGTGGCAAGGTCACTAGAGCGATTACCTTAAAAGTTAGCGAACACCTTAATTGCATTATGCTCTACGCAGCAAATTGGAACTTCATGTTGTCTTTGCTCATATCATAGACAGTTTTTTGCACCAGTGAGCTATATAATCAAGCGGTAGTTTTTCGTGTCGGAATAATCGTCAATGGCAAAAATTCTCTACGTTGAAGACGATGCAGAGCTTCAGTACTCCGTGGCTCTACTTCTAAGAGCCGAGCGGCATACCGTTGAGGCTGTTGAATTCGGCCAGGAGGCTCTCGATAGGCTTGCCAACGCCCAATTTGATCTGATTATTCTTGACATCAATCTAGCAGACGTGGATGGGAAAACTGTTTGCAGTACGTATCGCAGAGGTGGAGGAAAAACACCCGTACTGATGCTGACAGGAAAGGTAGAAATAATCGATAGAACGACCGGATTAGATTCTGGCGCCGATGATTATTTGACTAAGCCTTTTGATAATCGGGAGCTATTGGCACGCGTTAGAGCGCTGATGAGAAGGCCAATAGAGACGGCTCTCTCAAACACACTTCGCCATGGTTGTATTGAACTTGACACAATTACCCGCAAAGTGTCTCGAAATGGAATTGAAGTGTACATGCAACCGCGTGATTTTGAATTATTGGAATTGCTGATGCGACATCCGACACAAACTTTCAGTAACGACGCCTTACTTGATCGAGTTTGGCATGTAGATAACGAGGTCTCATTTAACGCGCTGCGTTCATCAATAAAGCGTATACGCCAAAAAATTGGTGATACCAATGGTGATATCATTGAAAACATCCCAAAAGTAGGTTATCGCATGCGCCAGGCGTGATTACGTGAGATTAATCTGCCAAAAGCACCTTATAATAAGCACCATATATATCGTTATCCGACTTGCTGCTTTGCTTGTCAAACCATTCCTTTGTATCGTTTATCAGTTTGGCAGGCTGATCCTGTGCAGGACCTGCCAAAGTGGCCAAATCATTTCTAGAAATTCCTTCATCCTTTTTCCAGAGCGTGTCATCAAAATGCAACGGCAGTTCATCGTAATGGTGTAAAAGAGCTTTGATGGTGTGAACTCAAAGAGATCGTCGCGAAATTTGCTCGCCGTGCATTCGGACTCCACGGAAGGGTGCCTCTCGAAACAAAACGTCTTTCTTGATTCAAAGCTCACAACATGTCCTCCGAGTTCCACTTGGTACAGTGGGTGGCTGAATCTGGCAGGCAAGCAACGTCGACTGCGTGCTATCAGAATTATTGATTTTCAGAATGTCAAAGTTGTGTTGGAAAGCAGAGCACAACCATACAGAGATTTTTAGCCACTTTTTTGACATACGGCAGTGTCATGCTGAGAACCGAAGCGCATCAGCGTAGCCATATTTCAAGAATAGGAGCGAGCGCTGTGAGCACATTTAATTTAAGATGCAGAGCGAGATTCGATAAAATAAATGCAATTTCTTACCAAGATTTCAGTAGTTACATAAAAGCTCAGAGAAAGTCTATCGAATGTGTTGTTAAACGCGGCACTATATATGATGCCCAGCTGAACAGATTGCGCCTTCTTAGAACGACTGAAATTGCGACTCTGATCAGTCTGTATTTACGGCAATAAATTAATACGCATGATTTAAAGATTTGCCTCGTACCGACTTGTTTGACAAGTAGCGGAAGGCGCTAAAGCGCCTCTGAGCCTTGCTTGCAAAGAAAAGTAAGTTTTAAGAGAAGTACTAAATGCTCAAGCGACTTGAGTGACTGCATAGTGCAGATTAGCCAGATTCAAATTTGTAAGCCAATCACTGATTTGGGCATGCGAAATTGTTTTCGATTGAATAGCAGTTTGTATTCTCAGCACTATTGTCAGTTCCGATGCTGAAATTGTATTTCTATGCACCAGTACTTTGCCGAGAAGTTCATCGTTGTCTAATCCGCATTCCAATGCACTTAGAAGTTGATTTAGATCGACCAGACCAGCCTGCAAAAGCAGATAGCCGAGGCGTTGTCTTTCGGTGTTCAGGTTGGTCACCACTTGTCTGCCGCCAGTAATGCTTTGCTCATTGCACTCGAACAGAGCCTGGCGCACTGACAGTTCTCTTCGCTTGATTTGCAAGACTAATTCGAGCGCTTCCTGCCACTCTCCCAGTGTGATTAAGCCAGCGTTGAAAAGATCTTTGCCTCCAATCATTTGATGAGGAGTACTTATATTGGCTAATTTCAGCACTCCACTGGGGTCAAGAAGTCCAGAAGCGATCAGGAGCAAAACTACGCTATTGGTTATCTTTAAATCTTCCCTTTGCCAAAGTAGCTGGAAAGGGAGTTGAGTCTTGAAGCAATAAGCAAGGATAACTGACGCTCTAATTATTGAAATCTGACTATTGAGCACAGTTTTCGCAGCAGTTAAAGCTGATTCAAGTTCTAACTCGCTGAGCCTTTGAGTAGTCACCAGGATGCGACCAAGAGGTATTCCAGACTTAGCTGAGGCCTCTACAAGCATGTGTATTTCTGCTTGATAGAGTTTTCCTTGAGCAACAAGTATTTCTGCCAACACATCGGAGATCTTTCTTGTCCTCATTTGAAATTTTTTTTGACCTCTCTAGTAAGGACTGAGCTTTTCACATCTTGCAGGAAATTTCTTCCTGGAATTGATTAGTCTTTATGGACATTGGCGGCGGACACCAGCCGATAGACACCTCATCAGTTTTTCTAACAAACATGGAGTTAGTATCCTGCAACCTGCAGTGACTTATATACGAACTAAATATTTCCATCATGCTGCAGGCGGCTTCTCTGCATTTACCAAAATCACAAAAGAAGCCGCTTAGAAGTGCGGCTCTGCCAGTAGGGACAGTGGCAGCTCTGACGACAATTACTGTTCGTTCTTGCTCGATCGCCATTGTAGTTAGCTCTACATATGTTGACGAGCGACACGTCTCGTTCATGAGTCCAATTATCCGTTTGCCGTCGGTATCGAGCAGCCAAGCGTTATCCGCGACTAATTCTGTCATGTAATTTTGGCACAATGGTACGGCAAATTTTTGAGGGAGGTCGACCACGAACGAATGACTATATGCTGGGGGTCCGAATTTTGAGCGTAGATAAACCTTGCCAAAAATGGTCAGACTCAATAATGTTGAAGTGCTGACGAAAGCAGCGAAAATAGTTGACCGCATCCAGTCCTCGGTTCCCAAAGTGTCATTAAAAAATCCAGTGCCTATAAATGAAACTGCTTCAGCCACTACATCTGATATGCTGAACAAAATAAATGAGACAATGCCTACGACTGTAAAGAGGCAGAAAGCCTGCAAGGACGTGTGCAAATCATTATTTGGGTGACAAAGATTTTTCATTTTTTTACTAGACGGAAGAGCCGCATAAAATCTACTCATAATTTATCCTGCTAATAAGATTGGTTGGTTTTCTTTTAACTAATTAAACTATGGCAACATGTCTAAACTGTGTCAGGAGTCGTTAAGGGCCTCACTGTTAATCATAAAATAGCTGAAAATTTAGCCATCAGCTTATCCATCTGCAGCTGCACTGCCGCCGGTGCTCGAGTTACCTGCCGCAGATCTAGAGTATTGTTTACCAGAAGTCGTTAGGACTTCAGGTTTCTCACCGGTAACAGCGGCGCCGAGCTGGCAGTTTCCCTTGATCGCGTAAACACAGATTCAAAGACTCACTCAGGCTCTTTTCCACGACAGCTTATTAGCCTTCAACTTGCTGGCTTTGGCAATGCTTTCTTGCAATTTTTGACTAGCCGCCGCTTTGATCGCCTTAGGCTTACGATGCAAATCGCTGTTCCACACCACCACCGCGTTTGGTATTTTGAAAAAATTGTGAGCGGAATAGATATTTTTGCCAAAGGTGCGGACGGTTTGCACCGGTATGCCCACTGAGTTTAAGGCGGCGCCGATTAAACCGTTGCAGTAACCATTGGGATTGACAAAAGTGTGATCGTAGGCCGCACCCAGATGTTTCTTTACGCTGGCAATGACTTTGTGTCTCTGCTCTGCGTCTTTGTAAGGCGGTCTGATAATGGCCAGTCGGGTGCTGGTCCATTTTTTGAAAATGGCAAAATCGGTTTGGACGGCCACACCGTCCATGGTCAAAAGCTTGTTTTGGTCGTCCACAAGGGCCGTGTGCACCCAGGATGAGCCCAGGGTAGTGGTGCATAAAGCAATCCACTGCCAGCTGTGCAGGTTGGCCTCAACGATAATATCGCCCGGCTGAATCAGGCCTTGCAGCAAGCTGAGCTCTTCATCGTTGGTGTCGAAAGGCAGCGGCCAGGGCCAGAGTTTGGTGGTGAAGACGCGGGTACGAACGGAAGGCACCAGAGCAATGGTTGCAATGGAAATTGGTATAACGGATGCGATTAGTAAAGCTGTTCGTAGACGCAATGCTCGGCTCCTATACACCGATGCCACCCGGATGGCTTGTTATCACTATATGGTCTATAGCCAATTTGCACAAGGGCAGCCATGTATTATCAGCAGCTGAGCTAAAAGCCTTTGAGCAAACGAGCGGCTGTTTCAGCCAGTACTGCGGCTCCGACAAACAAACAATTTTCATCAATATCAAAGGTAGCGGTCTGGTGAATACGGCGACTGGCGGCGATTTCTGCACCAAGATAGATCATTGAGCCGGGAACGTGTTCGGTGAACAACAAGAACTGATAATTCCACGATTTGCGTTTAATCGACAGCACATTGGCGGCGCCGATTAAATCTACTGCCGCATTGTTCATGATGGCTGTCACCGGCGCGCTGTTAACAGCCGGAGCGGCGCCTTCTTCAAATTTGACTGTGGCATTGCTTTTGCCACCACTGGCAATGGCATTGATTTGTTCTTGTACTTGTTGGCGAGATTCAGGGCTGTAGGTTTTCACTGAGCCGGTAATTTGCGAATCTGTGCCCGCGGGGTCAATCTGCATTGATTCCACCACCACACTGACTTGATCTGAAGATGTATTGAGTGATTTGGGAATCTGGTAAAGCGCGCATACAATTTTTGAAGCCGCTAAAGACAGGTCGGTAACGTCTTCACCTGAGGCGTCGGCAAAAGTGATGCTGAATTTCTGACTTGATGGCAGCACAGCCCCCATCACAATGCCGACTTTATTGGTTGGCACAGTGGCGTCGACGTGCAAGCCAAGAATAGCCGTGACGCCTTCCAGGGCCCCAGCTTCAATCATGGTAGTGGCGCCTGGTTTGCCGCTTTCATGCTCGCCTGGCTGAACAATTATTCTGATTCTGCCTTTAAGGTCCATTTCGGAGAGCAATTTGGCTGCTCCAAGGGCGCAGGTGAGGTTGGCGTCGTGACCGCAAGCATGCATTACGCCAGGTTTTTGCGATGTGAACACGGCCCTATTGAGTTCGGCAATGGGCATGGCGTCCATGTCGCAGCGTATTGCTACAGTAATGTCTCCCTGGCCCAGGTCGGCCACCAGGCCTGTATTTCCGCCCTGAGCGCGAACTTCAAAACCCATTTCTGTCAGTTTTTCAGCGGCGAATTTTGAGGTTTCATATTCGGCAAAATTGAGTTCAGGGTAGATGTGCAGGTGTCGCCGAATAGAAACCAGCTGCTCCTGGATTTGTCTGGCGCTTTCAATGGTCGAGGTCACGTAAAACTCCTGAGCCTGAATTGGTGGGGCTATTTTAGCGCGAAACTGAAGCTGGGCGGTTATTGATTTGTGGTTCACGCGAGCTGGCGAACACCGCGCTGAAGAGCTTGTGAGACGTAGACTTCTTGATAACTTTCGACATATAAGTAAAGGCCTTTCACTGTAGTTACAGCAATACCGCCTTCTTCAGGTTCTTTTGATTGATTTTGTTTTGTCATAAATAGCTGCTTAGTCTCAGATATCACTTTCATTCACTTCTCTCTATTTCGCCATCGGTATTAATTCCCCAAAAAGCCCCTAGCTTGAGCCGCTCATTTTTTCTTCACCGCATCGGCGGCGGAGCGAAAACTGAGGGTGGGATAGGCGAAATTTGAGAGGAGCGAAAGTGAAAGTGAGTCAATCAAGCAATTAATCAATCAAACAAACTAAAAATCACTATGTGCGTATCACTGCATCCAGCAAAATTCAGCGGCACAATCGTCGGCACTTTTGACGCTGCCGGCTTTCGTTACCTCGCTTACTCCAACGTCGCCGCCAGCCTGGCCGGTCCGGCATCGACAGCTTCAACTGCCGGCACCAGATCTGGTGCCGCCACTCGCTCTCGCCTGCGCTCCCTGCCCGCAGCTCGTTCCATCGCCCCGCGCCGCACGGCCTCCGATTGGGACGTTCCTGCAGAAGGCGGGGGAGATTCAGGCGCCGGCAACGGCAACGCTCTGATTTTGCCCATTCCTGACGACTTTCGCAACATCGATGTGATCGACACCACGGCCTTCGGCGATTTCGTCTCCGACATTCAGCGCGCCCTCACGCCCATCACCCGCGGTCGTTTGCGGCGCGGTGCGGCGGTAGATTCGATGGCCAAAAACGTGCGCATCATCGAGTTCGACATCTACACCATCGTCATTTCGCCCAGTGCTGAAGCAATCGAGAAAGCCCTGGCCAAGCTGCCCGCCAACCGTCGCCCGGTTCTCAATGCGAAAGTGCTGAGCAAATACACCCCGTGGTATCGCGGCTGGGCCCTGGCCGTCTGCTGCTTCGACAACCGCGAAGCCAAACGGGGCAAGCCTTTGCTCTTCAAGTACAAACCGAGCAAGCAAAAAGACGCCAGCAAAATGTTCATTCCTACTCTCGACGATCACTCCGGCAACGGCCCTGATCTCAATGAGCAGGTAGACGTCGATCACACCATCTTTGCGGCGGCGCCAGGAATGGTGGGCGGGCACGCTGTGGCCTACACCAACCCCGCCGGCGGCCATGCCGCGCAGCGTGACCTGCCGGCCGCAGTTGTGGGCGAGACCCTCACCGGCAAATACAAAAACGGCGACATCATTGTCGATCGCAACGCCCTTTTGCGCGATGGCACTTTCAAATGGCACCGGGTCTCACCTCCCGACGCTCCCAAAACTCGCTAAGCCACCATCGCCTGGCTGACCTGGCTTTTAGCTCGAAAAATACTATTGCATCGGAAGAATCATTAACCAATACCACTAACTTTATGACTAACCAAAAGGCTTTTGCTCCAGGTAAAGACACGCTCTGGCTGGTGAAAATCGCCGGTGTGCTCGAAGTGATTGCTGTCAGCGCTCTGGGTGACGGCTTTTTCATTCCCGGTAAGGAAGATTGCTTCAACTTCTGTGAGGTGCAGGAATGGCTCACCGCCATTGAAAAAGACGAGACGCTGAAGCCACAAGTTGACGGTTTTATTCCGCCTGCCGACAGCCTCTGGCTGGTGGTGGTGGAATGCCGCTACAACGTGGTTAAAGTCTCCGACTGCGGCCGCTGTTTCTTCATTCCCGGGCAAGAACCTTGCTGGTTGCTCGACCATGTGGCCGAGTGGCTGTTGCAAGTGCCCCAGAGCGGCTTAAACGCCGCTTTCTAGATCTGTTTTTTCTCTTCAGTAAAACTGGCTTAACGGCCAAATAACCTGGTAATAACCATTCATGACATGAAACGAAAAATCATTATCTGGTCGGCTCTGGTATTCGGAGTCGCCACCCTGATCTATTTTTCTTCTCCCGACCGGCCCATCGCTGTTGCTAAACCGACACCGCGAGTAGTGGCACGCCCAGCTGTTGTCGCAATTCCCGTTGCAACTCCGCTTAACTCGTCGGTAGCAAACATCTCGGCTGCACCGGCGGCTGCCCCTGACCTCAGCATCGTCAGCTATTCCCAGCTGGCCACCCTGCTGCAAGAAAAACCCGAGCGCATTCAACGCTTGATTTTCGTCGAGGGCACGCTGGATGTGCGCATCAAGCACGACAAAAGTCTCGAAAACACAATCAAGGCCCCGACTCTGGCAGCGCTCGATGAATTGCGCAAAGCCGCTCAGGCTAAGGCTATTGCTATCGACGGCAGTGAGCGTCCGGTTAAAGGTATCGACATCGGCAGTTTGCTTATATCGCTCTTGCCGATGATTCTGTTCTTCGCTGTGATTATCTGGTTTATCCGCGCACAAATGAGCAAAACTGCCGGCAAAACCGGGCTGACCGGGCGGCCGATTACTCCCAAAAAATTTAGCGACATCGCCGGTCAAGAAAGCGCCGTGCGCTCCTTGCGCCAGTTCGTCAGATTCGAAAAACCGGGCAATGCTTCGGTCTTTCAGGCATTCGGTGCCGAGCGCCCCAGCGGCGTGATTTTTGTCGGGCCTCCGGGCACCGGCAAAACTTTGCTCGCCCAGGTAATTGCCGGCGAAGCAGACATGGACGTCACCGCCATCTCCGGCTCAGATTTTGTGGAGATGTTCGTCGGCGTTGGCGCTGCCCGCGTGCGCAGTTTGCTCAGCGGGCTGAAAGCAAAATACAAAATGACCGGCCGGCGGCAAATTCTCTTCATCGACGAGATTGACGCTGTGGGCGGTCATCGCGGTGGTGCTGGAACCGGCGGTGCTCATCCGGAGCGCGAGCAAACCCTCAATGCGCTTTTGGTGGAGCTGGATGGCGTGGAGAAAGATTCGGGCGTAATTCCCTTTGCCGCAACCAACCGGCTTGATATGCTCGACCCGGCTCTGACGCGCCCTGGTCGCTTCGATTATGTGATCACAGTTGACCTGCCAGACCTGGTAGGTCGCATGGGCATCATCAAGATTCACGCCAAAGGCAAGCCCATTGACCCGGCTTTGCTTGATGAGAAAAGCGGTGGCTTGCGCGATCTGGCTGCCCGTTTTACCGGGGCCAGCGGCGCTTATCTGCGGTCTGTGCTTAACACGGCTGCTCTGCAAGCGGCCGAACGCACTATTGCCGAAATCGAAGCGCAAGCGCCGGTGACGGTACCAGGGGCGGTGGCAACGGAGGCGGGGGATGCACCTCTTGCAGAGGAGGCGGGCGGTTTCAAGGCCAAGCTCAAAGGAGTACGCGGGAGGCTCAACGCCGCTGACGAGGCCGAGCACGGAGTGGTCGCCATTCCTGTTTACGAGCGGGCGCCGCATCAGTTCATTACTCTGGCCGACATCGATGCTGCTCGCAGCTTCATCGAATTTGGTGATCCGAAAATGTCGCTGCAGCGCGGCATGAGCGACGTTCAGAAAGATAACACTGGCGTGCACGAAGTGGGGCACGCCTGGATGTCTGAGCTGTTTCCGTGGGGTTACAGTGTCAGTGCTGTGGATCTAGTGCCCCGGGCTAAATACCTGGGCGTGACGCTTTACGATCCGGTAGGCGAACAAACGGGCATGAGCGACGTGCAAGTGCGCAACCGCATCATGACTCTGATGGCCGGCCGCATCGCTCAAGAAGTCTTGCTCAAAACCGTAGACAGCGGTGCCAGCAATGACTTTCAACAGTCTACCAACATCGCCCGTAAAATGGTGGCCGAGTGGGGCATGTCGCCTCTGGGGCACTTCTATGTCTCGGCTCAGGCCTCGAGCCTCGGCCGCGAGCGTGGTCAATCGGTGAGTGAATGCGGCGGCAAGCTGGCCGATGCCATCGATGATCAGTGGCGCAAGATTGTGGAGGAATGCTATACCGAAGCGCGCCGCGTCATTGAGCGCGACAAAGAAAGCATTCGCGCCATCGCCGATGTGCTTTTCAAAGAAGAGACATTTCTGGCGCCGCGCTGGAAAGAACTGGTCAAAGAACACCCGCCCAAAGCAGACGTTGAGGCGAGCAAAAAGAGTGAGGAGGTGGGGTCGTGAAACGCTTTGCGTTCCTTTGTGCGGCCTTTGTGCGCCGTCTCAAGTATGGTCCGCCTCCCACATTTGCCGGTAATGGAGACAACCTGCCCGACCGCATCGTCACAGCCATGGCCATGGTTCTTGCCATTGCCGCAGCCACCGTGGCCAACTATTCCACCCATGAACCGATGCGCAATGCGTCGATGTTCGTGTTCTTGTGCAGTTTCATCACCTGCGTTTACTATCTGGGCAAGGGTTTTGACAGCAACCCACCAGGCGGGAGCGGTGCTTAAGGCAGAGTAAGTTAGCATGTTAGAGATGTTCGAACACTAGCAGGGGCCGGGCTACTTCGGTAGCACCCCTGCTAGTGGCGGGCGGGTGGTTCAAAGTTTATTTCAAAACCACCTTTATACTATAGCAAGTAATACGTAGTGGGCAAAAACTAGACCCCGGGTAGGGGCCTAGTTTTTGTTACTATTTCGACTTTTTCAAAGCATGCTGCGGTGATAGAAAATGCCACAAGCAGCGCCTATTAGAGCGCCGGCTGCTCCAGCTAGACCGCTGACCAGCAGTGCGGCGATCACACAAATGCCGGCGGCAACGAGCATAATTTTTCGCTCCGAAATCGCGGGGGTGGTGCCCACGGGCGTCAGGGTGACGGCACAGGCGATGTAGCCGACCACCACCTGGATGATGAGCACCAGGAGACCGACTTTGGTGCAGCGGTAGAGAGCGTCGCCGATGTGCCGGGCGATAAAGAAGAATGCCAGAACGGCCGCGATGCAGAGAATGAATTTGAGAAGGAGTTTTTTAGTGATCATTGGTAAGGAAGTAGGAGTACGAGTAGTGAGATCGTAAGTGAGTATTGGGTTTTTGCTCGCGAGCGGGCAAAGTGACCTACAAGCCGATGTAGAGCACGGCGATGATGCCGCCGGTGACGAGGCAGAAAACGAAGGTGAGCACTCGCACCAGGTTGGGCGGAACATTGGTGTAGGTGGCGATGCCGGCGCAAACGCCGCCCAGGACGTTGTCTTGTTCGGTCTTAATGCCGAGTTTGTAGGCCGCGACCAGCACGAGAGCGAAGACGATGAGGAAGATAATGGACATTTTTGTAGACAGCTGAGAGTTGACTGAAGATTTTTTGAAGGACTGGCCGATTTACTGTTTCAAGCCTTTTTGATAAATGTGCCAGGGAGTGACGATGGCGCAGATGCCATAAATAGTGGCAGCCAGAACCATTTCTCGGTTACCGCAGAAGACATGAATGGCAATCATGAGCGAAAGGATGGTGAGGTAAAGTGCTGCGCGAAACGGCGCGTTTACCTCCGCCAAAGTCAGTCGACGAATGGTGACTATGGGTAAGATGGTGCCTGCCATAACGATCCAAATGTTAAGCAGATACCAACCCGCCGAGAGCAGAAGCACCGATAAAAGTGCGTATTTGAGTTTATTGATTGTTTTCATAGTCAGGCACCACCGGTAGTATCGATGTCTTGGTTTGTGTTTGTTGGTTTTGCTGTTGTTGGTTTGGCTGTTGTTGGTTTGGCAGTTTTTGCTTGGGCCAGGGCGAACAGCTCACTGATGCCATCTGCCAATAATGCACTGCTTCCTTTGCGTACTTCGTGCATCTGTTGCAGCAAGGCCCGCGCCGCTAATTCCAGGGCCCGCTCGGCGGCGTAAAAAGGGGCATAGGCGGTGTCAATGGCAGCACGGTGAGAAATAAGTGACGCTTCGAGCTCGATTTGCAGAGTAGCGATGGCGCTGTCACGCTGTTTTTTCGCCTCAGCCCATAAGCTTTGAAAGTTGCGCTCCACGACACCGTAAGTATCGAGATATTCTTGCCACAATGGCGCAGCCTGGTCTTCGCAGGCCTTCTTGAGTAGCGTCACTTTGATCTGACGTTCAAGCTCTAAGTTTTCGAGCTTGTTCAAGTAGCCCACGTGATAGTGCTGCAGCCGCTGCTGAAGGTCGCCCGCGGCGGGATTAATAGGGCTTGCGGTTTCGGCGGCAAAGATCACAGCAGCGCGATGTTCGTCTTCGGCAGCACTTTTAACTCGCTCGTAGGCGTCATTCTTTGCCCGGCTCACTCTGGTTGCTTCGCGGTGACAGGCCTCCACTTCGCGGTCGTATGCTGCACGCAATGCTTTGACTCGAGCTTCTATGTGGGCGATGTCGTTCAGCTGCATTTGACGCTGGCGCAATAATTCTTGCCCGTGGACGGCGTGCAGATTTTCAATTACTGCCACAGCCCTGGAGAAAGCAATGAGAGCTGCGTCGCGCAAAATTTCGTTTTGAATGACGTTGAGCAGGTAGTGATCTTGGCGGCAACCCAGCAGTATTCGCTGGCCGGCGTGCTCGAGCTGCACAGCCGCTTCGATGGCGCCTCGATAGCGCTCGGTGTCGGTTGTGAGCTCAGGTTTGGCCTCGAACAACTGGGTAAAGCGACACGGTAGTCGCGGCATGTATTTGACGAATTTCATTGGTTTGTTGCTGCGTCGGTTAGAAACGCTTACCACCTTCTCGCCTCGTCTTCGGCCCAAAGAGATGGAGCACTGTGCCGTCTTTTTCGAAAGAGCCGAGGTGACTGCAACCGTAGCGCAGTTCATCGGCGGGAATGATCTGCTCGCTTGCCACCAGAGCGAACTTCCACTCCTGGCGGTTTTTTTCTTTTTCGTCTTCTTGCACCAGCAGTTCTGCCGCGCCGTTAACCATGACGATGCCTAAGGCGAACCAGTCGCCCGGGTTGAGGGCATAGGGCAATAGTAGCGAAAAGACCTGAGGAGTCTGGGGAATTTTGTATTGTTTGACGTGCATGTGATTCTGGGAAATTGGACTGTTATTTGTCGATGTTTTCGAGCAGAGCCAGGGCCTCGCAAGCGTAATTGTCGGCCAATTGGTAGCGCCTGAGAACAAGTGCTTGAGCCGCCTGGCGATATTTAGACTGCACCTGCCGACGCAATTTGAAAGGCAGGTCGCTCTTGGTAAACAATCTGGCCACTTGTTGCAATTTTTTGCTGGTGGAAAGAGCGAACAGAGTTTCTCTTTTTACCCGTTCGAGAATTTGCAAATATTGTTGTTCACAGAGCAACATCGATTGGGCAAGGGTGAGGGGAAGAGCCGGCCTGGTGCACTTTAGCTTTTTCGCCCGGTAAAACTCGTGCAGTGCTGCCGGCACCATGTTGCGAGTTTCAGCGCTGACTGCCACACGGAGCACTGCCGCTTGCACTTGCTTAGAAAGAGCGACGAGACGTCGATACTGGCGGTTTTCAGCGCTGAAATATTCAATCAGGGCAATCGCTACCGCGCAGGCGAAAATTATGGCAGCTATGCCCGCAATCTGATTAACGAAATAAGTAGAGACCGAATAGAACATATTGATGATATGGGATGAAGCCAGTCAGGCCGCGCAACCGTGCAAGACAGTGCCAACCCGTCAAGGGGTCGATGGCAGAGAGGCTGTGGTGACGCTAGTGGCTGTTTGGCTGAACCTGTTGAAAAAAGAACGAGGGAAACGGTTGTGATGTCAAGTTTAACTACCTTTCTCTCTTTGCTTCAAAGCCCTGAAGGGTTGAAATAACTCAAAAGCTATAGATATTCACAAAGCCCTGTGGCGTGACTGCTAGCGCCGAACCTGTTGCAGTTTGCGCGACGGTGTAAAGGCCCTCGCGCGAGTTTTGCCAGCTTTTGATGGCTACCCTCGTGCCACCCTTTGATCGTATTTTGCAGCAGGGAATATCACCACTGCCGACGTTCAGAAATTGAATAATAGTGATCACCATAAACACGTAAAGCAGCTTAGAGAGCAGTTATAGAAGCTATTTAAGCGGCCGATCGCCTGGCGCGAGGCGCAGCGACATTGTTTGCTCAAAGCTCCTCTTGGTAACTATGCTGAACTTATCTCTTATCCAACTCAATTTTCACAGGACTAACCCAAACAGCCCCCAAATCCAAACAGCCTTCCCCAATATTTGCTCTCTTGCCATTCCTTGGTGGATTGGTGTGAGAACCGAGTATTCGCCAATAGACAGTTGAACACGCAAAGCAACCAGTCAGAAAAACGCAAAGCTCAAAACACATGAAAACGCTCTACTGCGCAGCAGTGGTAGCACTAGTAATTCTCTCAATGGCTGGGCTTTTACTGAACGCCACGGCATGACCGAACAAGAATTGAGGCACACAATCGGTCCGGTCATGATCATATTTCTCACCACCGTCGGCGCGTTTGTCCTTGCTCTGATGGCTGGTGGTATCACCAACAGCTTCGTGCCGCATAAGCTTGTTACCGAAGGGCCCTGGACTCTTGTCTCAGCTCGCAGCGTAGATTCACTTCAGGGCAAAATCGTCTGGGGAAACGGTGCCGTCAATGGTAGATTGACCTATCACGTTTATGTCAAAAATGCAGACGGCAGCCTCACTCCTCATCAAATTCCCGGAGATGGCAAAATCAAAATAATCGAAGATCCCAGCCTCAGCGATAGCGGTCTGTGGACTCGGACCTGGCTCACTCAGGATTTAGACAAACCAATCGCACAATGGACCTTTTTTGGCGAAAGTCCGGTGCTGCAAGTGAACGAAATTCGTGTGCCGCTCAATAGCGTCGTGCACTCGTTCAAACTCAGCTAACCGATCAGAGTCGCGAGTGTCTGAGCAATCAGCCGCTAACAAGCAGGTCTTAATGGCACGTTTAATATTTCTCGATGGTTAATTCCATTAGCTATTAGTTTTAAAATTCAATGAAAACTCCACATGATCCAACAAAAATTCTACCTCCGAAAGGTTTAAGCGCTCGCGAAACTCAACTGTTCGACGAAGCACAAACCTGGCAATCGGCTGCCACGGCCATTTTTCTCGCTGGCGATCTGGCAACCGCGCTCGTTTTTTTCGGCAACGCCCTGGCGAAAATGCAATCTCTCGGAGCCACCGACCTTGAAGCCGAATTGCACATTAACATCGGTTGTGTGCTCGATAAGCGCGGCGATAAAGAGGCAGCTAAAACCGAATTTGCTTCTGCGGTGCTCATTCTCGAGCGCATGCTCGGCAGGACTGGCGACCAGAACTTGATCGCTTTCGCCCGCTTCAATCTCGAAGAAGTGCAGCGACGCATTCACCGCGACAAAGCGCGCAAGCTCATGGAAGAGGCTCACGTGCTGATTCAACGCCGCAATTCGCAGGACGCCCGCGCTTTGATTGAACAAGCCCTTCCTCTGGCTGAGCATGGTGCCCGCGACGTCATGCTTCACGCCCAGTTGCTTAATCAGCTGGCCTGGAGCTTTGGTATGGAGCGCAATTACAAACTAGGCATCAACCATCTGCAGCAAGCTTGCAAACTGCTTATGGGCAAACCGGGAGCGAGCGCCAAGCGGCTTTTTCTTTCATTCAAAGCAAACATTCGCCATTTTCGTGTGGTGAAAAAAGAAGCGCCTGTGCTGGTTTTGCTCGAACAAGCAACGAGCTTGCTTGACGATAACCTTTTTGAGCAAGGCGAAGCAGCGGCGCTGAAAGCAGCATCTGCCTGCCGTAAGTTGCTGGGCGCGGATCATCCGCATATGCCTTTCGCCCTGCACAAGCTCGGTTTCAGCCAATTGATGCTGGCTGATTACGACAGCGCCCGGCGTAATTTGCTGGCCGCCAGAGCAATTATAAGCAAATGGCCAAAATTCAAAAACGAAGCTTTCGCCATCGACTTCACCCTTGCCTGGGTGGAGCACGATCAATACGGCGATGACAGCGGCTTCGGCTTACGAACTAAGTAACCACAGCGATTGATTACAACTCTATGAAATCTGACCCAAATCTTGCCGGCCGCAGTGCCGCACTACACAAATATGGGGTGGAAAAAATTACCATCGCCGCAGGAAAAACATACTGGAACAACAA
>Ga0335397_10004316_pt1 | contig 18821 bp, 19 predicted proteins | sample MAT04_FD_205740 | JGI IMG/M metagenome (GOLD analysis project Ga0335397, IMG submission 205740) | Freshwater microbial communities from Lake Fryxell liftoff mats and glacier meltwater in Antarctica - MAT-04 (spades assembly) (version 2) ... | reverse complement strand
GAACTTTTCCGTGGGTGTGAACACTCTTTTCCACCTCACGCGCCTCGCCGCCCGCATCCTCAGGCAGGACACCTTCGACATCGAGGTCACGGAAATGCACCACCGTCATAAGATTGACTCTCCATCCGGCACCGCCCGACGGCTTCTGGATATCCTGAATGAGGAAACCGGAACCTCCTACAAGGAGGACATCGCCCACGGGCGGGTCGGAAACATCGGCCCTCGCAATACCCGCGAGATCGGTATGCACACCCTGCGCGGTGGCGATGTGGTCGGTGACCACACAGTCATGTTCGCCGCCGATGGCGAGCGCGTCGAGCTAACCCACAAGGCATCCTCCCGCATGACCTTCGCCTCCGGAGCCGTCCGCGCCGCCCTTTGGCTGGAGGGAAAACCACCCGGCCTCTACGACATGCAGGACGTGCTCGAACTTCGATAAATTCCCTTCACCCTATTCATGAAATATCTCCTTCTGCCCCTCGTCCTCCTAGTCGTCTCCTGCAAGGAAATGCCGAAATCCATCGTCCTGGAAGCACCCAAGGAAACGGAAACCGCAGCCCCGGAAGTCGGCCCGACCGAATCCGTGGTGCGCATCAATTCCACCAGCCAATCGTGGAATCCCGGCCAGCCATGGGAAAAGAATCCACCCCAGCACTTGCGCTCGCTCGGAGCCATCGTCGGTCCCGGCCAAGTGCTCACCACCGGTGAAATGGTCGCCGACGCCACATACCTTGAGCTGGAGCTTCCCGATGGCTCGCAGACCGCCGAGGCGAAAATTATCGCCGTCGATTACGAGGCGAACCTCGCCCTCCTCACCGTGAAGTCCGAAGAGGATTCTGAAAAATTTTTCACCGGCACCACCGCCCTGGAGCTCGCGGAACCGCCATCCATCGGCGATACCCTCCGCATCATCCAGGTGGAGGACAACGGCACGACCCTCCTCACCAGCGGCACACTCCAATCCGTCGATATCTCCACCAGCTTCTTGCCGAACCAGAGCTTCCTCACCTATCTCGTGAAAGCCTCGATGCAGAGCGCGGCGAGTAGTTTTTCACTACCAGTTCTGAATGGAAAATCCCTCTCAGGCATCCTCCTCAGCTACGATTCCAAGGACCAGATCTCGGACGTTCTCTCCGTCGATGTCATCTCCCATTTTCTGGCGAACGTGAAAGATGGCGCCTACGCCGGCTTCCCCTCGCTCGGAGTATCCATCGCCCGCACCGAGGATCCTTCTTTCCGGAAATTTCTCAAACTCCAGCCCGATCAGGGAGGACTCTATATCAGCAAGGTCCGCATCGGTGGCGCGGCCGATCTCGCCGGAGTGAAAAAAGGCGACGTCCTCCTTAGCGCCGCAGGTTTCCCCATCGACCGGCGCGGCTACTACGAGCATCCCCACTACGGCCCCGTCTTCTGGGGCCATCTCGTGCGTGGGGAGAAATCCGCTGGCGATGAGATCATCCTTGGCCTCCTCCGCGATGGCGAGCCCATGGAAATCACCGCCACCCTCACCCGCGAGGAACCCCAGCAACACCTTGTCCCGGACTACCAGTTCGACCGCGCTCCAAATTTTCTCGTGAAGGGTGGCCTCATCTTCCAAGAACTCACACGCCCCGTCCTCGAAGCCTTCGGAAAAGACTGGTCCTCCCGCGCCCCTCTCAACCTCCTCGATGCTTATGAAAACCCCGAGAAATACGAGGACAAGGCCAAACGCGTCATTTTCCTCAGCGGCTCCATTCCCACTCCCGCCACCGTCGGCTACGAGCCATTGCGGAATCTCATCGTGAAAAAAGTCAACGGCATCGAGATCGACAGCATGAGGACACTCATCGAAGCCTTCGAAAAACCCAACGCCGACAACCTCCACTCCATCGAGTTCCTGGAGGAAAACTTCACCGTCTATCTCGACGAAGCCATCTCCACCAACGTCGATACCGCCCTCCTCCAACGCGGCCTCACCCGCCTCTCAAGAGCGGAGTGAACGGAGCTTCTCCATTGAGAGTTGAATTTTGAAAGTTGAAATTTAAAGTTTCCCCGTGAACACCTCCCTCATCATCGATCTCCCTACCCTCCCCGAGGAAGGGAAAGCCTATTCCGGCGAGCTGGACGGAAGCATTTTCGACCTCCCGCAAAACGACGCGAAGTCCGCCGGACCGCTGAAATACGATCTTTGGGCGCAGCGTTTCCAAAACGAACTGCTCCTCACAGGCACCGTTTCCGCCCCTTTCACCTTCACCTGCGTCGTCACGCTCAAGGAATTTCTCCAAACCATCTATCTGGATTCCGCCGCGATCGCCGTGGAAACCGGCAATTCCAGCCAGCTCGATGTCACCGAAGCCTTGCGGGAAGAGGTGCTTCTGGAGTTCCCCACAAGCCCGCGCTGCGACGAAGGGGACGTGCCGGAGCCGTGCGATTTGGATTCCCGATATTTAGCAGTGGACAAACCTGCGGAAAATGACTTATCACCTGCCCCCCGCAGCGAGGGCGACGACCGATGGTCCGCTCTCAACGACCTCACGGGTCTCAACGATCAACCTTAATATACAACGACCATGGCCGTACCAAAACGCCGTCAATCCAAAAGCCGCCAAAAAATGCGCCGCGGCGCGAACCGCTGGAAAGCACCGATCTTCGGTGCCTGCTCCGATTGCGGTGCCACCGTCCCATCCCACATCGCCTGCCCTTCCTGCGGAACTTACCGCGGCCGCAAGGTTCTCGAAGTGGAGGCTCACTGATTTGATTTTCCGCAAGGATTTCAAGAACCCCCGCTGGTCATCTGGCGTGGGTTCTTTCTTCGTACTGTTCAAAGTCTTTTTTCCCGTACAATAATCCCATTTCCATGAAGGTCGCACTGGATGCCATGGGCGGTGACAACGCCCCCCGGATCAATATCGTCGGAGCTATCGAGGCTCTTCAAAACAATCCCAAACTCAGCCACCTTTATCTAGTCGGCGACGAAGCCACGCTCAAACGTGAGGCCGCCATTAACGGACTCGATCTCAACAGCAAGCGCGTCAGCATCGTCCACGCCCCGGAAGTCATCGGCATGGCCGAGCCGGGTGCGAAATCCGTGCGCCGGAAAAAACTTTCCTCAATAAGCGTCGCCATGGATCTGGTGAAAGACGGCACCGCCCATGCTTTCGTCTCCGCTGGCAACACCGGAGCCGCCGTCGCCGCCGCTACGCTGAAACTCCGCTGCCTCAAAGGCGTGGACCGGGCCGGCATCGCCTCCCCACTTCCGAACGAACACGGCATCTGCAACATTCTCGACGCGGGAGCCAACCCCGAAGCAAAACCCGAGCACCTCGTCGCCTACGCCATCATGGGCACCGCTTACGCGAAATACGTGCTCGGCGTGAAAGACCCCCGGGTCGGCCTCATGTCCAATGGCGAGGAGGAGGAAAAAGGCACCACCTTCACCAAAGAAACCTTCAAACGTCTCAAAGCCACCCCTGGTATCAACTTCGTCGGCAATGTCGAAGGCCACGACCTTTTCGAAACAAAACTCGATATCGTCCTCTGCGACGGCTTCGTCGGAAACATCGTCCTCAAGAGTGTCGAGGCCACCGCGAAAGCCGTTTCCAAATGGCTGAAGACCGAGATCAAGGAAACCCCTCTCCGCATGGCCGGCGCCGTCCTCGCCCAAGGCGCCTTCAAAGCCCTCAAAGCGAAAAGCAGTTACGAAACCTACGGTGGCAGCCCACTGCTAGGCGTCAATGGCGTGGTCATCATCGCCCACGGCTCCTCTACAGGCCTGGCCGTCCGCAACGCGATCCGCGTCGCCGTGGAAACCGTCGAGCACAAGATCAACCCCCGCATCGAGGAAGCGATGGCCACCCTGCCAGAGCCAGTCATCAGCGCTGCCGGGGAAGCCTAACGGCTCTCACTGGAGTAATAGCCGGAATTCGGATAGCGGGTTTCACCGCCGTCCCACCAGCGAGACCGATCGGATGGCTTGCTTCCCCATTGCGATGGCGTTCTCAGATCGGCATTCCCATTTCCACTCCTGTGTCCGATCCGTGAACTCTCTGGCAGATCGGGCGAGGTGCATCCGACTACCGCGAAGGTTGAAATAAGCATCAGGGAAGCGGAAACTGGAAATTTCATAACGCGGATACGACGCTTGCGACACCGATTCATTCATCCTGGCAGAAATCTTGCGTCATCTGATTTCACGATCAAAAATCCCCTCAGCAGTCTCTTTGGGACTGGAACTCCGTCTTCAAATTGATCCTAGCCTTCCACAAGCCATACGGCGTCCTCTGCCAGTTCACCCGTGACCAGCCCGGACAACGGACTCTCGCGGATTTTAATTTCCCGAAAGACGTCTATCCGCTCGGTCGCTTGGACATGGACTCCGAGGGACTGCTACTGTTATCAGACGAGGCCGGACTCAACAACCGGCTCCTCGATCCCAAGCACTCCCATCCCCGCACTTACCTGGTTCAAATCGAAGGCGAGCCATCCGAGGCTTCCATGCGCAAACTATGCTCCGGCGCAATCATCATCCAAAAGCACCGGTGCCTCCCCTGCGAAGCCGGAATCTGCCGACCGCAGCCGGACATCGCACCCCGGATTCCTCCTATCCGGATCCGCAAATCCATCCCGGACACATGGATTGAAATCACTCTCATCGAAGGAAAAAACCGCCAAGTCAGGCGCATGACCGCCGCCATTGGTCACCCGACCTTACGACTCATCCGGGTTCACATTGCCAATTTCTCGGATGACAGCCTTGAACCCGGAACATGGCGGAGATTGGAAATGACTGAGATTTCCCGGCTTGGAATCTAGGGATTTTATTTCTCCTGCTCCTTGAGCCATTCCCTGAAATGTTGGTCTTTCGCGTGTTTGTCCAGCAGCTCGATATCCCCTCTCGCCATGAGCAGGTCCTCTACCGGGCGCTTGCCGAGCTTCACTTTGATATCCTCCGTCTCACCAGCTTGGCGTTTCACCGACAGCACCACCTCGACCAAGGGCTTCTTTCGGCCGATCGTATCGGTGAAAATATTCACTGAACCCACTTTGTTCCAGGTTTCGCCGTCAAGACCCAAGATCAGATCTCCCGCTTTCAATCCAGCTTCATCCGCCGGGCTTCCGCGCATCACGCCTCTGATCCTGATGCCAATCCGTTGCTGACCAGCCTCATCGGCAGGGAAGGCTTCTTCGGCCATGTTAATGCCGAGATAGCCAATTCCATCCGACAGGTAGTCCTCATTGCTGAGTTCCCTCAGAATGACCGCGCACCTCTGCCTGACCTCAGGATCCTCACTGAGCTTGGAAAGTTTCACAATCACACTCGTAGCCGCCTTCTTTTTTTCCCGTGCCCAATCGACAATTTTTGATTGGGAGGATTCCCGTTCATTGAAATTTTCCGAACTCAACCCGCTAAGAAGCACAGCGGGGATGCCTTCCGCAAAAAGCAAAACCGCCATGAATCCAAAGAGAGCTGAAGACAACACTCCTGTTTTCATGGCGTATATAGAAGCAGTTCGCTGGAGTTATCTCAACCGTTGAAAATGGTTTTCTGAGGAACAATCAGGGTATCGGAGGGTTTCACAGGAAAGGTCATGAATTCCGGTTTGGTCAGATCAAAAGACTGGGTCTTTCCATCGCGAAGAAGTTGCACCCGCTTCATACTTCCGAATTCCGTGGTTCCTCCCGCCGCCTGGACGGCTTGGTAGAGGGTCAGACCTTTCTGAAAGTTCACACGACCGGTCTTCCTCACTTGCCCACCGACATGAACGAATTGCTCCTGCGGCCCATCGAAACCCCTGTCCGCGAAGACCTGGATGGTTGGATTTTCGTAAATACCCGCCTTTATATAGGACGCTTCGATCAAATCTGACAAAGCTTCGGATGTCAGACCAGCAGCTTGGATTTTACCAACGAACGGCATGTTGATCTTACCACCCTCCGCAACCGGATACATGGAGTCGATCTTGATCTTCTCCTCTCCCGGCACGCCCATGATCTCGATTTTCACCGTGGTTCCGGCCTGGATCTCCGACTTTGCGGGGGCAATCAGACTAATGGCTGAAAGTCCTATGAAGGCGATGGTTCTAAGATTCATTTTAGGGACGTGATAAGGATAAAAAGCCTTGGCCTCAGGAAAACTCAATTTCCGAGCCAGTTTTTCTGAGGGACTTCCAAGGTGTCATCCGGCTGCAACGGAATTCTCATGAACTGTGGATTGGTCAGATCGAAGGTCTGCGTTTTTCCGTCGCGGAACAGTTTGACGCGCTTGAGACTGCCAAATTCCGTTGCACCGCCTGCCGCTTGCACAGCCTGATAAATGGTGAGGTTTCTTTGGAAATTCACGGGGCCAGTCCTCCTGACCTGCCCGCCGACATGAACCATTTGCTCACGCGCGGTCAGGCCCCCGCGAGTATCAATCACCTGGATGGTGGGATTGGTGTAGATCTGCTGGGAACGGTAGGCGTTCTGAATGGAAGCGGCCAAGGTTTCAGGGCGCATCCCGGCGGCACGGATCACGCCGACGAATGGCATGTTGACGGTACCACTTTCGGAGACGGGATAAACCGCATCAATCTTGCCTTTTTCCTCGAGTGGGACACCCATGATGGTGATCTGGACGGAAGTCCCAGCTTCGATCTGGGACATTGCCGGGGTCACAAGGCAGACCAAAGCAAGGGCGGCGGCATAAAAAAATTTCAGAATCATGACAGTTTCAGGGGTAGTTGTTGGGTTGATGGCTTGTTGAAATGGCATCCATACGACGGATACCCTTTCAGATTAGCGTCATTTCGGATCAATACAAGTCGGAATCTTTGGAAGAATCCGCGCTCACCGTTTGTTGTGCCGCGGAGTTGCCTTTTCCGACCGGGGGACCGATCTGGGATTCGGCCGGCGCGTAGTAGGTGTAGTAACTGGTGTAATACTGGTACTGGCTGTCACTACGGACATCCACGTTATTCAGAACGACACCGATGACGTGGCCACCTACGTTCTCAACCGCTTGTTTGACGCGCAGCAGCATGTTGCGAGGGAGTTTGCGGTGCTGGACAACGATCATGGTGAGATCGACTTCGCTGGCAAGAACCGAAGCGTCGCTAACCCCGAGAATCGGCGGGCTGTCCACAAGAACCAGATCGAAACGCTGTTTCACATCCTGAATGAGTTCGGACATCCGGCGGGAGTTGAGGATGCCAGCCGCATCAGCGGGAAGGATACCCGACGGCATGAAATACAGGTTGTCCACCGGAGTCTGTAGAATCACATCTTCCAGCATCAGCTCGGTGGTCAGAAAATTGGTCAGACCGACGGAGTTGTTGATATCAAAAAAGGTGTGAAGCCGGGGCCGCCGCAGGTCGGCATCGATCATCAGTGTGGTGTAGCCACCTTGCGCACAGATGTATGCGAGATTGACAAGCGTCGTGGATTTTCCTTCGCCAGCACCCCCGGACACCACGGTGATGGCGTTGTCCTCCGGGTTCTTGCGATTGAACTCGATGTTGGTTCGTAGAATCCGGTAGGCTTCCGCATCGGGACTCATGCCGTTCTGTTTGTGCAGGATACCCACATCCTTGGGAATGACCGCGAGAACCGGAACCTGAAGATAGCGTTCCACATCCTCAAGGCTTTTGACCGATGTATCGAGATATTCAAGGAAGAAGGCAATACCCACTCCGAAGATGAGTCCGACAACAGCTCCGAGAACGAGATTCAGAGTGACATTCGGACTGACCGGTGAATCCGAGATCACCGGGTCATCGTGAACGATGACGGGATCCTCAGTCATGCCGCCATCGATCTCCTCGCTGATCAACTTGAGTTTCATTTGCTCGAGAAGAGCCTGGTCGGTTTCGAAGTTTCTCTTCGCGTCAATGTAGTCCTGGATATCAATACCCGTTTCGACCGCGACTTTTTTACTTTCATCCATCTTTTCCTCGGCTTTGGCAAGGCGCTCCTTCGCAGTTTCAAGCTGACCCTGTAGCCGCGTCCGTAGATTAACAACTCCTTCTTCCAACTGCGATTTCATTAGCGTCAGTACCCTGGCATTCGTTTGGACAGTCGGATGCCTGTCACCCAGGCCACTTGCCTTGAGTCCGTCGATCTGGCGCTTCAACTCAAGGAATTGCGGATAAAGATTTTTAATGATATTGTCCGGAAGATCCAAACCGGAAGCATATATTAGGAGTTGCTCGCTGTCATATTTGAGCAAACTCTCGATTTGCGTTTCGAGCTGCATTTTTTCTTTTTCCAAATCCAGGAATGAGAGTCGGTCATAATCCTGTACTTTCGTTTCGTCGAGGGGAGTCTGCCCACCTCCCATACTTCTATCGACAAATGGCAGGTTCTTTGTACGACTGATTGTGGTAATCACCTTTCTTCGTTCTTCAACCTTATCCTCCTGCTCCCGAACCGCCTTTTTAAGTTCATTAATTCCCTTATTAGCGGTTCGACTTTCGAGATCCGTACGGTATTCCTTGTATGCTAGGGCGACCTCAGCAGTTATGTCTCTTGCATCCTCTCTGTTGGTATGCCGGACAGTGATGGAAATAAGATCAGTCCCACGAATGTTCTGCGTATCGACGATATTTCTCAAAACTTTGAGAGCGGTTTCAAAATCCATTCCCCATTTTGTGGTAAGATCAAGCTTCTCAATGACCAGCTTCAGCGCATTCCTGCTCTTGATTTTTTCAAATTCAGTTCCGAAAAACTGCGGAGTCATTGTAGGCATTGAGCGGCCTGTGATGCCCTCAAGTGGTTCAATGCTGCTCCCGCGGGGCTTTACTTCGATCGTTGCAAAGCTTTCGTATTTTTTGGGCATCACGTAAGTGATCACGGAAGCGGTCATAAAAACGAGCAGGAGAGTAAGAAGAATCACGCCGTAACGGTTCTTCACGACCTGCCAGTAATCAACGGCATGCAGGGATGCTTCGCTCTGTTGGTGAGATGGATTCATGTGGTATTGGAAGGATATAAACTAATGAGAAAGTGATTATCGCGAGCAATCTAGTCGAAGAAAAGACTCCCGCAATGAAAAATTCACTGCGGGAGCCGTAATTTTTAACGAGGTATCCGAATCGCATTGCGACTCTTCACCTTGTCGGACTGATCAGAATTCAGCACTCAAGCCGAGGCTGATGCGATTGCGATCATAGTCGCGGGTATTCCCGAAAATCGCCGCGCTTCCGTCAGATGTGGTATGGTTAAACGAAAGCGTTCCGGTAAGATATTCCGTAAACTTGAGAGAAGCGCCGATGTATGCGTTGACGAGGGATTCGTCTCCGGTAACAGCAATCGGAACAACTCCGACTCTGCCGCTTTCGTAGGAGGTGTCGATGTAATCAACTCCGCCGAAGATGGACAGTGCCTGGGAAACCTGATACTCACCGGAAATACCGATGCGCAAGACCTGGCGCTCATCGAATTGAGCAATGCCGATGACCGAATCGTAGTCCTCAACTCCATAACGCAGGAATCCACGAATCGTGAACTGCTGGTTGACTTGGGTCTGCAGAGTCAGCTCCGCATACGGGTTGGTGCTATCGTCTCCACCTAGTCCATCCACTTCGCGAAGCTGGGCACCGACATTGGCGATCAGGATTGTGCTGGGGCTGAAGCGATGCTCAATACCGACGAGCAGATATTGGTTGGTCGAATCGGAGGCGATTCCATCACCACTTGTTTCGGAGTAACGGTAGGAAGCGGTAAGAACCGACTGCGGTGTGACCTGATAACGGAACTGGTTGTAGATAGTCCACGTGAAGTAGTCCGCGTTCGGAACATTGTCGTAATCCAAGCCAGTAAGCTGGAATCCGGAGTAGGTTGCGAAGCGTTCCGTCCAGCGATAACCCAAGGAGTTGTCGGTCTGCCAGTAAAGATACTCGCTGACCTGGCGGGTGCTGGCGAAGCCGTAGGAATAATCAGGCTCAAGCTCGTAGGAAACGAAGTTACGGCTAACGAAGCGAAGCTGCTCGTTAAAGCGGTGCGTCAGGTTAACACCGGCACGGATCTGGCTATAGATATCGTCCGATCCAACTGCCTCTGGCTCGTCAAGATAGTAGATGACACCCAGACGGGCATAGACATCCCAGGTAGTCTGCGGGGTGACACTCACGAAGGACATTCCAACGTAGGGATTCAATGAGATGGTCTCATCCTCAAAGCCCAATCCGGCTGGTCCGGGAACATTGGGAACCGTCGGAGACGTATTGTCGTCGTAGGTCGCATTGATCCCGACTGTCCATTGGATCGGCACGGATGCTTCCGTGTCGTTCGGGACGTAGTAGAGACCTTTGCCGTGTGCCGCCGTTGCGGCGAGCGCGGAAATGAGACTGAGCGTTAGTTTGGTTTTCATCAATTTATAGGGGTGAGAAATTTTCTGGTTTGATCGGGTACGAATCGCTGATCGGTTGGTTTACGCGGGATTCAGTGAAGTCACAGGCTCTGGTTCCGGATTGACGACCGGGACTTCCGTATTGTCGCCGCCGCTGTCGCCACCGGGGTTAGGAACAGCACCCGCATCACCTGGAACATCCAGTGGATTGAACGGACCACCTGTGGTCGGTCCGGAAGCGCCCTGCGCAGCGGCTGCGGCAGCCTGGATATTGGCAGCGGCATCAGGAGCGGCGGCAGTGGCACACTGGACGATGAGATCAAGGCGGTCGGGTGCGGCGTTGGCGGCGGCTTCCACGATTTGCCCAACAGTATTCTTGTTGGCTTTGGATGCGACGATCGCTGTCTTGACGATTTCGCACGCGCAATCCGGATTTTTTCCGAGCTGCTCGGAGACGACGTTGAGCACCTCGCTCTTGTCGGCGGCGACTTTGGCATTCACGGCACTAGCGGCGGCGGAGCAGTCGCTTTGGGCGTGGGCGGACACGACGCCGAGAGCGGCTGCCGCGAAGAAGTATTTGATGGTATTTTTCATTGGTTATTTGGCTGATTTTCGGTTGTTGAAACTGGGGCTGGAGCGGGCAGCGGGAATCGAACCCGCATGTCTAACTTGGAAGGATAGCGCTTTACCACTAAGCTATGCCCGCGTTGTTGAAGACACTTATTCCCCATCCAGGGGGGTGTCGGCAAGCTTTTTTTTGAGTTTTTTAGACAATCTAGCAGATTCAAGCTTTCCTGGATCTTTGATGGAGCGATTCCCCGGCGCAAACCCTTCCGAATCGCATGTCCGCGCTGATGCTACGGCGGAACCGGGAGTCTGTCTTCACGGACCGCCCGTCCTTTCGATGTAAGCACGATCCAAGCTGAACCGTTCCGCGACTATTTCGCCCAGCCTTCGCACACCAAAGGTTTCAGTGGCGTAGTGGCCGGCGTAAAACACGTTAAGGCCGCGTTCCTCCGCTTCGATAAAGCTCCAGTGCGGCCCCTCACCGGTCACAAAGGTATCGATTCCCAGAGCCGATATTTTAGCGGCCTCGGAGCCCGCCCCGCCAGTGATTACTGCGACCTTGCGGATTCCCTCGCGACCTCCGGGACAGACACGGACATCCCTTCCGACGGCCTTGGCTACCGCGGCGGCGAATTCTTCGCGATTCCCCATCCAGTTCCCAGCGACTCCCATGGGCCTGCCGTTCTTCACCAGAATGGGACTGACGGATGCCAGGCCGATTGCTTCCGCGAGCAGAACGTTGTTTCCGAAATCCGGATGCATGTCCAGAGGCAGGTGGGATGAATAGATCGCGAGGTTCCCGTCCATCGCGGCTTTGATTTTCCGGAAAAACGGGCCGGTGAGCGGCTGCGCGCCTTGCCAGAACATGCCGTGATGCACCAACAGCAACGAACCTGGTATCCTGGCCGCTTCCTGAACCACCGCGACGGACGCGTCCACTGCGGAAACGACGCAAGTCACTTCCCCGTCGTTTTCCAACTGCAGCCCGTTCATAGCTCCCGGATAGTCCTGGATCTCGGAAATTTTCAGCTCCGCGTCCAGCCATGCGACGATCTCTTGCAAGTTTGCCATGGGGAAAAGCTAGTCATGCCGGGACCAGATGACAACGCCCTCGGCGAAATCCACGGCTTTTCCCCCGATGAAATCCTGCAGATCATGCGCAAGCGGAGCCTCCCAGAAAATTTCCGTCCCCTCCCACACGATTCCCAAGCTCGCCGCATGGAGTGCCTGCCTCGGCAAAATCAGCTTTTCCGCCAGCCCCACGTTCCAACCCTCATCCATCCATTCCAAATACTCCGCGCCGTCTCCCGAGTAGAGTTTGTCTCCGACAATTGGAAAGCCGCTCTCCGCCAGATGCACGCGGATCTGATGCATCCTTCCCGTTTCCGGGAAACATCGCACCAGCGAAAACTCCGCGTTATCCCTTAGAAATCTCTTTTCTACTACAAACCTAGTAGAGCACTCCTTTCCCCGCTCATCCACCACCTGGCGCACCCAGATATCCGAGTGCCCGATATCCCCTTTCCGGCAGATCCTCCCGACGGAAACCCACTCCCCCGCTTCCGGCCAGCCACGGACGATCGCCAGGTATTCCTTATGCGCCTCCCGCCTTTCGAAAATCATCCCGAGCTCCCGCGCCGCCGCCGTGTGCTTCGCCACCAGCACGATCCCGCTCGTCTCCCTGTCCAGCCGCGTCACGATCCCGAGACACGCGCCATTCGCCACCTCGTAGGAAAAAAGATTCCGCAGTCCCCCGAGCAAAGTCGGCTCCGGCTTGTTGTTCGCCGGATGGACGATGAGCGGCGCGGGCTTGTCCACGACCACCCAGTCATCCGTCTCATCGATCACACGGAAGATTGGCACCACTTGCAGACTCATCTTGGGAAAAACCCTACACACCCCTTTCCAAAAAAACACGCCGGAAGTCCGTATGAAAACGAACTCCCGGCGTTGATCGAAAAGCTCAATCCCAGCGGACTAGGACTTGTAGCGGAGACGCTTTTTATGGCGGTTCTGCTTCATGCGCTTCTTGCGCTTGTGCTTGTTGATCTTTGTTTTGCGGCGTTTCTTAATGGAGCCCATGGTGTTATACGGGGTTGGGGTTGCGTGAAAAGTTTCAGGGGACGAGCTTGTTGAGAGGATACTCGATGATCCCCTCCGCCCCCAGAGCTTTGAGGTCGGGGATCATGTCCCTCACGAGGATCTCGTCAATCACCGTTTCAACAGCCACCCAGCCCGCTTCGGAAAGGTGGGAAACGGTCGGACGGCGTAGCGAAGGAAGTTTTTCCAAAAGCTCTTTCAGGCGATCTTCGGGAAGGTTCATTTTGAGACCCACTTTGTCCCTGGCGCACAGCGCGGCTTTCAGAAGCATGGAAATGCGCTCCATCTTCTCGCGCTTCCACTCGTCCTTGGCGGCGGCGGCGCTGGAGTAGAAATGGGGAAAGGAAACAAGCAGCGTATCGACGATACGGAGGCGGTTCGCTTTGAGGGAAGAGCCGGTCTCGGTCACATCCACGATGGCATCGACCAGATCGGGGACTTTTACTTCGGTAGCTCCCCAGGAAAATTCGACATCCGCTTTGATGCCGAGCTTGTCGAGATAGCGCTGGGTGATGCCCACGCCTTCGGTAGCGATGCGTTTCCCTTCCAGATCCTGCGGTGTTTTGATCGGAGAATCCTCAGGAACCACCAGCACCCAGCGGGTCGGGTTCACGGAAGCGCGGGAATATTGGAGCTCCGCGAAATCAACCAGATCCGGCCCACCCTCGGTCGCCCAGTCAAGCCCCGTGATCCCACAGTCGATGAAACCCTGCGCCAGATACCGGCCGATCTCCTGAGCGCGGATCAGGTAGATATCCAGCTCCGGATCGTTCGAGGTCGGACGCAGCCCGCGCGAGGAAACGTAAATCTCATACCCGGCTTTCTTGAAAAGCTCGATGGTCGGCACTTCCAAGCTGCCTTTCGGGATGGCTATTTTAAGTGAATCGGACATTGCGGAAAAAGTCCCGCGTTCGCGCGGGGGGCGTCTTTTAGCCCCGAAATGAGAGGAATCAAGCCAAGTTTCAAAAAAATCCTACTCTCCCCCCAGATTCACTTTCAGTTCAAAAAGATCCCGCCTCCTGTCCATCAGCGGAGTCACTGATCCCGCCTCGCGTGAGCGGTAGAGATCCTTGATATCCAGATCCGTCACCAGCATCGTCTCCACATTCGGATCCGCTTCCGCCTGGATGCCGTCGCGGGCGAACTCGAAATCGGAAGGTGTGAAAACCGCCGCCCGTCCGTAATGGATATCCATCGCTGGCACGTCCGGAAGATTCCCCACCACCCCGCTTGTCACCACGTAGATCTGGTTCTCGATCGCACGGGCCGCCGCGCATTTTGTCACGCGCAGGTAGCCCTGGCGGTTGTCCGTGCAATACGGTACGAACAAAATCTCCACCCCCTGCTCCGCAAGATACCGCGCCGCCTCGGGGAACTCCACATCGTAGCAGATCAGGATGCCTACCTTCGCCTTCGGCGTCTGGATCACCAGAAGCTGGTTTCCCCCCGTGATCCCCCACCATGTCGTTTCCGATGGAGTGATGTGCAGCTTCGGCTGGGAAACGAAAGTCCCGTCCGGACGAAAAAGCATCGCCTCATTCTGCAGACGCCCGTCCTCCTGAAGCACCGGATGCGATCCCGCGATCAGGAAAAGTCCCTGCTCCCGCGCCAGGGTGGACATCAGCTCGCGGAACTTCGGAGTCAGCTCCGCCAGTTTCCTGATCCCGTCCCGCGAGGAGTAGGGCTCCATCGCGGAGAGCAGCTGCACCGAGAAAAACTCCGGGAAAAGCACATAGTCCACCCCGTAATCCTCCCCCGCCGTCTCCACGAAATACCGCACCTGCGCCGCAAACTCATCGAAGTCCGCGATCTTGCGCATCTGGTACTGCACGCAGGCCACCCGCACCTTCCTGTCCTCCCCCTCGCTGCGCACGTAGTCCGGATTCAGCCACTCGATCAGCGTCGCGTAATTCATACTGCGCGGATCGCGGATGTAGTTCGACATCACATCCCGCACCACGAAGCCCTCTTTGAGCTGGAAACCCATCACCGGATCTTTCACCAGCCCGTCCTGCACAGCGTGCACGTATTCCTCCGGCGTGTACTTCTCCTTGTAGTTCTCGTAATTCCACAAGCGCCCCCCCGCCAGAATCCGACGCAGGTTCAGCCGAGTGCAAAGCTCCCTCCGGATCTTGTAAAGCAATGCCCCGATCCCCTGCCCGCGCTCACCCGCATACACGTAAATCTCCGCCCCGTACAGCGTGTCGCCCTGCGCATCATGGTTGAAAAAATACCCGTCGTCCGTGATCCCGTAGTAAGAGTGATGCCGCAGCGGATCGCGCCCCAGAGTCACGATCAGGCTGGAGGAAACCCCCACGATCTTCTCCGCCTTCGTGATCACCACCTGCCCGTCCTCGAACATTTGCAAGTGGCTCTCCAACTGGTCCTCCCTCCAGGCGCCGTCTTCCTCAAGAGTTGAGGGGAAACAGCTCTTGTGCAGCTCGATCATCTCCGCGAAATCCTCTTCCCGCGGCGTCCGCGCCACATACTCCGTTCCGTTGATCTCGTATTCTCTGGGTTCCATGTGCGCCGAGACTCCACCATCCCGTGGAGGAAATCAACATCGGTGCGACTCCCCCTATTTCCGATAGGAACTCATCTTGCAAGAACGGGTCCGGATACAGGCGCTTCTCCTGGAAACTGACCACCACCAACAGTTCAACGGAGCTGGTGCACTTACTGGGGAAAGCGGCTCCACCCTACGCCTTCACGTGAAATTTTCTACGCCTTTACGTCATTCAAGAATGCCGACGTATCGGGTATAAAGGTGAGTGTCCGCCACAAGCAGCGGACTTTACCCGAATGAAAATCAACACCCCCCGTATCAAAGTCCGCGCCGGCATGACTCTCCTTGAGCTCACCGTCGTCATCCTCGTCCTGCTCTCGCTCATCTCCATTCTCTTCATCGGCGCGAACGCGTGGAAGAAGAGCTCGGACCGCGCGGGTTGCATCATGAACGTCCGCAACGCCCAGCAGGCCATCCGTGGCTACGCCAACATGTTCGGCCTCTCCCCCGGCGCGACCATCCCCGGCGGCAAGACCCGCTACGATGTCATCGTCGGCCCCGGCCTCTTCCTCGCGAAGGCTCCCGTCTGCCCCGGCGCGGGCACCTACGTGGGCCAGAATCTCACCACCATCCCCCTCGGCGGCCAGGTCCTCATGCAGTGTGATTTCTCCAACGGCACCAACCACCTTCCCTCCGGCACCGGCGACTGGTGAAACCCGTTTTTTCCTGACGCTCATCGCAGCGGGACGGGGCTTTTGCTCCGTCCCGTTTTTCCGTACCGGCTCCGATGTCACTCCGTCCCCTTTACACGATGGGGAAACGGGGAAGCTTTCTTCAATATGAAAAACCATGACCTCACTCTGTCCTCCGTCGCTGCCGTCGCCATGAGCCTTCTTTCCGGTGTCATCCTCACCGCTCCCGGCACCCTCGCCGCAAAGGAATCGGACAATTCCGACAAATACACGCCCGCCAGCAAAACCGCAGATCCCAAAAAGGCCCGCATTGACGCGAAATTTGAGAAAGCCAAGAAAGCCGAAGACGCTCTTAAGGACAGGGAAGCCCGGGAAAAAGGGATGACCCGATCCGAGTTGGACGCTGCCGCCGCTGGGAACGACACCGTCCCCGCCGGAAAGGACGCAACGCCCGTCAAGAAATAGCCCGGCGCGGGTTTTCCATTGAAAATGTCCAGACAACGGGACGGGGCATCACACCCCGTCCCGTTTTCCGTTTTGCCTTGCGTAGGGAGACGTGGCTCCCGATCTTTCGTGATCCCGTGCAGCCATGCTGAAGTCCACCACCGCTTTTCTCCTCCTCCTGACCACAGCGGCCCGGGGCGCGATAGAGGAAACAGGGATCGATCCCGCGGATGATTTCTCGCCCATGCTCTTCGTAATGACGATGATCGCGCTCTGCGTCTTCATCATCCTCATCGGGATCGGCATCGTGCTTGCCCTCGTCACGGCGGCCTTCTGCTTCCTGCTCGTCACGCTGGGCATCCTCTCCACCTCCGCCCTCACCGGCATTTTCAGAGGAAAATTCTCATCAGGCCTACGGGCTTTGCACTACCAGGCCTGCGCCGCCCTCGCCCTCCCGGCCGGAATCGCCATCTTCTGGGCGATCTCGGAAATTCTCGGATCGGAGCTGCCCTTTCCCGCCATCCTCATCATCGGCTCGGCGGCGGGAATTTGCGCCGGGTTGGTCTTCGCCTTCGTTTTGGACAAGGCGGCGCTCATCCTATACCGCCGTTTTGCGAAAAAGCCGCCGGCCTCTCCCGAGGGCGTTCTATTTCACGAAGGATAGGGAATCACATTCGGGCAGGCCGCCGCCATCATCCGCGAAGCTCCAGAACGGCGAGCTTTCGGAAGGTCCGGGGGGGGGCTTTTCGATGAGGAGGCTTGGCTTCCGGCTGGGCTTGTCGCGATTTCAGAATCGCGGTTCCTTTCAAAGAGGCGGAATCCCGAGCATTTCCGGAAGGGCGAGGCGGGGCCTGTCGGTGAGGATTTCGGGATCACCGTGGGTGATGAGGACTGTGTGCTCGAAGTGGGCGGAGGGTCTCCGGTCCTCGGTGATCACCGTCCAGCCATCGTCGAGGATGCGGACTCCGGGGACGCCGGCGTTGATCATCGGCTCGATGGCGAGGGTCATGCCGGGCATGAGGGTGGGCGATTTTCCTTTCGGGCGGTAGTTCGGCACCTGGGGTTCCTCATGGAGTTTCCGTCCGACTCCGTGGCCGACAAATTCGCGGACGATGGTGAAGCCGAATGGCTCGGCGTATTCGGCGACGGCTCCGCAGAGGTCGGCGAGCTTGCGGCCGGCCCGGGCTTTCTTGATCGCCTCGTAGAGGGATTGCTCGGTGACGGCGAGCAGGCGCTTGGTTTCAAAAGGAATTTCTCCGCAGGCAACGGTGGTGGCGTTGTCGCCGATGAAGCCGCTCTTGGTGATCCCCACGTCGATTTTCACGATATCCCCCGGCTGGATGCGGCGCGGGCCGCCGATCCCGTGGACGACTTCCTCGTTGATGGAAATGCAGATCCGGCCGGAGAAGCCGCGGTAGTTGAGAAAGGCACTGCGGCAATCGTTTTTCTCCATGAGATCCGCGGCGAGGTCGTCGATCTCCTTGGTGGTCACACCGGGGGCGACGGCGGCGGCGAGCTGTTGGAGAATCTCCGAGGCGACGCGGCCGGACTCGCGCATGCGCTCGATTTCTTTCGGGGACTTGATGGGGATACGAACTCTCATAAAAATTCAAAATTCAAAATTCAACTTTCAAGGGAAGACTCGATTTGTGCTCCGAGAGTGTTGAGGATAGCTGCGGCTACCTGGTCTTTCGGGAGGGTGGCGGAGACTGGGATGAGTTTGCCGGAGGCGCGGTAACGGGCTATCACCGGCAAGGTGTTGCGCTCGAATTCGGCGTGGCGGTTGCGGAAATTCTCCTCATCGTCATCCGCACGTGGACCGGCGGGGTGCTCGCAGTAGGGGCATTTCCCATCGCCTAAGAGTTGGTTACGCTGGCCTGTCCAGCGGCACTCAGGGCATTCGACGCGGTCGCGGATGCGCTGGAGGAGCTCTGAAAACGGGACCTCCAGAGCGATGGCTGCGTCGATTTCGCAGCCGTTCCCGATGAGCTTGTTGTTGAGGAACTCAGCTTGAGGCAGGCTGCGCGGAAAGCCGTCCAGCACCCAACCGGGACCGTCATTGTGATTTTCAAGCCAATCCCCGAGGATGGGTGACATGAGATGGTCAGGGAGGTACTCGCCACGGGCGAGGATGGGGGCGGCGGCGAGACCGAGCGGGGTTTCCCGCTCCATGTTCTCGCGGAGGAGCGCACCGGTGCTTAGGTAATCG
>Ga0335397_10004315_pt1 | contig 18822 bp, 13 predicted proteins | sample MAT04_FD_205740 | JGI IMG/M metagenome (GOLD analysis project Ga0335397, IMG submission 205740) | Freshwater microbial communities from Lake Fryxell liftoff mats and glacier meltwater in Antarctica - MAT-04 (spades assembly) (version 2) ... | reverse complement strand
TTTTGCCGGGTGAAAAAATTCCCGTCGACGGCGAAGTCTGCGAAGGCAAAACCACCGTAGATGAATCGATGTTGACTGGCGAATCGATGCCTGTTTTGAAGCAACCAGCAGATACAGTCGCGGCGGGAACTATCAACAAATCCGGCGCAATTGTGATGCGCGCAACTCGCACCGGCGAAGAAACAACTGTAGCTCAAATGGTGGCTTTGGTGCAAGCTGCCCAAACTCGCAAAGCCCCGATTCAACATTTAGCTGATACTGTCGCGGGATATTTTGTCTATGGCGTAATGGCGATATCGGTTTTAACTTTCCTATTTTGGTATTTTGCCGGCACTCATATTTGGCCTTCTGTGCTTTTAGGACACGATATGGGGCATGGGGCATGGGGCATGGGGCATTGGGCATGGGGCATGGGGCATCGGGCATTGGGCATGGGAAATCAATTATCAATTACCGATTACCAATCGCCTTTGTTGTTAAGTCTGAAATTGGCGATCGCAGTTTTAGTTATTGCTTGTCCTTGCGCTTTGGGACTGGCTACCCCAACTGCAATTTTAGTCGGTTCTGGTATCGGCGCGGAGCGCGGACTTTTAATTCGCGGTGGCGATGTTTTAGAACGAGTGCATCAATTAGATACTGTGGTTTTTGACAAGACGGGGACTCTCACAACCGGCAATCTTACACTCACTGATTATTTGCCGATTTTCCAGAATTCGGATTGGGATTTGAACTCGGATATTAATGCGGGAAACAGGCAAGATGTTGCTTCCACAATTGCCACAATTGACTCAAAACTGCTGCAAATTGCAGCGGCGGTGGAAAGAGGCGCTTGTCATCCCATCGCCGCCGCGATTTTGCTGGAAGCTCAACAGCAAGGTTTGCCGCTGCTACCTGCTGAGGATTTCTACACGGAACCGGGATTGGGGGTTTCTGCTTTGGTTGAAGGGCGGCGAGTGTTCGCGGGGAATGCCGCGTGGATGAGCGAGCAGGGCGTGGCTGTGGCTGCGGAATTTTTGGAGTCTTTGCACGGCAAAACGGCGGTTTACGTGGCTTCTGGGGGCGTTTTGCTGGGGGTAATCGGGCTAAAAGATACTCTGAGGCCGGATGCTAAGGCGACGGTCGATCGCCTGCGGGAAATGGGATTGCGGGTGATCATGCTGACGGGTGATACGGCATCGGCGGCGGCGGCGACGGCGCAGCAGCTAGGTTTGGCGGCGGCTGATGTTTTGGCAGAAGTGCGCCCGGAGGGGAAAGCTCGGGCGATCGCCAGTTTGCAAGCCCAAGGCTGTAAAGTGGCTGTGGTGGGGGATGGTATCAATGATGCGCCGGCTTTGGCTCAAGCTGATGTTGGTATCGGTTTGCACTGCGGCACTGATGTCGCGGTTGAGACGGCTCAAATTGTGCTGATGCGAAATGCTTTGATGGATGTTGTTGAGTCGATCGACCTTGGGCGCGCTACTTTTAATAAGATTCGCCAAAATTTGTTCTGGGCTTTTGCTTATAATACTCTGGGAATTCCAGTTGCAGCCGGTATCTTGCTACCTGCAACCGGAATTCTACTCAGTCCGGCGGCGGCAGGTGCATTTATGGCCTTTAGTTCTGTTAGCGTAGTTACCAATTCTTTGCTGCTGCGACGGGGATTTCGAGCTTAAATTTATGCCTTCCAAATAAAAGTCATCAGTCATTGGTCATTAGCTAGGAACTAATGACTGATGACCTCATGTAATAATAGATACAAGCCCCTGACTCTTCTGAGTCGAGATCAAAGAATTTTCGACGTTAGTTCGATGCCCCAGATTCATCTGTGGAGTCAATCTAAAATTGCGAAGCATTGCGAGCTCTGCGTGGCAACCTCTAAAATCTAAAATCTAAAATCGACTGACTGATGCTTAGAGTGCCATACTTTCCAAGAGTCGCCAATTATTGTTATTCATAATTGAATGACTGACTAGCTCGAACATTTGACGGCAGTGGTTGTTGGTTTGCAAGGGCAATTCCTCGTTTTTAATCACGAAGTTCATCCGAACCTCTGATTCGCTAGCCGTGTTTTTCTCAATTAGGACTTCTGCTGTGACAAGTTTGGAAATCGAAACTTGACCGGGAATTTCGCGAGCCATGACGGAATCTCCTGTATTATAGATAATATCAAGATTGCATGACTCTAAAATTTCAATCAGGGATTGACGATGACGGTCGATGGGAACGGCGACGATAAAAAAACCAGTATAACGAGCCATAGAAAACTCCAGCGGTGAGGCACTTAGACTTTATCATCATACCGAACCTAGAACCGATTGACAGAATGATCTAGATTTATTTTATGCAAATCGAAATTTACGGAATGAAGGGCAAACTTATCGTGTTTGAGGGAGTAGAAGGTGCGGGAAAAACTACTCAAATGCAGCGATTGATACATTGGCTACAAACAAGTTATTTTCCAAAAGTCCGGTTGGTGGTTACTCGGGAACCAGGGGGTACGGAGTTGGGAAAAGGACTGCGGCATTTGTTGCTCAAACAAGATCCGGGTGAATCTGTATCCGATCGAGCAGAATTACTCATGTACGCGGCCGATCGCGCTCAGCACGTCGAAACTTTTCTCAAACCCGAGTTATCGAAGGGAACGATTGTTTTATGCGATCGTTTTACAGACTCGACGATTGCTTATCAGGGCTACGGTCGCAATCTTAACTTAAATTTAATTAAGCAGTTGAATGCAATTGCCACCGGCGGCTTGGAAAGCGATCTGACTTTGTGGCTGGATATTAATGTGGAGGCGGGTTTGGCGAGGGTAAAGGCTAGGGGAGAGCGCGATCGCATCGAGCAAGCTGATTTGAAGTTTCACCGCCTTGTACAGCAAGGTTTTGCGGATTTAGCCGAGGAAAAGGGATCTCGAATAGTGCGCATAAATGGCGATCGTAATGAAGATGAAGTCGCCCAGGAAATTCAAACCATTGTAACTAGCAAGTTAGAAGCTTGGGGCTATCTAAATAATCCCAATTCCGAAAAGTAAGCTGAGATACGTGGCCAGAAACCGGGTTTTTCTACCAAATATTTGCTAAAAATCCCCAATCTCGATAAAAAACCCGGTTTCTTCCTTCGTAGCTAACTAACCATAGCGTGCGTCAGGGGGCTATCAACTATCAACTATCAACTGTCAACTATCAACTATCAACTATCACATGGATTATTTCAAATCATTAATCGGACAAAATCGAGCCGTAGAATTACTAACCCAAGCAGTCGATCGCAACCGAATTGCTCCCGGTTACTTATTTGTCGGCTCTAACGGCATCGGCAAAAGCTTAGCAGCACAGTGTTTCATCGAGCTTTTATTCTCAGCCAATCTTCCCGAAACCAAATTAATAACCTCCGTGCAAAATCGCGTGCGGCAGCGAAATCATCCAGACTTACTCTGGGTAGAACCAACCTACATGAACCAAGGCAAACGGCTTTCCACAAAAGAAGCAGAAGAAGCAGGCTTAAAGCGAAAAGCACCGCCCCAAATTCGCCTAGAACAAGTTCGAGAAATCAGTCAATTTCTAAGCAGACCGCCCCTAGAAGCTGCACGTTCAGTCGTAGTTTTGTCACAGGCAGAAACAATGGGCGAAGGAGCAGCCAACGGCTTATTAAAAACATTAGAAGAACCGGGAAAAGCAGCGCTAATTTTAATTGCTCCAACTGTAGAATCTTTGCTACCAACTTTGATTTCTCGCTGTCAAAAAATCCAGTTCTCGCGGCTTAATTCCGAAGCAATGGCACAAGTTTTGCAGCAAGCCGGATTCGCGGAGATTTTATCGCATCCCGAGGTAATGGGGATGGCTCAGGGAAGCCCTGGCGAGGCAATTGCTATTTGGCAGCAACTGCAATCAATCCCCGATGATTTCCTACAAAAGGTGAAACAGTTGCCTCAAAATCTGCGGTGTGCTTTGGAATTGGCCAAGGAAATTGATAAAACTTTGGATACTGAATCTCAGTTGTGGTTGATCGATTATTTACAGCATTGTTATTGGCAGCAATTTTTGACCGGGGGAATTGGTCGATCGCCCTTAGAACCGCTGGAAAAAGCGCGACAATATTTGCTAAACTACGTACAGCCGCGATTAGTTTGGGAATGCACGCTCATGGGAATTTGTCAATCCCTTTGAAATTTTAGATTTTTCGACTTGGCTCAAAACAAGTTTTAGATTTTAGATTGACTCCACAGATTAATCTAGGACTCAGGCATTGACAAAATAACTTTTTTGATTGGTGATTGATAAATATGAGCGATCGGCGTTGCTAGATCGGGGTATTTATTATAGTGCTCGCACCTCAAGAGCTCGCGAGTTGTACAATCCGCGAGCTCTTGAGGTGCGAGCACTATAAATGCAAAACACCAGATGCTCGTAATTGTTGGGTTGCGATCGCCCATTCATCATTATCACCCTAAAATCTCATATTACCGTCCAGTAAATACTTGAAATAGCCACCCAAAAAGCATGAAACTCAAGAAAATCATGCCTCCCATAATTAACATCAAACCTAACAGTAAAGCCGCCACAAATAACCAATCGGCTTTTTTACCTGGTTCTGGGGAACCTAAATGAGCGTCCAGCAATTCTATATTTTTGACATTAGCTTTCCAAGCAACATCAAGCAAGTCTCCAGCAACAGGAACTGTACCGGCAACTGTATCAAATACGATATTAGCTGCCATTTTTACTAAAATTTCTTGCGGCACTCCCATTTGAGCGGATTTAAAGACAATATAGCCTGCAAAAATCGAACCAACTAAATCGCCACCGCCCGGTATCAGTCCCAAGATGGGATCGAGTCCGATGCGGTAACGGGTGCCGGGAATGGGAATTGCATTATCTAGTAAGTGGCTGATTTGGCGGAGTCGTCGCAAGGATGCTGTATGGGATTTATTTGGACTATTTACGGCAGAGTTTTGTAGGGGAGGACGAGACATTTAATTTACTCCTGGTTGCGGATCTGATAGCTAGTTTATGATATTTATTCAACCAGTCTGAAGTTTATTGTCGGGAGCATCTGATATCTTGCAGCAATGTCAATCTTGGGTTATTTGGTGGGAGCATCTCAGTTGTGCAAAAAGCATTTTTTTTGATTATAGTGCTGTCCCCGCTCGCGGATTGTACTCGCTTGCACGGGGACAGCACTATAATTAAATGCAAAACTGAGATGCTCCCGATCGCCTCAGCCTCAGAAATCCGGTTTTTTTGGCAAACCCGATTTGTGGGTAATTCATCACCCAAAAAACCCGGTTTTTCTTCAAAACCGGGTTTCTGGCTTCTAACTTTCTGTTCTCAGTTTAATCGGGAAAGCCCGATCGCACTTGTTCTGCATTAGACAAATCCTCACCAGCCTGTAAATAGCAGACTCTTCCAGCCTGCTACACAGGAATTATGGGAAATGTCTATTTGTTACCTTCAGTGAAGTCGGCATCAATCACGTCGTCACCGCCGTCAGTCGGGCCGCCAGTCGGGCCGCCAGTCGGGCCGCCAGTGGAACCACCCTCAGCTTGCTGGTACAGGTTGCTGCTGACAGCGTAGAACGCTTGCTGCAACTCGGTTGTCAGTGTGTTGATGGCTGTGTCGTCTTCTTTGGCGATCGCCTCCCGCAAGTCTTTAATCAACCCTTCAACTTTAGTCTTGTCAGCCGCTGGGACTTTATCGCCCAATTCTGCCAACTGTTTCTCAATTTGATAGGCTAAAGAGTCGCCTTGGTTTTTGCGATCGATCTTTTCGCGACGTTCCTTATCAGCAGTGGCATTCGATTCGGCTTCTCTCACCATGCGCTCAACTTCATTGCTAGGCAATGTAGAAGCACCAGTAATGCTAATCGATTGCTCCTTCCCAGTACCTTTATCCTTAGCAGCTACATTCAAAATACCGTTAGCGTCGATATCGAAAGTAACTTCAATTTGCGGTACGCCACGAGGGGCCGGCGGAACTCCATCTAAGCGGAAAGTTCCCAAACCTTTGTTATCAACCGACATTTCGCGTTCGCCTTGCAAAACGTGAATTTCCACGTTTGTTTGGCCATCTACAGCAGTCGAGAAAGTTTCCGACTTCTTAGTAGGAATTGTGGTGTTGCGAGGAATGATTTTGGTCATCACGCCGCCCAAGGTTTCGACACCCAGAGACAGCGGGGTAACGTCAAGCAACAAGATGTCTTTGACTTCGCCGGAGAGCACGCCGGCTTGAATTGCTGCACCGACTGCAACCACTTCGTCCGGGTTTACTGTTTGGTTCGGGTCTTTGCCGAGGATTTTTTTGACCAGTTCTTGCACCGCTGGAATGCGCGTAGAACCGCCGACTAAGACAACTTCATTAATTGCAGATTTGTCTAGTTTGGCATCGCGGATCGCGTTTTCTACGGGAATGCGAGAGCGATCGATCAAATCGGAACAGAGTTCTTCAAACTTGGCCCGCGTCAAAGTCGTGTCCAAGTGTTTTGGCCCGTCTTGAGTCGCAGTAATAAACGGCAAGTTGATTTCTGCTTGAGTAACACTCGACAGTTCAATCTTGGCTTTTTCTGCAGCTTCCGTCAGGCGTTGCAGTGCTTGCTTGTCTTTGCGGAGGTCAATTCCTTCGGCTCTTTGGAAGTCATTAGCGATGAAATCGACAATTTTTTTGTCGAAGTCGTCACCGCCGAGGTGAGTGTCTCCAGAAGTTGCGAGCACTTCAAATACGCCATCGCCGACTTCGAGAATCGATACGTCGAAAGTACCGCCGCCCAAGTCAAATACCAGGATGGTTTCGTTGCTTTTTTTATCTAATCCGTAAGCTAAAGCTGCGGCTGTAGGTTCGTTAATAATCCGCAGAACTTCTATCCCGGCAATTTTGCCAGCGTCTTTCGTAGCTTGGCGCTGGGAATCGTTGAAGTAGGCGGGCACTGTAATTACCGCTTGGGTAACAGTTTCGCCGAGGTATTTGCTGGCGTCTTCTACGAGTTTCCGCAAAACTTGCGCGGAAATTTCTTCGGGAGCAAATTGTTTGCTGCGGGCGGGACAGTCGAGTTTGACGTTACCGCCGACGTTGAGGACTTGGTACGAAACTTCCGTGGTTTCGTTGGCTACTTCCTCATTTCTGCGTCCGATAAACCGTTTTACTGAGTAAAAGGTGTTTTCGGCGTTCATCACGGCTTGACGCTTGGCGATTTGTCCGACAAGCTGATCGCCATTTTTAGCATATGCTACTACCGAAGGTGTGGTGCGACCCCCTTCGGCGTTGGCTATGACGGTGGGTTTGCCGCCTTCCATAACTGCGACGCAGGAGTTTGTCGTACCTAAGTCAATTCCAACTACTTTTCCCATAGGGGTGTTCCGGCTCCAATTTCTACAAAATTTTGGTTTTCTATCTGTGCGATAGTCTGGTTATTCAGGACTGCGATATTACCTCGCGGTTTACGGGTAGTGAGTCCTGCTTTAATACAGTCTTCGATAGGGTGCTGATCTCTATACTGCGGGCGGTAGACCTTGCGATGAAGGGGTATTTACCGAACCTGTTGAGGGACGGTTGCATCCGTGAGGCTTGCACCGCTACAGTTGCTGACTGCTTTTGTTTACTCTTCCTAATGTACGGCGTGCGATCGCTAGTGGCATTGTGGCAAACCGTATATGTTGTGTTGTATTTGCCGTCTTATGTATTTGACAACTCCCCAGCTATCAGGCCTGGGCATTCTTCCTTCACAGAAAAACGCCTTGCAAAAGCAGTGCCTTTACTTGGTCTTACTTTTTCTCCAGAAACGGTAGCGAGATGCCCTCCCGCCAAAAGTCGTAAACCTTCATCTCTGATATTGATCGCCGCATTAATATCCCTGTCATGTATCGTTCTGCCACTATAAAAAACCAGTTCGTCTTCGCCTACTGATACCACGTCCGGTCGATTACCTTAACAAAAACGGTTCGTTCGTAGTGCGGAATGCGAGTCCGTAAAAAAGCGGACTGAAGGCCGCACTACGAACCAATTTGATCCGTGTCAATCGATCGCACACGATATGACTAATGACTACTGACTACTGACTACTGACTACTGACTGCTGACTAATCAGCAAAGCTGCGGGAAAATAACCGAGAGCATCACCAATTGCCAGCGTACCGTTACTTTCTACTGGCTGGTTGGTAATCGCATCCTTCCAAACCGACGGCATTTGCTCGGACAATACCAGATTAGTATCTTTCCAGACTTGTTTGCCGATCGGCATTTCTTCCGGTTTGACAACTCCAGTCAAAAACCGAGGAGCAACGACAATAACTGTAGTATCTCCAAAGCTTCGCGCAAAGGCAACCACATTATCCTTAAACGTGCCAACTACTTCCAATGATTGATAGTCGCCCGACTTAAACACTTCCAAGTATTCTTTTCTCGCTTCTAGCACTCTTGCCGTCAAAAACAGCTTGATTCTAGCATCTTCCCGCGTCGCAATCAAATCTTCCACCAGTTGCAAAATATCAGTCTGAGCTTGCTGTTTAATTTCCTGCAAAACTTGGATTCTGCGGTCAAAATCAACCGGACGGCGGTTGTCCGGATCGACGTGGCTTAACTCCCAGAATTCTGTTCCTTGATAAATGTCGGGAACCCCAGGGGCGGTGATTTTTAGCAGCGTTTGAGATAAAGAATTGAAAATTCCGTAATCAGCTACTTTTTTCCAGAAAGGCAGAAAATTCTTCAAGAATTGATTGTTTTCTGAAATTTCGAGAACGCTCTCGATAAATGTCAGAAAACCAGTTTCGTAGTCGTTGTCCGCTCTCAGCCAAGCCGTATAAACTTTAGCTTCGCGGACGGCTTTGATCGCATAATCTTTGAGGCGATCGACATAATCGGTGTTTTCAATTCCCTCAAAAGGAAAACTTCCCAGCAGAGTTTGGTACAAGAAGTATTCGTCGTTAGTATCGGGAACCATTCGATTCACAAAGTTGACTTTCTTAGAAGAGTTTAGCTCTCTCCACGATCTGACTTGCTGTTCCCATTCTTCGGGAATTTCTGACAAAAGGTTAATTCTGGCTCGCACATCTTCGCCGCGTTTGGTATCGTGGGTAGCTGTAGCATTCATTTTGTGCGGCCAAGCTATTTGCTGCTGTTTGTTGAACTCGTGAAAATCTGCCAGCGAAACACCGAACTGACTGGGATTTCCTCCCACTTCGTTGAGGGATAAAAGCCGATAGTAGACGTATAAAAGCGTGTCTTCAACTCCTTTTGCCATCAAAGGGCCTGTCAATTGCTGGAGTTTCATGACAAAGTGCCGTCGCTCCTCTTTTTGTTCGACTGTGAGAGTTTCTTCTTCTTCCAGCAACAGCAGCGTTTCGATAAATTTAAGTTCTTTGAGGAGTCGCGGTACCAGTTCTTTCGCATGGGCGATCGCATATTTCACGTAAGTGCGATCGGACTCTCGCAAACCCTCTTGATTTATGTAAGTTCGGTACACCGGAAAAACTGTTAAAACTGCTGACAGTGCTTTTTCCAAACCCGAACGAGTAAAGTCGTTTCCCTGTCTGGAATGACCGGAGATATTTTTCAACAATTGAGCCAGATTGTCTACATCTCCCGCCAAATTTTTATCAACTATTAGCCCTTTTTTCTCTAAAAACAACTGTTCGTAGGGAACAGTCAGTCGAGTAAATCTATGATAGATTTCGCTAAATTGCTGTTCGCGATCGCACCGACAAAAAACGCCGTTTACATAATTCAAAAAGTCGTAGCCGCTCGTCCCCTCGATCGGCCAATATGACGGCAAATCTTCTTCGTGTTCCAGGATTTTTTCAACAGTAATGTAAGTATCCCCTACTCTTTCCCGCAGGCGTTTCAAATATTCGGTTGGATCGTAAAGTCCGTCGATGTGGTCGATTCTCAATCCGGTAAACTTTCCCTCTTCAACCATGTCGAATATCAGAGCGTGGTTTTTGTGGAAAACTTTAATCTCTTCAACTTTTACCGACATCAGTTCGTTGACTGTAAAAAACCTGCGGTAGTTAATTTCTTCAGCCCCCACTTTCCAGAAAGACAGACGGTAAAACTGATCGGAAAGCAAATCGTCCAGCAAATTAAAGCTTTCGGGATTGCCCTTTTCTCCGTTAAAAACATTAATATTTTCATCGACAAATTCATGCACGACGGGATTTTGATTGTAGAGTTCCCACAGCAATCCTTTGACAAAAGCTATCTGATCGTATCGGGCTTTACCTTTAACTTCTGAAGAGGTATTTTTGATTAGGTAAAGAATTCCCAAAAGTTTGATAAAATCTGGATGCCGCCTGCCTAATTCCCTGCCTAAATGCCCCAAATTATGAGTGATAAACTTACCGTAAGAGTCAATTTTGACGGGCAATTTTAAACCGTAGTAATTGATAGTAAGCCCTTTTTCCCTGTATTGAAGTTGAATCTCGCCATTTTCCAGACACTCTCCATAAAAATTGCCCAGCAGCGGAGCCAAAACTCGACCCCTGAGATTTTCGTAAGCGTGATTCCATTCAATATCGAAGTAATCGAAATAGTCGGAATCCGGCCCGTGTTCCAATACGTCTGACAGCAACAAGTTTTGAGTGTCGTAGGCCATGTGGTTCGGCACAATATCTTGCAGCCATCCCATTTTTCGCTTCTTAATTTCGTAGGTGAGCGATTCAAAATCTTCTGAGTTTCCCAATTCGGGATTGAGCAGATTTGAGTCAACGACATCGTAGCCGTGAGTGCTGCCTTTTCTGGCTTTAAATATCGGTGATGCGTAAAGGTCGGTAATTCCTAATTCTTCTAAATAACTCAGGATTTGTTTGGCGGCTTCAAATTTAAAACCTCCATGAAATTGAATCCGATAAGTTGCTGTGGGAATTCTCATTATGTTAATTTGAGTCCTATTTAATTAGTCGATCGGCTTTTTTGTTTAAAATTAGAAATAGTAGGTTGGGTTGAGCGGTAGCGCATTCGGCTCGACAATCGCCGAAAAACCTTTTGTCATTACCCAAATATCCTCAAACCCTCAATCCGCTGCGAGCCCGCCAGGGAATTAATTCCCTGACTAATAGCGCAAGTCGGTTAAAACCGACTGAATTTCTCGTTGTTTTAGTTTGTTTTAACCGATGGCGGGCTGGTAGGTAAACGAAAAATGAAAAATTTGGGTAATGACAAGCTTTTGTAGGGGCGGTGCCCCCTGGCCCGCCCTAATTACGGGGCGATCGCGAAAACTAGGACATCAAATAGTAGACTGATACTAAGTTTGATTTGGTTTTTGACACCAATGAGCGATCGCCCAAACCAACCTACTATTTCATGAATTCGTAGAGTGCGAAACTCTGCGGTTTAACAATCAATTCTTGCTCTGATTCGATATTGTCAGGCAAGCTAGAACCCGAACCCATCCATTTTACATCAGTAGAGTCTAAAATTTTGTGACCGTTGCCTTGGGGAAGTGCAGCAGTAAAAGCGACCTCTTGCTTGTTGAAGTTTAGAATGCAGTAGATCTCGCTGTCATCTGTCCAGCGACGTAGAAATAATATTTGGTCGGCTTCAATGCTGGACACTTCTAAATGGTTTTTGTCAAGTTTTTTAAGTGCCGGTATTGTCCGCCGCAATTGAATCAAATGTTGGTGCCATTCCCAGAGGATTTTGTGTTTCCCTTCTGTTTGTTTTTCCCAGTTTAATTTGCACTTTTGGAAGCTTTCAGGACTCTGGGGGTCTTGAAACTCGCCTCGGTCTTCAAAACTTTTAAATTCTTGTTGTTTGTCTTTGCGGATAGCTTCAATTAAGTCAGGGTCTGAGTGAGAAACAAAGTATAAAAACGGTGCTGTTTCTCCATATTCTTCTCCCATAAACAAGAATGGAATGTAGGGAGAAATGAAAACCGTACCTGCTGCGAGTTTCAATGCTTCAAAATCTACGATTTGCGACAGTCTGTCTCCCAAAATACGGTTGCCGATTTGGTCGTGGGTTTGGGAAAATACTACAAATTTTTCGCCCGGTTCATCTTTGACAGAATTGCCGTGTTTGCGCTTTCTGTGGGGCGCGTATTGGCCTGAGTAGACAAAGCTTTCTTTGAATGCTTTTTCTAAGTGTTCGCACTTGCCGAAGTCTTGGTAATATCGGTCGTTTTCTCCGGTGAGCAAGGCGTGGAGCGCGTGGTGGAAATCGTCGCACCACTGGGCATCTAATCCGAAGCCACCTAGTTCCTTGGAGCGTATAGTGCGGACATCGTTTAAGTCACTTTCTGCTATTAAATAAAGTTTCCTTCCTACCTCTTTGGAAACATCCGCTGTGGCATCGGAGAGTTCTTGCAAAAACGGTCTGGCACCGACTTCAAATATTGCTTGAATTGCGTCTAGTCTCAAAGCATCTATGTGATAGTCTCGAAACCAGTAGAGGGCGTTTTCAATAAAGTAGTTGCGGACTCCATCGCTGTAAGCGTCGTCAAAGTTGAGGGGGTCTCCCCAAATTGATCCGTATTTTGAGGTAAAGTAGGGGCCGAATTCGGGGAGGTAGTTTCCTTCGGGGCCTAGATGGTTGTAAACGACATCGAGAATTACTGAAATGCCGTGTTCGTGGCAGGCGTTGATGAATTTTTTTAATTCTTCGGGGCCGCCGTAGGAGTTTTGGACGGCGTAGGGATATACGCCGTCGTATCCCCAGTTTCTGTCGCCGGGAAATTGGGCGACTGGCATGATTTCGATGGCGTTAATTCCGAGTTCTGTAAGTTGTTTGAGTTGGGGAATTATTGCGGCAAAGGTTCCGGCTTGGGTGAATGTGCCTACGTGCAGTTCGTAGATAATCATTTCGGCTAGCGGCACGCCTTGCCAATTTGTGTCTGTCCAAATAAAGGAGTTTTCATCTATTACTTGGGATGGGGCGTGGACTCCTTGGGGTTGATATTTTGAGGCTGGGTCTGGTAGGTTGGTTTTTTCTTCGAGTTGGTAGGTGTAAAGGGTTCCTGGTTGGATGTCTGTAGCTGTGGTGTGCCAGTAACCTTCTGCAGATTGCTGCATGGGGATTTGGCGTTTGTTTGGGGAAATGATTTGCAGGGCTATTTGTTTGATGGTGGGGGCCCAAACGGTAAATTTACATTGGTTGTTGCCGAGGTAATTGGCTCCTATCTTCACTTTTATTTTTTCTCCTTATAAAATAGGTTGGTGGTGCGATATCTCTTGGGCGCTATCAAATGCTTTGCCGTGACTGTTGGATGTCTGTTTAGAGGGTAATATGGCTGAAAATAACAAACAACTAACTTTAGACAGAGCGATTAAAGGCTAGAGTCGCGACTGGGAAAAAGTAAACGAATCGCACGGTTATGTTTAAATTAAAGCATGAATCTGCTAAGCTGTTGTGCATTCCAATTGTCTATGGTGATTGATGGGGAGAGGGGCCCTTCGACTTCGCTCAGGGTAAAGACGGGGAGAGAGGGAGAGGATTTTTGAGATAGCGTGGAAATATACAATTTAAATGCACAACAGGTTAATATTTGTTGTTAAAAATTGGTTTGAAATATACCTAAAGATAGATTACAAATTAGCGCGAGTGTTTGTTTTATGGTTATTGATTTTGGACGGGAAATTTGCTGCAATCTGGACTCGGCGGAGTCTCGCGAGTGGTTGGTAACAAACGGGATCGGCGGTTACGCTAGCGGGACGATCGCGGGTCTCCTCACCAGACGCTATCACGGGCTGCTAGTAGCCGCCCTCAAACCCCCGCTGGCACGGACTTTGATGCTCGCCAAGCTCGACGAAACGGCGGTGTATGCCGATCGCCATTATCCGCTTTATACAAACCGCTGGGCCGACAGTGCGATCGAGCCCCACGGCTACAACTTCATCGAAAGCTTCTACCTCGAAGAAACTACCCCCGTTTGGAGGTTTGCCCTCGGCGACGCTATTTTGTCCAAGCGGATTTGGATGCAGCAAGGTGCTAACACAACATATATTCAATACCACTTGCACCGCGCCTCAAAGCCAGTCTCCCTCGCTGTCAAAGCCCTAGTCAACTACCGCGACTACCACCACACGACAAGGGCGGGAGACTGGCCGGTGAGCCTAGAAACCTTGACAGAGGGGGTTTGCGTGACTGCTTTTGACGGAGCCGCACCGCTTTATCTGCTGACAGATGCCGCAGCCGAGGCTCAATTCCGAGTCTCGGCTCCTTTATACAATTGGTACTACGGATTTGACCTCGCCGCCGAAAAACGGCGCGGATTGGAGTATTGTGAGGATCACTTGCACGCCGCTACTTTTCACTTGACGATCGCACCGGGAAACTCTGTCACATTGATAGCCAGTACCGAGAAAAATCCCGAACTCAACGGCGCGAAAGCTTTAGAAATGCGTCGCACTTACAATGGACAATTGCTGCAAAACTTCTCGCCCGCAGGCGAATCTCCCGACTGGATCGATCGCTTAGTGCTAGCAGCAGACCAATTTATCGTCAACCGCCCGCTACCGGAGGAACCAGAAGGCAAAACGATTATCGCCGGATATCCCTGGTTTAGCGACTGGGGGCGCGATACAACGATCGCCCTGCCCGGCCTCACAATCTGTACCGGGCGGTGGGAAATTGCCCGATCGATTTTGCGGACTTTTGCGCGGTATGTCGATCGGGGAATGCTCCCGAACCGCTTCCCAGATGCCGGCGGCGCACCGGAATACAACACCGCAGACGCGACGCTGTGGTACTTTGAGGCAATTCGCGCTTACTGCGACTGCACCGGAGACGACGAACTTTTGACCGAACTCTGGCCGAAATTATGTGAGATTTTGGACTGGCACTTTCGGGGAACTCGGTATAACATCCGCGTCGATCCCGATGACGGTTTAGTCTACGCGGGCGAAACCGGCGTACAACTGACTTGGATGGATGCGAAAATCGGCGATTGGGTGGTGACTCCTCGGATTGGTAAGCCGATCGAACTGAGCGCCCTTTGGTACAATGCCCTGCAAGCTATGGCAAGTTTTGCTCGCAGATTGGGCAAGTCTCACCAGGAATACGATCGGTTGGGCGATCGCACCAGCGCCGGATTCACTCGCTTCTGGAACGACTCAACCAGTTACTGCTACGACGTTTTAGACGGCCCCAACGGCAACGACAACTCGCTGCGGCCAAACCAAATATTCGCCGTTTCCCTGCCCCTAGACTCGATTCCGCCTCGCTCCGCCTCCTCCTTGTTACCGGGGATGCGGGGCAAGGAAACTCCCCGCTATACACCGTTACTGACACCAATCCAGCGGCGCGACGTGGTGGACGCTTGCGCTGAAGGGCTTCTGACTTCCCACGGCCTGCGAAGCCTCTCACCGGAGCACCCGCAGTATTGTGGAGTCTATGCAGGCGACCAATTGCAGCGCGATCGCGCCTACCACCAAGGCACGGTTTGGGGCTGGCTGATGGGCCCATTTGTCTTGGCTCACTTACACGTATACAAAGACCCAGCACAAGCTCGCGAATTCCTAGCACCGATGGTACATCATATAAAAAGCGGTGGCGTTGGCAGTCTCAGCGAGATTTTTGAGGGTGACGCTCCTCACTCGCCCAGGGGCTGCACTGCTCAAGCTTGGACTGTGGCTGAGGTGCTGCGGGCTTGGTTGGCAATTAATACTGTGGGTGTTTAAATGGGGAATGCGATCTTTGGTTGAATAGGAGGTTTATGGCATTATTGTTAGCGGGCGATATTGGTGGCACTAAGACGATTTTGCGCTTGGTGCAAAGGACTGTTAATGGTGAAATGAAGGCTCTTTACGAGTTTCGCTATCCGAGCGGGGAGTTTCACGATTTAGTGCCGATTGTGCGGCAGTTTTTGACGGAGGCTGCTGCAAAACTGGATTTTGTACCTGAGCCTGAAAAAGCTTGTTTTGCGATCGCGGGCCCGGTAGTCAACAACACCGCAAAATTGACTAATTTACCTTGGCGACTGGATGCGAAGCGTCTGGAACAGGATTTAGGAATATCCCGCGTTAGTTTAATTAATGATTTTGTGGCGGTTGGCTACGGTGTGTTGGGTTTGGACGATCGCGATTTGCACGTTTTGCAAGTTGGAAAACCCTGCCAAAATGATCCAATTGCTGTGATTGGTGCGGGTACTGGTTTGGGAAATTGTTTTGCAATTCCCGAAGCAAATGGTATCAGGGTTTTTTCTTCGGAAGGGGGACACGCTGATTTTGCACCTCGATCCGAGTTGGAGTTTGAGTTGCTGAAATATTTGTTAGCCAAACATGATATTCCCCGAATATCGATCGAGCGTGTAGTTTCGGGACAGGGGATTGTTTCGATTTACCAGTTTTTGCGCGATCGCAAGTTTGCTGCTGAATCTGCGGATGTAGGGGCTGCGATCGCCCTATGGGAGTCAGAAATTGGTAAAAGCGAGAAGACTGTCGATCCGGGGGCGACAATTGCTCAGGCGGCACTCAAAAAGTGCGATCGGCTTTCGGAACAAACAATGCAAATATTTGTAGAAGCTTACGGGGCGGTGGCGGGAAATATGGCTATTTCACTTTTACCTTACGGCGGTTTGTACGTAGCCGGCGGTATTGCTGCTAAGATTTTGCCGCTGATTTTAGAGGGCGGTTTTATGCGAGCTTTTACGCACAAAGGCCGGATGGATTCACTGTTAGAAATGGTTCCCGTGCGATTGGTTTTGAATGACAATGTAGGGTTAGTTGGAGCGGCAGTTTGTGCGGCTGGTCTTTAGGGATTGAAGCTGAGGAAGTTGCCAATATTGGAGGCCCGAACGCGGGCCCCGCAAGAGTTTTTGCGGCACTGGTCAAAAAGTTTGTGCTATGCAGTCTCAATACGGTTCACTTAAAATTGTCATTGCGAGGAACGTTAGCGAAGCGATCCGTTCGCCGAAGGCGTTCCCGTTCGCCGAAGGCGTTCCCGAAGGGTAGGGTAGGAAAGCAATCGCAATATTTATTTGTCATAATTTTTAACCGTCTCGATCGTCTTAAATAAACCGTATTGTGCTATAATTATCTGGAACAAATCGCAATTAAAGCTCAACGATAAACGTATGGAAGCTGTAATTGAAAGCATTGTAAGTAAGCTGCGTTATTTAGGCAAACCGCAGCTAGAAGTAGTTCTTAATTTTGTTGATTTCCTAACTTGGCAGTCAGCGCCTGGTCAGTCATCAAAGGTAAGTGATTCTGATGCAGAAATCAGCGATCGCGATTTTGAAATACTTTTAGATGAATTGGCTGATGATTTTATTCAAAGTCTGGGAAATAATGTGCCAGTGCTATCAGATTTTGCCATAAGTCGTGAAGGTATCTATGAGGAGCATCCTTAGCAATGTTATGCCTTGTAGATACGAATATTCTGCTGCGGTTTTCCGATCGCTCTCATCCTTTATATCCTGTAATCCGCAATGCTGTAAAAAAATTGCGACAGGATGGATATAAACTGCAAGTAGCCTCACAAAACTGCGTTGAATTTTGGAACGTTGTTACTCGCCCGATCGAGAAAAATGGCTTTGGGTTGACTCCTGCTGATGCCGAGATCAAGTTACGCCGGATCGAGCGTCTTTTTCCTTTGTTTCCAGACTCGCATTTAATTTACTCCGAATGGCGCAGGTTAGTTGTTACCTACAGAGTTTCGGGAGTTCAGGTGCATGATGCTCGTCTTGTGGCTATTATGAAAGCAAACGGTGCAGCACATATTTTGACGCTAAATGTTAAGGATTTTACTCGCTACGCCAATGAAGGAATTGTGCCGATCGATCCGAATACTATTTCTTAACAATAAATGAAAAGTCGTAGCGTAGCGTAAGCCATCGCCCGATCGCCCAAAAGTCGTAGCGTAGCGGGGCTCCATCCATCTCAAAGTGCCAGCAACGATTCCGAAGATGCGAGGATAAGCTAGACTCAGATATTACCTTCAAAATACTGGTTTGTGTATTATTAAATGGAAAACATATCAATTTTAGAACAAGCCGCTAAATCAAATTCCAAACCATCTCCCGCCGCCGTAGTCGCCGCCCTCCTAGAAGCGGAGAAAAACGCCAAAAAAAATAAAATTCGCTATTCTTTCGAGCAATTAACCGGCAATTGGCGCCTGTGCTTTATCACCGGCACAAAAAAGACTCGACAAAAAGCAGGAATTGTGTTAGGTGCGGGACGTTACATTCCTGAGTGGGTGGCAAAAATCCAAATTGCTTACTCGGTAGAACCTGTTACGGATGGGGAAACGCTTGGAGAAACGGGCAAAGTAGAGAATTCGGTGCGAGTTGGGGCGATCGAATTAACTCTTTCCGGGCCGACTAAGTTTTTGGTAAATAAGAATATTTTAGCTTTTGATTTTACCAGAATTACGGTGAAATTGTTGGGTAAAACTGTGTATCAAGGATTTATTCGCGCTGGTGAATCGCGGGAGGCGGAATTTTTTAGTTTGAGTGTGGGGAAACAGGCTTTTTTTACATATTTTTTGATAGAAGATGGGATAATTGCCGCGAGGGGAAGGGGCGGCGGATTGGCTTTGTGGGCGAGAGATCAGACGGCGGTTAAAACCGCGTCTATAGAAAGATCAGACGGCGGTTGAAACCGCGTCTACACAAAGATCGGACGGCGGTTGAAACCGCGTCTACACAAAGGAAGTCCGCCTCCGCGGACTGAAGAAGATCATGTAATTTTAACCGTCTTGTCTTCAACCCGCGGAGGCGGGTTTTGTTTGTGTAGACGCGGTTTCAACCGCCCGGTGTTCTTGTCTTCAACCCGCGGAGGCGGGTTTTGTTTGTGTAGACGCGGTTTCAACCGCCGGGTATTCAACCGCCGGGTATTCAACCGCCGGGTATTCAACCGCCGGGTATTCAACCGCCGGGTATTCAACCGCCGGGTATTCAACCGCCGGTTATCAACCGCCGCGTATT
>Ga0335397_10004312_pt1 | contig 18831 bp, 14 predicted proteins | sample MAT04_FD_205740 | JGI IMG/M metagenome (GOLD analysis project Ga0335397, IMG submission 205740) | Freshwater microbial communities from Lake Fryxell liftoff mats and glacier meltwater in Antarctica - MAT-04 (spades assembly) (version 2) ... | reverse complement strand
TTTCCGATACCTGGGTCTTTTACGAACACAAGGAAGGATAGCCCATGGCCACTGCTGCTGTTGATTCCCCGCTGATGAGTTTCCTGCGCAAGCGCTCCACTCGCGACACCCTGCTGTATTATGTGTTTGCCACCGTGGTGGGGTTTGCGATGATCTACCCCATCTTGTGGTTGTTTGCCAGTTCGCTGAAGGGGCCTGGCGAAATTTGGACTAATACCAGTTCCTTGATTCCGAATAAGTTAGCCTTTAATAATTATGTGGAAGGCTGGGCCGGTTTTGGCGGGATCACATTTGCCACCTTCTTCACCAATTCGTTTTTTTACGCCACCCTGGCTACTGTTTTTTCCGTAGTTGCCTCGGTGCTGGTGGCCTACGGCTTTGCCCGGGTCAAGTTTGTGGGGCGCGGCTTCTGGTTTACCTGCATGATTCTGACGCTGATGCTGCCCGCACAGGTGCAGATTATTCCGCAGTACATCTTCTTCAGCAAGATCGGCTGGGTGAACAGCTATCTGCCCCTGCTCGTCCCCCGCCTGGGAGGCCAGGCTTTCTTCATCTTTATGATCATGCAGTTTATCCGTGGTATTCCTCGCGAGCTGGATGAGGCAGCCGAAATGGACGGCTGCAGCAAGGTGGGCATTTTCTTCCGTATCATCCTACCGCTTATTCAACCGGCGATGATCACCGCGGCGATCTTTGCCTTTTACTGGACCTGGGAAGATTTCTTGACCCCGGTGATTTACCTGAATAACCCCAAGCTCTACACGGTCTCGCTGGCGCTGCGTTCGTTTGCCGACCCCAGCTCTGCCACCAATTGGGGCGCCATCTTTGCCATGTCCAGTCTGTCACTGGTGCCGGTGTTCGTGATTTTCATTTTCTTCCAGCGCTACCTGGTGCAGGGCATCGCCACTACCGGCTTGAAAGGCTGATCTTCCGCCGGTCCGATTGAGTTGAACCACAACCTGCCGTTTTCCGGCAGGTTGTGGTTTTAAAATCGGTGGGTGCGCCTGTGGATGGCTTAAAATATGAGGTTGAACTTGCCTTTGAACCCGTTTATAATGGTAAATATGTGGCTCACTATCGGATATATTTTCAGATAGGGACAGGTGTGAATGATGCCTTCAGATCCTGATTTTGATCTTAACCGAGCTCATCGCTATTTTTCCGTCAGTTGCTTTAACCGCGCCTGGGATTTGCTTGACCGTTCCAAACGCACTCCCCAGGAAGATCATGAGATGGTTTTTTTGGGCATGGCGGCATTGTGGCATTGGAAGCAGCGCGAAGACTGCACCCCCACTCATTTATCGATCGGTTACTGGCAGGTGGCGCGAATTTATACGCTGTTGCGGCAGGCCGATAACGCCCACCTGTATGCCCAGCAGTGCCTGGAAATTTCCAAAATGGGCGATGTCGCGCCGTTTTATCTGGGGTACGCCTATGAAGCGCTGGCGCGCGCCGAAGCCGTGGCGGGCAACCGGGCGGCCATGCAAGGCTATCTGGAAGAAGCCCGGCATATCGTAATGCACGTCACCGATCCGGATGACCGCGATCAGTTGTTGGAGGATCTCGACACGGTGCGCTAGCTCAGTTCGCGGCGGCCTGCGCCGCGCGGATCAGGGCTTCGATTTCCAGCGGCATGCCTTTGCTTTGCATGCGCACCATTTGAATGGCGCCCGGTGTGCACTGCCCGGCGCACACCCCACAGCCCATGCAGACTGCGGGATTTATGACCGCGCTGCCCTGCATTTGAATGGCCTGAAACGGGCAGGTTTTCTCGCATTTGCGGCATTTTAAGCACAGTGCGCTGTTCACCTGGGCCACATAGCCCGAAGAAGCCAGCATGGGCGTGCCGCTGCGCTGCGCCTGCATGGCCCCGCAGCAGCAGGCGCAGCAGTTGCAAATGGCGTAAAAGCGGCCCAGCATGGCATCTTTAAAGAAGGCATGGTGCACATGCCCGCGCTTATCTTCTGCCTGCAAAATTTCCTGCGCGTGCTGCGAGCTGATCCAGCGCGCTTTCTGGGGATGATGCTGCACTACAAACCCGGCGAAGGGTTCGCCAATGATCAGGCATACGTCGAGCGGCAGGCAGGGGTTTTCTTTGGCCGCGCGGCAGGGGCAGTCGAGCGCGACGATGTGGTCGGGGTTTTTAAGCACAATGTCGCGCGCCAGGGCATAGGGCACAATCTGTTCCTGGTCTCCCAGGGCAATATCCTCTTTAACCGAAACCAACTGTCTGGCTGCCGCCAGCGTCACCACTTTACCGTGGTAGGTGTCTTCCATTTTGACAGATGGGCCCGCGGCGCTGCCGGCGCTGGAGACGATCCGCCTGCCGATCCAGTTCAGCAGCGGGGCCAGGCGCCGGGCCAGCGGGTGGCGCCCGCTGCCCATGGCGATGTAAAAATAGGTCCAACGCCCATAAATATAGCTGTGCAGAAAGCCAAACCAGGAAAAATCTTTGGCCTGACGCGCTTCGTGCCAGAAGGCGCGGGTTGATGATTGGAAGAGGCCTTTGCGCTGCATACATACTCCTGCGGAGCGGGGGTGAGGTCTGCCTATTTAGAATGCCAAACAAAAAAATGATCTCAAAAGAACAGCCGCCAGGCGGCCGCTGCCTGTATTATATCGAGGAATTGGTTATTTTAGGGGGCCAGGGGCGGCGATGGTGGGCTTTTCGGAATGGGTTTAGCAAGATGATATAATAACACGCTATGCAACCGCCTGCCGAAAAAAACGAGCCGCTGCACGCCTACCGCATCGGGGTGGAGATCGGTCCATACGACCCGTATTGGGTGCAGGTGCGCGAAGTGGCCTGCCAGCGCCTGCTGCAATTGGGCATGGACCTGGTGCGGCTGGAAATTGCCGAAACCAACAATTCCTTTTATGAAATCGTCCCCGAGATTCTGGCCGATGAACTGCTGGCGCATGAGTTGGACGCGCTGATCGCGGTCAATTTGCCCAGCCACGTAATCCAGATTCTATTAAAAAATAAATTACCCATCATTTCGGTATCCGATTCAGCGCTGCGCCACCCGCTGTTGACCTGCCATACCGGCCTGTTCGAGGCGGGAAAACTTGCCGGTGAAGCGATTGGCCGGCTGCTGCCGGGGCGCGGATTGGTGACCTGTATCGGTGGCTTTTTGGATGTGGGCGACGATAAAGGCGAAACCCGCATCGCCGGACTGCGCGACGCACTGCAGGTCTATCCGGAGATCGCCATCCAGTACATTCCAACCTATTGGGATTACGAACGTGCCTATGAACAGGCGCGCGCCGGCCTGGGAAAGCTGGCAGGTTCTCCCGGAGATGTCCTGGTGGGCCTGTCCGATTCGCTGGCGCTGGCCGGGCGCGATGCCTGCCGCGACCTGGGGTTGCTGACGCCCCCGATCCAGATCGTGGGAATCAACGGTGACCCACTGGCGCTGGCAGCCATTTGTGATGGCAGTATGGCGGCGACGGTGGAGACTTCGGCCAGGGAGCTGGCGCTGAAGGCGGTTGAGTTATCTGTGCAGGCGGCCCAGAATTTGCCGCTGCCGGCGACCTACATGCTGCATTTGCGCCTGATCACCCGCGCCAATGTGGGCGAGATTGCCGTGGAGAAGCTGATTGCCACTGCCAACCTGCCCACCCACCTGGTGGGGGTCAACCGCCAGCAGCAGCAGCGCCGGCTTAAACAGATGGAAATCAGCAGCGCCATCAACCGGCGGGTTGGGGCCCTGTTGGACCGCCAGCGCCTTTCGCAAGAGTTTTCCGAACTGATCCGTAATAATTTTGATTTTGATATTGTTCAGGTGTTGCTCTGGTCGCAGGAAGAACGCGCCCTGGTGCTGCAAGGCAGCGAGACGGATTCCCGCCGCTTCGCGCTCGACGAATCGGATTTATTGACCGAGGCGCTCAAAACGGGTGAGCCGATTTTTATACCCGATGTGCTGCACAGCCAGCGCTATGTGCCCGATCTAAGTTTTCCGCAGACGCGCACGCGGGTGGTATTGCCCATTCGTTTGGGTGACCAGGTGATCGGCCTGCTGGACCTGCACCGCCGGCATCCCAGTCAGTACCTGCGCCAGGAGATCGGCGGGCTGCAGCCCCTGGCAGACCAGTTGGGCATTGCCCTGCGCAACGCTGAATTGTATTCGGCGGCAGTTAAGGCGCGCGAGCAGGCCGAAAAAGCCGACCAGCTTAAGACCCGGCTGCTGGCCAATGTGAGCCATGAATTGCGCGCGCCGCTTAACGTCATTTTGGGATATTCACAGGCCGCCCTGCAGACCCCCAACCCCTATAAAATGAAACTGCCGCTGGAACTGCAGCGCGATCTGCGTTACATTTACCAGGGTGGCGAACACCTGATGCACATTATTAACGACCTGTTGGATGTCTCGCGCGCCGAGATCGGCGAACTGGACCTATTTACCGAAGCCATTCAGACCCACTCATTTTTGGTAGAGGTCTTCGGTGCATTCACCCGCAGCAGCCCCAGCAGCATCGGGCTGGAATGGCGGCTGGAGATACCGGCTGAACTGCCGGTGATTCAGGCCGACCCGGTGCGCATGCGCCAGATTTTGCTCAACCTGCTCAGCAATTCGGCCCGGTTCACCACCAGCGGCCACATTACCCTGGGCGCTGAAACCGAACCGCCGTACATTCATTTTTGGGTGGAAGATACCGGGGCGGGGATTCCAACCGAGCAGCAGGAGCGGATTTTTGAGCCGTTTGTCAGTATTGAACAGAACAACCGCCGGCGCGAAGGAATTGGCCTGGGGTTGAGCATTACCCGCCACCTGGTGGCACTGCACCATGGCACGCTCTCACTCAACAGCCAGCCGGGTCGCGGCAGCACTTTCCATTTTTACCTGCCGCTGCCCAACCTCACCAACCAACCCAGCATACCGGTTCCCGGGGCCAGGGTGGGCGTTTTGTTGGTGATCACCCACCAGCATAAGCTGCCCAGGGTGCTGCGGCAGATTGCCGAGCGCCAGGGATTGAAAACTGTGCTGATTGAGAGCATCGCGGACCTGGAGTACGCGGTGGCCATGCCACAGCCGGCGGCGCTGGGCTGGGATATGACTTCGGCCAGTACCTCCGATTGGCAGCTCATACAGCACCTGCAGTCGCTCGCCAGTTTTGAGCAGATGCCTTTTATTCTTTTCAAGAAAGAGGATCAAGCGGTGGATTTGCGCAACGGTCTGACCAATGTGCTGCTCAAACCGGTCAACCGCCGTAACCTGTCTGATTTTGTGAAGAGCCTGTATGAACCCAATGCTTTGGGCTCGGTGCTGATTGCCGATGACGACCCGCAGGCGCGCCAGATGTATTGCCAGATCGTGGCGGAGGCGCTGCCAGGGTATGCCCTGTGCGCGGTGGAAAACGGTGCCCAATTATTGGAAGCCGTGAAGCAAGAGGTACCCATGCTGATTTTGCTGGATCTGATGATGCCGGTGCTGGATGGGTTCAGTGTGCTGCAGCAGTTGCGCTCAGACCCGCGCACGGCGCGCCTGCCGGTGGTGGTGATCAGCGGGCAGCGCCTGTCGTTGGACGATGTGCAGCGCCTGGATTATTCGCGGGTTACCTTTCACACCAAGGGGCTGCTTTCGTCGGATGAGGCAGTGGAACTGCTGCGCGAGGCCTTTGCCGGCCGTGACCTGCTGAGCCAGCCTACCAGCCGCCTGGTAAAGTTTGCGCTGGTGTACCTCTATCAGAATTACTCGCATAACCTGACCCGCAAAGAATTGGCCGACCAGGTGGGGGTGAGCGAAAACTATCTCAGCCAGATCTTCCGCCAGGAGCTGGGCATTTCGCCCTGGGAATGCCTGAGCCGTCTGCGCATCCAGAAGGCCAAGGAAATGCTCGTCTCCGGCGAAGATACGATCACCCAGGTGGCCACGCGCGTGGGTTTTAACGATTCGGCTTATTTCAGCCGGGTCTTCCATAAGCTGATCGGCTGCTCCCCGCAAGATTACCGCCAGCAGCACCTCAAGAACTGAGAATCTTTCTTCCTCCCCGCTGGCGGGGACCCGAAGGGGCATGTGGCCGGGGAGGGGTTCTTATCTTGCCGCCTTTCCTTAAAAAAGAGGCCAGGGAGACAGCCTCCTCGCGTCCCCATCCGCTGATTTAACCTTAAATTTAACGTCGTCATACAAATATCCAAGGGGACTGTTCTTTAATGCAAGACACATGCGACAATAACCTGTACACTGATTAAACTCCACCCATGTGATCTCGTTTTGATGGCCAATATTAAACCTGTCCTGCTCATTGTCGACGATGACCTGCCTACCCTGGAACTCTACCAGCGTGAGCTGAGTGCCGATTACACGGTCTTAACCTGCCAGGATCGCCTGGAGGCTGAAAAGTTGGTGGTTACGCCCGGGCTGTGCGCGGTAATTCTGGAGCCGACGATTTCTGGCGGGGCGGGCTGGCAGTTGCTGCATGATCTGCGCCGCGAAGCGCGCCGGGCTTCCTTTCCGGTGATTTTGTGCAGTTCATCGGATGAACGCAAACGCGGGTTGAATGCCGGCGCGCAGGCGTTTTTGATTAAGCCGGTATTACCGGCCGATTTGCACCAAACCTTGCGCCGGGTCATCGCTTATCACCCCGGGTAGGCCAATTTCTACACCATTTTTTCATCAGAGCGGAGATTCATGACCAACCAAGCCCCTCCCACATTAAATACTCCCTTGCTCGAGATAAAAAATCTCAAAACCTATTTCTTCCTGGAAAGGGCCACCGTGCGTGCCGTCGATGGGGTAGATTTAACGCTGCCGCATAAGACCACCATGGGCGTGGTGGGGGAAAGCGGTTGCGGTAAGAGCATCACCGCCATGACCATCATGCGCTTGCTGCAAGAGCCGCCCGGTAAGATTGTGGAAGGTGAAATTTTGCTGCATCGCAAGGCGCACAATGATGTGGTGGATATTGCCAGGCTGGACCGCAAAGGCGATATGATGCGCGAGATCCGCGGCGGTGAGATCGCGATTGTGTTTCAAGAGCCGATGACCTCTTTGAACCCGCTCTACACCATCGGCGATCAAATTGCCGAATCGGTGGAGGTGCATCAAAAACTGGGGCATGCCGCGGCGCTTGACCGCGCCCTGGAGATGCTCACCAAGGTGCAGATCAGTGCGCCCAAGCAGCGCATGAAGGAATTCCCGCATCAATTGAGTGGTGGCATGCGCCAGCGTGTGATGATCGCCATGGCGCTGTCGTGCAACCCGTCCATTTTAATCGCCGACGAGCCCACTACCGCGCTGGATGTGACCGTGCAATCGCAGATTTTGGATCTGATGAACCAGCTTCAGGCCGATTTCGGTTCCTCCATTATTTTGATCACGCACAACCTGGGCGTGGTTTCGCAAATGGCCGCCGAGGTGGCGGTGATGTATTTGGGTAAGATCGTGGAGCGCGCCAAAACGCATGAGTTGTACCATCACCCGCTGCACCCCTATACGGTGGGGCTGCTCAACTCGGTGCCTGTTTTGGGACGCAAAGGCAAGAATATTCTAATCCCGATCCAGGGCATGGTGCCGCCGGCTACCGAGAAGATCATCGGCTGCGCTTTTGCTCCGCGCTGCCCGCGCGCGATGAAGATTTGCCGCGAACAAACCCCCCAATTATTAGAAGTCCAATCCGGTCAGCAGGTATCCTGCTGGTTATACGGTGAAAAAGGCGCCGGGATTGGTTAATATTTCGTGCATTGGTGCCTAGACCAACAAAATCCACTCGAAAGGAGGTGATTTCGAGCAAGGACCCAACCCTAAGACTGCACGCATCACCCGGCGTGTAAGACATGAAATTCAAAAAATCGCCGCTGCCTGGCGACTATGTTGGCTGCAGGGTGAACCAACCCTATTTGCTGTTTTTGAGGAGAAAGTAAAGTGAACAATCGCAAAGCTATTTGGAGTTTGTTCTCCATTTTGATCGTGGCTGTGATGCTGCTGGGTGCCTGCGCACCGGCTGCAACCACGGCGCCCACCGCCGCTCCCGTGGTGGCCACCAAGGCGCCCGAAGCGACCAAGGCTCCTGAAGCCACCAAGGCCCCCGAAGCCACCAAGGCTGCCGTAGCCACCGCTGTGCCCGCTACCGCTGCCCCCGCCGCAGTCAAGGCCCCCATCGCCTACCCCAACCCCAATAAGTTGGAAGTCGGCGGCGCTGAAGTCAAGAAACTGCCCATCAGCCAGATCGTGACCTACAAGGCCCTGCCCAAGTACCAGCAGGCCCCCTGGATGGACGCGCTGGTTGCTGCCGGCAAGCTGCCCGCGGTCAAGGATCGCCTGCCCAAGGAACCCGCCGTCATGCTGAAAACCGGCATGAAGGACGGCATCGGCGTTTATGGCGACCTGTGGCGCGGCTTCTCGGCCTGCCCCACCGCTGGCTATAACGATATGGCCGGCACCACCATGGGCTGGTTCGGTATCGAATCCTACACCTCGCGCTATCAGGCGCTGGTCAAGACCGGCCCGCTCTATCGCGCCGACCAGGATATCGAACCGTTCCCCGAAGTTGCCAAGAGCTGGACCTGGTCCGCCGACGGTAAAGAACTGACGATGAAGCTCATCGAAGGTGCCAAGTGGTCGGATGGTGTGGCTTTCAACGCCGACGATGTCATTTTCACCTGGGAAGGTTACGTGCTGGATGACAAGGTCAATGCCCCGCGCCATCTGGATGCCTTCACCTGGAACAAAATCCCCACCAAGCTCGAGAAGGTGGATGACTACACCATCAAATTTACCTTTGGTGTTGCCAAGCCTATGGATGTCTTCTATCTGCTGAACGAGGGTAACTTCAATATCATGCCCGCGCATCAGCTCAAGGCCCTGCACCCCAAGTGGAGCACCGCCAACCCCAAGCCCGATTACAAGGCTTTCGCGGATGCGCTGCCCCCCAGCAAGCTGCCCCTCGTGACCATGGGTCCGTGGGTCATCACTGAATACAAGACCGACGAACTGATGATCATGCGCCGCAACCCGTACTACTGGAAAGTGGATGAAGACGGCAACCAACTGCCCTACCTGGATGAAATCCAGTACAAGAAGGGTCCCAGCGGCATCGGGCGTGACCTGTGCACCATCGCCGGCGACTGCGATGAAACCAACCTGGAAAACCCCAGCTCCTTCGTGGAGGCCATGACCAAGGCTGCCGATCCCGCTGCCAAGTACTCCGTTTCCTGGGGTCCTGAAACCCTCGGTTATGGTGTGGCCTTCAACTACGCGCTGGACTTCGGCGTCAAGGATGCCCGCGACACCGCGGTGCGCACCCTGTTCCGCGACCTGCGCTTCCGCCAGGCGATGAGCTACGCGATGGATCGCGAAGGCATCGCCCAGTCGATTATGAAGGGCCCCTTCCTACGCGCTTGGGCCGGCGGACTCTATCCCGGAGCACCCGAGTTCGATCAGAAGTCGGTCGTGTACTATCCGTTCGATGTTGAATCCGCCAAGACCCTGCTCGCGCAGATTGGCCTGAAGGATACCAACAACGACAAGGTGCTCGAGTGGACCACCGGCCCGACCACTGGTCAGCCCGTTGCCATTCAACTGCGCGCTTCGCAGGATGCCAAGGAAACCCAGAGTGTTGCCGAAGCTCTCGTCAACCAGTGGGGCGCCGTGGGCATCAAGGTCAACATGAAGATCATGGACAGTGCCACCGGCACCGAGTCGGATACTTCCGGTACCTGGGACGTGATGGTCTATCGCGGTGGACAGGAAAAAGCTCTGCCCTTCGTGAACCCCTCCGGCCTGGCTCCCTACACCAAGACCTTCAATATGCACCGCGAAGGCGACAAGCCCCGTACGATGTTGGACTTCGAACAGAGCCTGATCGACATCATGCAGAAGTACCGCGCGACCTTTGACGCCGCCGGCCGCAAGACCCTCATGTCGCAGTATAACAACATCTTCACCAAAAACGTCTACGACATCGGTGTTTTTGTCGGTCGCTATGGCCTGGGTATTGGCAAGCGCTTCAAGAACATCCCGGATGGTACGCCTGTGTTTATGTACCAATGGGTGGAAGATGCCATCAACCTCGATATCCTCTGGACCCCCAAGGATCAGCAGTTGAAGCAGAATCGCCCCGAGACCATCCCGGTCTTCAAATAATCTTTCTGGTTTGCCGGTTGGGTTGGAGGACCATGGTCCTCCAACCCAACCCTTGTTGCAGTGGACCGAAGTTTCCTGGAGGTGGCATGCTTAATTACATTATCCGTCGAATCGTCATCGCAATATTCTTGCTGATCGGGATCGGAATTGTTTCGTTCATCGTGATCAAGCTGCCCCCCGGTGACTTTGCCAGCCGGTACCAACAATATCTGCTGGACCGCGGTTCTCCAATGGAAGAAGCCCAACGCGCCGCCCAGAATATGCGCGAGCAAATGGGCCTCGACCAGCCCATGGCCGTCCAGTTTTTCACCTGGGTCAAAGGTATGGTCACTGAAGGCAAGTTTGGTTACTCCTTTGCTTACCGCAAAGATGTGGGTGAACTGGTTGCCGAGCGCGCTCCGAAGACAATCCTGCTGGCGCTTTTGTGCCATTTAATCTCTACCGTAGTGGGGGTGGGCCTGGGTATTTTTGTTGCGCCGCGCAAATATGGCTTCTGGGATAATTTCTGGTCGGTGATCTCCTTTATTTTCACTTCTGTGCCGCGCTTCTCGATCGCGATTATCATAATGTACCTGGTGGTGATTGTGTTTAAGGGCCCAAGCCTATCCTCGTTCTTTTCACCGGAATATGTCGTTGCCCCCTGGAGCTGGGACCGGATTGTCGATATGTTTAAACATATCTGGCCGGTGCTGATCATTGTGGGGTTGGGCGGCGTGGCGCGTAATATGCGCGTGATGCGCGCCAACCTGCTGGACGTGTTGGGTGTGCAGTATGTGCAGACCGCTCGCGCAAAGGGCCTGAAAGAAAGCACTGTGATCATGAAGCATGCCGTGCCCAACGCGCTGCATACCATCGTGGCTTACCAGGGTACCGTGCTGCCGTACATGATGCAGGGTGAAATTGAGGCCGCCATTGTGTTGGGCCTGCCTACCATGGGGCCGCTTTTTTATGAATCACTGGTCAACCAGGATATCTATATTTCCGGCTCGCTGCTGTTGTTGTACGGCGCCTTGATCCTGGCGGGCAATTTACTGGCCGATATTTTCCTGGCCGTCCTCGATCCGCGCATCCGCTACAGCTAACCCAGGGAGGGTAACCGATCATGACTGATGAAAAAACCAATCTCGCTGAAGTCAGCCAGGCTCTCGCCAAGCAAGAGGTGAATGAAAGCTATTTCCAGTTGGTCTGGCGCCGCTTCCGGCGCAGCACCGCCTCGGTTGTGGGTGCTTTAATGGTGATCACGCTGGCCATGCTGGCGATTTTTGCCGATTTCTTCTCCCCGACTTCCCTGTATGAAATTAACCTGAAGGCGTCGTTTATCCCGCCGCAGTCGGTGCACTTTGTCGACCACGACGGTAATTTCAGCCTGGCGCCCTTCGTATATAACTCGGTTTACACCCTGAACCCCAAAACATTCCAGGTGATGTGGACGGAAGACGAAAGCCAGAAGTACCCGATCCATTTTTTTGTACAGGGCTCGGAATATAAGATTCTGGGCTTTATTCCCAGTTCCTTGCACCTGTATGGCGTTGCCGAAGGCGGCAGCATCTACATTCTCGGCACCGATAAAATGGGGCGCGATTTGTGGGGCAAGGAATGTGAAGCCGGGCGCATCTCGCTCACTATGAGCCTGTTTGGCGCTGTGATCAGCATCGCGATCGGTTCGGTGTTGGGTGTGGCTTCCGGCTATTACGGTGGCACCATCGATAACGTTTTGCAGCGTTTCACTGAATTTGTGGCGGCCTTCCCTAACCTGCCGCTGTGGATGGCCCTGGCAGCTCTGGTTCCAAAGACGGCTGATTCCTTTACCGTCTTCATTGCCATGTCGTTGATTTTCGCCATGCTTTCGTGGACCACCCTGGCCCGTGAAGTGCGTGGCAAGGTGCTCTCGCTGCGCGCCACCGATTTCATTCTGGCGGCTAAAGAAATGGGCGCATCGGATGCCCGTATCATCTTCCGCCACCTCTACCCCAATACCCTCAGCCATATTATTGTCATCCTGACCCTGACCATCCCGGGTGTGATTTTGGCGGAATCCTTCCTCAGCTTCCTGGGCATCGGCATCACCGAGCCGCTGATCAGTTGGGGCTTGCTGATGCGCAACACCCAGGATATCCAGAGCCTGGGCCAGTACCAGTGGATTTTGTCGCCGATCGCGTTTATTGTCCTGGCAGTGCTGGGCTTTAACTTCCTGGGAGACGGGCTGCGCGACGCGGCCGATCCCTACGCGGCTATGTAATAAATTTATGAAAAAATTATGGGTAGTCTTCACCGGTATTTTGCTTCTACTGTGGGCGCTCGCGGCCTGCACGCAGGCCACGCCAACGCTTGTACTCCCCGCGACGGCTGCGGCCCTTCCGGCTGCAGCCACCGCAGCCAGCCTACCGACCGCGGTGCCCCTCATCGCCACCGCGACGGCAACGGTGACCGCCACAGCGCAACCCAAAGTAACGGCAACGCTGGCAGTGCTGCCCACGTATACCCCCGCGGCGCAGACGGCAACGGCCATTGCGCCCTCAGCGACCCCGACCGTGATCAACCTGACCCCCTTCCCACATACCGTATCCGGCATTGTGAAAGATGCCAACGGACCGGTGGCGAACGCGATTGTCCAACTGCATGGGGTGCAGGAGCAGGTTCGTACGAATGCCAGGGGAGCTTTTCAATTGTTCGGGCTCAGCGGCACCACGCCCATCACAGTCACCGCCTGGTCTGACGGCTATTATGTCGGTTACACGGTGATGAACCCCAGCGTCCCGGGTTGGCAGGGCTTCAACGCGGTCGACATCTTGCTCAAGGCGGTACCGCAAACCGATAATACACAGTACCCCTGGTTCTCTTTCAACGGGGTCAAAGGCTCGGCCAGTTGCGGCCTATGCCACCGCGATTACAAGGAATGGCTGGTCGATGCGCATTCACAGTCGGCGGTCAACCCGCGTTTTCTGTCGGTATACACTGGCACCGATGCAAAGGGCAACCTTGGGCAGCCGGTTACCCTGAACGATAAAGGCGTGGCCAACCCGCCGGATCCCAGCAAGCCCTATTATGGGCCGGGCTTCCAGTTGGATAACCCCAGCCGGGCCGGCAACTGCGCCACCTGCCACACCCCGGTAGCCTCGAAGGTGCCGAACACGCAGAACTGCGGCTGGTCGGGTTGCCACACCAGCCTGACAATCGAACGCTCGAATGGCATCATCGCGCCGGCCACGCTGCCGATTGGTACCACCGGCGATGGCAAGGAAGGCATCACCTGCGATTTTTGCCATAAAATCGCCGAGGCGATTATCGACCCGCAGACCAGGCTGCCCAAGCCCGACATGCCCGGTATTTTATCCTACCGCCTGACGCGCCCGGAAGATGGCCAGCAGGTGTTCTACGGTACGCTGGTGGATGTGCCGCGCCGCGACACCTACCTGCCGCTGTTGGATAAGAGTGAATTCTGCGCCCCATGCCATTACGGTGTGTTTGGCGGCGTGGTGGGTAGTGGCATGGTGACCGGTGGGGTGACCGTCTACAACTCGTACGGCGAGTGGCTGAACAGCCCCTACAGTGACCCGAAGACCGGCAAGACCTGCCAGGAGTGCCACATGCCGGTTGTCCCGGAAAAGTTCTTTGTTTTCCCCGAAGCCGGCGGCCTGACGCGCGATTATGTGCAGTTGCACAACCACACCATGCCCGGAGCTTACGACGAAAAACTGCTGCAGAACTCGGTTACCCTGAAGGCGCAAACGGCGCGCACCGGCGGCAGCCTGCAGGTGGATGTGCGCATTACCAACGACCAGGTGGGGCACGATATCCCCACGGATATGCCCACGCGCCAGATGATTTTGGTGGTGGAAGCCACAGATGCCAACGGCCAGGCGTTGAAGCTGGTCAAAGGTCCGCTGAACCCGGCCCATGCCGGTAATTACGGTGGGCAGCCCGGCAAGACCTTTATGAAAGTGCTGCGGGATGACTGGACCAACGAAGCCCCCACGGCAGCCTACTGGCGGCCGGTGACGCTGCTGGAAGATACCAGGCTGCCCGCGCTGGCTACAGATGCCACCCAATACACCTTCGATCTGCCGGCCGGTCAAACGGCCCAGCTGAAGGTGCGGTTGGTGTTCCGGCGCAATTATCAGAAGCTGATGCAAGAAAAAGGATGGACGGACGCCGACATCCTGATGGAAGAAGCAACTATCCAGGTGGAGAAGTAAACGGGAAAAACTATGGGCGACAACGATAACCAACTCCTGCTCGATGTGAAAGATCTTAAGATGCATTTTCCTATTTTCCGCGGTATTTTTCAACGGAAGGTGGGAGCGGTCAAAGCGGTGGACGGCGTCAGTTTCTTCTTGCGCGAGCGCGAAGTGCTTGGCCTGGTGGGCGAAAGCGGCTGCGGCAAAACCACAGTCGGTCGTACCGTCCTGCGCCTCTACGACCCCAATTCCGGCGAAATTAACTACCATAAGGCGGATGGCGAATGGGTGGATCTGGCCAAACTTAATCAGAAGCAGATCAAGCCGCTGCGCCGCGAAATACGCATGATCTTCCAGGATCCGTTTAGTTCGCTGAACCCGCGCCTGACGGTCAAAGATATCATCGGCGAGCCGCTGGAAATCCATAATGTGGCGCACGGCCGCAAAGCAGAAGAACGGGTGGCGGAATTGATGTCTGCGGTGGGTTTGAACCCGGCTTTTATGCGGCGCTACCCGCACGAATTTTCGGGTGGTCAACGCCAGCGCATTGGTCTGGCCCGCACCCTTTCGCTCAACCCGCGCCTGATTGTGGCCGATGAGCCGGTCTCAGCGCTGGATGTTTCGGTGCAGGCGCAGGTGTTGAACCTGTTGCAAGAGCTGAAAGACCGCCTGGGCCTGACGCTGCTCTTCATCGCCCACGATCTGTCGGTGGTGGAGCATATTTCTGACCGCATCGCCGTGATGTACGTGGGAAAAATTGTGGAGATGACCACCACCGAGGAACTGCTGTACTCACCGCTGCACCCATACACCGAGGCGCTGCTTTCGGCGATCCCCCCGGCGGACCCGGATATTCACCACAACCGCATCCAACTGCAGGGTGAAGTGCCCAGCCCGGCCAACCCGCCCTCAGGCTGCATTTTCCACCCGCGCTGCAGCTATGCCAAAGCTGAGTGCAGTGAAAAAGAGCCGACGCTGGAGGAAGTGCGCCCGGGCCACTTCGTCAGTTGTCATTTTGCCAAACAACTCAGCTTGAGAGGCATTGGAGAAGCAGGATGAGCACATCAGAACGGATTTCCGCGGCAGTCGCTTATATCCCGGTGATCGGATGGGTCTATGCCTATTTCGTACAGCGCAAAAACGAGCTGACCATGTTCCACCTGAGACAGTCGATCAGCCTCTTTGGTAACCTGATCGCGGTTTTTGCTGTGTGGGCCGTGGTGGCCTGGGTCATAACGTGGATTCCATTTGGGGTTATTTTTGGGGTGGCCTTGTTTTCCCTGGTGATGGCAGCCTTTTTAGTGGGGGTGGTCGCCTGGTTGGTGGGGATTTCCAATGCGCTGCGTGGATTGATGAATGAGGTGCCGTTGTTTAATTCATGGGCCAGGCGCCTGCCGATTTAGCGCGGCGCTCATCCTATTGAAGCAAATCGTAGTGTGGTCGGTTTTGACCGCACCCAACAAATAAGAAATGAAAGGAAAACCTGATGTCTATTAAAATTGCCATGATCGGCGCCGGTTCGATTGGCTTCACCCGGCGCCTGCTGCGCGACATTCTGGCGGTGCCCGAACTGCAGGACACCCACTTCGCGTTGATGGATATTTCCAAAGACAACCTGGATATGGTCACCCAGTTGTGCCGCAAAGACATTGCAAGCAGCGGCGTGCCGGCCCAGTTAACCGCCACACTCAACCGCCGCGAAGCGCTGGCCGATGCCGATTATGTGATCAGCACCATCCGACAGGGCGGCCTGGAAGCCTTCCAGACCGATATCGATATCCCGCTCAAGTATGGGGTTGACCAGTGCGTGGGTGATACGCTGTGCGCCGGCGGCATCATGTACGGCCAGCGTACGCTGATCGAACTGCTGGATTTCTGCAAGGATATGCGCGAAGTTTCCAAACCGGATGTGCTTTTCCTCAATTATTCGAACCCGATGGCGATTAACACCTGGGGCTGCAACCAGTATGGCGGGATTAAGACGATTGGCCTGTGCCACGGTGTGCAGGGCGCCCACTGGCAGATCACGGCGTGCGTCGAAAATTGGGCCAAGGCCCAGGGGATGCTGCCCGCCGATGCCAAACTGCACCGCAGTGAGGTGCATGTGATTGCCGCCGGTCTCAATCACCAGACCTGGTTTATCCAGGTGGAGTGGAACGGCATCAACATGCTGCCCTACCTGCTCGAGCTGTTTGAGCAGCACCCGGTGTATTCTAAGACTGAAAAAGTGCGCATCGATGTGCTGCGGCGCATCGGCTATTACAGCACCGAGTCGAACGGACACCTGAGCGAATATTTGCCGTGGTACCGCAAGCGCACAGACGAAATTATGCAGTGGATTGATTTATCCACCTGGATTAATGGCGAGACCGGCGGTTACCTGCGGGTGTGCACCGAGGGCCGCAACTGGTTTGAGACCGATTTCCCGAACTGGCTCAAAGAACCGGCGCTCGATCTGGCCACTTACACGCGCAGCGAGGAACACGGCTCGTATATCATTGAAGGACTCGAAACCGGCCGGATTTACCGTGGGCACTTTAACGTGGTCAATAACGGGCACATCACCAATCTGCCCAACGGCTGTGTGATCGAGATTCCCGGCTATGTGGATAAAATCGGGATCAACATGCCGGTGATTGGCGACCTGCCATTGGCCACCGTGCCGACCCTTTCGGCCACGCTTCAGGTGCAGAAGCTGGCGGTGGAAGCCTGCGTGCGCGGCGATGTGACCCTGCTGAAGCAGGCCATGCTGCACGACCCGCTGGTGGGCGCGGTGTGCAACCCGGAAGAGATCTGGCAGATGACCGATGAAATGCTGGTGGCGCAGGCGCAGTGGCTGCCGCAGTATGCTGCCGCCATTCCGGCGGCCGCGGCCCGCCTGGCAGCGGCTGAGAAAAACGGCACGCGCGTAAAAACGGTTGAAACCCAGGGCGCGGCGCGCCTGCACACCAAGACCGTAGAAGAGATGGCCGCAGATAAAGCCACGTCGCGCGCCAACGCTTCGGCTTCTGATAAAGGCAAGATGACCAAAGAAGGCGCATAAAGCTCCCAACCATGCGCCATTTTTATTCCGGTGCGTAGTGTGGTATACTCTTTACGCTACTGGTGTTCTTGGATATTGTTATTTCCACAAATAGATAGTAGTTGGGCCGGGGTAAGCCCTGGCCCAATTTTTGTTTCAAAGGACCTTTTGTGAATTTCGACTCTTTTACTTTTCACCCGCAAATTAACGCAGGTATTACTGCCGCAGGTTATGTAACACCCACTCCCATTCAACTCCGCACCATCCCGCCGATTCTGGAAGGGAAAGATGTACTGGGCCTGGCCCAGACCGGCACCGGCAAAACGGCTGCCTTTGTGCTGCCCATGCTGCAGCGCCTGATGCGCGGCCCGCGCGGTAAACTGCGGGCCTTGATTGTTGCGCCGACGCGCGAGCTGGCCGAACAAACGCACGCCGCCATTACCGCCCTCGGCCGCCGTACAGGCATTCGCAGTATGACGGTATACGGTGGCGTGGGTATGCAGCCGCAAGTTAAGGGCCTGCAGGCCGGCGTGGATATTGTAGTGGCCTGCCCCGGTCGTTTAATTGATCTGATGGGCCAGAGGGTGGCCAATCTGAGCTCAATTGAAATTCTGGTATTGGATGAAGCCGACCAGATGTTCGACATGGGTTTCCTGCCCTCCATCCGGCGCATTCTGGCGGCAGTGCCTGCCCAGCGCCAGACGCTGCTTTTTTCGGCGACCATGCCGGATGAGATCCGCAGCCTGGCTACTGATATTTTGCGCAACCCGGTGATGGTGGAAATCGGCGATTCTCGCCCGGTGGAAACCGTCAGCCATGCCATTTACCCCGTGGATACGGACCGAAAATCGGATCTGCTGATGGCGCTGCTGCGCCAGGCGGATTCTGGGCAGGTGCTGGTCTTCACCCGCACCAAGCACCGCGCCAAGCGGGTGGCCGAACAACTCAGCAAGGCCGGTCTGGCCGCCACCTCGCTGCAGGGCAACCTGTCGCAGAGCCGCCGCCAGCAAGCGCTGGACGGTTTCCGCAGCGGGCACGTGCGCGTGCTGGTGGCAACCGACATCGCGGCGCGCGGGATTGACGTCTCGCAGATCTCACATGTGATCAACTATGATCTGCCCGATACGGCCGAGGCCTACACTCACCGCATTGGCCGCACCGGGCGCATGGCCAACCTGGGCATGGCCCTCTCCCTGGTGACTCAGGAAGACCTGCCGATGTTGCGCACGATTGAACGCCTGCTGCGCCAGCCGCTGGAACGGCGCAAGCTGGCCGGTTTTGAGTTGGAAACTGCCCTGGTTGAACGACCGGAAGGCTCGCAGGCGCCTGCCGCCGCGCGCCAGAACCAGAACCGCTCCTCCACTGGCCCGCGCCGCCCCACCGCTAACCGTCCGCGCGCGTACTCCCCCACCCACGCCAGAAATTAAATAAGCTACACAGAGAGCGTATTCCCGTTCGTGCAGTTCACGAACGGGAATACGCTCTCTCTTTTTTTGTGAATCCCAAAAAAAACCTCCGTTCGTGAGAACGGAGGTTTTTAGTTTCA
>Ga0335397_10004310_pt1 | contig 18835 bp, 21 predicted proteins | sample MAT04_FD_205740 | JGI IMG/M metagenome (GOLD analysis project Ga0335397, IMG submission 205740) | Freshwater microbial communities from Lake Fryxell liftoff mats and glacier meltwater in Antarctica - MAT-04 (spades assembly) (version 2) ... | reverse complement strand
GTGAGAAGCCTGCGTCGCTCCTGACTCGCATCTTCGGGCTCTGAACGCTCGCGTCACTCGGATGGAGGCCACGATGCACACGAGAGAGATCACCGCGCAGAACCTGGTCGAGATGGTCAAGACGCCCGGGGTCGTCCTCATCGACTGGTTGGCGTGCTGGTGCGGGCCGTGTCGAGCCTTCGCGCCGCCGCTCGAGGACCTGATCGCGAAGGTGAAGGACCTCGACATGGCTGCGATCGTAGGAGGCACCGAAGCGCACGAAGAGGCTTCCCCCCGCACGGCCGCACGGGGAGGATGAGCTCATGGACAAAGTTGGAATCCGAACCAAGGTCAACGGACCGTTCGACAAGGCTCTCGCAAGCGTCGTCGCGGCGCTCAAGGACGAGGGCTTCGGCGTCCTCACCGAGATCGATCTCCAGGAGACGCTGAAGAAGAAGCTCGGGGTCGACTTTCGCCGCTACACGATTCTCGGCGCCTGCAATCCGCCGCTGGCGCACCGCGCGCTGCAGGCCGAGCTCGAGGTGGGGGTCATGTTGCCGTGCAACGTCATCGTCTACGAGGGCGACGACGACGCCATCCACGTCACCGCGATTGATCCGATGCAGACGATCGCGGCAGAAGGGTCGCCCGTGCTCGTGGAGATCGCGCGCGAGGTTCACGACAAGCTCGCGCGGGTCATCGGTCGCGTCGGCGAGACGGGGGCTCATGTCTGAATCACTGGACGACCGCACGGTCCGCGCGGCGGCCGCGGGAGACCGCGCGGCGATGGACCGCCTGATCCGCGAGATCTCTCCGCAAATGCAGAGGCAGCTCAACGGCTACGGCCTCGACGCAGAGGAGCGGGCCGACGCGCTCCAGAATGCGCGGCTCAAGATCGTGCGCCGATTGAGCTCCTTCCGCGACGACGCGCGACTCTCGACCTGGGTGTTCAGGGTAACGGCGAACGAGGCCTTGATGCTCCTTCGTGCAAGGCGGCGCAGCAGCGGGCGACTCGTTGCAGGCCTTCACCTGGAGGAGCTGGGAAGCTTGCCCGCGATGCAGGATCTACGTGAGGCCGACGCGGTTCTCTGTGCCGCGCGGGGAGCCGCGCGGTTGCGCCGAGAGCTCGAGCGCTTGCCGTCCAACCACCGGGCCGTGCTGGTCGCTCACTATCTCGACGATCTCGATCTCCGCGAAGCCAGTGAACGGCTCGGCGTCAGTGAGTCCTCCGTGAAGGGGCGGCTCTGGCGCGCGCGAGAGAGCATGCGGACAGCGCTCGCGGGAGACGAGCGTCGCGCCGCGTAGTGATGCCGCGGATCGCCCGCGGAGAGCGTGTACCTTCGCGGCGATGCCTGCGCCCGCCGAGCCCGAGCAAGGCGTTCGAGTGCGGGAGCACCGGCGCTCCGAGCGCCGCCGCGGTCTACGTGGTCGGCATCCGCGCCGCACACGCCGCGAGCCGCTCCTACCAGGCGGCTACCGCATCCGCGATGCGAGCTTGATCACTCTCGAGCTCAGGCGGGCGCGGCCTGCGTGAGCGCGCCGAGGTAGTCGCGCTTGCCGAGGCCGACGCCGTTGTGGCGAAGGATCGCGTACACCGTCGTGAGGTGGAAATAGAAGTTCGGCTGCGCGTGCTCGAGGAAGTAGTGCGCACCGGTCATGGTCTTGCCCTCCCAGCGCGGCTGGGTGATGACGCGCGTCGCGGCGCCCGCGAAATCACTCTCGCGAAAGCTGTCGAGATACGCGACGACGGTCTTGATGCGCGCGCGGAGCTCCTCGAGCGTCTGCTCGGTGTCGGGATGCGCGGGAGCGTCCTTGCCGCCGAGGCGAGCCGCGGCGGTCTTCGCCGTGTCACACACGACCTGCACCTGCCGCGCGAACGGGAACTGATCGACCGCGAGCCGAAGGCCCATGAAGTTCTTCGCGTCGAACTTCTTCGTCTCGGCGAGGGTCCCGGCCATCTCGAGCCACTTGTCGAGCTGGCCGAGGTGCTTCTTCATTTGCTTGGTGGACTCGAAGTACATGCGCCGGAGGCTACCATGCGAGATGTTCCTCGCTGGATGCGACATCCCCGCCTCCTCGACGCAGAGCTGATCCGCTGCGCCGGGGAGGGCGGGAGCAGCCGCAAACGCTGCACATTGACTTGACGGCCCGCTGGCTCCGCGTAATTCCTATCGCGATGCCCCTTTCCGATCAGCAGCGCCAGCAGTTCGACGACCTCGTGAAGAAGAGCCGTGTCGTTCTCTTCATGAAGGGCAACAAGCACTTCCCGCAATGCGGCTTCTCGGCCCAGGTCATCGGGATCCTGAAGGAGACCGGCGTCCCCTTCGAGACGGTCAACGTGCTCTCGGATCCCGCCGTGCGCGACGGCATCAAGGAGTACTCGAGCTGGCCGACCATCCCGCAGCTCTACGTCGACGGCGAGTTCCTCGGCGGCTGCGACATCGTGAAGGAGATGTACGCCCAGGGCGATCTCCAGAAGAAGCTCGGCGTCGTGGAGAAGCCCGTCGCGCCCCCGGCCATCACGCTCGACGAGAAGGCCGCCAAGGCGATCAAGGATGCGGACGAGGGCAACGGCGAGCACCTCCGCCTCGAGATCGACGAGAAGTTCCAGTACGAGCTCTACTTCGGCCCGCCGGCGGCCGGCGACATCGAGGTCGTCGCGAGCGGCGTGAAGGTGCTCTTCGACAAGGCGAGCGCCAAGCGCGCCAACGGCATCCGCATCCAGTGGGTCGACACCCCGGACGGCGGCGCGTTCAAGATCGAGAACCCGAACGAGCCCGCGCGCGTGAAGTCCCTCACCGTCACCGAGCTCAAGGCGTGGATGGACCAGGGCAAGGCCTTCGAGCTCTTCGACGTCCGCGGCGAGGACGAGCGCAAGGTCGCGAAGATCGACCGCGCCCACGCGCTCGACGCCGCCGGCGAGAAGCACCTGCTCGCGCTCGACAAGAAGACGCCCGTCGTCTTTCAGTGCCATCACGGCGTGCGCAGCAAGAGCGCGGCCGAGCGCTTCCTGCGCGAGGGCTTCACGAACGTCTACAACCTCGAAGGCGGCATCGAGGCCTGGTCCACGAAGGTCGACTCGAAGGTCGCGCGCTACTGATGGCGGCGCAACCGATCGAAGAGACGATGAAGGCGGCGATCCTCGAGAAGATCCCGGGCGCGGCCGTGCAGGTCGGAGCGGGCTCCGGCGGGGGTCACTTCACGGTGCAGGTGGTCTCGCCTGTGTTCGAGGGCAAGAGCATGCTCGAGAGCCAGCGGCTCGTGCTCGGCGCGATCGCGCATCTGATGAAGGGCGACGGCGCTCCCGTTCACGCGATCGACAGCCTGAAGACCCGCACTTCGTAAGTCGTCTAGCGACGCCCCACCGTCGGCTCGCCCATCTTCGGGGTCGGGCGCGTCGGCGGCGGCGGCGACACGCGGCCGATGCCGCCGGCGGTCCAGTGGCCCTCGTTGGGGTCAGTCACCGTCGTCGGCACGGGCGCGACCGGCGGCACCGGCAGCGGGTCGACGTTCACCTGCGTCAGCTCGCCTTGGTACATCGCGCCACCAGCGACCGCGCCGGTGGTGGAGCACGTCTCCCTCATGAACATGGTCGCGGCCGCGGCCGCCATCGCACCGGCGCCGGCCACGGCGAGCGCGAGCTTCTTGGTGCGCCTCTTCTTCACGCCGACGGGGCAGTCGGCCGTGAGGATGGTTCCGTCGGCGCGCTGGTAGAAGCGGATGCAGAGATCGTCGCCGAGGCGCTCGCGGAGGAGCGCCTCCGCTTCGTCCTTTGCCATCGACGACAGGTTGTAGACGTTCTTCTCGCAGCTCAGACAGAAGCGGACGCGCTCGTCGCCGAGCATCTCGTTCCAGTCCGCCTTGCAAGGGCTGGCGACGCGCACCTGGTCGAGGAGCGGGAGCCCACGCTTCGGCATGCCGGCGTGGAGCCGACCGTCGACCCCTGCGAGCTCGTTCGCGAGCTCGGCCTCGCGGGCGCGGAGCTCGTCAAGGCGCGTGGTCTGGTCACGAAGCCGCGCAATTTCGGCCTCGAGGGAGGCCTTGCGTTCACGGAGGGCGTCGAGCTCGTTGCGGTAGGGCGTGGTCACGGCCAATCCAACGGACGGCCGCCGAGATCGATCTGGAAATCGATCTCGACCGTGGGTGTCCACCTTCACCCGCACGGGCGCCCGGGGCCGATCAGGCCTGGGCGGAGGCGCCTTCGCCCTCCTCGGAGGGGTAGAGGGCCTCGATCTCGACCTTGTACTTCTCGTTCACGACCTTGCGCTTCACCTTCATGGTCGGCGTCAGCTCGCCGCCGTCGATGGTGAACTCCTGCGCGATGATCATGAAGCGCTTGATGGTCTGCACGCGCGCGAGCTTCTCGTTGACCGTCTCGATCTGCTTCTCGAGGTGCCGGCGGAACACGTCGCACTTCGCGGCGGCGTCGACGCTGCGCGCGGGTGAGCCCGCGAGCTCCGCTTCGGTCGTCACGCGCTCGGGGTCGAGCGTGATGAGCGCGGCGAGGTACTTGCGACGATCGCCGATGACGACCGCCTGCGCGACGACCGGGATGCCCTTGAGGTGCCCCTCGAGGACCTGCGGTGCGATGTTCTCGCCGCCGGCCGTGATGAGGAGGTCCTTCTTGCGATCGGTGATCTGCAGGAAGCCCTCGGCGTCGATCGTGCCGATGTCGCCGGAGTGGAGCCAGCCGTCGGCGTCGAGCGCGTTGCGCGTCGCCTCGGGGTCCTTGAGGTAGCCCTTGAAGACGTGCTTTCCGCGCATGCAAATTTCTCCATCCTCGGCGATCTTGATCTCGGCGCCGGGCAGGCACACGCCGCACTTGCCGGTGCGATAGCGCTCGGGCGGCGAGTAGGTGCCCGGCCCGGTGCACTCGCTCATGCCGTAGACCTCGAGCACCGGGATGCCGAGCGCGAGGAAGAACTCGAGCGTGGCGCGCGAGATCGGCGCGGCGCTGGTCACGCAGATGCGTGCGCGGTCGAAGCCGAGGCGCTCGCGCACCTTGTCGAAGACGATCTTCTTCGCGATGGGGTAGAGGAGCGGCTTCTTCTCGCCGCGCTGCTCGGCGAAGCCGCCTTCGAGGCCGGTCTTGCGGGCCCAGGCGACGAGCTTCTTGCGGAGCGGCGGCGCCTTCGCGCCGGCCGCCTGCATCTTCGCCTGGATCTTCTCCCAGACGCGCGGGACGCCCATGAACACGGTCGGCCGCACCTCAGCGAGGTTCTCGCCGAGCTTCTCGATGCTCTCGGCGAAGTAGACGAGCGAGCCCATCGCCATCGGTCCGTGGATGGTGAGGACCTGCTCGGCGACGTGGCTGAGCGGCAGGTAGCTGAGCGAGACGTCCTCGGGGCCGAGGTTCAAGGTCGGGATGAGCGAGCCGGCCGTCCACACGATGTTCGTGTGCGTGATCATCACCGCCTTCGGCTCACCCGTCGTGCCGGAGGTGTAGATGAGCGTGCAGACGTCGTCGGGCTTCTGCGCCTTCATGCGCGCCTCGAGCTCCGCCTCGGGCACGTCGTCGCCCAGGGCGAGGAACTCCTCCCAGCCGAGGATGCGCAGCTTGCCGCCGCCGGCGTCGGCCGCGGGCTTGCCGTGCATCTGCACGACGACCTCGAGGCGCGGCATGCGGTCCTTCTCGGCGACGAACTTCGCGACCTGCGCCGCGGTGTCGGCGAAGGACACCTTCGCCTCGCAGTGGTCGGTGATGTACCGCACCTGCTCGTGGCTGTTGGTCGTGTAGATGCCCGCGGGCATCGCGCCGGCGAAGATGGCGCCGACATCGGCGATCAGCCATTCGGGGTTATTCGCCCCAATCAAGCTGACGCCCTGACCGGGCTGCACTCCGAGCTTGATGAGCGCGCGGCCCGCGCGGCGCACGTCGCGGCCGTACGCGCTCCACGTGATCGTCTGCCAGCTGCCATTGCGCTTGATGCGCAGCGCCGCGCGGTCGCCGTACTTCGCGACCGTCTCCCCCAGGACCTCGTGAACCATCGTCGACATGTGGGGAGCATAGTGAGAGGCGGGTCGACAGTTAACACCCAGCGCGCATGGATCGTCCGAGATCCGGGGAGGCGGCGCGCATGGGCCGTGTTCCCGCGGAAGGCTAAGCTGGACGGCTGCTCGGAGGACGACCGATGAAGAGGACGTGCTTGTGGCTCGGATTGCTCGGCGTCACGGGATACGCGGCCGCCTGCTCGTCGAGCAGTGACACGGCGCCTGCCGCGGTCGTCGAGCCGGCTCCCCCGGGTCCGCCGGTCGACGTCGACCCGACGCCCAAGGGTCAGGTCGATCCGGGCGCGCATGCCGATCCCAATGCGCCGTGGGCCCCGCCGGCCGAGAGCGGTCCCGTTGCGTTCCCCTACACCGCCTATCGGTGCGGGTACCCGATCCGCCAGGTGAGCCCGAGCAAGCCTTCCGCCGACTTCCACGAGGAGGTGTCGGGCGCGGCACCGGCGCCGAAGAACCTTCACCTGACCATCGCGGGCAACGCGTCGTCGTCGGTCGTGGTGCAGTGGAGCACCGACGGCGCGACGCGCGCGACCGAGGTGCGCTTCGGCGACTCGCCGACGAAGCTCGACAAGATCGCGCAGGGCTTCTCGTTCGACTACGGCGCCACCGATCGTCGGCAGCACGAGGTGCATCTGTGCGGGCTGCCGGCGGGGCGCACGTTCTACTACGACGCGGGCGGCTCGAAGGGCCGCAGCGCGGTCTACAAGGTGACGACGGCGCCCGATGCGGCGACCGACGTGAAGGTCCTCGTCGGCGGTGACACGCGGACGAACCCCGACGTCTGGGCGAACCTGGCGAAGGCGGCCATCGCGCAGGGCGCGACGGCGATGGTGATGACGGGCGACGCGGTCGCGAGCGGCGGGATCCAGTCGCAGTGGGACGCGCTCTTCGAGGCTGCCCCCGAGCTCTTCGCGCGGCTCCCGGGCATCTGGGCGCACGGCAACCACGAGGGCCTCGACGAGGCCTACTTCGGGCAGTTCGCGCTCCCCGACAACGGAAGCGCGAGCGGCGTCGAGGAGTGGTACGCGACGATCTATGGCCCGCTCCGCTTCGTCGTGCTGAACGACACGGTGTCGTCGAGCTCGGTGATCACGGGCGTCGAGCGCACGTTCCTCGACCTGACGCTGAAGTCGATCGACCGTGCGCGGACGCCGTTCGTCGTCGCGATGCACCACCAGCCGATGTACACGACGTCGAGCGGCCACGCGGCGGCGACGAACCTCCGTGCCGCGTGGGCGCCGCTCTACGACCAGTACCATGTGAACGCGGTGCTCAATGGCCACGTGCACAGCTACGAGTCGACGAAGCCCATGAAGGGCGGCACGGGCAGCTCGCTCGGCACGGCGACGACGGACGCGCTCGGCACGCGCTACCTCGTGTTCGGCGGCGGCGGCGCGGATCTCTACGGCTTCAAGGCGACGCAGGCGTACATCCAGACGCGCGAGAGCGTGCATGGCTTCGCGCTCATGTCCGCCTCGGCCACGGAGCTGAAGTGGACCGCCTTCCGCGCCGACGCCTCGACGATCGAGACGATCACGATCCCGAAGTAGGCCCGCGCCCGGGAATCACTTCGCCATCGCGCGCCACGCCTCGATCTGCGCGGGGAGCGCGCTCGCGTTCAGGTACCCCTGCTCGGTCGCGATCTGCTTCATCGTGCGCGCGTCGAACACGAACCAGCTCGGCACGGCGGTGATGGTGCCCAGGCCTGAGCCGAGCTGCGCCAGCTTCGAGTCGAGGCACGTGTCGACCTGCGGATACTTCGTGTGCCACTTGGTGAGATCGGAGAGCGTCGCGCCGCCGTTCGGCACCGCGCCGTCCTCGAGCACGCTCAGGATCTCCACGCGAGAGTACGAGCCGGTATTCAGGTCCGCCATCTGCGCCACGTCGTAGGTGGACCATGAGCCGTCGACGAGGACGATCACGAGGTCACGCGTGAGGCGGGCGGGGTCGGCGAAGTCGCGCAGTGAGTAGGTGCTCTGCGTCGTCTTGCCCTTCGCGAGGCAGGTCAGACGCTCATCGAGGAAGCTGAGCGGGCCGCTGTCGGTGCCGCCGTCCGTCACGACGGGCGCGTTCGGGTCCTTGAAGCAAGCATGTTTCGAGGGGTTGAGCGTCGTCGCCTGACAGAGGTAGCCGGTCGGGCACCGGACCTTGTCGCAGTCCGCAGAGCAGTACTCCTCCAGGCCGGAGCGGGCATCGACGAGGCAGCTGCCGGCAGCGCACTTGTCCGAGGTGAAGAGCGCGGTGTCGCCGATCGAGGTGCCGTAGCCGGAGCACTCGGCCCCGAGCTGCTCTGCCGGTACCTCGGGCAAGGTGCTCGGGTCGACGGCCGACCCGCCGTCACCGCCGGAATGGACCACCGTCGTGGTCGTCGAGCAGGCAAGGAGCGTCCCGAGGCCGAGAACGCACGAGAGGACGCCGAGGTGAGCGAGAGGCAGGCGCATGCGGAACAAGAGACGGAGGGTGTCCTGGGATTATTCAAAGCGGCGGCTTTGCCGCTCGATCAGCCGAAGCGTTCGTCGAGGTGGGCCTCGAGGGCCACGGCGGTCCAGATGAGGCGCTCCACCGCGTACTGGAGGTCTTGAATCGGCGGCTGTCTTGTGCCGAACGACCCGCCGTGGGCGATGATCGTGAATGCAAGGAGGTCCGCGCGGATCGGCTCGTGGAGCTCGTCGAAGTGGAAGTTCTTCGCCTCCTCGATGCGCCAGCGCAGGAGCGCCCAGTCGGGCTGTGCGCGCAGGCTCGCAGTCAGGTGATCGAGCGCGCGCACGACGGCATGCGCCCACGCGTAGATCCCGCGCAGATAATCCGCGAGCGGTGACTCCGGAACGACGAGCCGCTGCAGACGCGTGTCGACGGTCGCCAGCTGTACACGAGCGAGCGCGTCACGCAGCGCGCCCAGATCCGCGAGGCGCGCTTCGAGCGTGCGCAGCGCGGCCTGCACCGACGCATCACGCTTCGCTGCGGCGACGGACTCCTCGAGCCGCGCGAGGTTCATGCTCATCGTGAGCTGGTCCTCGCAGAGCTCGTCGAGCAGATCCTGCGCATCGCGGTGCTCGATGTCGGCCGCACGCGGAAGCGGGATCGACTGCGCCCGCAAGCGCACGTGTGAATCGTTGGCCGACCGCGTCATCTTCGGCCGCGCCGGCGCCGCATGCGTCACGACCGGCACCGGCGTGTACGCGCGAGGCGGCGGCGGGATCGTCTTCGGGAGCGCGTCCGAGCCCTGCGGCGGAGCGAACAAAAGTGGCCGAAAGGAATGGCGATTCTTCGGCGTCGACGGGGGCTGGTTCACGTCGTCCTCCGGGAGGGCACACCAACCTCGCGGTCGGAAGCGAGGCTGTCAGCTCCTTGGTACGTCGAGACTGCCGCCTTCTCCCCTCAGCTCGGCCGTTCTCCCACCATCCGCCCCTCCGCCGAAAGTTGGCGGAACGCGCGACGGAGCGTCACAATTTGATGTGGGGGTTGAAGTCTTGTTCTCCCAGAGCCCGATCAGTAAGGCAATTTCGGTCGCTACGTTCTGCGGTTTGGCGCTCGCACCGGTCGACGGACCCGGCGGCAGCGTCCCGCTCCCACCCGCCGCGAGCCCGGGACCCGCGCAGCACGCGATCGCCGCGTCTGCGGGCGGAGCCGGCGCCGCGAGCGAGGCGAAGGGAAAAGGCGCCGACCCCACCCCCTCGACCGGCGTTCAAGGTCCCTGCGCGAGCGGCATGCTGCTCGTCGACGGTGACTACTGCCCGGACGCGGAGCAGGTCTGCCTCAAGTGGCTCGACCCGCCTCCATATCAGAACCTCCGCTGCGGCGAGTACGCGAAACCTGCAAAGTGCAAGAGTCCGCGGCAGCATCGTCGCTTCTGCGTCGACCGCGAGGAGTACGCCGAGCCGACGGCAAGCGGCGCCGAAGCGAAGGACGCGCTCCCCGTCGTCAACAAGAGCTGGACCGACGCGAAGGGCCTCTGCGAGGCGCGCGGCGCGCGGCTCTGCAAGGAGAGCGAGTGGGAGTTCGCGTGCGAGGGCCCGGAGATGAATCCGTATCCCTACGGGTTCAAGCGCGACTCGAGCCTCTGCAACCACGATCGAACCGACCTCGGCGGACCGATGGACAAGCTGCGCGATCACCGGGCGCCGCTCTCCGCATTCCCGGCGTGCATCAGCCCGTTCGGCGGCCACGACATGATCGGCAACGTCGACGAGTGGGTCGAGCGCGAGGGAGTGGCCGCACCGAACAGGTCATCGCTCCGTGGCGGCTGGTGGCTCCCGGGCCGCAACCGCTGTCGCGCCGCCACCACGCACCACGGCGAGGACTACACCGCGAAGCAGGTCGGCTTCCGCTGCTGCGCCGACGTGAAGTGAGCGGTCGGACCGCTCAGCTGAAGTCGTTCGCGAGACGCGGCCGCGGCACGAGCGCGCCGATGCGATCGGCCTCTTCGCCCCGACCTAGCTCGCGCGCGGTCGTCGCGTAGCGCGTGAGCTCCTCGACGCCGATGAGCGCGGCGTTCTTCTCGAGCATCGGCATCAGCTCCTCCCACATGCCCTCGATGAGCAGGGCATAGGAGTAGATGCGCAGGCCGATCGCCCGGAGGTCCTCCGAGGTCTGCGGGGTGAGCACGGGCTTCAGGAGAGCGATCGCCTGCTCGCCGTCGTGGCGCTCGAGCGCGACGTAGGCCTTCTCGATCGCCTGCGCGAGCGGCGCGTCGGCGGAGCGCGTGTCGGCCTGGCGATAGGCCTGGATGTTCGCCCACGTGAAGAACGCCCCGAGCGCGCCGAGCCAGAGCGCGCCGACGAGCGCCGCGTAAGCGAGCAGGACGCCGCCCATGAGCACGGAGATCGCGCGCGCCGGCTTCTCGCCACGGCCCTTGGTGAGCAGGTTCAGCGTGCCGCGCATCACGTTGCCGCCGTCGAGCGGGAGCATCGGCGCGAGGTTGAAGATGCCCCACCAGAAGTTGATCTGGAAGGCGAGGTCGAGCGCGAGCTGCGCGAGCGGGTTGTGCGGCCGGAGGCCTGCTCGCTCGCACGCGAAGAGCACCGCCGCGATGCCGAAGCCCGCGAACGGACCCGCGAGCGAGATGGCGATGCCGCGCGCATGACCGATGTCGCGGCCGTTCACCCAGGAGGTCGTACCGCCCATGCCGTGGAGCTCGATCTGCGGCTCGAGCCCGAACCTGCGCCCCATGAGCGCATGCCCGAGCTCGTGCGCGAGCACCGAGACGAGCACGATCGCGACCCAGATCGCGATGAGGTCGGGCCGCTGCAGGCGCGAGCCGAGCACGACGGCCATGAAGAGGAACAGGCCGCGAATGCGGATCGGGATGGAACCAAGTCGGAATTGCACGAGCTCTCGCCTAGGCCAGGATCTTGCGGATCTTGGCGACGATGTCGCCCACCGGCGTCGTCTTGAGGACGTACTGGCAGGCGCCGAGGACGAGCGCCTGCGTCACGTCCTGCGGGCTGTTGCGCGCGGACACGAACATGATCGGCACCTTCTTCATGAAAGGGTTCTGGCGCAGGACCTTCGCGAGCGTGAAGCCGTCGACGCGAGGCATCACGTTCTCGCTGACGATCATCGCAGGCGGCTGGATGCTCGCGGCCATCTCGACGGCCTCCATGCCGTCCTTGGCCTCGATGACGTCGTAGTACGGCTCGAGCGAGGCGCGCATGCGCGCGCGCATCGAGGCGTCCGGGTCGACGAGCATCACGACCTTGCGGGCCTTGACCGCCGACGCCGAGATCGAGCCCGGCGCGTTCGTGGTGCGCCCCAGAGAGCCGCCTGCGATCGCGCGCGCCTCGGTCAGTGCGTCCTTCACGTTCACCGGGGGCCGCTGCGAGCCGCTGACGGTCGGCGGGGGCGGACGAACGGAGGCGCCAGGGCGCTTGGGGAGATTGTTCATGCGGAGTGGTTTCGGAGACGGGAAAAGCCCTCTCTCTATAGCACCGCCTAGGGGAGTTTCTTCGCTCGGGCATAACGCCCCAGGAGACCTGCAAACGCACGCCGCATGAAACGAGGCGAAAGCTCGTTCAGGAGCATCACGAGCTTCATCACCAGGCCCGGCACCACCAGCGCACGGCCGCGCTCGAAGGCCCGGATCGCCGAGCGCGCGCATTGCTCGGCGGAGATCTCGATGAACGCGGGGATCTTCGCGCTGGTCGGGTTTCCCATCGTCTGCTCGAACTCGGTCGCCACCGGCCCGGGGCAGACCTGCGTGGCGACGACGTTGGTGCCGGCGAGGTCCGCGCAGAGCCCTTCGGTGAAGCCCGTCACGTAGTGCTTGGTCGCGATGTACGCCGCGAACAGCGGCGTGACGCCGAGCCCGAAGCCCGAGCTGACGTTGAGCACCCCTCCCCTGTCACGCTCGACCATGCCGGGGAGGAAGGCGAGCGTGAGCAGCGTCAGGCTCGTCACGTTGAGGTCGATCATGAAGGTCGTCTTCGCGGCATCGGCGCGCTCGAAGCTGCCCATCATTCCGACGCCCGCGTTGTTCACGAGCACGTCGACCTCGAGCCCGCGAGCCGCGACCTCGGCGATGAGCTTGGTGACGTCCTCTCGCGAGGAGAGGTCGCAGCCGATGACCTCGACGCGGAGCTCCTTCCGCGCCTCGGTCAGCGAGCGCTCAAGCTCCTTCAGGCGGTCGACGCGGCGCGCGACGAGCACGAGCGTCTTGGCGCGTGGCGCGACCAGGCGCGCGATGGCCATTCCGATGCCGGAGGAGGCTCCCGTGACGAGGATCGTACCGCCGTCGATGACCGACATCAGGCGAGCCTACCCGCGATCTTCAGGACGAACGCCGCGATCGCATCCGCGGCGGCCTCGAGGGCGGGCTCCTGCTTCGCCGCGCCGCCGTCGCGCTCGAGCAGCGCGAGCGAATGGTCGCCGCCCCGAACGACGTGCAGCGCCGCGTGCGGGAGACGCCGCACGACCTTGCGGATCTCGGCGGCGTCGCCGAGCGCGTCGCGCGAGCCCTGCACGAAGAGCATCGGGAAGGGAACGCGCGGCAGATGAGCGTCGCGGCGCACCTCCGGCTTCTTCGCGGGGTGGAGCGGATAGCCGAGGAACACGAGGCCGCTCGCCGTGAGGCCCTCGCCCGCGGGAGACGCCGCGATGTTCGAGATGATCCGCCCGCCCATCGATTTCCCGCCGCAGAACAGGAGCTCCGTCGGCAGACCACCGCGCGCTCGTACGCTCGCGATCGCCGCATGCCAGCAGGCCTCGAGCAGATCGCTCCGGTCGGGCATCTTCCGGCCCGCCTCGGTGTAGAGGAAGTTGAAGGTGACGACGTCGATGCCGCGACGCGCGATGCGCTCCGCCATGTCGACCATGAACGGGTGGGTCTGCGCGGCGCCGGCGCCGTGCGCGAGGATCAGCGTGGCGCCGATCGGCTCGGGTGCACGATAGACGAGCGCCGTGGTGGAGCCGTGCGTCGCGACGTCGAACGTGAAGCTCTCACTCACCAGGCGTGGAGCCTAACACCCGCCGCTATCTCAGAGTGCGAGCGTCCACTTCGTCCAGGCGGGATTCGCCTCGCCCGGCGTCATCCCCACCACTTCCTTGAACGCCTTCTCGCCGCTCGGGTCGGTCGCGACCGTATCGCGCCAGCGCTGGTAGAACGCCCACAGCTTGCCGCGCTCGTCGAGCCACTGACACACGTAGCGAGCCATCGCGTAGTGGAGGTCCTCGCCATCGCCGCGGAAGACGTCGTCGCGCATCGCGAACATCACATCGAGCCGCGCGTGCTCGCGCTCGGCGCTCGTGAGCGCCTTCTTGAGCCGCGGATGCCGCCAGTTCTTCACGCCGTGGATCTCGCCGGGCTTCGTGATGACGGGCGCCTCGAACACCGACGCGATGCCCTCGTTCAGCCACGTCGGCGCCTCGGGGAAGTCGGACTCGACGAGCGGGTGCACGATCTCGTGCGTCAGCGTTCCGAGCCCGAGCCCGATGTTCATCACCATGTAGCGATCACCGGGCTGGTAGAACCCGTAGTGAGCGATGCACGGCGCGGCGTACTTCTTCTTGCAGAAGGTCTCGTACGTCTGGCCTTCGGGGAAGAGGTAGACGCTGATGGCCTGCGACGGCTTCTTGCCGAACCGGTTGTTCAGGTAGCCGGCCATCGAATTGCGCATGAGCGACACGCTCTGCTCGAAGGCACCGCCCTGCCAGCCGGGTGGACCGATGACGACGAAGATGTCGGAGACCACCGTGGTGATCGTCTTCGGGCCTAGCTCCTCCTTCGCGACGCGAGCGCGACGCTCCCGATCGGCGGCGAGATCGTAGGCCGGCTCGGCGGGCGCCGCGGGGCGCGCGTTCGCGTTCCGCGTCGCGTCGTCGGCGTCGTTCATCTTCGATGCCGGCCCCGGCGCGGGAGCAGCAGCAACGACAGGCACGGGGACCGGCACGTCGGGCGGCGGCGCACGCCCGACGCTCGACGGCGGCGTCGTGCTTCGCCCTTCGCCCGTGCAGGCGCCCGTGAGGGAGAGACCGAGGACCGCGAAGGCGAGGACGAGCGGGGTTCGCATGCTCCGGGACATCGCCGCTAGGACCCCGAGTGTGACGGCGTCGTTGGGTCGTGGGCGCAGATCCCGAGAACGCCCAGGAAATGCCAGTGATTCCTCACGCCGCGAGCTTGGCGAGACGGCTCGGGAGCGAGAACTCGTAGGTGGCCCCCTGGAGCCCGATCTCGACGACGCGATCCCAGTAGTGCGACCCCGCGGCGATCGCGCCGCGCTCCGCGAACGGCACCGCGCGCGTGAAGCGCTCCACGCCGCCCACGAGGCGCCGCATCATCGGCAGCGCGAAGCGCACCGAATTCCTGGGCACATGGAGGGCGTCGGCGAGCTCATCTCCGACGAGCTCTCGGCACAGTGTCGTACCGAAGAGGACCTTCCGTGCCGCGTCGCGCTTCTGCTTGGGCGTGACGGCTCCGTCCCATGCCGCCGCGAAGAGCGCCTTCGTGAGGTCGCGAGAGTCCTCATCAGGCGGGCCCATCGTGGCGGCAATGAGGTCGGCGAGCCGGGTCGCGTCGGCGGCCGAGGCCGGGAGGAGCTGCGGGGCGACGCCGATCACGTGGCCGACCCAGCGCCAGAGGTGGATGTAACGCTCGCCCTCCTCGGAGTCGATGCGAACGCCGAGCTTGCGAAGCCCGTCCATGATCGCGATCGAGAAGAGGAGCGTCGTGCCCGCCATGTCGTGCTGATTGACCGGCGCGCCCCAGGCCTCGGCGTTCCAGTTGCCGGTCTTCAGGATCATCCGACGCACCTGGGCGTGGATGAGGCGCACCTTCAGAGTGATCTGCCACCCGTCGGCAAACGGACGCATGCCGCCCGGCCGACACACGGCCTGGACGAAGCGCGCGGTCTCGTTGAGCCTGCGCACGGCCTGCTGGGTGAGCCGACCGGAGAGAACGAGCGGCTTGTTGCCCGCGGGTGACGCGTACCCGAGCACGAGCGAGTGCGACCCGAGCACAGCGCCGCCGAGCACACCGACGCGCATGAGCATCTCACCGCCGCGGTCGCACGTCGGCCAGTCGACCCACGCAGGGACGTCGGTGGCGGCGTCGAGCAGCTCGCGCATGGCGCGCGGCGCCGACGGAATCGCACGCGAGCCGCCTCGCAGGCCGGCTTCGAGCAGCCGCCACCCCGCCCCCTTCGGCAACGACTCGATGGCCTCGACGACGAGGTCGGCGGGGTGGTCGACCTCGGTGAGGTACTTGCCGAGACGATCGACGCGATCGCCGAAGCGGCGGCGTGCGGCCGCGAGGTTGACGTAGCGCGAGGGGAAGCCGGTCACGCCATGGAGGATACCAGGTCGGCCTGGGGGCCGCGAACGGCGCCTGACGGCCGCCCGGCTCAGCCCGAGAGCGCCGCACGTGCGCGCTTCTGGCGGTACATCGCCTGATCGGCCCGCATGATGACGCGCTCGGCCTGCTCGCTGGGGCCGGCGACGGCGACGCCCGCCGAGAACGACGTCCCGAGGGGCGCCGTGAGCGACTCGAAGCGCTCGCGCAGGCGGCCGAGCGCGGCATCGGCCTCCGCAGGCGAGGCGTCGAGGAGGAGGATGGCGAACTCGTCGCCGCCGATCCGCGCGAGCACGTCGCCCTCGCGGAGCGAGCCTCGCGCCGAACGCGCGAGCGCGCGAAGCACCTCGTCACCACGCGCGTGCCCGTGGCGATCGTTCACGCGCTTGAAGCCGTCGAGATCGATGAAGGCGACACACACGTTGCGGCGCTTGCGCTGCCGCAGCTCGTGACGGAGCAGGTTCATGAAGTGCGCGCGCTGGGGGAGCCCGGTGACGCCGTCGGCCGTCGCGACCTCGAACGCCTTCTCGAGGAGCGACGGGGTCACGAGGATGGGGTGGCTGTCACGACGCCCGCCGGTGTTGGTCGAAGTCGACGTCGAACGCGTGGTGAGGAGATCGAGCGCGGCGACGCGAATGTGGATGGCTCGACCGAGCGCCTGGGCCATCACGCGTCGATGCTCCACCACACGTCCGAAGAACGTCTGGGCCTCGAGCTCGTTCATGTCGTCGATGCCGACGAGCCGACGCAGCACCTCGATGTACGGCGTCGCACCGCGGGCCACGAGCGATTTGACGACGCGCGCAATCTCGTCGTCGCTCGTCGCGCGATCGAACGGGTCGTCGTGAATGAGCTGCCAGGCACGCGTATCGGCCTCGCCGCGCGTGCTCGGGGGGGCAGCGGCGTCGCCCTCGCGAAGCTGGCGTGCACCGAAAGGAGCCCGGCGGCTCCGGACCAGTGTCGGTCGCCCGAGCCTCGTGGCACGGGCCGCCGACGCCTGTGGCCGACGCTGCCCAATCGATACGACCTCAGCTTTACGAGTCACGGACTTAATTCCTCCAGCCCCTGACCGTCTACGCTGCACGCCATGTGCCTTGATTGGTACGTCGTCCCTGCCGCGTCTCGGCGGGTGAGTTAGGCCCTCGATTTCAACGAGGTGCGCGATGCGCGCACAAGCCCCTCGTGTGGCGGGGATGTCGCGATCACCCTGCCGCGCCACACGTTCCTGCGCGCTGGCGCGCTTGTTTTGCAGTGCCCAATGCTCGCGCTAGGAGCCGGCGCGGACGAGCTCGATCTCGGTGATCTCGGCGGGTGCTCCCACACGCATCGGAGGGCCCCAGTAGCCGGTTCCGCGACTCACGTAGATCTGCGCGCGCGCGAGCTTGTGCAGTCCGGCGACGAACGGCTGCTGCAGGCGGACGAGGAAGTTCCACGGCACCAGCTGGCCGCCGTGCGTGTGACCGGAGAGCTGCAGGTCGACGCCGAGCGCGTCCGCGAGATCGATCCCACGAGGCTGGTGCGCGAGGAGCACGCATGCACGTGAGGCATCACGCCCGTCGAGCGCCTTCTCGAGATCGGCCCCGTGACCTTCGGCGAGGCCGTGCGACGAAGCGTCGTCGATCCCCGCGAGGTCGAAGCCGTCCTCGCCGCCGATGCGAACGTGCTCGTTGCGCAGCACACGCACGCCGAGCTTCGTGCCGAGGTGCGCGATCCAGGAGTCGGCGCCCGAGTAGTACTCGTGGTTTCCCGTGACGAAGAACACGCCGTCCCTGGCGCGTAGCTTCGCGAGTGGGGCGACGTGCACGGCGAGGTCGTCGACGGAGCCGTCGACGAGATCTCCCGTGATGGCGATGAGATCGGGGTTCAGCGAGTTCACGCGCGCGACGATCTGCTCGATGAACTCGCGGCCGATCGTCGGGCCGACATGGACGTCGGTGATCTGCACGATGCGGTAGCCCGACTTCGCCGTGGTGAGCCGATCGATCACGACACGCACCCGGCTGACAGCGACAGGCGCGAGCACGCTCGCGACGCCGACACCGCTCGCCCCGATGCCGACGACCGCTGCGGCGCCGCCGAAGAGCCGCGCGATCGCCTGCCTGCGCTCGGGATCGGCGGGCACGCCGCGGTCGCGGCGCACGGCGATCACCTTCACGAGGTCGCTGAGAGCGAGCGAGAGCACGAGGAAGAAGACGAGGCCGAGCCACGTGTACGCTACCCACGTGAACGGCGCCGCCGTCGCGCGCGACAGGTTCCGGACGACGATGAACACGCTCATCAGCAGCGTGAGGAGCCCGATGATGCACGCCGTCGCCACGCGCGACCACGGCCGCGGGAGCGCGAGGTCACGGACGAGGCGCGCCCACACGTAGTAGTGCGCGCTGCCCATGACGAGCAGCGCGACCGCGAAGAACACCAGGTACCGCGCAGCCATGAGCGAATCAGAGCTTCGTCTGCGCGAGGGCGAGCACCGCCGCCAGCTCGGCGTCGGTGACCGGGACCACCGAGATCCGCGATTTCTTCACGAGCGCCATCTTCGACAGCAGCGGATGGGCCTTGGCCTGCGCGAGGGTCACCGGCACCTTGAGCTTCTTCAGCGGCGTGACCTCGATGGCGCTCCAGTCGTCCTCGGTCTTCGGGTCCTGGAACGCCGCCCTGGCGACGCGCGCCAGCCCGACGATCTGCTTGCCCTCGTTCGAGTGGTAGTAGAGGAGCGTGTCGCCCTTCTTCATGGCCCGCAGGTTGTTCCGGGCCTCGTAGTTGCGCACGCCGTCCCACGTCGTCGACCCATCCGCGAGGAGCTGGTCGAACGAGTAGACGGACGGTTCACTCTTGATGAGGAAGGTCGCCTTGGCCGTCGCTTTCGCCATGGCGGGCACGGTACAACGAGAGACCATGAAGCGGTACGTCGCGGTGGCCGGCACGATTGGCGCGGGCAAGACCTCCCTCGTCGCCTGGCTCGTCAAACGTTACGGGCTCGAGCCGTTCTACGAGCCGAACGACGAGAACCCGTATCTCGCCGACTTCTACGAGGACATGAAGAAGTGGGCCTTCCACTCGCAGGTCTTC
>Ga0335397_10004305_pt1 | contig 18849 bp, 17 predicted proteins | sample MAT04_FD_205740 | JGI IMG/M metagenome (GOLD analysis project Ga0335397, IMG submission 205740) | Freshwater microbial communities from Lake Fryxell liftoff mats and glacier meltwater in Antarctica - MAT-04 (spades assembly) (version 2) ... | reverse complement strand
TGAGCGCGGCTCGCCACTCCGTCCAGGCGGCCGGCCCCGTGGCCTTGGCATCGGCCTCACTCAAGGCCGCCACGAGATCGAGCATCTCGGCACCGCTCAGGGCGCTGCTGCGCATCTGCTCAACCACACCGGCGACGGTGGCCGGATCCTCGAGGTCGCGGCGCGTGGCCGTGTCGGGGAGCAGCAGGTGATGACGACAGAGATCGACGATCACCGCGACATCGTCGGCATCGAAACCCATGGCTCGAGCCATCGTCGCGACCAGGGGGATCCCCTGCTCGGTGTGGTCTCCGGGTAGGCCCTTGCCCACGTCATGCAGCAGTGCGCCCACGAGCAGCAGGTCAGGTCGGTTCACGCGGCGGGTGAGCGCAGCCGCCTGCACAGCGGCTTCAACAAGGTGGCGATCGACGGTGAAGCGATGCACCGGGTTGTGCTGAGGAAGCCCGCGCAGACGGCTCCAACCATCGATCCATCGGCTCCAGATCCCGGCTTGGTCCAACGCCTCCCACACCGGCACGGCGGCCGGTCCGGCGCCGAGCAAGGAGACGAATGCCTCGCGGGCCGAGCGCGGCCAAGGCGCCGGCAAGGAAGCCTGGGACGCTGCGATGCGTTCGACTGTCACCGGCGCCAGGCGCAATCCGTTCTGCGCTGCTGCTGCAGCGGCACGTAGCCCCAGAGTCGGATCCTCGAGGTCGGCCTCGCGGGCCAGCACCACCTCGCCGCCCTGCTCGACCACGCCGTCGGCCAGCGGAGTCCGCACGACCTCGCGTCCTCGCCCCTTGAGCGAAAGCCGTGAGCGCTTTGCCGGAGCAGCCTGATCGACACGATGCCACGCAACGTCCAAGGCGTACGACAGGGATCGCCCCGCAGCACCCACCGAGCGCAGAAGAGCGTCGGCGTTCTCGTATCCCATGACAGCGGCGATGGCCGGTTGCTCCTGCAGCACCAATCGATCGGTGGCGCGACCTGTCACCAGGTGCAACTCGTCGCGTACGTCGAGCAGGTGAGCATGTGCGCGTGCTGCATCGCCGTGAGGAACGTCGGCGACCCACGATGCTGCGATGGCCCGCAGTACCGTGGCCTCACGGATGCCCCCGTAAGAATCCTTCAGGTCGGGTTCCAGCAGCCACGCAACATGACCCTGTTGCTGCGCACGACGATTTCCCATCGCGCGGAGTTCGGGCAGCATGTTCAAGGCCGACGCACGCCAGGTGCGCAGCCATCGCTCGCGCAAGGTGGCGGTGACAATCGGGTCACCTGCTACGTGGCGCACATCGAGCAGACCGAGCCCTGCCCGCACGTCCTCTCGTGCAACGGTCACGGCTTGATCGATCGTGCGGACGCTGTGATCGAGGCGCAAGCCGCTGTCCCAGATCGGGTACCACAGAGCATCAGCCACAGCGGCGGTATCGCGGGGGTTGCCGATCAGCACAAGGTCGAGATCGCTGCCGGGAGCCAGTTCTCGACGGCCGTGGCCACCGACGGCCGCCAGCGCCACTGGGCGTTCGGGTTCGCCCGCTGTTCCCCTCCCTGCAGCAGCCGCATACAGCTCAACGAGCCACCCATCCACCAGGTCGGCGTAGGCGGTCCGACGTACACCGTGTGCGCCCACCTGGTGGACGGTGGCTTCGAAGAGCGCCTCACGCGCCGTCCGGAAGCGGGCGGTGGCTTCGAGCGCCACCGCACCGCCTTCGGATCGGGTCACGTGATGCGCCTGCTTCTGCTCGCGTCGATTGAAGGTCGTCGACTAGAGCGCGTCGACGCCGCGTTCGCCTGTACGCACGCGCACGACGGCGTCGACCGGCACCGACCACACCTTGCCGTCGCCGATGCGTCCGGTCTGAGCGGCCTTGACGATGGCCTCGATGACGGCCTCGGTGTCGTCGTCCTCGACGAGCACCTCGACGCGCACCTTCGGTACGAGATCGACCGTGTACTCGGCCCCGCGGTACACCTCGGTGTGACCACGCTGACGGCCGTAGCCGCTGGCCTCGCTGACCGTCATGCCGTGCACACCGGCGGCCTCGAGGGCCTCCTTGACCTCGTCGAGCTTGAACGGCTTGACGATGGCGGTAACGAGCCTCATGCGTTGACCTCCGTGTGAGATGCCTTCGCGGTGCGCGGACCCAGTACACCACCGACTGTGGCGGTGAGGTCGTACGCCGATTCAAGGTGCTGGTCGAGGTCGATGCCCTCGATCTCGGCGTCCTTGTCGACCCGGAAGCCGATGAGCTTGTGGATGATGAAGCCGATCAGCAGGGTGACCACGAACGAGTACGCGAGCACGGAGAACGCGCCCAACGCTTGCGTTCCCAGTACGCCCCAGCCGCCGCCGTAGAGCAAGCCGTCCTTGCCGAAGGTGTTGACCTCGGTGGTCGCGAAGAAGCCGATCGCCAACGACCCGACCAGTCCACCCACCAGGTGGACGCCGACGACGTCGAGCGAATCGTCGTAGCCCAGCCGATACTTCAGACCCACTGCAAGAGCGCAGAGGATGCCGGCCAGCAGACCGATCACCACCGCGGCCCACGGCGCGACGAAGGCGCAGGCGGGCGTGATGGCCACGAGGCCGGCCACAGCGCCGGAAGCGCCGCCCAGGCTCGTGGCGTGCCCGTCGCGCACACGCTCGACGGCGAGCCACCCCAGGAGTGCTGCCGCAGTGGCCACCATCGTGTTGGCGAAGGCCACCGCTGCCGTCTGATTGGCCCCCAACGCCGATCCGGCGTTGAAGCCGAACCAGCCGAACCACAGAAGTCCGGAGCCGAGTAGCACCAGAGGCAGGTTGTGCGGCTTCATCGGCGTCTTGGGCCAGGCAACGCGCTTGCCAAGCACAAGCACCAGCGCGAGTCCGGCCGCCCCTGCGTTGATGTGGACCGCCGTGCCACCGGCGAAGTCAAGGACACCGCGATTGGCCAGCCAGCCAGCACCGCTGCCCCCGAGCTCGTCACTGCCGAAGTCGAAGACCCAGTGCGCAACCGGGAAGTACACGACCGTGACCCAGACGCCGACGAAGATGCACCAGGCGAGGAACTTCGCGCGGTCGGCAATCGCACCGGAGATCAGGGCGACGGTAATGATGGCGAACATCAACTGGAACATCGCGAAGGCGAGCGCGGGGATCGGGTAGGTACCGCCGTTGGTGGCGAGCTGGTCGACCAGTTCACCGATACCGATCGAGCTGAGGTCGCCAATGAACCCGCTGCCTCCGTCACCGAAGGTGAGCGAGTAGCCGTACAGCACCCACAGGACCGTGACGATGCCGATCGCCACGAACGACATCATCATCATGTTGAGCACGCTCTTGGCGCGCACCATGCCGCCATAGAAGAACGCCAGACCCGGCGTCATCAGCAGCACGAGTGCTGCACTGACGAGCACCCACGCGGTGTCGCCTGCACTGATTTCCATCGGAGCCTCCGAAGACCTCGCCGCTCGAAACCCCAGGCTCGTTGCCCGGTGCTGCGCAGACCTTCGCGGCGCTGTGTTGCGACCCACCGCTCTCGATGTTTCAACCCCGCTACGAACGACTACCGCACGTGAACTTGGTGTTACGCGGGCGCATCCAGGAGGGCATCGACGAACACCTGGGCGTCGAAGGGCGCGAGGTCATCGGGGCCCTCGCCCAGGCCGACGAGCTTGACCGGAACCCCGAGCGCCCGCTGGACGGCGATCACGATCCCCCCCTTGGCGCTGCCATCGAGCTTGGTCAGCACGATGCCGGTCACCGCGACGACGTCTGAGAACACCTTGGCCTGCACCAGTCCGTTCTGCCCCGTGGTCGCATCCAGCACGAGGAGAACCTCGCCGACGGGTGCCTGCTTCTCGACAACACGCTTAACCTTGCCGAGCTCGTCCATGAGTCCTGACTTGGTATGCAGACGACCTGCGGTGTCGATGATGACGACATCGACCTCATTCTCGACCCCGGCGCGCACGGCCTCGAAGGCGACGCTCGCAGCATCGGCACCCTCGTCGCCGCGAACCGTCGGAACACCGACCCGCTCGCCCCAGGTAGCCAGCTGCTCCGCCGCGGCAGCACGGAAGGTGTCGGCGGCACCCAGCAGAACGTCCTTGTCATCGGCCACCAGCAGTCGGGCGAGCTTGCCAGTGGTCGTGGTCTTGCCGGTGCCGTTGACCCCCACCACCATCACCACCGCGGGTACGTCGCCGATCCGATCCGTGGCCAGGGCGCGATTCATCGTGGGATCGACCGTGCGGACCAGTTCCTCGCTCAGCAGTGCTCGCAGTGCCGCGGGGTCGGTGATGGCCTCGATGCGGACTCGCGTGCGCAGGTGGTCGACGATCTCGCGCGAGGCCTCGATGCCGACGTCGGCCATGACGAGGGTGTCCTCAAGGTCCTGCCACGACTCGTCATCGATCGCATCGCGCGACAGCACGGCGAGCAATCCACGACCGAAGGCGTTCTGCGACCCGGCGAGCCGGGCCCGCAACCGCGCGAGGCGGCCGGCAGCGGCTTCGGGTCGCTCAAGAAGGTCGACCGCCGCCCCCGCCTGAGTGATCGACCCAGCATCGTGAACAGTCGATCCTCCTGCCACGCCGTCTTGCGCGTCGCCAACCGCTGACCCGCCGGCACCGGTGCCGGACGCTTCGTCCGGCGTCGACGATGTCGGCGAGGCGCCGCCACGACGGCGACCGCCGACCACGAGCCCGACAGAGATCAGTGCGGTAACCACCGCGACGACGGCGATGATGATGACCAGGGTCAAGGCGTCCATGGGAACCGATCCTGACAGACGAGAGGCTCAGCTAGCTCGACGGCACCAACGGTGAACCTGTCGGGCTACACCCCTGCAACCACCGCACGATCGACATCGATGGTGCGCGCGTCGTCGGGCTCAAGGCCTTCCTCGGTCTCGCGCAGGCGCTGGCTGATCACCGTGGTGACGCCATCACCCCGCATGCTGACGCCGTAGAGCGCATCGGCGATCTCCATCGTGCGCTTCTGGTGGGTGATGATGATGAGCTGGCTGCTGGCGCGCAGTTCATCCATCACCGCGATCAGGCGCTGGAGGTTGACGTCATCGAGGGCGGCCTCGACCTCGTCCATCACGTAGAAGGGGCTGGGACGGGCCTTGAACAGCGCCACGAGGAAAGCCACGGCCGTCAGCGAGCGCTCGCCACCGGAGAGCAGTGAGAGACGCTTGACCTTCTTGCCCGGCGGACGGGCCTCGACCTCGATTCCGGTCGAGAGCATGTCGTCGGGGTTGGTGAGGACCAGACGCCCCTCGCCGCCGGGGAACAGCCGGGAGAAGACGCCGGCGAACTCGCGTTCCACATCGCGGTAGGCCTCGGTAAACACCTCTTCGATGCGCTCGTCGACCTGGCGCACGATGTCGAGCAGGTCACGCTTGGTGTTCTTGAGATCTTCGAGCTGCTCGGTGAGGAACTTCAACCGCTCCTCGAGCGCCGCGAACTCCTCGAGCGCGAGCGGGTTCACCTTGCCGAGCAGATTCAGCCCGCGCTCGGCGGAACGGAATCGCTTCTCCTGCTCGACGCGCACATACGGGATGGGGTCTGCTTCGACGGGCTCACCAGCGTCGTCGTAGTCGACCTCAGCGTCGGGGTCGGGAAGCGAGGGCGGCACGAGTTGATCGGGGCCGTACTCATCGATCAGAGCGGATGAATCAACGCCGAACTCCTCGAGCGCCCTGGCCTCGACCTGCTCGATGCGCAGCCGCTGCTCGGCTCGGGCCAACTCGTCGCGGTGAACAACATCGGTGAGCGCCTCGATCTGTAAGGACAGCTCACGGATCCTCGTGCGCAGTGTCAACATCTCGGCGTCTCGTCGTTCACGCGCCTTCTCAGCCTCGTGTCGCGAGGCGGCAGCTGCAGCCAACGACACCTCAAGGCGCGCCAAGGCGATGGCGGCTCCGTGCACCACAGCGGTGGCAACGGCAGCTTCCTGCGCGCGCTGCTCGCGGCGTGCGATAGCGCGAGCTCGAGAGTCACGCTCGGCCTGCGCGGAACGCACGAGCTGCTCGGCGCGACCTGTCAGTGCATGGACGCGCTCTTCACCTGTGCGCACCGCCAATCGCGCCTCGACCTCGGCGGCCCGAGCCGCTACGCAACGCTGGGCGAGCTCGTCGCGGGTGGCCGCATCCGGCTCGTCGACCTGCACCTCGCCGCCGGCCTGCGCCAACCGCTGCTCAAGCTCGTTCAAGCGGGCGAGATCGTCCTCGCGCGCTGCCTCGGCCGTGGTGAGCGCCTGCTGCAAACGGTCGGCCTCTTCAGAGGATCCGCGGGCCTGCGATCCGAGCTGTCCGAGCTTCTCGGCCACCGCGGCCATTCTCGCGTCCGACTGGTGCAGTTGGGTCAGGGCGTCCTCGACCAGTCGCTGCGCCTCAAGCCGCTCTTCGAGGGCGCCGGTGAGGGCGAATCGCGCCCGCTCGGCCTCATGCGTTGCGCGCGCCAAGGCAGCCGTGCATTCGTCAACGGCCACCTGAACCTCAAGCAGGCTCGGAGTGGCCGAAGAACCACCCACGATCAGGCCGGCCGAGACGACGTCGCCTTCTCGCGTCACCGCACGCAACGAAGGTGCGGCCGCCACGACTGCGCGAGCAGTCGCGAGGTCCTCGACAAGAACGGTGTCGCGAAGAAGTCCGCGCACGGCGGTGACCAATGAAGCGGGAACGGTGACGGCATCGATGGCCCATCGCGCGCCCGGCGGCAACGCGAGGACCGACGAGGCTCCTGAATCGGGAGCATCTGCGAGCACGATGCCAGCGCGTCCAGCATCCTGCGTCTTGAGCATGGCCACGGCGGCCATGGCCGAACCGCTGGAGTCGAGCGCCACCGCATCAGCGGCAGAACCGAGGGCTGCCGCCACTGCGGTCTGGGCCCCCGACTCGACCTCGATCAGCGCGGCCACCGAACCCAGGAGGCCGCTGACGCGATCCCCCGCAGCCATCAGCGCGGCGGAGCCATCGCCGCGAGCGAGGCCGATCTGCAACGCCTCGAGACGCGCTGTCAGCGCGGCACGATCGCGGTCGGCCGACTGCTCGGTGCTGCGCAACACCTCGACGGCCCGTTCCGCGACGGAGAAGCGATCGGCCGCGTCGGCGTGGACGGCATCGAGATCGACCTCGGTGTCGTCGAGCCCGGCGACCTGGGTCTCTAGCGAGGTGAAGGCGCGGTGGGCCTCATCGGCTCGAGCGCGCGCCTGGTCGAGCGAGGTCGTGAGCCGATCGATCTCGGCCTGACGGGTCTCGACGCGGGTACGGGCCGATTGCACCTGCCCGCCGAGGCGCGCCAAACCCTCGCGGCGGTCGGAAGCCGCGCGAACCGCGGCCGCCAAGGCCCGCTCGAGTTCGGCAAAGTGGGCCTCGGCGGCAGCACGTTGGGCGATGACGTCGGCCAGAGCGGCACGATCGATGTCGACGGAGGCAGAAAGTTCGGACTCCTGCTCGCGGATCGACGCGGCTTCGGACTCCATCGCATCGGGGTCGCGCAAGGAGCGCTCCTCCTCGGGCTCGGGTGCGCGAAGCCGCACCCGCTCAGCCGCAAGTTCAGCGGTGCCACGAAGTCGCTCGCGCAGCGATGACAAGGCGAACCACGTCTCCTGCGCCTGGGTCAAGGCCGGCGACTGCTCGGCGGCCTCGGTCTGCACCTGAGCCTCACGCGCGAGCTCGGCGGCCAAGGTGGCCTCGATCACGGTGCGCTGCTCGCGGTAGGCGGCTTCGTCGGCCACTTCGGCGTCAAGCACCTTGCGGAGCTGTACGAGGTCGTCGGCCAGGAGTCGAAGGCGTGCATCGCGCAGGTCGCTCTGGATCACGGCCGCCCGGCGGGCCGCCTGGGCCTGACGCCCCAGGGGCTTCAACTGGCGGCGCAGCTCGGCGGTGAGGTCCTGGACGCGCGTGAGGTTGCCTTCCATCGCATCGAGCTTGCGGATGGCCTTTTCCTTGCGCTTGCGGTGCTTGAGGACACCGGCGGCCTCTTCGATGAAGCCGCGACGATCCTCAGGCGTGGCTTGCAGGATCGAGTCGAGCTGGCCCTGGCCGACGATGACGTGCATCTCGCGCCCGATACCAGAGTCGGAGAGAAGTTCCTGAATGTCGAGCAGGCGACAGGCCTCGCCGTTGATCGCGTACTCGGATCCGCCGTTGCGGAACATGGTGCGCGAGATCGTGACCTCGGCGTACTCGATCGGCAACGCGCCGTCGGTGTTGTCAATCGTGAGCAGCACCTCGGCGCGACCCAAGGGCGCGCGTCCGGCGGTGCCGGCGAAGATGACGTCCTCCATCTTGCCGCCGCGCAGCGACTTGGCGCCCTGCTCGCCCATGACCCAGGCCAAGGCGTCGACCACATTGGACTTGCCGGAACCGTTGGGACCCACCACGCAGGTGATCCCCGGTTCGAACCGCAGCGTCGTCGACGAGGCGAAGGACTTGAATCCCCGCAGGGTCAGGCTCTTGAGGTGCACGCGCCGCGCTCCTGTGGAACAGGGCCGTCGCATCGGCGTTGAACGGGTGCCGGGGACGACGGTGGATGGCATCGGGGAAGGCCGAAACCAACACTACCGGCGCCCCTGGAGCGCCGTGGGCTCGGACACACCTCAGGGCGGCTCTGCCACCCGTCCGGGTCAGCCGACGGGGCTGAGTTCCTCCACGGGGACATCGTGAACCGAGACATCGTGAACCGGGAGCACAGGGGCGCTCAACGGTGGAGAGGTGAACTCGGTGTCGAGACGATCGAGAGTCAGGTGCTGCATCTGCTCACGCAGGACGACGACCTCGTCCTGGAGCTCGCGCACCCGGCGGCGCAGGGCCACGAGTTCGGCGGCGGTGGCGGGGTCGGATCCCCCGAGGTGTCCGAGGAGGGCCTTGGCCATCAACGGTCCCTTCGCATCATGGCGCGCTACCCGGTGAGGGCTGCTGCGGCGGCTGGGCAGCGCATCGATGAAGAACAACATGCTTGTGCGCTGGTGAAACCAGGATGACAGCAGCGAGCCGAACCAGTCAACGGGGGGGGTCGATCCGGGCCAAGCCCACGTGGAAGTGGCCTAGCGCTCGCGGAAACCAGGCCCGATCTCTCGCGGGGGTCCGAGCCGCAGCACCACTCCCTCGATCCGTCCCGGACGGGTGGACCGCGGGGCGGATTCGGCATCGGATCCGGGATCGGAGGCCAGAAGATCTGCAAGGGCGCGGCAGGCATCGCGGGTGCCCTCGGCGACGACCTCGACCCGACCATCGGACAGGTTCGATGCCCAGCCCTGGAGACCCAGTTCCAACGCTCGGGAGCGAATCCACCAGCGCATACCCACGCCCTGCACGCGTCCTCGCACCCACGCCGTCATCCGCACCGGATCGACCCCCACCTCGTCGGTGGCGAACACGTCATCGGCAGTTGGGGCATTTTCTGCAGTCGAAGCATCCTCGGCAGCGGGGCTCACCAGTGCGCTCCACGGGGAACGCGCTGACACGTCGGGCAGCGGAAGGACGATCGGTTCATGAATGGTTCGCGCACGATTGGTCGACCGCAGCGTCGGCACGGCCGGTCCTCACGCCCGTACACCTCGAGCGAGCGTTCGAAGTACCCGCTGCTGCCGTTGACATCCACGTAGAGGCTGTCGAACGAGGTGCCGCCTTGCGCAAGCGCACCTTGCATGACGTCGGTGGCGTGACCGATGAGTTCGCGCACCTGAGGCGCGGTGAAGGCCGACGTGGGCCGTGCGTAGTGCAGGCGCGACCGCCACAGCGCTTCATCAGCGTAGATGTTGCCGATTCCCGAAACGAGCGCTTGGTCGAGCAGCGCACGCTTGATCCCGGTGCGGCGTCGACGGAGCAAGGACGCCAGCCGAGCGATGTCGAAGACGTCCTCGAGCGGGTCGGGAGCGATGTGGCGTGCCGAATCGGGGACCAGTCGCTGCGTCACCGGATCGGGCCCCATCGCTTCGACGCGCATGCCGCCGAACGTGCGTTGATCGACGAACCTCAGCTCGCGGCCCTTGTCGGAGAAGCGCACGCGCACGCGCAGGTGCTTCTCGTCCTCCTCGTGCGAGGGCTGCATCAGGAGCTGGCCGCTCATGCCGAGGTGCGAGAGGAGAGCGTCGTCCTCGTCGAGGGCCAGCCACAGGAACTTGCCGCGTCTCTGCACCGACGTGATCGTGCGTCCGCGGAGGCGATCGCAGAAGTCGATGGCGCCGGTCTCGTGGCGGCGAACAGACCGCGAATGCAGCACCTCGACCGAACCGATGGTGCGGCCGGACACCCACTGATCCAGCCCACGGCGCACCACCTCGACCTCGGGAAGCTCTGGCACTCAGGTGTCCTGTGGCTCGCCGAGTACGCGAGGTGTCTGATGGAACTCGCCAAGCCCGTTCCAGGCTGCTTCAGCGGCCGCCTGTTCGGCCTCCTTCTTGCTGTGCCCGGCGCCCTCGCCGCGGGCGGTGCCTCCGATGTGGACGGTGGCCACAAAACTCTTGGCGTGGTCGGGACCGCTTTCGGTGACCGAGTACGACGGAACACCGATGCTCAGCTGCGCCGCGCGTTCCTGCAACGAGGTCTTCCAGTCCAGCCCTGCACCCAACGTGGCCGATACGGCAATGAGGGGATCGAAGAGCGTGTGGATCATCTCGGCGCACACCGCCAAACCACGATCGAGGTAGACGGCACCGAGCAGAGCCTCGACGGTGTCGGCCAGGATGCTCGACTTGTCGCGGCCACCTGTCGTTTCTTCACCTTTGCCGAGACGGATGAACTCGCCCAGCCCAAGGGATCGACCGACGTCTGCGAGCGCCCGCATGTTGACGACGGCAGCGCGAAGTTTGGCGAGTTGTCCTTCAGGCAGATCGGGGTGGCGCTTGAACAAGGTGTCGGTGACGACGATGCCGAGCACGGAGTCGCCGAGGAACTCCAGTCGCTCGTTGGTGGGCAGCCCACCGTTCTCATAAGCGTAGGAACGGTGCGTGAGAGCACGTTCGAGGAGCGCGGGCTCAAGGCTCACGCCCATGCGCTGACACAGGACCTCGATGCGGGTGTCGTGGGTCGAGGGCGAACTCATCGCGGCCGCTCCGGATCGGTGAGGGCGTTCAAGCATTCGGCCGTCGACTGGACCAGGCGACTTCGCACCGATCGAGCGGCTAGAGCCACGTAGGCAGCGATCTCATCGGCTGTCGATCCGGCATGCCCCACCACGCTGATTCCCTTGATGCCGAGCAGGACGGCCCCGGCATGAGTGCCGATCGCGAACGAGCGCGCGACATCGAGGGCGGGTTCGGGATCGGCGTACCGAGCCGCGATGCGCTCGGCGGTGTTCTCGGCCGCGCCTTCGAGTGCCTTCAGCACGACGTTGCCGGTGAACCCGTCGGTGACGATGACATCGGCGCGACCACCGACGGCCACGTGGTCGCCTTCGACGGGCCCGACGTAGTTGAGGCGCAGGTCCTGCAACACCTCGTGGGTGAGACGACGCAGGGCGTCGCCCTTGCCGGGCTCGCTGGCAATCGTGAGCAGACCCACGCGCGGTTTGCGCGCGAGCCCCAGGGCAGCAGCGAACGCGCTTCCCGTCAGTGCGAATTGCGCCAGCAGTTCGGGAGTGGCATCAACGGTTCCGCCGACGTCGAGCAGCACCACGGGGTGGTGCGTGGCCGGCACGACCACCGCCACGGCCGCGCGCGTGACGCCGGGGAGCCGTCCAAGGGTCAGGGTGGCGGCAGCCAGCGAGCCGCCGGTGTGGCCGATCGAGACGCACGCGTCGGCCTCACCGGATCGGACGAGGGAGGCGGCGACCTGAACCGACACATCAGGACGGTTACGCACGGCCCGGACGGGATCCTCGTCCATGCGAACGGCTGAAGCAGCGGGACCGATCCGGACACGTCCGGACAATCCGCGCGCCTCGACAATCGCGGCGGTGGGACCGGCCGGCCCGACGAGGATGAGGTCGATGCCGGGCTGCTGGTCAACGACCAGGAGTGCGGCATCGGCCACGACCTCCGGACCGGAGTCGCCACCGAGCAGATCGAGGGCCACGACCACGGGGTCAGGCGAACCTGCCGACGAGGCCGATGAACCCCCGACAGCGGGGGTGGTCATGCGGGACTCAGACGTCGAGAACCTGGCGGCCGTCGTAGCGACCGTCCTCGTCCACCTGGTGCGGGATCGAGTACTTGACCTGACCGTTGACCACGGTCTTGTTGATCTGGGGCAGCTTCGCTTTCCAGTTCGCGCGTCGGCTGCGGGTGTTGCTGCGCGAGGTCTTCCGCTTGGGAACGGCCACGATCAGCCTACTTTCGTCTCGTCCGGGCCGGTGGCCTCGGTGTGGGGTGATGCGGTGCTTGAATCGGTTCTGGTGCTGGTGCTGGTTTCGCTGCTGGTGGTGGTGCTGACGTCGAGCAATGCAGCCCAACGGGTGTCGAGAATCTCGTGCCCGTGATCGGGATCGTCGGCCAGGTGCGCCCCGCATTCGGAGCACAGTCCCAGACAGCCGACCCGGCACAACGGCGCCAGCGGCAGCACCGGCACGAGGGTGTCGCGCACGAGGGGTTCGAGATCGAACGTGTCGCCGGCCAGCCGTCGCAGCTCGCCGTCGTCGCCTTCGAGCTCAAGGTCGTCGTAGAAGTACAGGTCCTGCAGCGCGAACGAGATGTCTCGTTCGACGGGATCCAGGCACCGCACGCACTCACCGACCAGATGTGCCTGCGCCCGTCCGGACACGAGCACGCCTTCTTCCACCGATTCCAGCTGCAATTGCAACTTCAGGTCGGTGCCCTCAGGCACTCCGATCACATCAATGCCGAGGTGCTCGGGCGCCGGGACTGTGCGATCGGCCGTCATCGTCGAGCCCGGACGTCGCCCAAGATCGACGATGTCGATCACCAGCGGCGACCGGGAGGCAGGACGAGTGGACACAGCGCAATCCGGGCGTCGAAGAACCCCGACCCCGGACGGGATCGGAAAGTACATCCTAACTGAGGCGAAGAGTACCGGAGGGTCAGCGGACCTCGTCGAGCCCATCCTCCGGGCCCGGCAGGGGGATTTCGCCGGTGAGGCCCAGGTCGTCGACCGGCTGGGCGCCACGAATCTTGTCGCGACCGCGCTGGACCGCCCTGAGGGTCTTTTCGAGCACGATCTCGAAGTTCGCTAATTTTCCGTCGACGTAGTCATCGACGTCCTTCTGCTTCGACTCCGCATCGAGCTGGGCTTCGTGAACGATGCGCTCGCCCTCGATCTGTGCCTGACGTGACACCTCATCCTGCGAGACGAGCCGGCTCTGCTCGACGTAGGCCGCGTCAATGATCGTCTTAGCCTGCTCACGGGCCTCGCCGATGACCCCGTCACGCCGGGTGAGGATCTTCTGGGCCTCGCCCAACTGGTTCGGCAGCGACCGGCGGGCGTCCTCGATCAGGTCGAGCACATCGTCGCGGTGCACCATGCACGAGGCCGACATAGGAACGGCCCGGGCGTCGCGCACTAACGCTTCGAGGCGTGTGAGCACGGTATCGACGTCCACGGTGGTCCTCCTGCTGGTCCTGAAATTCTGGGGTGAGGCTGGTCGATCTCGGAGGCGATGCTCTCAGGCGAGGGCACGGGGCGCGATGGTCAGGGGGTCCGCTCGGCCAACCGCTGGGCCAGCCGCTGGAGCACTGGGTCGGGCACCAGGCCGGTCACGTCACCACCGTGCCCCGCCACCTCCTTGACGAGGCTGGATGAGAGGTAGCCGTAGATCGGGTTCGCTGACACGAAGAGCGTCTCGACGCCGCTGAGGCGATGGTTCATCTGGGCCATCTGCAGTTCGTAGTCGAAGTCGGTGACGGCACGCAGACCCTTGACGATCGCGCGGATCTCGTGATCGCGGCAGAAGTCGACGAGCAGGCCGCTGAAACTGTCGATCTCGACATTGTCGTAGCCGCTCGTGACCTCACGCAGCATGTCGATGCGCTCGGCCACGGTGAACAGACTCGACTTGGTGTTGTTGACCAGGACGCCAACGGTGACATGGTCGAACAAGGAGGCCGCCCGACCGATGATGTCGAGATGCCCGTTGGTGACCGGATCGAAGGAGCCGGGACACACGGCCTTGCGCATGCGGTCCTCCGGGGCTGGGGCTGGGGCTGGGGCTGGGGTTACGACGTCCGGACAGGTGCCTCGTCCAGCGTTGGACCGGCCGCGCGACCGTACCAAAGCGTGCCCTCTCCATAGGCCTTGTCGCGAACACCCACCAAGCCCGCGGGCCAGCCCCAGTCCGAGCGCCGGGTCGCGCGCTCGACCACGACGAGCGTCCCCTCGGCCACTGTGCCCGCCGCGAGCAGTCCGACGAGCACCTCGTGGACCTGCGGTGTGGGCATCGAGTACGGCGGATCGGCGAACACGACATCGACCGCCGGCGGCCGGCCCTGCGCATACTTTTCGACGGGTCCGCCGACCACCGATGCTCCCGCGAGTGCCAGGTGCGCGACGTTGGCGCGGAGAACACGGAGGGCCTTCTGATCGGACTCCACCAGCACCACCGACGCGGCGCCGCGCGAGGCGGCCTCCAACCCGACGGCGCCACTACCCGCGTAGAGGTCAAGGAAGGTGCGTCCATGCCAAGAGCCGAGCATCGATTCAAGAGCTGAGAAGAGCGCTTCGCGGGTGCGATCGCTCGTGGGCCGGGTGGTGGTGCCCTCGGGCGCTTCGAGGCGACGACCTCTGGCGGCGCCGGCAACAATTCTGGGCATAGCGCCAGTATCGCGGAGGCTGGCACCGCGGAGGCTGGCACCGCGGAGGCCGGCCTCCGCGGAGGCCGGCACGGGGGAGGCCGATCAGGTCTTGTCGATGAAGCGTGCGGCCTCGTCGGCCGTGGCGCGTCCGAGTGCCGCCTCGAGCGCCGAATGCTCGGCGAGGGAGGGGTCGGCCGCAATGATCGTGATGGCCTCGTCCCGAGCGGCCGCAATGACCTGCTCGTCGCGGAGCACGGAGAGAAGACGCAGGGACGAGCGCCGTCCGGACTGCTCGGCCCCCAGTACGTCGCCTTCTCGGCGTTGCATGAGATCGAGCCGCGACAGTTCGAACCCGTCGAGGGTGGCAGCCACCGCGTCGAGCCTGGTGCGTGCCGGACCCTCGCCCGGCGCATCGGTGACCAGGAGACACAACCCTGGCGCGGTGCCGCGTCCGACACGGCCCCTGAGCTGGTGGAGCTGGGAGACCCCGAAGCGATCCGCATCCATCACCACCATCACGGTGGCGTTAGCAACGTCGACACCGACCTCGATCACTGTGGTGGCGACCAGAACGTCGATGCCGCCGGCAGCGAACTCACGCATCACCGAGTCCTTCTCATCAGGCTTCATCCGCCCGTGCAGCATCTCGACCCGCAGCCCTGCCAACGGGCCCTCAACGAGCATGGGCAGAACATCGAGCACCGCGACCGGCGGACGACGCGCAGTCGTTTCCGAACCGTCGGCCGCCAGCTCGTCGACTGCACGACTGACATCGGATGCGACAGCATCATCAGGTGCGACGGCATCATCAGGTGCGACGGCATCGTCGGGCGATGAGGCTTCGCCGATCCGCGGACACACGACGTAGGCCTGATGACCGGCCTCCACCTCTTCGCGCACGCGCTGCCAGGTGCGTTCCATGAAGTGCGGCTTCTGCGCCGACGGCACCACATGCGTCGAGATGCTGGATCGGCCCTTCGGCAGTTCGCGCAGCACCGATACTTCGAGATCACCAAACACGGTCATCGCTACGGTACGCGGAATCGGCGTGGCCGTCATGACAAGGACATGCGGCGAGACCTCGCCCCGCTCGGTCAACGCTGAACGCTGCTCGACGCCGAACCGGTGCTGCTCGTCGACCACCAGCAGCCCGAGGTCGTGGTACTGCACCACGTCTTCAAGCAGGGCGTGGGTTCCGATGATGATCCCCGCATCGCCGCTGATGATGTCGAGCAACGCCTTGCGTCGAGCCGCAGCGGGAGTGGAGCCGGTGAGCAGCACCACCTGTGTACCGCCATCGGCGCCGCCGAGCATTCCCCTTCCCGCCAAGGGGCCGAGCAGCTCGGTGATGGAGCGATGATGCTGCTGGGCCAGGACCTCGGTGGGAGCCAGCAACGCCGCCTGACCGCCGGAATCAACCACGGTGAGCATCGCGCGGACGGCGACGACGGTCTTTCCCGACCCGACCTCGCCCTGGAGCAGCCGGTGCATGGGGTGCCCGCGCAAGAGATCGGTCGCGATCTGCTCGCACACCTGAACCTGACCCTCGGTCAGGGTGAACGGCAGACGGGCATCGAATCCCGCAAGCAGTCGGTCGGCGCGGCCAGGACGCGGTACTGCGGGGCGCGCATCGATCGCCGCCCGGCGACCGGCCAGCACCGCCTGCAGGACGAAGGCTTCGTCGAAGCGCAGTCGGTCGCGGGCCTGCTCCACCTCCTCGCGTGTGCTCGGCCGATGGATGCCCATGAGCGCCTCGTGCAGGCCGATCAGCCCTTGGCGGCCACGGACATCGGACGGCAAAGGATCAGGGGGCTGGCCGAGAGTGTCGAGCACCATCCCGACACAGCGCGCGATCTTCCAGGTGGGTATGGCCGCCGTGGCCGGATACACGGGGATGAGGGTTCCGGTGAATTCTGCAACCGCGTCGAGTTCGGCCGAGAGATCCACCTCGCCGAGCGGGCCGACACCGCCTTCGCCCGCGTGGTCGCCCGCATCGTCGGCCGCAGTGTCGGCCATCAGCTGGTAGTCGGCGTTGGCCAGTTGACGGGTTCCCCGATAAGCGCCGACCTTGCCGCTGAACAGCCCCACCCGCCCGACGGTGAGCTTCTTGAGGTGCCACGGCTGGTTGAACCACGTGAGCGACAGCCGCCCGACACCATCGGTGACCACGACGTCGAGGATGCTGCCTTTGCGGTTCTTCATGTGACGCTTCTCGACCCGCTCGACCCGCGCCATCACGGTGACGTACTCGTCGATCTGCAGGGCCGCGAGATCGGTGAGCTCGCCGCGTTCTGCGTAGCGGCGCGGGTAGTGATGCAGCAGATCGCCGACGGTGGCCAGGCCGAGCGCTTTGGACAACGCCTTGCCCGTTGCCGGCCCGAGAAGGGCGGCAAGCGGTTCGTCCAAGGGGTCCACGAGGCGGCTTCCTGGGCGATCGAGGGACGGGCGAGGGGGAAGGAGGATCGAGGGGCAGTAACGAGTCCGCCCGACCACGACGCAGGCTAGTCAGTCCCCCCGACGGCTCCTGGCAACGCGCTCAGGTACGATCCAGCGGTTGCTCGGACACTCTCCGGGCCGTCCGGCGGCATCCGCCCCGGTCGCACTTCACGATCGACCTTCAGGAGCACTCAGTGGCTGCCAACTGCGACGTCTGCGGCAAGGGCCCTGGCTTCGGCAACAGCATTTCGCACTCGCACCGCCGTACCCCGCGTCGCTGGAACCCGAACATCCAGAAGGTTCGCACCGTGCAGAACGGGACCCCCAAGAAGGTCAATGTGTGCACCTCGTGCCTCAAGGCTGGCAAGGTCACGCGCTGACCTGCCCTCACCATCTTCGCGACGCCGGTCCCCTCACGGGGGTCGGCGTTCGTGCGTTCAGCCCGAGAAGTGGGTGAAACCGGCGATGTCGGGCGGCTCGCGGCCATCGACCAGCACCAGAGGCTCGATGCCTCGCTCCTGATCCACAGCACGTCCGATGATCGTCCAGCCCTGCGGGACGGCGCCCTCATCGGGGTAGGTGGCCAGAAAGGCGTGATCGTCGCCGCCTGCCAATACCCAGGTCAGCGGGTCGGCTCCAAGCGCGGCACCCACGTCGCTCATCGCATCGGTGATCTCGAGCGATTCGGTGAGCAGCTCGAGCCGCACCCCGCTTGCAGCTGCCAGGTGAGCGGCATCAGATACGAGTCCGTCGCTGATGTCGCACATCGATGTGGCGTGCTCGGCAGCGCGGGCGGCGACGGCGTAGTCGACCGCAGGTCGGCGATGGGCATCGGCCAGGACGCGCGGTGAGCTGAACCCACGCGAGAGCACGGCCAGACCAGCCGCGGCCCACCCCAGGCGTCCGGTCGTGGCCACCACATCACCGGGACGCGCGCCCGAGCGACGCACGACGCGATCGCCCGCGACCGATCCGATGGCCGTCACCCCCAGCATGAGAACGGGTGATCGAACGATGTCGCCGCCCACCACCACAGCACCGACCTTGGCGGCCTCGGCCTTGAGGCCGCCCGCGAGATCGAGCACCCACTGGACAAGGGTGTCCGCTGGCAGTCCAAGGGCCACGACCAGCGCCGCGGGCTTAGCTCCCATCGCGACGATGTCGCTGAGGTTCGCGGCAGCCGCGCGGGTGCCGATGTCGGCCGCGCTCGACCAAATGGTTCGGAAGTGGACGCCATCGACCATCGCATCAGTGGTCACCACGACCCGAGAATCGGGCAACTCGATCACCGCTGCATCGTCGCCGGGGCCGACGAGCACATGGCCCACCGGTGCGCTGCCCTCCGGCAGGAGCACCGCCGTGATCGCCTCGATCAGAGCGAACTCACCGACCTGGGCCACGGTGGCCTCCGGGTTCGGCTTCTGAATGATCAAGCGTTCCTCCTGCGCGATAGCGTGACCCACATCAAACACGTTGATGTCACGGCTGCCTCATGGCTTGGTCCCGATGACCGGGTAGAACAGCAACGATGTCCGAACCGAAAGGCGCGCCATGGTGCAGGCCTACATCCTCATTCAGACCGAAGTCGGACGTGCGGCCGACGTCGCCCGCGAGATCGCTGAGATCACCGGCGTCACCCAGGCCGAAGACGTCACGGGACCCTACGACGTGATTGTGCGCGCCGAGGCCGCCAGTGTCGATGAGCTCGGCAAGATGGTGCTCGCGCGCGTGCAGGCAGTAGGCGGCATCACCCG
>Ga0335397_10004295_pt1 | contig 18878 bp, 16 predicted proteins | sample MAT04_FD_205740 | JGI IMG/M metagenome (GOLD analysis project Ga0335397, IMG submission 205740) | Freshwater microbial communities from Lake Fryxell liftoff mats and glacier meltwater in Antarctica - MAT-04 (spades assembly) (version 2) ... | reverse complement strand
TCATGGGCTGCACCTTTCAGAAATAAGGGGGAACCGCTACGAAAAAAAAAAGGGATGCGAGGACTAGATACCGCATGGACCCGCCAGTATCCAGCTCTCGCATCCCCCCTAAGCCTGATGTTCGATCAACGACTACCGATCAGGCAGCAGCAGCGGCGGTCAAGCCGACGGCTTCGGCATACTTCAAGAAGGTGTCCACGCCGGCAACCACGACGCGAGCCTCGATGGACAGCAGTTCAATGCCGACCAGCGATACACGGACCCACGCATCCACGACAACGCCCTTGTCCAAAATGCGATCGATCACTTCGGCTAAGCTGGTCGACCCGATGGCTTTCTCGACTGCCATAATTGTGCCTCCTGATGAAATGTCTGAACTATATGTGTGTGAGAATTGATGCCTAGTTAGAAAACCTTGTCTGACATCTTGATGTAAGTATACCAGAAAGGATCGCAAACGTGTGTGAGGGAAGCGCGAGGGTTACGTGAGGGTTGTGTAAGGAAACCGCGAGGAATACGCGAGGAAAAACACCTGCACTTACGTAAGTTGATAAGTCACGGATAAGCAACGCGCCCGGTCGCGAGAAAGCACTTTATGACTGATTTCTCGCTCTGTTTCTGCAGCGTGCCAGCAGTCGTTGACACGTGTGCGAGAACAGTGTATCTTTGACAGTGTCGACATACTGCAATAGAACGGAGCACTTATGATCTGGCTTTCTGTGCCCATCGCCGCGTTACTCGGCTACCTGCTCGGCTCGATCCCGGTAGGTCTGTGGGTCTGCAAACTCTATGGCGTGGACATTCGCACGGTAGGCAGCGGGCGCACGGGGGGAACCAACGCCTGGCGTGCGGCTGGCCTCAAGGCCGCCGTGCCCACGATCATCGGCGACGCCATCAAGGGCGCCGTCGCCGTGATCGTGGTGCGCTGGCTCTTCCAACTGGCCTTTCCCGATCCCGATGCGATGAGCGTCGATGAGGCCACTTTGCGCTCCACCGTGCTCAATCTGAGCGTGGCGCTGGCCGGCGGCTTTGCCGTGCTGGGCCACAACTGGTCGTTCCTCAATGGCTTCAAGGGCGGCGCCGGCGGCATCACCACAGCGGCGACGACGCTGGCCATTTCGCCGCTGGTGGGTGGCATGACGATCATCATCGGCGCCTTTGTGATTTGGTGGACACGCATTTCCTCGATTGCCACCTTCACGGTCGGCGTCTGTGCCTTCGCCATGTTCTTGATCCTGGCCGTGCAGCAGCTCTCACCCTGGCCATATGCGATCTACGGCATCATCGCGCTGGCCGCAGTCACCATTGCCCTGCGCTCAAACCGCGAGAAACTGCGCGAGCAAAAAGAACGCATCATCACCCTTTGGTAAGCCTTGTACATCACGCCCCAAGCGCCGCGGGATCGGTACGGCCGGCAAAAGTGCGCCGTGGGTTGGCCAGCACAATGACCCCCACGGCCAACAAGGTTGCCCCGAGCCAGAGCCCAGCAACGGCCAGCGTCGCCCCATCAGGCGCCAGCACCGCTTGCCCACGTAATGCTTGCCAGATGACGAGCACGGTCAGACTGCCGTAGCTGATCCCGGCGATCCACACCAGACTCAGGCGCTGCCATGTGCTCAGGCGACGCCTGGCGAGCCGACGCGTGAGCAGGAAGGCGAGCAGCGGCAGCACCTGCATGGCATGCAACCCGATAAAATGGCCAGCCCGCAAGTCGCCGCCGGTGGTGCTCCACCCCAGGAAGGGCAGCCCCGGCCCTCCATCCGGCACCCCACGCTATGCGCACCGACCACCGTCAACTTGCCACCGGCTTGGAGCGCAGCCATCTGCGCTGGCGTCGGCCCGGTCGCCGTCATGAAGATGCCCACCCCGATGCCCACGAGCGACAAGAGCACGCCCAGGCGCAGCCCCCAGGCGATCACAGGGTCCGGCATGCGTTGCAACAACAACCAGATGGCCAGCAGCAGATTCATTACGGCGACGGCACTGATGAACACCCCCATCACCGCAAAGATCGCAGCGTCCAGCGGCGAAGAAACATTGAAATGGCTGGTCGTCCCGCGTAGCACTTGCAGGGTAATCAGCACAATCTCCACGATCAAGCCCACTGCCACCACATTGGCCGCCAGTTGCACCCAGCGCCGGCGCCCCTGCACCAAGGTGAGCAACCAGAGAAAAGTAGCGGCGTAGATCGCGATCGACAAGGCAAACTTGAGCGGCTTGATCCAGCCATTGACGCCGGTAATTGCCTTCGGGTCGAGCAGCATGGCGGCCAACAGCAGCGTCGCCAGCGCCAGGTTGAACAGAATCGTCGCCGTCAACGGCCCATTGAAGACCCACGCCCGGCGCAGCAAGCTGATGGGCGACGCCGGCGCCGCAGTGGGCGTGGCGGCCGGCGCTGCGGCTGGCTGGAGCGAGCGCTGGGTCACCCTACGCAAGACAAGGTAGACCAGCAGCCCCAACGGGCCAACCATCAGAATCAGCAAGAGCGCTGGCGAGGCCAACCAGGCCGTCATGCTGCGGTGGCGACTATCGAGATAGGCCCACCGCCCAACAAAAAGGTCAAAGGCCAAGAAATGGGCCCACGCAACAGTGGCGCCAGCGGGGGTGCCCAACAAAGCAGCGATCGTGGCAAGCTCCGGGTTCGCCAACAGCGGCAGCAAGGTCAGTAGGTTCGGCAGGACGAGCCCCGCGTACAAGATGGCGGCCGGGACAACAACCCACAGCGAAGCCAGGATGCGCCGCGTCCACCCCCAGTGCGGAAGAAAGACCATGAGCAGCCAGAAGGGCATGACCAGCAGATTGCTAAGTTGAAATATGGTTTCCATCGATCCCTCACAATACGAACACAAACACCCGAACTAAATCAAATTACCAAACATTGTTCGGATTTTATAGCATGTTCGAAGATTTGTCAAGGGGCAAAATCGGCAAAAACTGCGGAGGGAAGAAGATCGCGTCGTGCGCTAGGGGATGCGGCAGTCCAGAGCGGCCAGCATGACATCCTGGTCGCTCCATGGGTACTCGGTCTCGCCAAAGCACATGCTGCGTTCGTGCCCTTTGCCAAAAGCGACGACAACGTCACCCGGCTGCGCCATGTGCACGGCGGTTTGAATTGCCTCAGCACGGTCCGTCACGATGGCATAGGCGCCGGGTCCGGCAAATTCGCATACGCCGCGCTCGATGGCGCGGCAGATCTCGTCCAGATCTTCGGTGCGCGGGTCTTCCGCCGTGATCACGGAAAAATCAGCCAGCCGGCCACTGACGCGCCCCATCAGGGCACGCTTCGCCCGATCACGCAGACCGGCGGAGCCAAAGACGGCAATCAAGCGACCGGCGCCGTCCGGCGCGTTCAGTCCCACCAGCAGGCGCAGGGTGCGCAAGGCGTTTTCCAGACTGATGGGCGTATGCGCAAAGTCGACGACGGCCAAGAAGGGCTGGCCGCGATCCATGCGCTGCATGCGGCCCAGCACGCCGGGCATCTTGGCAATGCCCTCCTGCACAATCCCCGGCGCAATGCCCAACGTCAATGCGGCCGTAATCGCGCATAGAATGTTGTAGACGTTGAATTCGCCAATCAGGGGCGTTTCCACCGGAAAGACGCCCCCCCACCACGCGACGGAAAAGCGTGTGCGGTCGGTAGTATACGCCACATCGGTGGCTACCACATCCAAGCGCGTGGCACCGTGCGTGGGGATGCCATAGCTGCGCACCGGCACCTGGCAATTGTGGAGCAGCGCTTCCTGGCTTAGCACCGCGAGCAGGGCGCCGTAGCTGCCGGTATCATCAGCATTCAGCACGGCACAGCGCGCAACACCCGGCTTGGGTGGCGTGGCATATAGGGAGCGAAACAGGCGCGCCTTGGCCGCCACGTAGGCGTCGCGCGTACCATGGAAATCCAGATGCTCGTGGGTAATATTCGTCACCGCGGCAATGTCGAAATCGACCGCCGCCACGCGTGCCTGTGCCAGGCCATGGCTAGTGCTCTCGATGACCGCATATTGGCAACCGGCGGCGACCATCTCCGCCAGAAAGCGCTGCACCGCCGGCGCGTCCGGTGTGGTGACATGCAGACCCGTGTCGATCGCCTGTCCGTAGATGTGCGCGCCGACGGTGGTGACCACGCCAACGCGACCGGCCGGATAGGCAACATCCGCCGTGGCAGTGGCGAGAATCGACTCCAACAGCATGCAAGTCGTCGTCTTGCCATCGGTGCCGGTAACGCCGATCACGGGTAGCTTGCGACTGGGAAAATCATGGAGGGCAGCACAGGACAGCGCCAGGGCTATGCGGCTATCGGCCGTCTGCACGTAAGGCACATCGGGTGGGATCATGCCGCTGGCCAACAAAGTCGCCAACGGCGTCGACCCGAGCAGCGCGCTAGCGCCGGCCGCACACGCCGCCAGCAAAAAGCGGTGCCCGTCGACGCGACCGCCGCTGACCGCCACAAAGAGGCTGCCCGGCTGCACCAAACGGCTGTCGGCGGTCACGGCGTCGACGGTGGTGGCGGCGGGGTCGGCCGCGCCCTGATAGCGGGCATCCGGCAAAATCTTGAGTAGCTCGGCCAATGTAAGCATACGGTGAAAGGATTTCCTGCTCCGTCAGAGCCACATGCGCAAGCGAGCGTGCGCCCGCCCGCCCCCATCGCTCACAACACGCTCAAATGTCGCGCGGGCCGCGTACGATCGAGATGCCTGCCGCCACAATCATGATAGACAAAAAGAAGACAGCGCTGGCAAAGACGATCGGCAGCCGCGCCGTCACCTCGGCGACCACATCGATCGGCACGGGTGTCGCCGTCGGCGTCGGCGTCGGCGTCGGCGTCAGTGTGGGCGACGGCGTGGCGGTCGGCGGCGGCGGCGCCGTCACCGTTGGCGTCAACGTAGGCGGCGCCGGCGTCGCTGTGCTCGTGGGCATCGGTGTATTGGTGGGCAATGCCGCCACCGCAACGGCGGGCGCCGGCGTGGCTGCCGGCGGTGCATCCGTCGCCACAGCCCCCCCGACCGGGCCGGTCAACTGTTGGCTGGCAACCGCAATCTGGGCACGGATGAGTTCGGCAGCGTTGGTAAGCAGCGGCGTCTCCGGCAGGGGGACGGCAATGCTAATCGGGCCGGAAACGGTCACCGTGGGCGGCGGTGTCGTGGTCGCCGCCACCGTTGGCGCGACAGTCGCCGGCTCGACGGTGACGGGCTCGACGGTGACGGGCTCGACGGTGACGGGCTCGACGGTAGCGGTACCCGTAGGACGGCTGGTGGCGGTCACCGTTGCGGTTGGCGTAGGCCGCGGCGTGCGGGTCGCCGTGGGGGTCGGGGTGTCCGTAGGCACAGGCGTGTCGGTGGGCGTTGCCGAGGGCGTCACGGTTGGCGTCTCGGTCGGTGTATTGGTCGGCGTCGCCGTGTCCGTCGGCGTGGAGGTCGCAGTCGCCGTTGGCGTCGGCGTCGCCAAGGCGGCACGTACGTCGAGCGGCGGCAGGGCGACAATCGACGTGTAATTGTTGCCTTCGTCGTCACTGCGCAACACCCAGGTATCGACCGTGCCGGCATAGACCGTGCGCGGCGCCTTGGGCGTATTGGCCAGCGCATAGACGGGGGCGCTGTAGGGCACGCCGTCGGCGTTGGCCTGCAACCAGCTTTCGCCGGCGCCGACCCACAAGCCGCTTTCAGTGGCGAGGGCCAGCAGCCGGCCCGTATCGACAATATCGTAATAGGTCGTGGTGGGTGCATTGGGGACACGTGTCCACGTCACCCCATCGGGGGATTGATAGAGCGCCGTGTCGGTGCCGGCAAATAGGGTGCCGCCCTGGGTCGCCAGACTATACACGATCCCGGTGTCGGAAAAGGTGCTGACGGGAACCCAAACCGTTGTCCCCTTGAGCATGCGATAGAGACCGTCGTGCGTGCCCGCAAAGAGATCGCCCTTGTACTCGCTGATCCGGCGAATGCGGCGCGCCTCGCCCACCAACCCCGTGTCCAATTTCTGCCAGGTTTTGCCTTCGTCGTCGCTGCGCAGAACGCCGTCAAAGCGGGTGCCGGCGTAGATGGCGCTCTTGCCGTTTTCAACTGCCGCATAGAGTTCGCCCACGGCACTATTGCTGCTGATCAGCCCCTTGATGCCCGGCACATCACTCCAGGTGGCGCCGCCGTCCGCCGAACGGAAAAGAAAACCGGAGCCGCCATCGGCGGCATAGGCAATGAGCGCAGCGCGCGGGTCATAGGTAAGCGCAGCGATGCTGATGTTGGGCGCCAGCAGGGGCGTGGTGTTCTGCCAGGTCAATGCGCCATCCTGGCTGCGATAAATGGCAGCCGGCTTTGGCGAGTTCAACACACCGGCCAGGAGTCGATCCGGCGCGCCGGGCGCAACGGCCAGGCTGAGCACAGCATTTGCCGTAGGGGCAGCATCCTGGGCGCGCACCCAGAGCGGCAATAGCACCGCGCCGGCGATCAACAGCAGGGGGACTGCAGCCGGAAGCAAGCGCAGCAACTTGAGACGCAGATAAACGGGGCTTGACGCTGCTGACGGATGGATAGCACTCATTGGATTATGGGCTTGCAGGCTGACCGTGGGACGATGTCGACAAGTAGATCAACGGCTCCCTTCGCAAAACCGTTCCCAGTATACCTGACAATCGTAAGAGAAAGAAAAGCGAGGCCCCAGGCGGAGCCTCGCTTGCACTAGAAACCATCCCAGCGTCGCCGCAGGCAAATCAATCGCTAGAGAATCGTCAGCAGGAACTGCGACGCGCTGTTGGCCCAGTCGAGGACATTAGGCGGATAGAGACCAATCCAGACGACGCCAAGCACACACAGGAAAACAACGGCCTGCGCACCGATGCCGGCGCCCGCGCCTGTCCCGGCACTCTCTTCTGTCTCTTCACCGCCAAAGAACATGATGCGCGCCAGGTTCATGTAGTAAAACGCCGAGATAGCAACGTTGATGGCTGCCATGACCGCCAGGAAAAAGTACTGATGTTGGATCGTGGCGCCAAAGACAAAGAACTTGCCGATAAAGCCCGCCGTCAGCGGAATGCCAACCAAGCTCAGCAAGAAGATGAACATGGCCACGGCCAGCCACGGCGCGCGTTTGATCAGATTGGTGAAGTGACCGTAGTCAGTGCCCCCCGTCATGTTCTCGACGGCCAGCACCACCATGAAGGCGCCAATATTCGTGAAGAGATAGCCAAACAAGTAGATCAACAGACCGTTGAGACCGTTCATCGACAACGCCGTGACGTTATCGACGCCGGGGTTGACGACTGCGACCAACCCCAGCAGCATGTAGCCGGCCTGCGCGACGGAGCTGTAGGCCAACATGCGCTTGACGTTGGACTGGCGCAGCGCCATCAAGTTGCCGGCGAACATAGAGAGCACCGCCAGCGCACCCAGCATAGGCACCCACACGGCACGCGCTGGCGCAAAGGCCGTCAACATCACACGCGCGATGACCGCAAAACCAACGGCTTTCGACGCCGTGGAGAGATAGGCCGTGACGGGCGTCGGCGCGCCCTCGTAGGTGTCCGGCGTCCATTGGAAGAAAGGCGCCAGGCTCGACTTGAAGCCAAGGCCCGCCATCACCAGCAAAGCGGAAGGGATGATCACAGCGCCCAGGTGAGAGTTTTCCGCAAACACCTTGCCAATGTCGATGAGCGCCAACGAACCGGTGGCGCCGTAAAGCAGGCTGATGCCATAGAGCATGACGGCCGAGGCAACGGAACCATAGAGAAAGTATTTGAGGCCGGCTTCCGAGCTGCGCAAATCCTCGCGCAGAAAACCGACCAGCATATAACTGGTGATCGAGAGAAACTCGATGGCGACAAAGAGCAAGAGCAGGTTGTTGGCGCTGACAGCAAAGCTCATGGCGGCTGTCAACAACAAAAACGACGACCAGAACTCGCCACGCGCCCCAATGCGCTGGTTGAGATAGCCACCGCCGGCCACCGCCACCAGCAACATGCTGGTGTAGACAATCAGCTTCATAAACGTTGCAAAGGGATCGATCGAGACCACCATCAGCGTGGTCTGCACTTCGGCGCCCATTTGCAGGACGACGCCGACCAGACCGATCAGCAGAAACAGAACGGTCACCGTCATGAAACCGCGGCCACTGTCACTACGGTTGCCGGCTGTCGCATCCAGAATCAGGATTAGCAGCCCGCCGATGATCAGAATGATCTCAGGCAGAATGGGCGCCAACGAGAAAAAGCCGATATCCAAGATTGGCCTCCTGCGTCTTTACAGGACGCTCTGCACGAAGTTCAGGATCTGGACGGCGGCGCCGTTCAGGAAGTTGAGCAGCGGTGTCGGGTAAACGCCGAGCACAAAGATCAGAATCACCAACGGCCACAGCGTCAGCTTCTCAAAGCCCAGCATGTCGGTGGGGCCATCGGCGTGCGAGCCATCGACTTTCGTCCAGTGCGTAATCTTGCTGGCGTCATAGTCGCCCAAGAAGACATTCTGGATGATGCGCCACAGGATGTAGACCGCCGCCAGAACAATGCCGATCGCCGCAAAAGCCGCCCATCCGGTCACAAGGTCGAAGGCACCGCGGAAGGTGAAGAACTCACCCCAGAAACCCGACAGACCCGGCAGCCCCAAGCTGGCAAACAACGCCACCATCATAATGCCGTAAAAATAGGGCGTCTTGGTGCTGAGGCCGCCAAAACGCTCCAGATCACGCGTGTGCGCCCGCTCGTAAATGATGCCGACGAGAAAGAACAAGGCGCCCGTGATCAGCCCATGGTTGAACATCTGCATCGTAGCGCCGTTAAAGGCCATCGCCGCGCTGTCATACTTGTTGGGGTCGGCGAGGTTGCCAAAGGCAGACGACGCCGCGCCGATGCCCATGACGACGTAGCCCATGTGCGATACGGAGCTGTACGCAATCAGACGTTTGAGATCCGTTTGGGCAATACAAACCAGCGCGCCATAGACAATCGCGATAGCGCCGAGGGCCACAACCCAAGTCGACCAATACTGCGCTGCCGTCGGATAGGTCGGAATCATGATGCGCATGAAACCGTAGCCACCGAGTTTGAGCAGGATACCGGCCAGAATGACGCTACCGGCGGTAGGCGCTTCGGTATGGGCGTCGGGCAACCAGGTGTGGAACGGGAAGCTCGGCACCTTGAAGGCGAAGCCCAGGAAGAAGCCCCAGAAAGCCAGGCTGGTCAACAGCAGGGCGCTCCCCGGGGGCAGGTTGACAAAAGGCTTTGCCGCCGCTGCACCCAGGATATCGAAGGTGCCCGTGGCAAAGTAGGTGCCCAAGATGGCCAACAACATGACCACCGACCCCACCAAGGTGTAGATAAAGAACTTGATCGAGGCGTATTGGCGATTCTTGCCACCCCAGATCCCGATGAGCAAGTACATCGGCACCAGGCTGATCTCCCAAAAGACATAGAAGACCACATAGTCCAAGGCGATAAAGACGCCAAACATGCTCAGGGCCAGCAGACTGAAGAGCGCGAAGTACTCCTTCACGCGGGTGTTGATGACACGCACGCTATAGAAGAGGCTAAGCGTCATCAGCAGCCCCGTCAGGAAGATCAGGGGGAGGCTCAGGTTATCCACACCCAGGTGGATGCTTGAGTTGATGGCTGGGATCCAGGGAATCTGGACCTCAAACGCCATCGCCCCACTCTTGAAGTCATAGCTGGCCAGCATGTAAATGCTGAGCCCTAGCGGCAGCAGGCTAGCCAGCACTGAACCCCACTTGATCAGGCGATCGCTCTTTGTCATAATGACGAGGACCGCGCTGAGCAGTGGCCACACAATCAGAATTGGCAGAGCCCATTGATTCAGAAATTCCATGGATGATATCCTCCGCAGACCTTCGGTTTGCAATCCATGACAGATGCAAGGGTCAAGGGGCGAAATGCCTTTGGACTACCGTTGCATTTCGCCACGTGCACCTTGCAACTCTTTTTTAGACAAGCGTCAATAGCATCGGCAGTGCAGCGAGCAACAGCCAGATGGCAATGGATACAACGACAACCATCAAATAAACCTGCACCTGACCATTTTGGGCGTTGCGCAGGATGTTGCCGGCCTTGGAGGCAAGCCAGGCAAACCCGTTGACCACGCCGTCAACCACGTAGGTATCCACGTCACTGCAGAACCGCGCAATGGCGATGGTAATCTTGCCGATCGCGTCGACAATCGGGTCGATCACCCATTTGTCGTCCACCCAATACATGAACTGCGCAGTGGCACGCGTAAAGGGAATGATTGTGTAACTGTACAGTTCGTCCACATAGAACTTGCGGTGCATGACCCACCAGAGCGGCCCAAGCCAGCGCCGCACCGGGTCGATCTGCCCATCCGGCAACCCGTTGCGATAGACGAAATAGCCCAAGCCCAAACCGCCCAGGGCGACCACCAGCGACACCGTCAGCACAAAGAGGCTGAACTCGGGATGCGCGACTTCCATGGCCTGGTAGCTCATGTACGGTTCCAGGATGTGCTCGAGGCGACTCGGCATCAGGCCGCCAAAGACCGGGAAGGATGCCGGAATCCCAAACCAGCCCAGCGCAATGGCAAAGGGCGTGATCAGGATCAGCGGGATGGTCATGCTCTTGACGCTCTCGGGCGCATGGGCGGCGCCTTCGCTACGTGGCTGACCGAGGAAGGTGAGCACGATTTGGCGGGCCGTGTAGAAGCCGGTCAGCAGCGCCGCGATCGCCAGCATCCAGAAAATCAGCTTGTCGTCCGTATACCAGGTGCTGGAGAGGATCTCGTCTTTGGACCAGAAACCCGCCGTCACAAAGGGGAAACCGGAAAGCGCCAGACCGCCGATGATGAAGGTCCAACCGGTGATGGGCATGCGTTTGAGCAAGCCACCCATGTTGCGCATATCTTGCGGGTCCTGCGGGTCAAGATCGCCGTCGATGCGGTGAATCACATGCGACCCATGGCCGTGGTCGCCGTGGCCATCGCCAGCGTCGCCTACCACTTCGTGGGCATGATGGAAGCCATGTTCGACGCCGTGAATGACCGACCCCGAGCCGAGAAAGAGCAGCCCTTTGAAAAAGGCGTGGGTAATCAGGTGGAAAAGACCGGCCAGATAGGCGCCGGTGCCCAGCGCCGCAATCATGAAGCCCAACTGCGCAATGGTCGAATAGGCCAGTACGCGTTTGATGTCCCACTGGGCGACGGCAATCACCGAGGCAAAGAGCGCCGTGAAGGCGCCGATCATCGCCACAAACTGCATCGACCCTGGCGACGTTGCGCCGGCCACAAGGAACAACGGGTACATGCGCACGACCAGGAAGACGCCGGCCGAGACCATCGTGGCCGCATGGATCATGGCGCTGACGGGGGTCGGGCCTTCCATCGCATCGGGCAACCACACATGCAGCGGGAACTGGGCGCTCTTGCCGATGGTGCCGAAGAAGATCAGCACCGCAATCAGCCCAATCGCCGAGGTGGTGACCCCGATCAACGGGATCGTCACGGTCATGCCGGCCAGGTGCTGCAGGTTCTGCAACGAGAGCATCTGCTCGAAGACCAGCGTGCTTGGCCGGCTCCACATGTAGAGCAACATCATGCCGATAAACATGATGGTATCGCCAATGCGCGTGGTGATGAAGGCCTTGAACGCCGCCTTCTTGGCCGACGGCTTCTCATACCAGAAACCAATCAGCAGGTAGCTGCACAAGCCCATGATTTCCCAGAAGACAAAGAAGGTCAACAACGAATTGGCAACCACCAACCCCAACATGCCCGTCGCAAAGAGGCTGATATAGGCCATGAAACGGCTGTAGCGCGGATCTTTGTTCTGCGCCGCCGCCTCTGGGTAATCTTCCTTCTTGAGATGGCTCGGAAAGGTCATGTAACCGCTGGAGTAGATGAAAATCATGAGCAACAAAAAGGTCACCATGAAAATCATCAGGGCGTTGGCCGGGTCGACCTGGTAGCCAATCATCAAACTGGTGCGACCGGTGGGAATTGTGAACAATTCGCCGTAGAGCGGTTCCTCACCAAATTTCTCTGCCGTAAAGACGGCAAAGGCGATTGGCCAGCCGATGATAAAGCTGACCAACACACCGCCAATCGCGGTGAGCGCACTGACCGTCTTATTGCGATTGAGAAAAAGAAGGATCGCAACAAATGCCAGGAACGGTGGGATGGGCAACAGCCACGCTAGATTGAGAAATCCTTGCATTGCGCAACCTCGTTCGTTTCTGCGCCGCCGGGTAAGTCGCCCGCGGCGCAAGGATTGCTAACTGCTTTCGTCGTCAAAAAATATATGTCTACGGGCGCGCAAACTGTTTAACGCCTGCACTTCTGCCGGCACGAATGCCGATACGCTGTCACAAGCTAGCGTAAGTTCATCGCCCGAAAGCTGCGAATGAAGTTGCCCGCGCCGTACCCAACCAGCGCACCGATGGCAGCCAACACCAACAAAATCAGGTCATTGCCCAACTGGCCAACGGACCCAAACCCTACCGCAATCGCCGCCCCCACAAACGCCATCACGACCAAAAAGGTCTGATCCGACTTCTGCGCACTGACCTTTGCCAGCAGCTGCTTGGCATCCCGATAGTCAGGCTTATACTTGACGATCTCCTGCAGCGCATGTTTCGCACCGGTATAATTGCCTTGCGCGATCTTTGTGATCGCAAGGCCGTATAAAAACTCACACTGCTCGTCGAGCGTACCAATCAACTTCTGCTTGGGCATGGCGCCTGCTTCGCAACCCGCAACTCGCGTGTGCGAGTACGCTGATTGAACTACCCCTTCAAAATATCCAACTCATCCAGGTTAACTGTCCGCCGATTACGATAGATGGAAATCACCAGCGCCAACCCGACAGCCACTTCGGCGGCGGCCACCGCAATTACAAAGAGCGCAAAAACCTGACCGTCGACGTTCTCCATCGGCGCCACACCGTTGCGCCAGAACGCCACCAAGTTGATGTTCGACGCATTCAACATGAGTTCAATTCCCATGAGAACGGCAATCGCGTTACGCCGGCCTAATGCAGCATAGAGACCGCAACTAAAGATAAAAGCCGACAATATCAAATACCAGTTTAGAGGAACCATCTCTTCTATCCTCTTCTACCCAAGTCTTGCCTGGATTTCGATTACTTGCGATCACGTGCCAGGACGATGGCGCCGGCCAGAGCAACCAGCAACAAGAGCGCCAGCAACACAAAGGGCACGACATATTCATTCACAAACATACTGCCAAGCCGGGCAATGATAGCCTCGCCATCCGTGATCGGCTCACCCGCTTTCGGCCAAGGGATCGCATTCATCAAAGCCGTCAACACGACAAACATCAACGCCGCAATCATCGCCGCCGTACCCGACTGCCGGTTGCGCTGTGACGTGGTGCCGTACATCATGCCGCGCGTGAGCATGATGGCAAAGGCAATCAGCGTCGAAATCGCGCCGACGTAGACGAGCACCTGGCTGACACCGACGAATTCAGCCTCAGCCGTGATGTAGACGGCGGCGACGCCAAAAAAGGTGGCCGCCAACCCCAAGGCGCTGTGGAACAGATTCGGCGACAACACGACGACCAGTGCGCCGACGGCGGTCAACAAGGCAACCGCCAGAAAAACAAGCTCCAGGATCGACGGTAACGCGGGTAGCTCTGGCATAATTCTTAGTCTCCCACCTGGTTGACCGGCGCCATTGTGCCGATGAGTGACTTGGGCGTGAAGGATCGCTTGGTGCCCACAGATTCCTGCTTCAGGTAGCGAGTCATCAAGCGAAGCATCAAAGCGACCACGCCGATGTTCGCCACAAGGATCAAGAGATACCCGATCCAGGTTGGTATCGGCAGTTTCATGATAATCATCTGCGCGAGAATCAGCGAAAGAACCAGCGGCACCAACACCTTCCAGGCGAAGGACATCATCTGGTCGATGCGTAGGCGCGGGAAGGTGCCACGCACCCACTGGATCGCCCCGTAAACCAAGAACGTTTTCACGAGGAAGTAGAAAGGCCCAAGCAGTGGAATCTGGTCGGCGAAGGGCCCCTGCCAACTCCCCAGAAAGAGCATCACGGCGATGGCGCCCAGGAAGAAGGCGTTGAGAAACTGCGCCAGAAAAAACATGGCGAACTTCATGCCCGAATACTCGATGTGGAAACCGGCTATCAACTCGGACTCGGCTTCGAGCAAGTCGAATGGCGTCTGTTCGGCTTCGGCCAACGCCGAAATGAAATAGATGATGAACGCGCCGGGCAGTAGGAAAACAAACCAGCCTAGACCCAGGTTGATCGGCCCCAAATAGAGCGCCTGTGCACGGGCGATTTCCTGCGTGCGCATGGTGCCTGCCAACATCACCGGCGCCAACATCGCCAACACCATGGGGATCTCATAGGCGAGCAATTGGGCCACCACCCGAAAACCGGCCAGCAGCGCATATTTGTTGTTGCTGCTCCAGCCGGCCATCAGCGCCGCCATGATGCCAATCGACCCCAACGCCACCAGGTAGAGCACGCCGATGTTGAGGTCGACCCCCACAAAGCCCGGCGCAAAGGTGATCACGGCCAACGTCATCAGTACCGGAAACACCGACAGGATCGGCGCCAGAACATAGGCAATCTGATCCGCATTGTCGGGTCGAATATCTTCCTTCGAAAGCAGCTTGAGGACATCCGCCACGGTCTGAAAGAGACCATACGGCCCGATGCGGTTGGGGCCGATGCGATCTTGAATGCGGCTCACCACCTTGCGCGTGACCCAAATCAAGATCAGCGCCAGCACCAATGCCCCATTCACGAGCATAAACGCGCCAATAAAATAGGCAATCGCACGGGCAAGCGGCTCCAGCTCGGGCGGAGCGCCCAGGCGCATTTGCACATCAGTCAGGATGTCACTCCACGTCATCATAATACCGCATCCTCCGTAGCTCGCATCAGGTCAGACCGGTTGCCGATCACTTCCACTCCAACGCGCCCTTGCGCCATTCGAGGAAGAGACCCAATAACAAGATGAGCACAAATGTCACCGCCGCCATTACCGAGAAGAGCGACAAGTTTTGGTAGGCAATCGCGATTGGGTAGAGGAAGATGACTTCCACATCGAAAATCAGGAAGATTAGCGCAATCAGGTAATACTGGGCGCGAAACTGCACCCACGTGTCACCGATCGTCTCGACACCGGATTCGTAGGTCGCATTCTTGATTGGGTCCGGCCGTCGCGGTCCCAGAAGATGGCCGATCGTGATCGCGGCAACCGGAATGATCATGGCAATACCGCTCAAGATGAGGATGAACCCATACTGGCTCAGCATGTTCTAGCTCCTGATGCGTTGCCCCCCTCGACTCCGGCGCGGGTTGCGCTTGCTGTTCCGCTGCGCAAGTGGGGCTGTCTGAGACAGGGACCTCAGCGCGCTACTGTAGGCCGCACTGATTGTGTAGAAAAGAACAAATACGGGCGTATGGTAGCATACACTCTAAACAACAAGAAAATTTCTGCCATTCGGAAAGCACTTAACTGGTAGGAATTGTAACACAACCCACAAGTGCACTTCCAACTGTCTCTTTGGCTTGCTTGACGCAGTCGGGAATTCCTACCCCACGGTACGGGCTGCCCGTAACCCACAACCCCGCCGGCAAGGCAGCCTCGATGGCTGCCACGCGCGCCAGATGGCCGACGTCATACTGGGGGTTGGCCCGATGCCAGCGATAGATGCGGTAGAACAACGGCTCGGCGTCGATGCCCAACAAGCTACGCAGTTCGCTACGTACGGCGGCGCACAGCGTGGTATCATCCAATTCCATACTCTGCGGGCTACGCGAGCCGCCAAAGAACGCGCGCAGGAGCAGGCAACCCTGCGGGGCGCGCTGTTCGAACTTCACCGAATTAAGGGTGACGGCGTTGATCGGCCGTCGCTCGCTGCTCGGCACAACCAGGCCATAGCCATGCAGCGGATTGCGCACGTCGCTGAGCCGGTAGGCCAGTGAGATCGTCCCGGTGCTCACATAGCGAATGGCGGTCAACAGTTGTGCCGCGGCCGGCGCCATGGGCTGCACCAGCGCGGCGGCGGCAAAGGACGGGATGGCCAAAATCACCGCTTGGGCCGCAACCGTGGCACCATCATTCAAATAGAGTAGATAGCCGCCGGGCGTGCGCTCGATGCGTTCTACGCCGGTGTTCAAGCGCAGGTCGCCACTCAGGCTGGCCACCAGACCATTCACCAATTCGCCGGAGCCGTCACGAAAGGAGACAAACGCGGTCAACGGCCGGTTCCCCGGTATGCCGGCTGGGGGCGCCGCACTGCTCTTGCGCGCCCGCTGCGCGGCCAGCATCCCCTTGGTCAGGCTGCCGTAGCTTTTCTCCAACTCACGAAAACGCGGAAAGGTGGCCAGCAGGCTTTGCCGCTCCGCCTCGGCGTTATAGATGCCGGACATCAGCGGTTCGGCGATCTTGTCCAATGCCTCGCTGCCCAGCCGCCGGCGCACAAAGTCCGCCAGCGTCTCGTCCTCGTCATCCTGCCGCCGCGGGATGAAAAGATCCATCCCCATGCGCAGCTTGCCCCACGGCGAAATCAGCCGCGAAAAAACAAAGGGCTTGAACTTGGTCGGCACAATCATCAGAACGCCGTCGGGCAGCGGCACCGGCTTGCCTTTGTGCACCACGTAGGTCTGGCGCAGCCGCTCGTTGGTGCCGACCAGCCGATCGGCCAGCCCGATCTCATTGGCGAGCTGCTGCGCCCACGGTTTTTGGGTGATGAAAGAGTCCGGCCCGCCCTCCACCACAAAGGGGGCATCGCCAAAGCCCGCCACCTGTTCGGTCAGAATCTTGCCGCCCCAACGTTCCCCCTGTTCCAGCACCACATAGGGCACGCCCTGCTGCTGCACATACCAGGCCGTGCTCAGCCCGGCAATCCCGCCACCGACGATCGCGATGGGAACTGTGGCATGTGGAATGTGCGCTGCGGAATGTGAAGAACCGGTCATAGGGTCGCCATCACTTCCTGCACCGCAGCGAGGGTTGCTGCAATTTCCTCTGCGCCGTGTGCGCTGCTGACGAAGCCAGCTTCGAACTGGCTAGGTGCAAAGTAGACCCCCCGTTCCAGCATGGCATGAAAGAACCGTGCATAGCGCGCCGGGTCCGCATAGAGCTTGGCATCGGCGTAGTTGCCGATCACGGCACCGGGCGTCTTGAGAAAGTAGAACCCAAACATCGACCCGGCGCGGCCGGCCTGGATCGACACGCCCGCCTGCGCCGCTGCGGCTTCGATGCCCTGCACGAGCCGCGCCGTGGTCTCTTCAATTCCCGCAAAGATCCCCGGTGCGGTCAGCACGCGCAGCGTCGCCAGCCCCGCCGTCATCGCCAGCGGATTCCCCGACAATGTCCCCGCCTGGTACATCGGCCCAGCCGGCGCCACCTGCTCCATGATCCCCCGTTTGCCCGCATAGGCCCCCACCGGCAAGCCGCCGCCGATCACTTTGCCGAGACAAGTCAGGTCCGGGTCGAGCCCCCACCGCGCCTGCGCGCCGCCCAAGGTGACGCGGAAACCAGTCATGACCTCGTCCAGGATAAAGAGCGCCTTCTGCGCCCGGCATAGCTCCTGCAACCCGCTCAGAAAGCCAGCGGCCGGCATCACAAAGCCAATGTTGGCCGCGATCGGCTCTACAATCACGCCGGCAATCTGTTCCGGATAGGCTTCGAACAAGCGCTGCACCGCTTCCAGGTCGTTGAAGGGCGCGATCAGGGTGTCGGCCGCTGTGGCCGCCGGCACGCCGGGCGAATCCGGCAGACCCAGGGTGGCAACCCCCGATCCCGCCTGCACAAGCAACATGTCGGCATGGCCATGATAACAGCCGCTGAACTTCACGATTTTTGACCGGCCAGTGTACGCGCGCGCCAGGCGCAACGCACTCATCGTGGCTTCGGTGCCGCTGTTGACAAAGCGCACCATCTCCACCGAAGGCACCAGGTCGATGACCACCTGCGCCAATTCCGTTTCCAGCGCTGTGGGCGCGCCATACGATGTCCCGCGCGCCACCGCTTCCTGCAGCGCGGCGACCACCACGGGGTGCGCATGGCCCAGTGTCAACGGTCCCCACGAGAGCACGTAGTCGATGTACCGATTGTCATCGGCATCCCAGAAATAGGCGCCCAGGCCGCGCGCGACAAAGCGCGGCGTGCCGCCCACACTGCGAAAGGCGCGTACGGGGCTATTCACGCCGCCCGGGATTACGCGACGCGCTTCGGCAAACAATGCTTCGGAGCGGGAAGTGTTCATGCCACCTCATCTTTCGGATTGGCAGTGTATTCGTGCACGAAATCCACCAGCCGGCGCACGTTGTCCACCGGGGTCTGCGGCAAGATGCCGTGCCCCAAATTAAAAATGTGGCCAGGCCAGCCCGCCGTGTGCGCCGCATCCAACACTTGTTGGGCACGCTGGCGTAGTTGCGGCCAGGGCGCAAAGAGCGCAATCGGGTCCAGGTTGCCCTGCACGGCCACCCCCGGCCCCACCATGCGCCACGCCGTGTCCAGATCGATGCGCCAGTCCACGCCGATGACGTCGCCGCCGGCCTCGCGCATCAGCGGCAGGATGCCGGCGGTGTCGGTACCGAAGTGAATGATCGGCACGCCGGCCTCCCGCGCAATCTCCAGGGCGTGGCGGCTGTGTGGCAGCACGTGTGAACGATAGTCGGCTGGACTGAGCTGGCCCACCCAACTGTCGAACAATTGCAGCACCTGCGCACCGGCACGCGCCTGGGCCAACAGATAGTGGCCGACCACCACGCTCAGTTTTTCCATCAGGCTATGCCACGTGGCGGGGTCGGACATCATCAGGCTCTTGACGCGCACATGGTTCTTGCTGCCACCCCCCTCGACGGCGTAAGCCGCCAAGGTGAACGGCGCGCCGCTAAAGCCGATCAGCGGGATCTGTCGCCCCTCCAACGCTTGCCG
>Ga0335397_10004293_pt1 | contig 18881 bp, 13 predicted proteins | sample MAT04_FD_205740 | JGI IMG/M metagenome (GOLD analysis project Ga0335397, IMG submission 205740) | Freshwater microbial communities from Lake Fryxell liftoff mats and glacier meltwater in Antarctica - MAT-04 (spades assembly) (version 2) ... | reverse complement strand
AGAAGGTCGCGGCGCGGCTGGTCGATCTCGGCATGGCGCGGCCTCCTGGTACTTCGGCGACGGTGTCGGGGACGCCGGCATTTCTTGCGCCGGAGGCGTGGCTCGGCGTGCGCAGCGTGGCGACGGATCTCTACGCGCTTGGCATGACGCTGCGGCAGCTGCTTGGCGCGACGGGGAGCGCGGGCGCGCTGCCGAGCTCGGTGCCGGCGCCGCTCGCGCGGGTCGTCGACGCGCTCGTCGCGGTCGAGCCGGAAGCGCGCCCGGCGAGCGCGCGTGAGGTCGCGGCGCAGCTGGCGATCGCGGGAGCACAGGGCGCGGCGCAGGGCGGCGCGGCGGGCACGTCACGCGCGCGGGGTGCGCTGCTCGCGCAAGAGCCGAGCGGCGTCGAGCGGGCGATGGCGATGGAGTCGCTGCCGTTTGTCGGCGATGCGCGCGCGATCGACGCGCTGACAGCGGCGCTCGGCACAGCGGGCGTAGTGATCGTGTTTGGACCGCACGGCGCCGGTCGCTCGCGGCTGGTGCGTGAGGCGGTGCGTCGGCTGCAGCGCGCGCGGGTCGTCGCGGGGCAGCGCTCGCCGACGTATGCGCAGGCGCTCGATGTGCCGCGTGTGGCGCCCGGCTACGACGCGATCGTGCACGTCGTGCAAGAGACGCGCGGTGCGCTCGCGGAGGCGGTGGCGCTGACGCGCGCGGCGAGCGTCGATGGGACGGCGGTCGTCGTCGTGCTCGAGCTGCGCGAGCCGCCGAGTGACGAGGCGCTGCGCGCGCTGCAGGAGCGCGCGGGCGCTTCGGTGCAGACGATCGCCGTGACGCGCCTCGAGGAGAGCGAGGTGCGCGTGCTGCTCGGGCGGGCGCTCGGCGTGTCTGCGGCGCGGGTGCCGGAGGCCGTCGTCGTCGCGGCGAGAGATGCGAGCGGCGGGCTCGCGGGGCGGCTCTGTCGGCTGCTCGCGGCGCTGCTGGCGCGCGGCGCGGATCCGGGGCGCGCGGCGGCGTGGCGCTCGATTGGAGGCGCAGACGACGCGCTCGAGCTCGGGACGCTGACGGCTTCAGCGCGCGCGCTCGCGCAAGGGCTCGCGCTGCTCGGCGGTGCGCTCGAGGCGCGCGTCGCAGCGTCGCTGCCGAGCGTCGATGACGTGGCCACGGCGGCGCGTGAGCTCTTCGCGATTGGACTCGCGAGCGTCGAACGCGACGGCAGGCTCGTGCTGCGCGCCGACAGCGTGAGCGCGCTTCACGCCGCGACGTCCGCTGCGCAGCGCCGAACGCTCGGGCGCGCGGTGCTCGCCGCGGAGCCGCGCGATGGTGTGGTGCACGGGCTCGCGATGGCAGCGAGTGGTGCGCCGGCGGAGGCCGAGCCGCTGTTGCTGGCGGCGATCGCAGCGTCGCGTCGTCGCGGGCAGGTCGAAGAAGCGGTCGAGGTCGCGCAGCGTGCGATCGCCGCGCTCGGCGCGACAGATGCGCTCGTCTACGCGCACGCCGACGCGCTGCGTGCGCTTGGCCGCTATCGCGAGGCGCGTGTGTTGCTCGAGGGCGTGAGCGCGCCGCGACTGCTGGTTCTGCGTGCTGAGATTGCGCGGCTCGTCGGCGACGGGGACGCTGCGCGGATCGACGTGGAGCGCGTGACAATGGATGCGAGCGCGACGCCGCACGAGCTCGCGGCAGCGCGCGCCTTACTTGCGCGGCTGCAGCTCGACGCGGGTGACGCGGAGAGCGCAGTGCACACCGCTGCGCTCGTCGTTCGCGATGCGCCGTCGAGCAGCTCGGTGGGCGCCGCGCGTGCGCACGAAGTGCTGGCGCTCGCGGCATTGCAGCGCGGCGAGGTCGACGCTGCAGCGGCGGCGGTGCAGACGGCGGTGGTGGCGTCACGCGCGGCGGATGATCGCGGCGCAGAGGCCCGCGCGACGGCGCTGCTCGGCACGGTGGCCCATGCGCGTGGTGAGACGCGCGCGGCGGCGGTGGAGACGCAGCGCGCGTTCGAGCTCGCCGAGACAGCCGGCGAGGCGCACGCAGCCGCGAGCTTCCGCGTGAACGTCGGCCTCGCGCGTCTCGATCTCGGCGAGCTTGGTCCGGCGATCGACGCGCTGCGCGACGGTGCGCGGCGGCTCGCGCGCATCGGGCGCGACAGCGACGCGGCGCGCGCGGCGTACAACCTCGGGAATGCGGCGCACCTCGCCGGCGACGATGATCTCGCGACTGTCGCGCTCGGGCATGCCGTCTCGCTCGCGCCGAGCGACGTCGCGCTGTCTGCGCTCGCGGCCGTCGTGCGCTCCGACATCGCGCTTCGTCGCGACGATCGTGACGGCGCGCGCGCTGCGCTCGAGGCGCTTCGCGCGCTGCGCCTCCCGCTCGCGACGGCGGCGCTCGTCGCGTCGCGTCGCGCGCTGCTGCTCGACGATGCCGAGCTTGTGAATGAGGCGATGGCAGAGGCGCGGCAGGCGGCCGCGGAGTGCGACACGACGCCGGCGCTGGTCGAGGTGACGCTCGCCGATGCGTCGCTCGCGCTCACGGCGGGCGAGGGTGCGCGTGGCTATGCGCTGGCCTCGCGCGCGCACGAGTTAGCTCGCGGCGCGTCGTACGAGCTGCGCCTGCGCGCGGCGTTGCTCAGCGCAGAAGCCGCGTCGAGAGTCGGCGAGGTGTCCGCGGCGACGCTGCTCAGCGCCGAGGCGCGCACGCTGCTCGACGACGCCGCAGCGACTCTGCCCGCCGCTGCGCGCGCTGCGCTGCGTGCCGTGCCCGAACACCGCGCTGCGCTCGCCGCGACGCCGCCGCCGTCCATCGCGCGTCAGCGCAGCGACGTAGAGCGTGGTGAAGACGCGCGCTGGCGGCGTCTCGCAGGGCTCGCCAAAAGACTCACTGCGGAGCGCACGACGACGCGGCTCAGAGCGGTGGTGCTCGATGCCGCGCTCGAGCTCAGCGGCGCGGAGCGCGCGCTGCTGATCGCGCGCGAGAGCGACGGCTCGCTTCGTGTGCGCGCGTTTCGCGGCCTCGCACGGCGTGGCGAGGGCGGCGATGCGCCGGCGTTCTCGCGATCCATCGCCGCGCGAGTGCTCGACGCAGCGACGCCGCTCGCCAGCGTCGATGCGGCCGCGGATGGCCGGCTCGACGCCGCCGCGAGCGTGCACGCGCTGGCGCTGCGCTCGGTCGCGGCCGTGCCTATGCGTCTGGCCGACGACGCCGCGGGCGTGCTCTATCTCGATGATCGACTGCGCGCAGGCGCGTTCGGCCCGGACGACGTCGCGCTGCTGGTCGACCTCGCGGATCTCGCCTCGCTCGCGCTCGCCAACGCCGAGTCGCTGCGACGCGAGCGACGCAGCGCGCGTCGCCTCGAGCGGCTCCGCGAAGAGCTCGCCCAGACGGTAGAGCGCCAAGGGCTCGAGCTGGGTACGATGCGCCGCGCGGGCAATGTGGAGCCGCTTGCGGGGCTGATCGGCGGCAGCGAGCCGATGCGTCGCGTCGCCGATCTCGCGTCGCGCGTCGCCGCGTCCGATGTGCCGCTGCTGGTCGTCGGCGAGAGCGGCGTCGGCAAGGAGCTGGTCGCGCGCGCCGTACATGATCTGAGCGCGCGACGCAGCGGACCGTTCATCAGCGAGAACTGCGGCGCGATCCCCGAGCCGCTGCTCGAGAGCGCGCTCTTTGGTCACGTGCGCGGCGCGTTCACCGGCGCCGATCGCGCGCGCCAAGGGCTGTTCGAAGCAGCCGATGGCGGCACGTTGCTGCTCGACGAAATCGGCGAGATGAGCGCCGGCATGCAGACGAAGTTGCTGCGCGTCCTGCAAGACGGCGAGATCCGCGCGGTCGGCGCTGAGCGCACGCGCAAGGTCGACGTGCGCGTGCTCGCGGCGACGCATCGCGATCTCGAGGCGATGGTCCGCGCCGGGACGTTTCGGCAGGACCTCTACTATCGCCTCGCCGTGATGACGATCACCGTGCCGCCGCTGCGTGCGCGCGCAGAGGACGTCGCGCCGCTGGTCGCGCACTTCGTGCAGAAGCACGCGCGTGGCCGCGAGGTGCGCGTCGATCGGCGCTGTCTCGCGCTGCTGCAGGCGTACGCGTGGCCAGGCAACGTGCGGCAGCTGGAGAACGAGGTGCAGCGCGCGCTGGTGATGGGCGGCGACGTGCTTCGCGAAGAGCATTTGTCGCCCGCGCTCCTCGGTACGAACGACGCAGCGCGCGGCGAGTCCGCAGCGCTCGACGCGCTCGATCTGCGCGGCCAGACCGACGCGCTCGAGCAGCGGCTCATTCGTCGCGCGCTCGCGGAGCACGGTAGCCAGACGCGCGCGGCCAAGGTGCTCGGCGTGTCGCGCTTTGGCCTACAGAAGATGTGCAAGCGACTCGGCATCACGCCGGCATAGGAGTGCGCGCTTGCTCGGGTGCAAACGTCGTCGAGCTCAGCCGCCGAGCTTCGCGTACGCCGCGAGCGCCGCGGCGTAGACGAGCTTCAGCGGCACCTCGTGCGCGAGCGCGGCCGCGCGGCAGAGGTCGTGCTCGGGCGCGGCGTTCGGCGGCAGATCATCGCCGTCGGCGACCTTGAGCGCGATGCGGCCGTACGCGGTGTCGACCTCGACGATGCGGCGCGGCCGCTCTTCGCGTCGTACGCCGGTGAAGCGCACGCCGATTGTCGTCGTCTCGGACAGCAGCGTGCGCGCGACGGCGCTCGCGTCGGCGCGGCGGGTGATCGCCGCGAGCGTCATCGCCGGTCGGCCCTTCTTCATCACGATGGGCGTCGCCCACGCGTCGAGCGCGCCCGCTTCGATCGCGCGCTCGAGCGCGTAGGCCGCCAGCTCGCCGGTCATGTCGTCGATGTTGGCCTCGACGATCGTGTGCGTGTCCGCGCCTGCGCTGCCGTGCGCGGCTTCGTCGTCGGCGGTGCCGAGAATCAGCCGCAGCAAGTTTGGTCGATCGGCGAGCTCGCGTGTGCCGCCGCCCCAGCCCGAGCGCTCGGGGCGCATCGCGGGCCAGCGCGAGAAGCTGCTCGCACATGCGGCGACGAGACACGCGCCGGTCGGCGTCACCAGCTCGGCAGTGCTCGCGGTGTCAACGGTGGGAACGCCGCGCAGCGCCATCACCGTCGCGGGCGCGGGCACCGGCAAGATGCCGTGTTGCGCCTTGATGAAGCCGCGCCCCATCGGCAACGGCGCGCACACGACGCGCGCACCGAGCCAGTCGAGCGCGACCGCGGCGGCGACGGTGTCGACGATCGAGTCGACCGCGCCGACCTCGTGAAAGTGCACCGCGTCGATCGGGATGCGATGCACGTCGGACTCCGCCTCGCCGAGGATGCGGAACGCGCGCAGCGCCAATGCGCGCGCGCCGTCGGTCAGCTCCGCACTCTCGAGCATCGTGCGAATCGCGGCATACGTGCGCTGCGGCTGCCCGCGATCGACGTCGACGACGAAGCGCGTCGCGACGATGCCGGAGCGCGACACGTCGAAGGTGCGGATCCGGTAGCCCTCGACCGGCAGCGAGGCGAGCGCGGCGTCGATCGGCGCGCGCGGCACGCCGAGGTCGAGCAGCGCGGCGACGAACATGTCACCCGCGATGCCGCTGAAAACGTCGAGGAAGAGCAGCTTGCCGACGCCCGCGCCGCGCGGCAGCGGCTCGTTGCGCGGACCGCCGACCGGATGAACGTGAGCCGCGTCGTGCGCGTGATCGTGATCATGCGCGTCGCCGTGATCGTGATCATGCGCGTCGCCGTGATCGTGATCATGCGCGTCGCCGTGATCGTGATCGTGCGCGTCTCCGTGATCGTGCGCGTCGCCGTGATCGTGGTCGTGCGCGTCGCCGTGATCGTGGTCGTGCGCGTCGCCGTGATCGTGGTCGTGCGGGTCGCCGTGAGGCATCAGCTCTCCCGCCGATTGATCAGGCTCGCCGCGTAGGCCGCGCCAAAGCCGTTGTCGATGTTGACGACGGTGACGCCGGCCGCGCAGCTGTTGAGCATGCCGAGCAGCGCCGCGAGACCGTGGAAGCTCGCGCCGTAGCCGATGGAAGTCGGCACCGCGATGATCGGCTTCCCCACCAGGCCACCGACGACGCTCGCGAGCGCGGCCTCCATCCCTGCGACGACGATCAGCACGCTCGCCGCTTCGAGCTCGTCGCGCCGCGCGAGCAGGCGATGCAGGCCCGCGACGCCCACGTCGTAGACGGTGCGCACTGCGTTGCCGAGCGCGCGCGCGGTGACGGCGGCCTCTTCGGCGACCGGCTGATCGCTGGTGCCAGCGCTGACGATGCAGATCTCGCCACGGCCGCGCAGCTCGATCGGCCGCTGCTCGAGCACGACGGTGCGCGAAACCGCGTCGTAGCGCACCGCGGGCAGCTGCGTCGTCAGCCACGCACCGGTCTCCGGCGCGACCCGCGTCGCCAGCACGTTCTGCCCATGCGAGGCGATCTCACGCACGATCGCGAGCAGCTGCTCGGGCGTCTTGCCCAAGCCGAAGATCACCTCTGGGTGACCGAGACGCAGCGCGCGGTGGTGATCGACCGTCGCGAAGCCGAGGCTGCGAAACGGCAGATCGCGCAGCGTGACGAGCGCATCGTCGACCGGAGTCTCGCCGCGTTGCACCGCCTCGAGCATCTCGCGCAGAGCTTTGGGGTCCATCGAGGCGGACCTTAGCAGCCCGTCGATCGATCGGCGTGCGTGACTCTCGGAGCGCGACTGCAACGCAACGCGGCGCGATGTCCGTGTTTCCCGCGCGGCGCCGCCGGTGCGGGTGATATGCTGCCCAATCATGCGACGAACGGTCGCCCTCCTCATCGCGACGGCAGCAGCGCTGTCCACCGCAGCGCTGTCCATCGCACCGCTCCGGGCGCGCGCCGACTGCATCGACTCGAGCCCATCGGGCGGCGTCGTCGTGCGTGCGTGTACGGCGCCGGGGCAGCGCTGGGTGGAGGTCCGCGCCGATCTCGCGGCGCCCGATGTGGGGGTGCGCGTCGCGCGTCCGGATGAGCGCGGTCGCACGGCGTCGGCTTGGGCGGGCGCGGTGCCCGGCGCGGTGGCTATCGTGTCGGCGGGCCCGTTTCGCTTTCCGGACTACGCGCCAATCGGGCTGACCATCGGCGCAGGCGTCGCGTGGAGCGATGGTCGCGACGACGCCGCGCTCGGCGTGCTCGCGCTCGACGCAGTCGGCGGTGGGCTGGTCGCCGAGCCGCGCGCGCTCGTGCCGGCCGAGCCGTGGATGGACAGCGCGGTCTCGGGCGTGCTCGTCGTGCGCGACGGAGTCGCGGTCGCCGGCTGCGCGGAGCGTGCGTGTGAGCGCGCGCCGCGAACGGCGATCGGGCTCAGCGCCGACGGCCGCACGCTGATCGTCGTCGTCGCGGCCGGCTGGAGCGCCGACGCAGCAGGCGTGTCCGACCCGGAGCTCGGCGCGCTCGCGCTCGCCGCGGGCGCAGACGACGCCCTGCGCACCGCCGATGGCGCGACCAGCGCGCTGTGGGGTCGACCAGGCGGGGTGGAGCTCGCGTCGAGCGATGGATCGGAGCGCGCTGGCGCCGCGTTTCTCGCGGTCGTCGATCGCGCGACGGGCGTCACCTCGCGGCTGCGTGGCATCGTCGAAGAGGTCGGCACCGGGACGGTGTTGCCGGGCGCGATCCTACGCATCGAGACGACCGACGGCGTGCTCGCCTGGGAGGGCGGCACGATGACGACGGGCGCGTATTGGGAGCGCACGCTGCCGGTGCGCGAGTACATCGTGCGCGCCTCGCTCGCGGGGCATCGCACGGGCTGCAAATATTGTCCGGCGATCTCTGGGATGGACACCTGGTGCAGCGTTTTCCTCGAGCGGGGCAGCGGCGCAGAGACGTGCACGGCGCCTGCGCGCAGCGTCGACGCGGGCCCGTGGCCGCTCGGCACGGTCACCGACGATGGCGGAGTCGACGGCGGCGGAGCGCGCGCGGCCGTGACTTCGGGATGTAGCGTCGGTGCGCGTGCGCGGGTCACGAGTCGCGCTGGCGTGATGTGGTTCGCGGCTGCGTTCGTCGTCGTCGCGATGCGCTGGCGGCGCGGCGCGCGGCGGGCGCGCGGATGATTCGCACCGGGCTGCTCGGGACCGATGCGGGCGGTCAGCTTGTGCTTCGGCGCGTGCGCGTCCGCGCCGTGTCGGGTGAAGATTCCGGCCGCGAGGTGATGCTCGAGGGCGGCACCTTGGTGATCGGCTCGCACGCGGACGCCGAGCTCGCGCTGCGCGATCCGACGGTGTCGCGCTTTCACGCCGAGCTCGGACTGCTCGGCGAAGGCGTGCGCGTGCGCGATCTCGACAGCACCAACGGGACGTTCGTCGGCACCGCGCGCATCGAGGGCATCATGCTGGTACCGCCAGCCGAGCTTCGCGTCGGCCGCACGCGCATCGAGCTGCTGCCGGCCGATCTGCCGGCGCCGGAAGCGCCCGGCGAGCACACGCAGTTCGGCGCGCTGGTCGGGCAGAGCCCGGCGATGCGTCGGCTGTTTGCGCTGCTCGAGCGCGTGGCGGCGAGTGACGCGCCGCTGGTGCTCGAGGGTGAGGCTGGCACCGGCAAGAGCCTCGCGGCGCGCGCGGTTCACGAGGCCTCCGCGCGCGCTGCCGAGCCGCTGGTCGTCCTCGATCTCGCGTCGGCCGCCGACGCAGCCGCAGTGCAGCAGGCGTTTCGCGCCGCGCGTGGTGGCACGCTCGTGCTCGATCGACTCGACGAGGCGTCGGCGCATGTCGCCGAGGCGCTCGCGACTGCGCTCGCTGCACGCGAGCGCGGCGAGCTCGATGTGCGACCGATCGCGACGAGCCGCACCGATTTGCGCGCGCGCGTCGAGAGCGGTGCGCTGCGTCGCGACCTCTGGTTTCAGCTGGCCGCGGTGCGCGCGCCGCTGCCGCCGCTGCGCGAGCGCACGGAAGACGTGCCGCTGCTCGTGCGCGCGCTCGTCGCCGAGCTCGGTCACCCGCAGCTCGTCATCGATGCGGCAGAGCTCGCGCCGCTGCGCGAGCGCGCCTATCAAGGAAACGTGCGCGAGCTGCGCCTCGTGCTCGAAGGTGCGCTCGCGCTGCGTCCGGCGGCAGCGCTCTCACGACCACCGCCGCCCGGCATGCCGCCGATCCCGATGCGTGCGTCCACACCGCCCGCCGCGCTCGACTACCGCGCAGCGAAGGAGCAAGTGCTCGACGCGTTCGAGCGCGCGTACGTCGCGGATCTGCTCGAGGCGCACGAGGGCAACGTGTCGCGCGCAGCGACCACCGCTGGGCTCGATCGGAACCATCTGGCGAAGCTCGCGAAGAAGCACGGCATTCGCTGAGCGGCTGGCTCGCAAGCGAGCACGTCATTCGGCCCCACTCACCGCTGCCACGCATGCGCGCGCAGTGATTCGCGTCTCAGGGCAGCTCGACGCGCCCCGGCGCCAGCGTACCCGGCGGCGCGCGCTCGCCTGACGTCGCGGCCACGCCGATACCGACGCTCGCGCCGACGACGACCACGCCGACCGCCGTCCAGAACCACCAACGCTCGTAGATCGCCGTCACGTGTGGTGCGCTCGCAGTCGCGCGAATCTCGATCGACAGCGGCGCCGACGGCGCACCGGCGCGCGCGAGCAGCCGGCCGCGCTCATCGCGCGCCTCCGCGTAGAGCTCGAGCAGATCGCTCGTCGCGCGCGCCGGGATCGTCGCGACGAAGCGCGCGCCGACAGGCTCCGCCTCGATGCTCTCCCACGTCTCGTCCGTCTGGCCGCGCACGCGCACGCGCACCGACGCGACCGCTCCGCCGCCCGCTGTCCGCACGCTCACGCGCAGCGCGCTCCCGACGCGCCCAGCGCGCGGCAGCTCGCACGCGATGCGCACATCCGGGTCGAGCGCGGCGTCCGGTGCGACCTCGGCGCGCAGCCGGGCGACGAACGTCGCGATCTTGGGCGATCCGGTCGGCTCGCGCAGCGCGTGGTACGGGTCGATCGCCAACATCTCGAGGAACGCCGCGCGCGCGTCGCTGCGCTGCTCGAGCACGAGATACGACGCGCCGAGATATTCGTACGCCTCGAGCCGCAGCGCTTCGGACGTCCCCGGCACGGCGAGCGCGCGGCGCAGCGCTTCGACCGCGCCGGCGAAGTCGAGATCGCCGTAGCGGCGGCGACCCTCGCGCAGCTGATCGCTCGCTTCTTCGGCGACCACGCGCGCGCGTGGTTGGCGCTGCGCGTGGACGGTCGGGCTTGCGCAGACGACGACGATGAGCGCGCAGCTCGCTGCGACGATGCGGAGCCGCGCTCGCGCTGCGCAGCTCATGGCCGCACCACGCTAAGCTGACCGTCGCGGCCGAGCACCACGAGCTCGCGTGCGCCATCGCCGTCGAAGTCTCCGGGCGCCACGTCGGCCACGTCGGCGAACGCCTCCGCGCGCGCGGCCAGCGCCCCGTTGGCCGTGTAGAGCGCGAGCACGCCATCGCTGCCGAGCACCGCGAGTTCGTCGCGGCAGTCACCGTCGAGATCGAGCGCGACGATCACCACGGCGCCCGCGAAGCTCACGCCGGCGCCGCTGCGATCTTCGAGGAGGCCGTCGCCGCGATTGAGCGCAAGGTGCAGCGCGTCCGTGCCAGCGCCGGCCAGATCGGGGGTGCCGTCGCCATCGCCATCGAGTACGACCAGCAGCGTCGTGGCTGCGGCGAACGACGGCGGCAGCGCGTCGGCGGCGCGCACGAAGCCCGCGTCCGACGCGATCCACACGAACACGCCGCCCGGTCCCGCAGCGATCACCTCGGCGCGCCGATCACCGGTGAGATCCGCGACGACGACGGCCTGCGCGGGATCCGTGCCGAGGGTGATCGCGCCGGTGGCGCCGCGCGGGACGACCAGCGACACGCCCGCCGGCCCGCACACCGCGATGCGTGGCCCGCCCGACGCCGCGCCGAGCGCAGCGTCGACGGTGCCGGCGGTCCCGTTCACCGCGGGGTCGACGATCACGGCGTCGTCGGCGGTGTGCAGCACGCGCACGCCATCGGCTGCGACGACCACCGGATCGAGCGAGCAGTCGCCGTCGAGATCACCAACGTCGGAGATCCGACCGCCGGCGCCGGTCGCAGCGTTCGCGATGGCGCGCGCGCGCTCGACGTCGACCGTCACGAGCGTGCCGCCCACCCCGAGGATCAGCGCTTCGTCGCGCCCATCGCCATCGACGTCACCTGCCGCGAGTCGCGCGCCTGGGCCGACCGCCTCGATCGCGACGACGGGCCGCGCGACGACTGCACCAGCCGACACGCTGCGCCGCCGGCATCGCGAGACCGCGAGCGGCAGCGTCGTCGTCCCCGCTTCGCCGAACGAGCCGGTGCCCGTCGCCGATCCGATCACTGCGCCCGCACGCAGCGCGAGCGCGGTGACGATGACCGCAGAGTCCACTTCGCTGCCCGCGACGAACGTCAGCGTGCCGTCGGCAGGTGCCCCGACGAGCTCGTCCCCGTACGCGCGTGAGAACACCACGCGCGCGCCATCGCTCGCGATGAGACACAAGCGATCCGCACCCGCTGTACCGCTGACCTCGACCATCACCGCGCGCTCGCCAGCGCAGCCCACCAGTGCGGCGCTCGCGGCGAACCCGAGGACGGAGGTTGCGAGCACGTGTCCCGCGAGCGCGCTGAGGGCGGGCGTAAACGCGAGCCGATGCACGCGCCGTCTATACCACGCGGCGTTTCTCCTGACTCACTCTGCGCCGACGCGAGTCGTGCGCGTAATCGCATGGTCGCGCGGCGAAGCGCCTATGATGCGCCGTCGTGGTCGAAGGCATCCCGCTCGGACCGTATCTACTCGTCCGGCGCCTCGCGCGCGGCGGGATGGCGGAGATCTTCCTCGCACGGCGCGAGGGCCCGGAGGGATTCTCACGCGACCTCGTGGTCAAGCGGATCCTCCCGCACCTCGGCGCCGATGCCGAGTTCGTCCAGATGTTCCTCGAGGAGGCGCGCATCGCGGCGCGGCTCGCGCACCCGAACGTCGTACACGTCTACGACTTCGGCGAGGTCGACGGCCAGTACTACCTCGCGATGGAGCTGGTCCGCGGCGTCGATTTGTTCGCGCTCATCCTGCGCGCCGCCGAGCTCGCGCGCGCCGAAGGGAAGGTCGGCGCCGTGCCGATGCACCACGCCGCGAAGATCCTCTCGTTCGTTTGCGAGGGTCTCGCACATGCGCACGGCCTGCACACCGCAGGCGCGCACAAGCTGGTGCATCGCGACGTCACGCCGGCGAACGTGCTGATCTCGTTCGACGGCGCGGTGAAGGTCGCCGATTTCGGCATCGCCAAGGCCGAGCAGAACACGCACATCGAGGCGACGCGGCAGGGCGTCATCAAGGGCAAGCGCACGTATCTCTCGCCGGAGCAATCGCGCGGCGAGCGGCTCGATGCGCGCAGCGATCTGTTCAACGTCGGCATCCTCCTCTACGAGATGGTCACCGGCGTCCCGCTGTTCACCGCCGAGGGCTATCGCGACGCGATGCGTGAGCTGATGGCCGGTCGCCTCCCAGGGGAGCGCTGGCTCGCTGAGGTGCCCGATGCGCTGGTCCGCACGCTGCGCCGCGCGCTCGCTCCCAATCCCGCCGACCGGCACCCCGACGCGCTCGCGCTGCGCGCCGAGCTCGAGGCGTTCTTGCGCACCTGGCCCGAGCCATCCGACGCCGTCGAGATCGGCGTCTACGTGCGCACCGTGTTCGCAGACGTCGTCGCTGCCGATCGCCTCGCGCCGCGCGCTGCGGGCACTGTCCCCGCGATGACTGCGCAGATCGCGCTGGGCTCCGCGTCCGGCACCGCTCTCGCTGCGGCCGCGCTCGCGGCGGAGTCGAAGCGCACGGCGAGCAGCGCTGCCCGACCACGCGGCCCGACGCTGCGCATGGAAGTCGCGGGTGACGATTCGGAGCTGCTCGAGACGGCGCAGACCGCGGTGCGTGGACTGCCGAGCGCGGACGAGGACGAGACCATGCCGCCGCTGCGGCGCGCGCCGACGACGGCACACATTCCGATCACGGCCGAGCCGAGCGGCCTCTCCCTATGGCTCATTGCCGGCGTCGGGATCGTGGTAGCGCTGCTCGCGCTCGTCGGCACCGGGGTCTGGCTCGCGCTCCGTACGACGACGACGACGCCTCATGTCGCGGTGCAAGGAGCGCGACCCATCGCGCCGAGCGACCGCTACGTCGCCACTCCCCTCGGCCCCGATGTCGCGCCATCCGTCGCCGCGCGGCCCGCGCACCAACCCGTCGCGCAGCTCGCTGCCGCGCGCTTGCGTGTGACCTCGACGCCCGCTGGCGCGAGCGTCTCCATCGACGGCATCTTGCGCGGTGAGACGCCGCTCGAAGCGAACGTCTTGCCCGGTGCGCACAACGTCGCGGTCACGCTCGACGGCTACAGCGACGAGGCCGGCGCCGTCACCCTCGCCGGACAAGGCGAGACCGGTGTGCTCGTGTTCTCGCTGCGCCGCTCCGCGCGCAACCGCCCGGGCGGCGCGAACGCGCAGCGCTCGGGCACGCTGACGATCTCGACGTCGCCGTGGTCGCGCGTTTACCTCGGCGCACGGCTGCTCGGCACGACGCCACTCGCACGCGTCTCGCTCTCCGCCGGGCGCCACACGCTCACGCTGCGCGCTCCTGGCCGCGCGGAGAAGCAGATCGCCGTGACCATCAGCGCCGATCGCGAGACACGCGTACGCGAGGTCTTGTAGCCGGGGTCACGTCTGTGATCGCGCTGCCGTGCTCTCCCGCCAAGCCGCTATGAGACGTTTCTGGACAGCTCTTCAGCCGAGCAACATCTTCACGCCGGCGACCACGAGCACTGCGGCGAGCAGACGACGAATCGTCGCGTCGTTCACGCGTCGACTGCCGAGCTCCGCGCCGATCGCGGCACCGACGGCCGCCGCGACGGCCCAGCCGGCGAGGGCGGCAGGCAGCGAAGGCGCGCTCGACCATCGACCGAGCAGGCCAGCTGCGCTGTTCACCCAGATGAACGCTGCCGAGATCCCGCTCACGTCTTTGGGACGACCGAAGCGCCCGACGAGTAACACAGGACTGAGAAAGATCCCGCCGCCGACACCGGTCACGCCCGACAGGAGGCCGATGCACGCGCCGATCAACAGCGCCGCCGGCAACGGCATCGCACGCAGCTTGATGCTCGGATCCTGCCGCGCCTTCATCAGCAGCTGCACCGCCGCGAACAGCAGCACCACGCCGACAATGCGCGCGTGTAGATCGCCCGCGATGGTCAGCGTGCCGCCGACGAACGCGAGCGGCACCGACGTCACTGCGAAAGGCAGCAGCGCCCGCCACGCGAGGTGGCCCGCGCGCGCGAAGCGCAGCGACGCGATGCCCGCGACCAGCAGATTGAGCACCAGCGCTGAAATCCGCATCAGCGGCGCTGGGAGTCCGACGAGCGCCATCGCCGCGACGTAGCCAGACGCGCCGCCGTGCCCGACCGACGAATAGAGAGTCGCGATGAACAGCACCAGCACGCCGACGAGGACCGCGTCGCTCTCGCTCATCGAAACGAACCGGTCATCGTCGAAGGTCCGTCATTTCACGCGGGGCCGTCATCGGCGAAAGTGCTCGAAGCCGCGCGCGCCGATCGCGACCGTACGCCCGTCGGCGTCGACGAACTGCACGTTCGTCGCGACCCGCTTTGCGTCCGCGCCGCTGCCCGATGTTCCGACCGCGTCGCTGCGCACGATCTCGCCGATGCGTGTGCCGATCGCCGCGAGCGCCACCGACACCGGCCCCGTAAAGACCAGCTCGTAGTCCTCGCCGCCGGAAACGGCGAGCGTCTCCGCGTCGAGTCCGAGCGCGTGTGCCTGGGCGCGCTGATCCGCCAGCATCGGCAGCGCGGCGAGCTCGACTCGCGCCGCCACAGCCGACGCCGCGCACAGATGCCCGAGGTCCTGCGCGAGTCCGTCGGAGACGTCGATGCACGCCGTCGCGCCGACGCTGACGAGCGCGCGTCCCTCGTCGAGTCGCGCAGTCGGAGTGCACCATCGCGCGACGAACGCCGCGCCTTCGGCCGCATCGCCAGCGCCGCGAGAGAGCAGCGCGAGCCCGAGCGCGGCCGCGCCGAGCACACCGGTCACGTAGATCGCATCGCCGATCTGCGCGCCGCTGCGCTTCAGCGAGCGCGTGCCGGCCTCGCCCACCACCGTCGTCGTGATGCTCAGCTCACCGGCGGACGCGAGGTTCCCTCCGACCAGCGCCGCGCCCGCGTCGCGCGCCGCGTCCGCCGTGCCGTCGACGAGCTCGAGGAACGCGTCGTCGTCGATGTCCGCCGGCAGCGCGAGCGCGACCAGCGTCGCGCGCGGCGCCGCGCCCATCGCCGCGAGATCGCTGAGCGCGGCCATCACCGCACGTCGCGCCAGCGTGCGCAGCGGCGCCCAGCCACGACGAAAGTGCACGCCCTCGATCGCGGTGTCGACGCTGACGACGACCCCGCCCGCGAACGGCGCGAGGATCGCCGCGTCGTCACCGATGCCGAGCGTCACCCCGCGGCCGGGGCTAGCGACTCGCGCGGCGAGCGCAGCGATGCGCGAGAACTCGGCGCTCATCGGACGTCACTCCGCTTCGGGGATCGTCACGTAGAACGTCGTGCCGTCGCCGGGCTTGCTCTCCATCCGGATCTGCCCGCCGTGGGCGTCGACGAGGCGCTTCACGATGGAGAGACCCAGACCCGTACCACCGTGCTCGCGCGTCGAGCTGCCGTCGACTTGGTAGAACGCGTCGAAGATCTTCTCGTGCTCGCGCATCGGAATGCCGATGCCGGTGTCGGTCACGCGGAACTCGAGCGCGCCGCGCGGAAGCGCGAGCAGCACCAAGCCGTGCGCATCGTCCGGGCCGCCGTCGTCGAGCGTCGTCGCGCGGACGCCCAGCGTGACCGAGCCGCCCGGCGGGGTGAACTTGAGCGCGTTGTCGAGCAGGTTGCCGAGCACTTGGCGCAGGCGCAGCGGATCCGCGCGGAACGGCGGCAGCGCTCCCTCCGGTGCGGCGATGGTGACGCGGATCTCTTTGCGCGCGGCCTGCGGGACCACCGTCTCGCGCAGATCCTTCAGCAGCGCCATCGGGTCGACCGACTCGAGCTGCAGCGCGAGGTGGCCCTGCTCGAGCTTGCCCAGATCGAGCAGGCTCGAGATCAGCCGCAGCAGCAGCTCGCCCTTGCTGTGGATCGTGCCGACGAACTCGAGCTGCTCGGGCGCGAGCTCTCCCGCGAGCCCGCTGGTGAGCATCTCCGAGTAGCCGAGGATCGACGTGAGTGGCGTGCGCAGCTCGTGGCTGATGGTCGCGAGGAAGTTCGACTTCAGCCGGTCGAGCTCGCGCAGTCGATCGTAGGCGCGCTGCAGCTCCGAGTTCTTCTCGGCGAGCTCGCGATAGCTCTCACGCACGCTGAGCAGGTGCATCTCGCTGGTGAGGTGCGCCTTGTGTCCGCTGAACAAGATCAGGTCGAGCATCCCGCGCAGGTGCGCAGCGATGCGCTCCGCCGTCTCGATGCGCACCCGCGGCATCTCCTCGAGCGCCTCGCGCGCGCGATCGGAGTCGATCCCCGGATCGACGAGCAGCAAGCTGCGCGGCACCTCGCGCGTCTCCGCCGGCAGATACGGCCCCACGACGAAGCGCCCGAGCAGGCGTCCCTGATAGCGGATCGGCACCACGCGATACACGGCGCCGGTGAAACACGCGTGCAGCGTGCCTTCGTCTTCGGCTGGGAGCAGCTTGCGCACGGTGCCGACGGTCTGCGCGCAGGTGATACGTCCGCCGTTCGTGCCGTTCACGTAGCCGCAGATCTCGCGCTCGACGTGCGCGTCCGCGAGCATCCCGCCGTCGCCTGCGATCACGCGAATCGGCAAGCCGAACAGATCGAAGAACGATCGACACACCTCGCCGAGCGCCTCGCGATCGACGATCTGATCGAGGCGATTGACCTCGCCGAGATCCTCGCGCGTCGTCGGTGCTTCGCTCATCGCCACGCCTCCGGCGGCGTCGAGCCCCTGATCGCGCCGACGCCGAGCTGCTTGGCGATCTCGGCGCGCATCGCCACGCCATCGAGGCCGAACTTCGCTGCAAAGCCGTGCTCGCGCTCGAGCTTCGCCCAGATCAGATCGAACAGCCCGAGGAACGTCTCGGCGACGCCGACGCCGCGCGTGGCGATCGCTTTGAACACCGGCTCCTTGCCGAGCAGCGCCATCTGATCGAGCTCCGCGTCGGTGCGCACGTCCGGCAGGTCGCGCTTGTTGAACTGGATGACGAGCGGCATCGTCGACAGGTCGAGGTTGTTGTCGGCGAGGTTCTTGCGCAGATCGGCGAAGGCCACCGCGTTGGAGCGCGTCTCGGCTTTCTGCGAGTCGGCGATGAAGGCGACACCATCCGCGCCTTGCAGTACGAGGCGCCGCGTCGCTGCGTGCATCACCTGCCCGGGCACGGTGAACAGCTTCAGCCGCACGTTCAGTGAGCCCTGCTTGAAGGTCAGCGGCAGCAGATCGAAGAACAGCGTGCGGTCGTCGCGCGTCTCGAGCGTCATCAAGCGACCACGCGCCTCTGGGGAAGCGAGGTGGTGAATCGCCTGGAGATTGGTCGTCTTTCCGCTCAGCGCGGGCCCGTAGTAGACGAGCTTGACGGTGATCTCACGCGTCTGGAAGTCGAGCTGCAATCGCGCCTCCTGGCGAAGGTAGCCGATTCACCCGCTCACCGCAGCCGCGCAAGTTGCCATAGCGTGACGGCGACGATGACGAGCGCGACGCCGACGGCGATGAAGGTGATGCGCGGCGTGCCCTTCTCGGGCGGCGGCGTTTTGTGGACGAGCAGCTGCTCGGTGGCGAGGGCGAGCAGCGCGTCGATGCGCCGCTTGGCCTCGACCGCGCGCGCCGGGTCGTCGTCACGCACGCGACGGTAGCGCTTTCCTGCCTCCGGCAGCCGATGGCTCGCGACGCAGAGCGCGAGGAAGCGCTTGTGCGCGGCGTCGCTCGCCCACTCGCGCTCGACGTTCTCCCAAGCGCTTGCCACCGCATCGACGCTTGGCTCTGCGCGATCGACGTCGTTATCCGCGCTCGGCTCTGCGCGCTCGGGGTCGCTCACGCGGCTGAGGATAGCGCGCCGACTGCGTCCACCGCGCGGCGGTACGAGCGTTCCCGTTGGGCGTGCAAGTGGATTCGGACGGCGCTGAACGAATGATACGTAAGTGTCACGGCACCTGGACATCCGTGCGGGCGCCGCGCGCCTCGATCGCTCGTTACAGCTGCAGAATCGACCACTTGGCCGATCCAAAAGAAGTTGACACCGCTGCGAATGCGACCGTAGTTTCGGCCCGCGGGTGGCAAAGAGTGGTAAGAAGTGCCGCGCTGAGCCGGCTGGTGGATCGCGGTGGTCAGTTTGACGGTGATCGGAACGAGGTGAGCGGAAGTGTTCCGAGGACGCTACGAGCACGCGATCGACGGTAAGGGGCGCACGTCCCTGCCGTCACGTTTCCGCGAGGTCCTCGCGGCGGCGGGAGAGTCGCGTCTCGTCCTCACCACCGGCCTCGACCCGTGCCTCGTCGCGTATCCGATGCAGGAGTGGCTCGCGTTCGAAGAGCGGCTCGCGAAGCTCCCGCAGTTCGACGCGTCGGTCGCGATGTTGCGGCGCATTTACGTGTCCGGCGCCGTCGAGGTCGAGATCGACAAGCTCGGTCGCATGCTGATCCCACAGGGTCTGCGCGATCACGCGTCGCTCGGGCGCGATGCGCTGTGGGCCGGCATGGGCCGGCAGATCGAGCTGTGGTCGAAGGATCGCTTCGAGGCGCTGCGTGATGGCGCGCTCGCCGACGAGGACAAGCGCACCGAGATGGCGCGTCGTCTCGCGGAGCTCGGCCTATGAGCGACGCTCTGCCCACGCCGAGCTTCGCGCACGAGACGGTGCTGCTCGACGAGACCGTCGCCGCGCTCACGCCGCGCCCCGGCGGTCTCTACGT
>Ga0335397_10004288_pt1 | contig 18889 bp, 14 predicted proteins | sample MAT04_FD_205740 | JGI IMG/M metagenome (GOLD analysis project Ga0335397, IMG submission 205740) | Freshwater microbial communities from Lake Fryxell liftoff mats and glacier meltwater in Antarctica - MAT-04 (spades assembly) (version 2) ... | reverse complement strand
GCCAGGCCGTGGACGTCGGAAAGCGTCAGGTCGAGTAACACGAGGTCAAAACGGCCCAGTGTTTGCAACGCCTGCACCGTCTCGGCCAGCGAGCTGGCGAGCTGCACGCGCAGTTGCGGCAGCACTTCGGCGATCAACAGCTGCAGGCCATGGCGCACGAGGCCGTGATCGTCGGCAAGAAGTATCGAACCGGCAGGGTTCATGGGCGTGTTCATGCGTGATGGGGAGGTTGCGATGGTGTAGGCGGCGTTGGCCAGCGGGCACGGTACCAAGGTATCACGCCGAAACCGCGTACGGCGGCCCGCACCGTATACCTCGGTCTCCTGTTCAGTCTTGGTTGCAACAGGCGAAATACACCCCATGCCGAGCACCCGCCCGGCGCTCCACAGCCCACCCCACCGGAGTTCTCCATGAGCCGCATCACCTTCAAGTTCGCCGCCACCGCAGCCTTTGCCACGGCGCTGTGGCTCGGCAACACCGGCAGCGCGTTCGCGCAGTCGGCCGAGCAGGTCAAGGCCGACTTTGCCCGCGCCGTTTACCAGAGCTCGGCGGCCAAGGTGCACAACGACCGCCCGCAGCCGCTGCTCCGTGCGGTGGTGGTGCTGCGTGTCAAGCTCGACGAACAGAACCAGTGGAAGGCCGAGGTCTTCCGCGACAACCCCGAGCAACCCGAGATGACGCGCGAGGCGCTGAACTCCGTGGCCAAGCTGCCAGCGCCCGTGGGACTGACACCCCAGGCCGAGCAGATGCTGCGCAACGAAGGCCTGATCGAGGCTTGGCTGTTCCAGAAGGACGGCCGCTTTGCGCTGAAGACGCTGGCCAAGCCGCAGCGCGGTGCCTGAGCGGCCACGCCGCCGGTTTCTCCCCCAAGGCGGGTAGGCCGCGGCACAGCCCCTCGGCGTAGCATTGCATCCGTGACGCCGGCCTGGACGCCACCTACCCTGAAGGACCGCCATGAAACACGTTCACAAGCTCGCTCTGTTGGCCCTTTCCGCCGCGTTCACCGTCGGCAGCGTGCAAGCGCAGGAGAAGGTGTTGCGCGAAGGCCAGGTCACCCGGGAAGCGCTGATCGAGGCCCTGTCGCCGGCCGACGCGGCATCGGCGTCCGATGGCGGCGAGGCCGGCAGCAACGGCGTGCGCACCCGCAGCTTCCGACCCTCGGCACGCCCGGCGGGCGCGGTGGCCGGCACCGCCGCGGCTTCGGCGCGGCCGGCGCGGGCGTCGATCCTGGTGACCTTCATCACCAACTCGGCCGACCTCACGCCCAGCGCCAAGAGCGCGCTGGACGTGCTGGCCGCGGCGATGAAGAGCGACAAGCTGGCGAGCGTGAAGTTCGTCATCGAAGGACACGCCGACCCGCGCGGCGGCGACGAGCTGAACATGAAGCTCAGCCAGGCCCGCGCCGACAGCGTGATGACCTACCTGACCGGCACCCACAGTCTGGCGGCCGAGCGCGTGAAGGCGGTGGGCAAGGGCTCCAGCGCGCTGATGAACCCGAGCGAGCCCGCGGCGCCCGAGAACCGCCGCGTGACCATCGTTGCCCAACCCGGCTGACGGCCGCACAGCAGCGGCGGTCTGCGCGCCGTCGCCCGCAAAGCGCACGCCACGGCGTGCGTTTTCACTTCCGCGCGGCGAATGGGGCAGGCGCGGGCATCACCCGATGTCGACCCAGCGGTACCAGTCGCTGTTGAAGGGGTGGCGCAGCGGCCCGCGCACCTGGGGCCGGAAGAGCTCGGTGTTCACCGGGTGGTAGTGTGCGATGTAGGGCACGTAGGCCAGCATCAACCGGTTGGCCTGCTGCATCAGTGCCAGACGCTCGGGGCCGTTGGGCAGCACCCGCTGGCGTTCGTAGAGACGGTCGAAGGCCGGCAGCTTGAAGCGCGCGTCGTTGCTCTGGTCGGCGTTGGGCCCGTAGGCCAGGCCGAGGAAGAAGTCGCCGTCGGTGCCGTTGCTCCAGCTGAAGCCCCACATCATGATCTGCCCGGCCAGCGAACGGCGGATCAGCTCGCCGAAGGGCGCAAATTCGAACTGCACGCGAAGGCCGACGGCCTTCATGCGCTTGAGCCAGAGCTCGCTCGACGCCCGTGAGCGCTGGTCGGCGCGGAATGCGATGCGCAGCAGCAGCGGCTGGCCGTTCGGCTGCTCGCGCCAGCCGTCGCCGTCGCGGTCGGCGTAGCCGTAGAGCTCGAGCAGCGCGCGCGCGCGCGCCGGGCTGGGCGCCGTCATCTCCGAGCGCAGCGTGGGGTCGAAGCCGTAGCAGCCAGGCGGCAGCATGCTCTGCGCCGGTTCGCCCTGACCGTGCAGCACCAGGCGCAGTTCCTCGGCGCTGTCGAAGGCCAGCATGACCGCGCGGCGCAGCGCCACGCGTTCGGGCGTGTAGCCGCCGATCACCGGGTCGTCGCAGTTGATGAAAGTGTGCGCGATGCCGTTGACGTTGCGTTCGGCGCGGATGCCCTGGCGCTGCAGGAAGGGCGCGACGCGGCCGCCGGGGATCGCGAGCTGACCAAGATCGGGCGGCATCGTCATCACGTCGTGCTCGCCGCCCAGGAAGGCCAGCCAGCGCGGCTGCGACTCGTCGATGATGTCGATCTCGACGCGGTCGATGCGCGGCGCGCGCGCGCCGGCCAGCGCATCGGCATGGTGCTGCAGTTCGGGCGCTGCGCCCACGGTGGCAAAAACCTGCTCGCGGAAGCGCGGGTTGCGCTCGAGCACGATGCGCGAGGCGCGCCGCCATTGCGCCAGCCGGAAGGGACCGGTGCCGACGGGGTGGGCATTCGGGTCGTCGGCGTAGGCCTCGACCACCTCGCGCGCCACCGCGCCGCAGTTCCAGGCCGCCAGCAAGTGCATGAAACGCGGCGAGGGCTCGGCCAGCACGATCTCGAAGCGGTAGCGGTCGAGCACACGCAGCCCGGGCACCTCGACGTCGTAGGGGAAAGGCGTCTTGTTCTTCAGCGCCTGGCGGCGCAGTTCGCTCAAGGCCAGGATCTTCTCGTTCTCGAACAGGTAGAGGTGTTCGGTGCGGACCGTCGGGTCGTAGAAGCGCTTGAGCGTGTAGACGTAGTCGGCCGCTACCAACTCGCGCGGCTTGCCTCGGAACACAGGGTCGTCGGCGAACAGCGTGCCGGGCTTGAGCGTGACGACAAGCCGCCTGAAGTCGGCCGAGACCTCGGGCAAGGCAGCCGCCGTCAGCGGCACCAGCACCGCCGGCCGCGCCAGCGGGTCGTAGGTGAGCGGCGGCTCGAAGATGTGGGCGATGACGCGGATCGACGACTGGTCGCCCACGCGTGGCGGGTCGAAGCCGGTCTCGGCGAAGTTGAAGGCCAGGCGCAAGGTCTTGCGGGCCGGGCCCGGGGGACTGGCCTTGGATGGCGCCGTGGCCGGTGCGGCGTGCAGCGTCGCCAGCCCGGCGCTGCCGGCCAGCAGCGTACGCCGCTTCACGCCGGCGTGCCCGCCCGGCCGGGCGCCATGTCCACCAGGTGCCACCAGCCGTTCCAGAAGGCCGGGCGGCGATAGCCGTCGACGCCGGCCACCATCATGTCGGCGACATAGCGGTGGCAGTGCAGCTTGTAGGGCGCGTAGGCGATGGCCAGGCGTTTGGCCTGGTCGAACAGCGCCAGCCGCTCGGGCCCGTCGGGCAAACGGGTCATGCGTTCGTGCAGGGCGTCGAAGGCCGGCAGCTTGAAGCGCGACAGGTTCTGCAGCCCGGCCTGCGGGCCGTAGTAGCGCGTGAGCATGCCCTGGCCGTCGCCGCCGCTGGCACTGGAGGCCAGGCCCCAGATCTGCAGCTTGCCGGCGCGTGCGGCCTTCAGGTTCTCGGGCCACTTGGCGGGCTTGAAGACGATCTTGATGCCGATCGCGTTCATGTTCTTCTGCCACAGCTCGTTGAGCTGGCGGCTCTGCTGGTCGGGCTGTGTCGCCGACTCCAGCACCAGCGGCTGGCCGTCCGGCTGTTCGCGCCAGCCGTCGCCGTCGCGGTCGACGTAGCCATAGAGGTCGAGCAGCGCCTTGGCCCTGGCCGGGTTGTATTCGCTGTTCTCGCTCTTGAACGTGGGGTCGTAGCCGCTCAGGTGTGGCATCACCGGGCTCTGCGCCGGGATCGCCATGCCGCGGCGCGCCAGGCGTATCTCGCGGTCGAGGTCGATGCCCAGGTTCAACGCCCGGCGCAGCGCCACCCGATCGGGCGTGTAGCCGCCGACCACCGGATCTTCCATGTTGTAGTAGGTCATCACCACGTCCGACACCAGCACACGCCGGCCCCGGATGCCCTGCTTGCCCAGGTTCGGCGCCACGCGGCCGCCGGGCATGGCGACGTCGATGAACTCGGCCGGCAGGCGGTCGATGAAGTCGGCCTGGCCGTTCAGGAACGACAGCCAGCGCGGCTGCACCTCCTCGATGATGGCGATCTCGACCCGGTCGAGCAGCGGCACGCGCCGGCCCCTCAGCCGCGCGGCGATGGCCTGGCCCTCGGCGTCGTCGGCGGCGGGCTGGCAGTCCCACAGGCGTTCGCGGTAGCCGGGGTTGCGCTCCAGCACGATCTGCGACGAGCGCCGCCACGACGCCAGCCGGAACGGGCCCGTGCCCACCGGGTGCTCGGCGATCTTGTCGCCGTAGGCCTGCACCACTTCGCGCGCCACCGCGCCGAAGAGGTCGCTGACGGCCAGCGTGTCGAGGAAACGCGGCCGCGGCTCTTCGAGGTTGAACTGGACCGTGTAGCGGTCGAGCGCACGCAGGCCCTCGATGGGGCGGTCGTAGTCGAAGGGCCGCTTGTCGGCCAGCGACGCCTTGCGCAGCGCGGCCAGCCCGATGTACTTCATGTCCTCGACGCTGGCCCAGATCGGGCTCTTCACCGCCGGGTCGGCAAAACGCTTGAAAGCGAAGACAAAATCCTCGGCCACCAGTTCACGCCTGACACCCTTGAAGGCCGGGTCGTCGGCGAAGTGGATGCCGGGGCGGATCTTCACCGTCCAGCGCCGGAATTCGTTCTCGACCACCGGCATGCCATCGGCCACCAGCGGTTGCACGCGCGGTGGCCGCGCCAGGTGGTCGAAGGCGTAAAGGGCTTCGAAGAGGTGCGCGGTGACGGTGCGTGAGTAGGTGTCGCTGATCTGCGCCGGGTCGAAGCCGGTCTCGGCGACCGGAAAGGCATACCGCAGGACCCTTGGGGCCTGCGCCCCGTCGTTCGGCAGCACCCGTGGCGCCGTGGCCGGCTGCGCAAGTGCCTGCAACGCCGGCAGCGCAAGCCCGGCGCCGGCCGCCGCAGTGGCGGCAGCGCCGAGGGCCAGGGTCTGCCTGCGTTTCATCGTCGGGCGGCGCCGGCGGGCTTCAGGCCACCTTGCCCGCAGGCAGCGGTTCGACGTCGACCATGTGCCACCACTCCAGCCAGTAGGCCGGGCGGCGGTAGCCATGCACCTGCGCCGTCATCATGTCGATGACAAAACGGTGACAGTGCAGCTTGTAGGGCACGTAGGCCACGGCGATGCGCTTGGCTTGCCTGAAAAGCTCCTCGCGTTCGGGGCCATCGGGCAGCAGCGTGAGTTTGTCGAAGATGGCGTCGAAGGCCGGAAGCTTGAAACGGGCCAGGTTGCCCTGCCCCGCCGACGGGCTGTAGTAGCGCTCGAGGATGCCCTGGCCGTCGCCGCCCGAGGCCGACGAAGCCACGCCCCACATCTGCAGCTTGCCGGCGCGCGCCGCCTTCAGGTTTTCGGGCCACTTGGCGATCTTGAAGGCCACCTGGATGCCGATGGCCGCCATGTTCTTCTGCCACAGCTCGTTGAGCTGGCGGCTGACCTGGTCGGGACTGGTGGCGTACTGCAGCACCAGCGGGCTGCCGTCGGGCAGTTCGCGCCAGCCGTCGCCGTTTTTGTCGACGTAGCCGTACAGGTCGAGCAGGGCCTTGGCGCGGGCCGGGTTGTATTCGCTGTTCTCGCTCTTGAACTTCGGGTCGTAACCCGTGGTGTAGGGGATCAGCGGGCTCTGCGCCGGGATGCCCATGCCGCGCCGCGCGACGCGGATCTCGCGGTCGAGGTCGACGCCCAGGCTGATGGCGCGGCGCAGCGCCACCTTGTCGGGCGTGTAGCCGCCGACGATGGGGTCTTCCATGTTGAAGTAGGTCATGACCACGTCGGTGGTCAGCACGCGCTGGCCGCCAATGCCCTGCTTGTGCAGGTTGGGCGCGATCTTGCCGCCTGGCATCGCGACGTTGACGAAGTCGGCCGGCAGGCGTTCCAGGAAGTTGGCCTGGCCGTTGAGGAAGGACAACCAGCGCGGCTGCGCCTCTTCGATGATCGATATCTCGACGCGGTCGACCAGCGGCAGACGCCGCCCCTTGAGCCTGGCGACGATGGCCTGGCCCTCGGCGTCGTCGGGCAGCGGCTCGGCATGCCACAGGCGTTCGCGGTAGGTCGGGTTGCGCTCGAGCACGATCTTCGACGAACGCCGCCAGGCGCCGAGCTTGAAGGGCCCGGTGCCCACCGGGTGCTCGCTGATCTTGTCGCCGTAGAACTCGACCACCTCGCGCGCCACGGCGCCGGTGAGGTCGGTGCCGGCCAGGGTCTCGATGAACCGCGGGCGCGGCTCTTCGAGCTTGAACTGCACGGTGTAGCGGTCGAGCGCACGCAGGCCGTCGATCGGCGCGTCATAGTTGAAGGGCTTCTTGCTCTCGAGCGTCTGCTTGCGCAGCGCGTTCAGGCCGACGAAGCGGTTGTCCTCCATCGTCGGCCAGGCAGGGCTCTTGTTGACGGGGTCGGCGAAACGCTTGTAGGCGTAGACGAAGTCCTCGGCGGTCAGCTCGCGCCGAACCTGACGACCATCGGGGCCCTTGAAGGCCGGGTCGTCGGCGAAGAAGATGCCGGGCTGGATCTTCACCGTCCAGACGCGGAAGTCGGCGCTGGTCTCGGGCATGGCCACGGCTACCGCCGGCACCACCTTGGGTGGCCGCGCCAGGTGGTCGTAGGTGTAGAAGGCCTCGAAGATGTGCGCGGTGACGGTGCGCGAGTAGATGTCGCTGAGCTGCGCCGGGTCGAAGCCGGTCTCGGCGATCGGGAAGGCGTAGCGCAGCACACGCTGGCCGGCCAGCGCCGCCTGCTGCGCGTCGCTGCTGGCCACAGCGTGCAGCGCCGGGGACGCGCCCAGGGCCAGTGACGCCCCCAGGGCCAGCGTGTCGCGGCGCTTCACAGCGCGGCCCCGCGGCGGCGTTGCAGCGCCGCGGTGTCGACGTCGACGTATTTCCAGAAGTCACGCACGAAGATGTTCCTGTGGTAGCCCAGCACCCAGGGCTGGGTGAGGTCGGTGAAGGTGCGGTGCACGTGCACCTTGTAGGGCATGTAGGCCACCATCAGGCGCGCTGCCTCGGCCATCACGGTAAAACGCTCGGGGCCGTCGGGCATGCCGCGTTGTTTTTCGTAGAGCTTGTTGAAGGCCGGCAGGTCGAAACGCGCATGGTTGGCCTGGCCCTTGTTGGGGCCGTAGCCCAAAGCGAGGAAGGTGTCGCTGTCGGGGCCGCCGCTCCAGCCCACGCCCCACATCATCAGCTTGCCGGTGCGGCTGGTCTTCAGGTTCTCGGGCCACTTGGCGGTCTTGAACTCGATCTTGATGTTGATCGCCTGCATGTTCTTGTTCCACAGCTCGATGAGCTGGCGGCTCTGCTGGTCGGGCTGGGTGGCGTATTCGAGCACCAGCGGGCTGCCATCGGGCTGCTCGCGCCAGCCACCGCCGTTCCTGTCGACGTAGCCGTGCAGGTCGAGCAGGGCCTTGGCCCGCCCGAGGTCGTAGTCGCTCATCACGCTCTTGAACTTGGGGTCGTAGGCGCTGGTCTCGGGCGCGATCGGGCCCTGGCCCGGTATGGCTTGGCCGCGCCGCACGATGCGGATCTCGCGGTCGACGTCGGTGGCCAGGCTGATGGCGCGGCGCAGCGCCACCTTGTGCGGCTCATAGCCGCCGACCACCGGGTTCTCCATGCCGAAGTAGGACACCGCGACGTCGGCGCGCGGGTAGCGCACCATCTGGATGCCCTTCTTGGCCAGGTTGGGGGCCAGGCGGTTGTTCGGGATGACGGTGCTGGCGAAGTCGGCGGGCAGCTCTTCCAGCACGTCGTGTTCCTCGTTCAGGAAGGCCAGCCAGCGCGGCTGGTTCTCTTCGATGATCGAGATGTGCACCTCGTCCACCATGGGCAGGCGCTGGCCCTTGAACTTCTGCGCCACGGCCTGCAGGCGCGGGTCGTTGGCCGGCGGCGTCTCGTCGTAGTAGACCTCGCGGAAGTTCGGGTTCTTGGCCAGCACCATGCGCGAACTGCGCTTCCACTCGGCCAGCCGGTAGGGGCCGGTGCCCACGGGGTGTTCGCCGATCTTGTCGCCGTAGAACTCGACCACCTCGCGCGCCAGCGCACCGGAGAACGAGCCATCGGTGAAGTTGCCGCTGATGAAACGCGGCGCAGACTCGGCCAGCCGGATCTGCAGCGTGTAGCGGTCCAGCGCACGCAGACCTTCCACCGGGGTGTCGTAGTCGAAGGGCTTCTTCTCGGCCAGCAGCTTCTTGCGCAGCTCGCTCAGGCCCAGGATCTTGGCGTTCTCCAGCGCGTAGAGGTTGCCGCTCTTCCAGCGCGGGTCGTAGTGGCGCTTGATGGAATAAACGTAGTCCTCGGCCGTGAGCTCACGCTTCTGGCCCTTGAACGCCGGGTCGTCGGCGAAGTAGATGCCGGGCTTGATGCGGATGGTGAAGGTCTTGAAGTCGTCCGCGACCTCGGGCAGCGCAGCGGCCGTGGCCGTGCGCAGCTGCATCGGTTTGGCCATGAAAGCCCATTCGTAGGGCGCGTCGAAGATGCCGGCGGCGACGGTGCGCGAGTACAGGTCGGTGATCTGCGCCGGGTCGAAGCTGGTCTCGGCGATGCGGAACGCGTAACGCAGCACCTTCAGGGGCTGCGCCACCTGATTCGGCAGCACCTTCAGGGGCTGCGCCACCTGATTCGGCAGCACCTTCAGGGGCTGCGCCACCTGATTCGGCAGCACCTTCAGGGGCTGCACCACCTGATTCGGCAGCACCTTCAGGGGCTGCGCCGCCGCGTTGGGCTGCGCCCACAGCGTGGGCGCGGCGCCCAGGCCGGTCAGCAGGCCGGCGGCCACCACGAGGGTTCGAAAGAGGGTATTCATCGGGTGATTGTCCTCAAGGCACGGGGGCCAGGTCGACGTGACGCCAGAAGTCGCGCATGAAGGGGTGCGGCATGTAGCCCAGCACGGGGCTCTGCATGAGCCAGGTCTGGATGTCGTGGCCACTGGCCTTGTAGGGCATGTAGGCCAGCGCAATCTTCATGCCTTGCTGGATGAGCGCGTCGCGCTCGGGGCCATCCGGCATCACACGCTGGCGTTCGTGCAGCGTGTCGAACGCCGTCAGCTTGAAACGCGAGGCATTCGACTGGCCGCCGTTGGGGCCGTAGAGCAGGTCCATGAAGTAGTTGCCGTCGGGGATGGCCGCGCTCCAGCCGGTGGTCCACATCATCAACTTGCCGGCGCGGCTGGCCTTGATGTTCTCGGGCCAGGTGGCGACGCGGAACGCGATCTTCACGCCCACGGCATCGAGCGACTTCTTCCACAGCCCCTGCAGCTGGCGCGCGAGCTGCGTCGGCTCGGTGGTCAGCTCCAGCAGCAGCGGGCTGCCGTCGGGCTGCTCGCGCCAGCCATCGCCGTCGCGGTCGACGTAGCCGTAGAGATCAAGCAGCGCCTTGGCGCGCGCCGGGTCGTAGCGGCCCATCTCGGACTTCAGCGTCGCGTCGTAGCCACTCACGCCGGGCGGCAGCACGCTCTGCGCCGGCACCATCTGGCCGTGGCGCACGAGGTCGATCTCGCGCCGCGTGTCGTAGGCCAGCGCCAGCGCACGGCGCAGCGCCACGCGCTCGGGCATGGTGCCCCCCACCATCGGGTGCTGCATGCCGAAGTAGACGTGGCGAGTGATCGGCATCACCAGCTGGCGCATCTGGACGCCGCGTTTGGCGAGGTTGGGCGCCAGCCGGTCGTTGGGCGCGGCGCGGGTGATGAACTCGGGCGGCACCCACAGGATGTCGAGCTCGCCGTTCAGGAAGGCCAGCCAGCGCGGCTGCGCCTCCTCGATGATGGCGACCTCGACACGGTCGAGCATGGGCAACCGGCGCCCACGCATCTGCCGCGCGATGGCCTGACCGGCCACGTCGCCGGGCGCCGGCTGCTCGTCGTGCACGCTGTGATGGTGCACCGGGTTGCGCTCGAGCACGATGCGCGAGCTGCGTGTCCAGCTGCCGAGCTTGAAGGGGCCGGTGCCGACGGGGTGGCGCATGGTGTCGCCGGCGTAGGCCTCGATGACCTCGCGCGCCACCGCACCCGTGATGGCCGGCGTGGCGAACAGGTAGGGCAGGCGCGGCGCCGGCTGCGCCACGCGAACCTCGAAGCGGTAGCGGTCGAGCGCGCGTATGCCGGCCACCTCGGTGTCGTAGTCGAAGGGCTGCTTGTTCTGCAGCGCCTTCCTGCGCAGCTCGGACAGGCCCAGCAGGCCGGCGTTCTCGAAGTGGAAAAACGTTGGGCTGCGCGTGGCCGGGTCGAAGTAGCGTTTGACGCTGTAGACATAGTCGGCGGCCACCAGCTCACGCTTGTGGCCCTTGAAGGCCGGGTCGTCGCTGAAGAAGATGCCCGGGCGAAGGTGGAACACAAACCGCGTGTGCCCGTCGTGCACCTCAGGCAGGCCGACCGCGGTGTTGGGCTTGAGCGCGACCGGGCGCGCCAGGTAATCGTAGGTCAGCGGCGCGTCGAAGAGGCTGGTGACGATGGCGGCCGACACCACGTCGCTGATCTGTGCCGGATCGAACCCGCTCTCGCTGGCTTGAAAGACGACGCGCAGCACCTTGGGCGGTGCGGCGGCACCCGGCGCGGCGTCCGCGGCCCGGCCGGCGCCAGCAGCGCACAGCAGGCCCGCGGCGATTGCCCCTGCGGCCCGGCGCTTCCAGCGGTCAGAACGGCACGAGAGCATGGCAGCAGGCGCGTGAGACGCGAAAAAGGGCGAAGTCTAGGCGTGCGCAGGCACGGCGCTTGCTGGCAATCACCCGCATCCCGGGGGGGAAACCACCGGCCGGACGGGGCAAGGGCCCCCCCTAAACTCGCGCATCCCAAATTTCGGGCGTCCCGCCACAAGCACCGGCGCCCCTCGGAGATCCGATTCGATGGCCGCTTACCTGATACGCCGCCTGTGGCAGATGGTTCCCACGCTCGCCGGCGTGGTGCTGCTGGTGTTCTTCCTGTTCAAGTACTTCGGCGGCGACCCCGCCGAAGTGCTGGGTGGCCTGAACGCCAGCGCCGAGCAGATCAAGGCCATCCGCCAGACGCTGGGTCTGGACGAACCCGTCTGGTACCAGCTGTGGCTCTTCGTCAAGCAGATCGTCACCTTCGACTGGGGCAAGAGCTGGGCCACGAACGAGGCGGTGAGCAACCTCTTCGCGACGCGCCTGCCGGCCACGCTGACGGTGATGATCCCGATCCTGATCCTGGACGTGGTGCTGGCCCTGCCCATCGCCATGTGGGTGGCCTACCGCCGCGGCAGCCTGACCGACCGCACGCTGATGGTCGTCACCACGGTGGCGCTGTCGATCAGCTTCCTGGTCTACGTCATCATCGGCCAGTACGTCTTCGGCTTCCAGCTCGGCTGGTTCCCGGTGCAGGGCTGGAGCGACAGCACGCTGACCAACCTGCTGGTCTACACGCCGCTGCCGGTGCTGCTGGCGGTGATGGTGGGGCTGGCGCCGCAGACGCGCCTGTACCGCAGCTTCCTGCTCGACGAACTGGGTCAGGACTACGTGCGCACCGCGCGCGCCAAGGGCATGACCGAAGGTGTGGTGCTGTTCCGCCACGTGCTGCGCAACGCGATGATCCCCATCCTCACCAACATCGGCCTGCAGCTGCCCGGCATCTTCGTCGGCAGCTTCCTGATCGAGGTCTTCTTCTCCATCCCGGGCCTGGGGCGCGAGGTGCTGCTGGCGGTCAACCGGAGCGACTTCCCCGTCATCCAGGCCGTCACGATCTACCTGGCTGTGCTGACGATGTTCATCAACCTGCTCACCGACCTGGCCTACAAGGTCGCCGACCCCCGCGTCGTGCTGAAGTGAGGAACTGAACATGAACAGTGCAGTCATCGCTTCCGCGGCCTCGTTGGCCGACACCCAGCAGAAGAGCGAAGGCGTCTGGCATGCCGCCTGGCGCCGTTTCAAGAGCGACCGCGTGGGCCTGGCCTCGCTGGTCGTCGTGCTGGCCTTCCTGTTGCTGATCGTGCTGTCCTTCACCGGCCTGGTGGGCGCGAAGTGGCAGGACGAGGTCGGTGTGCCCAACGCGCCGCCGACCTTCATCGGACCGAAGCCGCCGGCGGCCACTGGCGCCATCGAGGTGCCCACCGGTCCCAACGTCGACCTGACCGACATCGACCCGCTGGCGCCGCGCTACAAGGAATGGGACGAACGCGCCAAGCAGTTCCAGACCACCGAGACCGTGAAGGCCGAGACACTGCCGCTGGGCGGCGACCGCCTGGGCCGCGACGTGCTCTCCAAGACCATCAAGGGCACCGAGATCAGCGTCTTCGTCGGCGTCATGGCGGCCGTGGTGGCCACCACCATCGGCGTGCTGCTGGGCGCTTTCGGGGGCTTCTTCGGCGGCAAGATCGGCGACCTGCTGGAGTGGGTCTACAACGTCTTCGAGAGCATCCCCAACATCCTGCTCATCTTCGCCTTCGCGGCGGTGGTGGGGCGCGGCGTCGAAAGCGTGGTCATCATCCTGGCGCTCACCGGCTGGACCGGCATGTACCGCCAGGTGCGCGCCGAGTTCATCAAGCACAGCAGCCGCGAATATGTGCGCAGCGCGGAAGCGATCGGCGCCACGCGCATGAGCCGCATGTTCCGCCACATCCTGCCCAACGTCAGCCACGTCGTTCTGGTGCGCATGGCGCTGCTGGTGGTGGGCTTCATCAAGGCCGAGGTGATCCTGAGCTACCTGGGCCTGGGCGTGCGTGTCGACCAGGTCAGCTGGGGCACGATGCTGGCCGAAAGCCAGGCCGAGCTGCTGCTGGGCCACTGGTGGCAGCTGGCCTCGGCCACGCTCTTCATGGCGGTGTTCGTGACCGCGTTTTCGCTGATGGCCGACGCCGCGCGCGACGCGCTCGACCCCAAACTGCGTGGCCTGGAGTAATCCGATGTTGCTGTCGATCCAGGACCTGAAGGTCTCCTTCCGTATGGGCAAGGGCGTGATGGCCGAGGCCGTCAAGGGTGTCAGCTTCGACGTGCCCGAGAACAGCACCGTCGCCCTGGTCGGCGAATCGGGCTCGGGCAAGAGCGTCACCGCGATGTCGACGCTGAACCTGCTGCCCGACAACGCCGTGCGCAGCGGCCGCGTGCTGTGGCAGGGCAAGGACCTGCTGCAGGCCGGCCTGCCGGAACTGCAGGCGCTGCGCGGCAAGGAAATCGCCTGCGTGTTCCAGGACCCGATGAGTTCGTTGAACCCGGTGTTCAACGTCGGCCAGCAGCTGTGCGAGCCGCTGATGAAACACCTGGGCCTGAGTGCACGTCAGGCCATGGCGCGTGCCGAGGAACTGCTCAACGAGGTGGGCATCCCCGAGCCCAGGCGCCGCCTCGAAAGCTACCCGCACGAAATGAGCGGCGGCCAGCAACAGCGCGTCATGATCGCCATGGCCCTGGCCTGCGAGCCCAAGCTGCTGATCGCCGACGAGCCGACCACTGCACTGGACGTCACCATTCAGCGCCAGATCATCGAACTGCTGGCGCGGCTGCAGGGCAAGCACCGCATGAGCGTGCTCTTCATCAGCCACGACCTCGGTCTGGTGGGCGAGATCGCCAGACACGTGGTGGTGATGCGCAACGGCATCGTGCGCGAACAGGGCGCCACCGCCGACATCTTCGAGCGCCCGCAGGACGGCTACACCAAGGCGCTGCTGGCCTGCCGTCCCAGCCTGGAAGGCAACCCGGCGCGGCTGATGGTCATCGACGACCACATCGCGGGCCGCGAACTGCTGCAGCAGGCCAAGCCCAAGGACCCCGACGCGCCGGTGGTGCTGGAAGTGCGCGGCCTGGCCAAGAGCTTCTGGCTCAAGCAGGGCGTGTTCGGCAAGCGCGAATTCAAGGCCGTGCAGAACGTCAACTTCAAGCTGCGCAAGGGCCACACGCTGGGCGTGGTGGGTGAGTCGGGCTCGGGCAAGACGACGATGGGCCTGACGCTGCTGCGCCTGCACGAACCCACCGGCGGTGAAGTCATCTTCGACGGCAAGAACCTGCTCAAGCTCAGCGACAGCGAACGCCTGCCCATGCGCCGCCGCATCCAGGTCGTGTTCCAGAACCCCTACGCCAGCCTGAACCCGCGCTTCACGATCGGCCAGACGCTGGTGGAGCCGATGACCATCCACGGCATCGGCAAGGGCCTGGCCGAACGTGAGCAGCGCGCACGCACTTTGCTGGAGAAGGTGGGCCTGGACGGCAGCGCCTTCGGCAAGTACCCGCACGAATTCAGCGGCGGGCAACGGCAGCGTGTGGCCATCGCACGCTGCCTGACGCTGAACCCCGAGGTGCTGGTGCTGGACGAAGCCGTCAGCGCGCTCGACGTCAGCGTGCAGGCCCAGGTGCTGAACCTGCTGAAGGACCTGCAGGACGAGTTCGGCCTCAGCTACGTCTTCATCAGCCACGACCTGGCGGTGGTGCGCTTCATCAGCGACGAGGTGCTGGTGATGAAGGACGGCGTGGTGGTTGAACAGGCCAGCGCGGCGCAGATCCTGGCCGCGCCGAGAGAGGACTACACGAAGCGGCTGCTGGCGGCGATACCGCGGGGGTACCAGCGCGCGGCCGCTTGATCCACGCCCGGCGCGCGGCGCGCACCGGGTCTTTCGAAAGGTCGGTGGCGCCGATGTTCGAGCAGCTGGCGCGCGAGGTGCACGGCTTCCGCGAACGTGCGCCGAAGGACCCGAGCATCCGCCTCGTGCTGCCGCCGGGCTACAACCCCGCGGCCCCGCGCCCGCCGGGCCGACGGGGGCGTCGGCCTCAGCTCAGCCGCCTTCGGCCAGCCGCGCAGCCAGCCCCTGCAGCGCGCTCGAGCGCCGCGCCGTGCTGCGGCTCTTCAGCACACGTTCGAGCGCCGCGTTGCTGAACTTCGACGCACTCTGGCGTGTGCCGCACAGCCACAGCAGCTCACGCTCCAGCGGCACGAAGTCGTCGATGTCGCTGCGCAAGGCCAGCACCGCGCCGCGCTGCGCCGGGGTCAGCGCCTGGCGAAGAAAGAAGACGTTGACCTCACCTTCGGGCCCGACGGCGCCGTGCTGGGCCGCCGCCGACGCGGCCACCGCCTGCACCTCGGCCGGGGTGCGCACGAAGGCTTCGCTCATGAAGCCCAGCCGCGGCTGCAACGCCGTCTCCAGCGCCGCGGCGAGCAGGTCGGTGCGGCGCGCCGGGGCGTCGAAGATCACGTTGCCGCTGTTGATGTAGGTCGACACGCCACCATGCCCGAGCGCACGAAAGTGCTCGGCCAGCGCCGCCATCTTGATGAAACGCCCGCCGACGTTGATGGCGCGCAGGAAGGCCACGTGGCGCGGCATGGCGGCGCTCAGCCCGGCGCTGCGGCGATGGGAATTCGCCCCGCCGGCGCTGCGGCACGTGCGCGCAACTGTCCGCAGCCGGCATCGACGTCCTGCCCCGCCGAGTGCCGCAGCTTGGTCAGCACGCCGCGCCGGTGCAGCGTGCGCGCGATTTCGGCGGCCCGTTCCCAGGCCGGGCGGCGGAAGGCCAGGCCGTCCACCACGTTGTAGGGAATGAGGTTCATCAGCGCGTACTTGCCCGTCAGCAACCGCACGATGCCTTCGATCTCGTCGTCGCCGTCGTTCACGCCCTCGATCAGCGTCCACTGGTATTGGATCGGGTAGCCGGTGGCGCGTGCGTAGGCCTCGCCGGCAGCCACCAGTGCATCGGGGTCGAAACGCGGCGCCCGCGGTAGCAAGGTCTGGCGCTTGGCGGCCAGGGTGGTGTGCAGCGACAACGCCAGCGCCGGCTTCACCTCGCCCGGCCCCAGCCCGTGCAGGCGCTCGAAGACACGCGGATCGCCCACGGTGCTGAAGACCAGGTTCTTGTGGCCGATGCCGCCGCCGGTGCCCAGCAGCTGCACCGCTTCCATCACCGCATCGAGGTTGTGCGCGGGCTCACCCATGCCCATGAACACCACCTTGTTGACCGGGCGCAGCGCACGCGCCAGCACCACCTGGGCCACGATCTCGGCGCTGCCCAGCTGGCGCACCAGCCCGCCCTGGCCCGTCATGCAGAACACGCAGCCCACGGCGCAGCCGACCTGCGAACTGACGCAGAGCCCGCCCCGGGGCAGCAGCACGCTCTCGACCTGCTGGCCATCGCGCAGCGCCACCAGCAGGCGGGCCGAGCCGTCCTCGCCCGGGTGCTGGCTGTGCAGCCGCGCCAGACCCGCCAGTTCGTCGACGAGGGCCGGCAGCTCGGCGCGCAGCGCCTGCGGCAGGAAGTGCTGCAGCTGGCGGCGCCCGCCCTCCTGCGGCAAGCCCATCGCCCAGCGGCGCAGCACGCGGTCTTCGTGCACCGGCAGCGCCCCCAGCGCGCGCAAGCGGTGGCGCAGGTCGGCTATGTGCATCGCAGCGGCCATGACGCGGCGTGCGGCCGGTGGAGGTCGGCTGCCGAAACGCGACAACAGGCCCCCGTCCGCAGACTCAACCGCAATGGCCGTCCCGCTCATGCGCACAGCGTCGCCGCATGGTGGCGCAGGTGGTCTTCGACGAAGCTGGCGATGAAGTAGTAGCCGTGGTCATAGCCGGCGTGGCGGCGCAGCGTGAGCGGCTGGCCGGCGTCCCTGCAAGCGGCTTCGAAGCGCTGCGGCAGCAACTGTTCGGCCAGGAACTTGTCGGCCTCGCCCTGGTCGACGAGCAGCGGCGGCGCGCGGTGGCCGGCCTGCATCAGCGCGGTGGCATCGTGCGCGGCCCAGGTGCTGCGGTCGCTGCCCAGGTAGCCGGTGAATGCCTTGATGCCCCAGGGGCAGCGCATCGGCGCGGCAATCGGCGCGAAAGCCGAGCAGCTGCGGAACAGGCCGGGGTGGCGCAGCGCCAGCGTCAGCGCGCCGTGGCCACCCATCGAGTGGCCGAACACGCCCAGGTGCAGGCCGTCGCGGTTGAGCACCGGGAAGTGCTGCGCCAGCACCGCCGGCAGCTCGCCGGTGATCCAGCTCTCCATGCGCCAATGGTGGGCCCAGGGCGCTTCGGTGGCGTCGAGGTAGAAGCCGGCGCCGTGGCCGAAGTCCCAGGCCGCGTCGGCGCCCGCGATGCCGGTGTCGCGCGGGCTCGTGTCCGGTGTCACCAGCATCAGTCCCAGCTCGGCGGCCACCCGCTGCGCGCTGGCCTTGATGGCGAAGGTCTCCTCGTTGCAGGTCAGCCCGGCCAGGTAGAACAGCACCGGCACCGGCCGCGCCTGCGGGCCCAGGGCCTGCGGCGGACGATAGACACCAAAGCGCATCGGCAGCCCGACCACGGTGCTGGCGTGCTTGTAGAAGCTCTGCATGCCACCGAAGCAGGCGTGTTCGGCGAGCAGGTCGAACTGCATCATCAGAAGACGACCACGCTGCGGATGCTCTCGCCGCGCTCCATCAGCTCGAAGCCGTGGTTGATGTCTTCGAGCTTGAGCGTGTGCGTGATCAGCGGGTCGATGCTGATCTTGCCGTCCATGTACCAGTCGACGATCTTCGGCACGTCGGTGCGACCGCGCGCGCCGCCGAAGGCACTGCCCATCCACACCCGCCCCGTAACGAGCTGGAAGGGCCGCGTGCTGATCTCCTGGCCGGCCGCGGCCACGCCGATGATCACGCTCTTGCCCCAGCCCTTGTGGCAGCACTCCAGCGCCTGGCGCATGGTCTTGGTGTTGCCGATGCACTCGAAGCTGTAGTCGGCGCCGCCGTCGGTCAGCTGCACGATGGCATCCACCACGTTCTCCACGTCCTTGGGGTTGATGAAGTGCGTCATGCCGAACTGCCGCGCCATGGCCTGGCGCGCCGGGTTGATGTCGACGCCGATGATCTTGTCGGCGCCCACCATCTTCGCGCCCTGGATCACGTTCAGCCCGATGCCGCCCAGCCCGAAGACGACCACGTTGGCACCGGCTTCCACACCCGCCGTGAACAGCACCGCGCCCACGCCCGTGGTGACACCGCAGCCGATGTAACAGACTTTGTCGAAAGGGGCGTCCTTGCGGATCTTGGCCAGTGCGATCTCGGGCGCCACGATGTGGTTGGCGAAGGTGCTGGTGCCCATGTAGTGCAGGATGGGCTGGCCGTCGAGGCTGAAGCGGCTGGTGCCGTCGGGCATCAGGCCGCGGCCCTGCGTCGGGCGGATGGCCTGGCACAGGTTGGTCTTGCGGCTGAGGCAGAACTTGCACTGCCGGCATTCAGGCGTGTAGAGCGGGATGACGTGGTCGCCAGGCTTCAGCGACGTCACGCCGACGCCCACTTCCAGCACCACGCCGGCGCCTTCGTGGCCCAGGATGGCCGGGAACAGGCCCTCGGGGTCGGCGCCACTGAGCGTGTACTGGTCGGTGTGGCAGATACCGGTGGCCTTGATCTCGACCAGCACCTCGCCGGCGCGCGGGCCTTCGAGGTCGACGGTTTCGATGGTCAGCGGGGCGCCGGCCTTCCAGGCCACGGCTGCGCGGGTTTTCATGCGGTTCTCCTGCAAGGGCTGCGGCGGGCATTGTGGCTGCGCCACGTCAGCCGCGCACGCGATGCCGACTGCGCTCAAGTTTGCGGCCGGGCGGTCGACAATGCGTAGGCATGGAAAACGCGCGAACTTCCGGTCTGACCGGCCTGGCCACCTTGTTGTGGCTGTTATTGGCGCCCTG